>Ga0207873_1000447_pt1 | contig 45510 bp, 37 predicted proteins | sample BGWIniCompost_FD_187373 | JGI IMG/M metagenome (GOLD analysis project Ga0207873, IMG submission 187373) | Cellulose adapted compost microbial communities from Newby Island Compost Facility, Milpitas, CA, USA - BGW Initial Compost (SPAdes)... ...
CCCGCCGCGAAGAGCGCCGTCCAGGCCGCGCGGGAGGACTCGGATCGGTTCGTGCGGGACGCGGCCCGCGTCGCGCTCCGTCGTTTATGAGGGGGTCGCCTGTGAGGGGGCGCGCATGTGCGAGGAGGGCGCGCACATGAGAGCAGCCTCGCCGGGGGCGCGTGAAAGGATCGTGAAGCGCGCCGGGCGCTCCAGGGCGCCCCAGTCTGATAACATGGGTGCCCTCGCGCCCGGTCGTCGTTCATGAGCTGTCCCTCTCCGCTGTCCCGTCCGTCTGGCTCCCCGAGGGGGCTCCCGTGGGTGGTCGCGCTCGTCTTCGGCGCGGTGAGCGTGGCGGCGCTCACTGGCTGCTCACGGGACGAACGACCCGAGTCGACGACGTTCTTCCAACGTCAGATCGAGCCGATCCTCGGCAACTCCTGCGCCGCGAGCCCGAGCCAGTCCCGCTGCCACGTCCAGGCGGACGACCGGGGCAACGCCCTCGGAAACCTCAGCGTGGCCAGCTTCGAGGACCTCCGTAAACGCGAGGACCTCCTCGCTGACTACGGCCCCTACGGGGTGCCCGGGCTGCTGCTCAAGGCGCTGCCCCCCTATCCCGTGCGGCTCACCTCCTGGGACGACTCCGAGCCCCTGCTCATCACCACCGACATCCCCCACGTGGGCGGACCGTTGCTGGATTTCACGAGCAGCGGCTTCAACACCCTCGAGACCTGGATCCGCAACGGCGCCTCCGAAAACAACGCGCCGCCGTCCTCCGCGCCGAAGGAGCGCTCCGCGTGCAACGAGCTCCTCGGCACCGATCCCGCCTTCGACGCGGAGGCGGATCCCCCCGGCGATGACTACCGCGCGTTCGACGCAGCCAACCGGGTGCTGGCGGGCAGCTGCGCCGCGGGCAACTGCCACGGATCTCCCGGCAACGTCCTGTACTTGACCTGCGGCTCCACGGACGAGCAGAAGCGCTGGAACTACTTCGCCGCCTCGGACTACCTGGCGGTGGAGACGGACTCGAGCGAGCTGTTGCGACGCACCCTGGCCCCCGCCTTCGGCGGCACCTTCCACGAGGGAGGTGTGCTCTTCTCGAACACCGACGATCCGAGCTACCGCGCGCTCCGCACCTGGGCGGAAGAGAAGGGCGGCCCCGGCAACGTCCCCGACGACGAGGGCTTTCCGTTCTTCGCCGAGCGGGTGCAGCCCATGCTCGTCAAGCGCGGCTGCATGATGCTCGGCTGCCACTCCCCCAGCGCGTTCCACGACTACCGGCTGCGCGGAGGCAGCGCGGGGCACTTCGGCCTGGCGGCGACACGACGCAACTACGAGCTCACGCTGGAGCAGGTGGCCCTCGAGTCACCGGATCCGAACGCGAGCCGCCTGCTCCGCAAGAACCTCGCCGTGGGCGAAGGGGGGATCTTGCATCGGGGCGGGCCGCTGTTCGCCTCGGGCGGGGATCCCGAGCGCTGTGACCTCGACGCCGCCGAGAACGGCCCCATCGACGAGCAGGATCCCTACTGCGTGATCGTGGCGTGGATCGCCCGGGAGCGCGCGGCGCGGATGAGCGACGCGCGCCCGCTGGAGGCCTTCGTGTTCGTGCGCCGGGGCCCCGTCACGGACGCCGAGCTGCCCCAGGATTTCGAGACCTTCCGTCCCGGCGCGGAGGTGGTCCGGATCGAGGCGAGCGCCGAGGTGGACGGCACCTTCACCCTGGGCGCCGAGACCAGCTTGAGCGCCGTCTGTGGTCTCGACCCCGCCACGAGCGACGCGCGGCGGCCGGCCGTGTCGTGGGATGGGTCACGGGTCGCTTTCTCTGCCCGCAGCGCCGCGGACGCGCCCTGGCGGATCTACGTCGTGGAGGCGGACGGATCCTGCGCCCTGGAGCCGACCATCGCCGCGCCTCCGGTGGACGAGCACGGTGAGGCGGTGCCCGACAACGGGGAGCTCGTCCACGATTTCGATCCGGCGTTCGCCGCCGATGGGCGGATCGTCTTCACGTCGACGCGGGGCAACGTGATGAACCGCGCCGCGTTCACCTACGACGGCCCCCAACGCTCCCCGGCGGATCCCAGCCGGCTCAACGCGAACCTGTACATCGTCGACGGCCCGGGGTCTGGCGCCGAGGAGCCGCGGGTGCGTCAGCTCACCTTCCTCCTGGATCAGGAGCTCACGCCCGCGTTCATGAGCGACGGGCGGCTCATCTTCACCACGGAGAAGCGCGCGAAGGGCTTCTATCAGCTCGCCGGGCGCCGCATGAACCTCGACGGGGGCGACTACCACCCGCTGTTCGGGCAGCGCAGCACCGTCGGTCACGAGCAGATGACGGAGATCGTCGAGCTCTCCGACAAGAACCTGGTGGGCATCGTGAGCGATCGCGGCGCGCGCCACGGCGCCGGTGGGCTCTTGCTCGTCAATCGCAGCGTGGGCGTCGATCACCTGAGCACCGAGCCCGAGGATTACCTCCAGGATCCCGGCGCGATCACCTGGCCCAACCCTCTATTTTACCAGAGATCGGCGCGGGTGCTCGATCCGGCCGCCACGGGCAAGCTCGACGGCACCGAGGGCGCCTACCGCAGCCCCGCGCCGCTGCCGGACGGGCGCTTCGTCGTGAGCTACGCGCCCGACGTGACCGATCTGACGGATTTCGACGGCGGGTTCGAGCTCGTGGTGATGGACCCGGAGACGGGCCGTCGTTCGCCGCTCCTGAGCGCCGGGGCGGGGGAAGACCTGCTCTGGCCGGTGGCCGTGTACGCGCGGCAGCCGCGGAAGGTGTTCCAGTCACGGATCGACGAGGTCAACGGCGCCACGCGGGTGGTCCCCGGGCGCAGCGACGCGGACGTGCTCTTCCTCGACGTGCCCCTCCTGATGAGCCTCGTGTTCCAGAACACCCGCACGGGGAGGCTGCTCGGCGCTCCTGACCCCCTGGAGGTCTTCGAGGTGCTCCCGCCGGAGCCCGGCGTCACGAGCTTCGACGACGCGGACCACGTGGAGGAGGACGCCTTCGGGCGCCTCTACGAGCGGCATCGCTTGCTCGGCACGGCGCCCCTCGAGATCGACGGCTCGCTGCGGGTGAAGGTGCCGGGCGGGGTGCCCCTCACCTACGGGACCAGCATCCAGCTCGTGGGCGACGACGGGCCGCGACGACACGTGGTGCGAGAGCAGTTCCAGTTCTATCCGGGAGAGGTGGCGCGCCAGTCGTTCCCCCGCTCCCTGTTCAACGGGATGTGTGGGAGCTGTCATGGCTCCGTGAGCGGCTACGAGCTGGACGTCGCCATCCACCCGGACGTCCTCACCCAGGCATCCGACGTCGCCGCGGCGAGCTCGTCCCCCATCGATCTGCGCTGACGCGCTTCAGGAGGGGCCGAGTGCCGCGACGCGCGGCGTACGAGCGTCAGGGAGCGGGCTGCTCGGGGAACGCGAGCTCGACCTCGAACGTCGCTCCTCGTGCCTGCCGCACCGTGCGGCTCGCGGGCTTCGTCTCCTGCCGGAGCTGGATGACCAACTTCAGGTCCTTGCCCTGGGGAACGAGCTGGGCGCTGTGCACGACGGACTCGAAGTGACGTGCCAGGAGCGGACGCCGGTTGTTGCGCAGGGTGACCCGCGTCCCCGGGAAGGTGTACTCGAGGGTCTTGCCTTGCACGGAGAGGGTCGGTTCGACCTCCTTCGACAGCTCCACGTAGACGAGCGTGCGTCCGGCGCCGAGCTGGCGGAAACCGATGAACGTGGCGACCACGCCCTCCGCGTCGGCAGCGGCGGAGGGCACCGGCTCGCCGGCGGCGTCGCCCCAGGCCGCCGGTGCGGCGAGGGAGGCGAGGGCCACGGACATGATTGTCGCGGAGGCGATGGCCAACCTCGGCAGCCGTGGCGCGAGCCACCATCGACGACGAAACGACCTGCTGTGGGACATGGGCACCTGCGAGGTGGAGCGAACCTCCGTCATCTTGATGGAACGCCAGAGGCGAGCCAGGAGCAAACGCCCCGCGACACTTCGCTAAGCCGAAGGGATGGAGCCCGACGGCGCCGCCCACAGGCGCGCACGTCGATGAGCGGCCCATCACGCCGCGGCACACGTCCCGTTGCCGGGTGGCCTGGGGAAAAAGTCGTTGGCGCCGTCGCCGGGCTCGGCGGGGGCGTTGGTGGCCCCGCCGTGGGGGGGGTAGCGTTGGGGTGGGTGTAGGCGCGCCCCCCGATCCTCGAGGGGGCGGCCCCTCAGAGGGTCGGCGGGGCACTCGGTGGACGGAGGCTCTCGGGGCTCCGCGGCACGATGGCCGAGAGGTGGCGCCCCCCCACGCGGCCGTCGCGGCGGTAGGAAAAGAAGAGCTCCGGGGCGCTCACGGTGCAGCCCGGCACTTCGTCGATCTGGACGACCCCCAGATCGAGCAGCTGCGAGCGGACGAGCTCTCGCAGGTTCGCGTGGGGACGCGGCCCCAAGGTCCGATCGAGGAGGGGAACCCCGGGAGCCGCGGCCTGGATCTGCGCGGCGACGTCTTCGGAGACCTCGAAGGCCTGGAGCGAGATGTGGGGACCGATGGCGGCGATCAGGGGGCCCTGGGCACCGCGCGCCCTGAGGGCACGGACCGTCGCAGGGACGATGCCCGCGACCGCGCCCCGCCAGCCAGCGTGGGCCGCGCCGACCTGGCCCGAGCTCGTGCAGGCCAGCAGCACGGGGACGCAGTCCGCCGTCCGGACCCCGCAGGCCACCTGGGGATCGGCGGCGATCAGGGCGTCGCCCTGGGTCGCGAGGACGGCGGCCCGATCGTCGTCGCTGGTGAGGGCGTGCACCTCTGCCCCATGCACCTGATCGAGGAAATACACTCGCGTCGGATCCACCCCCAGGGCGCCGGCCGCGCGGGTCAGGTTCTCGGCGACGTTCTCGGGGGCGTCTCCCAGGGCGCTCGAGAAGTTCAGGGACGCGAAGGGGCCCTCCGAGACGCCGCCCTGGCGGGTGAAGAAGGCGTGGCGGAAGCCGGCGGCGGTGAGGAGAGGGCTCTCGAGGTACATCGGGTGTGCGAGGAAGGGACTGACGGGCTGGGGGAACTCTGACAATTCTGATAACACCGGAGCCGAATGGCGTCGCGTCAAACGGATCCGTTCATCGGGCGGGAGATCCTGAATGGGCAGTTCAGGATTCTGCAGAAGATTGGCACGGGGGGCATGGGGTCGGTGTACCGGGCCGCGCAACCCGCCATGAAGCGGGAGGTCGCGATCAAGATCCTCCATCCGAAGCTCGCTGGCCGGAAGGATCTCACGAGCCGCTTCCGCCGTGAGGCGCGCGCGATGAGCCAGCTGACCCATCCGAACACGGCCCGCGTGTTCATGTACGGCGAGCTCGAGGAGGACGGCTCGCTCTACATCGTCATGGAGATGTTGGAGGGCAAGAACCTCAACCAGACCGTGCGGCGCGGTGGACCGCTGCCGGTCGAACGCGCCATCCCGATCCTGGTGCAGGTGTGCGGTGCCCTCCAGGAAGCTCACGAGCTCGGCATCGTGCACCGGGACCTCAAGCCCGAGAACATCTTCCTCTGCAACCAGGGCGGGCTCGTCGACTTTCCGAAGGTCCTCGACTTCGGGCTGGCGAAGGTCACGGAACAGCAGATGCAGCCGGGCAGCATGATCCTCACGCAGGAGGGCATGGTGTTCGGGACCCCGGAGTTCATGTCTCCGGAGCAGGCGCAGGGGCGCACCCTCGACGCACGCAGCGACATCTACTCCCTGGCGGTGATCCTCTACGAGGTGCTCACCGGCAAGCTGCCCTTCGACGCGAAGACGCCCATGGAGTACATCCAGAAGCACGTCACCGCGCCGATCATCCCCCTCAACGAGCGCGTGGAGGGCATGTCCTTCCCCGAAGGCCTCGGCAAGGTCTTGGAGAAGGCCCTGCAGAAGAAGCCCGAAGATCGCTATCAGACCGCCGCGGAGCTCGGGAACGCGCTCAAGCCCTTCGCGAACGAAGGGCAGGGCACGGACAACACCTGGGCCGACGCACCCACGTCTCCCCAGAGCCCGAGGCAGGGGGAGAGCGCGCCCGACACGGGGCCGAGCACGCGGTTGCTCGTGGTCGTGGCGGCTTCGTGCCTCCTCGTGGGCGTGGTGCTAGCAGTCGTCGTCATGAGCCTGCTGGGCCGATGAGCGACCACGATTCCACCAAGCCGTCCCGGCCATCCACTGCGAGCCATCCGTCCCTCGAGCTCGACGAGAGCCAGAGGCAGCGCGCCGATCTTCCGCCGCGCGAGTCGGCTCACCCCGCCGACGGTGATCCCGGCGTGCGCTCGAGTTCGTCGCCTTCGGACGCGTCGCCTTCGGACGCGTCGCCTTCGGGGACGGAGCTGTCCGGGGAGGGCTCGGCTGCGGAGGGCTCGGCTGCGGAGGGCTCGGCTGCAGACGACTCGGGCGCGCACGGCTCGGCTGCAGACGGCTCGGCTGCAGACGACTGGGGTGCGGAGCTCTCGGGGAGGGAGAGGTCGAGTTTCGAGCCGCCGGGCGGGATGCCGCCGGGCGGCGTGCCTTCCGAGCGTGCCGCGCCGTCCGGGGATGAGGGCGGATCGTTCGTGGGCGCCGCCCCGTCATCGACCAGGGCGGCGTCGTGGAACACGGCGCCCTCGGAGGCCATGGGGTGGGGGTCCGAGCCTCCGGGCGCTGCGCCTCCTTCGGACGCCGCGTGGTCGGGGGCAGCGCAGCACGAGTCCGGGCTCGGCGCTGCTCCTTCTTCGATCGCGCCGGTGGGACGCCCCCCGCGTGATCCCTTGGCGTCGGGGCTCCCCCCCGAGAAGCCGCCGACCCGGCGCTGGGCGAAGGTGCTGCGCTGGTGCCTGTTCAGCGGCCTGGTCCTCGGCGTCGTCGGGGTCCTCGCGGTGGTCATCACCGTGTGGCGTTTCTCCCGAGACTTGCCGAGCGTGGCGGAGCTGGAGAGCGGCTACGCGCCGCCCCAGGTGACTCGCATCCTGGCGCGGGACGGCACGTTGCTCGCGAACCTCTTCACGGAGCGGCGCACCGTCGTCCCCTTCGAGCGCGTCCCGAGCCACGTCAAACATGCGTTCCTCGCCGCGGAGGACGCCCACTTCTACCAGCACGAGGGGCTCAACTACCTTGGCATGGTGCGGGCGCTCTGGGTGAACCTGCGGGCGGGCAAGGTGTCCCAAGGAGGCAGCACGATCACCCAGCAGGTGGTGAAGAACGTGCTCCTCGACAGCGAGCGCAGCTACCGCCGCAAGATTCGCGAGACCTTGCTCGCGCACCGCCTCGAACAGCACCTGTCGAAGGACCAGATCCTCGGCCTGTACCTGAACCACATCTACCTCGGGCACGGGCGCTGGGGCGTCGAGGAGGCGGCGGTCTACTACTTCGGCAAACACGTCGACGAGCTCGACATCGCCGAGGGGGCTCTGCTCGCGGGCATCGTGGCGTCGCCGGAGCGCTTCACGCCTCGCCGCAGCGAAGAGCGAGCCCTCGAGCGGCGCCGCTACGTGCTCGGGCAGATGCGCGACAAGGGGTTCATGACCGAGGCCGTCTACGAGGCGGTGATCGACGAGCCGGTGCGCCTCGCCCCCGCCGTCGAGGCGGAGTCGGATCTGGCTCCGGAGATCGTCCCCCACGTGCGCAAGCTGCTCCGGCAGCTGGCCGGTGAAGATGCCCGTCGCGGGGGCTTCACGGTCCACACGACCATCGATCCCCATCTGCAGGCCGCCGCCCGCAAGGCGCTCCGGGACAACCTCGACGACTACATGCGGCGGCAGAAGCTGAAGCCGCCCTTCACCTTGGAGAAGCGCAGGCTCTGGGGCGACGTGTTCACGGGCAAGCCGCGGCAGCACGCCATCTACACCGGGCGCGTGGTCGCGGTGGACGACGAGCGCCACACCATCGACGTCCAGGTGGGGGAGGTCCTCGGCCGCGTCGATCTGCGTCGTGAGGAGCGCTACAACCCGCAGCACCTCAAGCCGTCGGAGTTCGTGGGCCTTGGCGCCGCCCTGCGGGTGCGGCTCCTCGAGGCGCCTCCCACGGAGCCCAGCGACTCCAGCGCCGGGGCCGCTGCGCCTCCCAACACGGAATCCGCGGAGCAGGGCGCCACGCCGACTCCGCAGGCGGACCCCGTGCGCCTCCGGCTCGAGCTCGCTCCCCAGGGCGCGCTCATCGCCATCGACGTGCGCACCCGGGACGTCGTGGCCGCCGTCGGGAGCTACGAGGCCCTGATGGGCGGCCTCGACCGGACCGTGCAGGCGCGCAGGCAGCCCGGTTCGTCCTTCAAGCCCTTCGTCTACAGCTACGCGCTCCACGCCCGGCGCGTCACGCCCGCCACGCAGTTCCGCTTCGAGCGCGCGGGGCCGTCCCAGCGCGGTGACGACGTCGCCGAGGGCGACGAAGCCGCCGCGGAGGACGTGATCAACCTCCGCCAAGGCGTGGCCCGCAGCGACAACCGCGTCGCGGAGCGGGTGCTGCAGGAGGTGGGCGCCGCGAACGTCGTCGAGTGGGCCCGCGCGCTCGGCATCGAGTCCAAGCTCGGCGCCACGCCGAGCCTCGCCCTGGGCGCCTACGAGGTGACCCCCCTCGAGATCGCGAACGCCTACGCGACCCTGAGCACGGGGGGACAGGTGGCGGCGCCGCGCTTCGTGAGCAAGGTGATCGGCCCCGACGGAGAGATCCCGCTCCCGGAGCCGCCTCCAGCGCGCCGCGTGATCTCCCCGGAGGTCGCGTACCTCATGACCAGCCTGCTCGAGAGCGTCGTCAAGGAGGGGACGGCGACCCGCGCCAAGAGCCTGGGGTTCCCCGTAGCCGGCAAGACGGGCACGACGAACAAGGCGAAGGACGCCTGGTTCGTCGGGTACTCGACGGAGTACGCGGTCGCGTCCTGGGTGGGCTTCGACGACGCGCTGCCCCTCGGCTGGGGCGAGGCGGGCGCGGTGACCGCGCTGCCAGCGTGGATCAGCTGGATGAAGGTGGCCCACCAGGGCAAGCCGGCGACGGAGTTCCCCCGCCCACCAGGGATCGTGGAGGAGCGCATCGATCCGGCGACGGGTCTGTTGGCGCGCTTCGACCAGGAGGACGCGCTGGTCGAGCTGTTCCTGGACGGCACCGCTCCCGAGCAGGTGGCCTCCCTCGACGACCCTGCGGACCCCGAAGACGAGCCCGAGGAGCACGGCGACGGGCCCGGAGACCCCGCCGACCCCGCCGCCTCCGAGCACTCCGACGTCCCCGCCGGGCACCTCGACGGACCCGCGGAGCACCGCGAGAGGCCCGCGCATCGACTCGACGACGTCGAGCCTCCCAGCGATCACCGGGGCGCCGAGCCACCCCCGCCGCCACCCCCACCGCCGCCGCCGCAGGATCCAGCCTGGTCCCTGCCAGAGGTCACCCCCGGGGACACCCCTCTGGAGGACGAACCCCCGCCCTTCTGACGTCGGGGGCCTCAAAGGAGCGCGGCCTCACGTCGGAGCCGATGCCTGCCGTGAGATCCACGTCCGCCGTGGTAGGGGTCGGTGGAGAAGGGGCCGCCACGGCAGGTCCGTGGCGGGCTTCGTCGCGGCAGCGTTCGTCGTCGACGGCGTGCCCGGGACCGTTGTCCGCGGGAGCCCCTGTCCGTCGTGGGGAACGGATGATCGATCTCGCCATCGTGCTCGCTTTCGTGACGTACAGCGTGGCCTCCGGCTTCGCCTCACGCCGCCGCGCGTCCCGGGATCTCTCCGAGTACTTCCTCGCCGGTCGGAGCCTCGAGGGGTGGCGGGCGGGCGTGAGCATGGCCGCGACCCAGTACGCGGCGGACACACCGATGCTCGTGGCGGGCCTGGTCGCGGTGGGGGGAGTCTTCTCGCTCTGGCGCCTCTGGAGCTACGGCCTCGCGTTCCTGATGATGGGCTTTCTGTTGGGGCGCGCCTGGCGTCGCGCCGGCGTGCTCACGGACGCCGAGCTCACGGAGATCCGCTACAGCGGCTCCGGTGTGCCCTGGCTGCGGGCGCTCAAGGCCGTCTACTACGGGACCGTCGTCAACTGCACCGTGATGGCCCTCGTGCTCGTCGCGGCGACGCGCGTCTTCGAGATCTTTCTGCCGTGGCATCAGTGGCTGCCCGGGTCCCTGTATGAGCCTCTCCTCGGTGTGGTCGAGGCCACCGGGGCCAACCTCTGGTCGGGCTCGGAGCGCCTGCCCGCCGCCATCGCCACGACCAACAACGTCATCAGCATCGTGCTCCTGCTGACGTTCGTCGCTCTGTACTCCACGACGGGCGGGCTGCGCAGCGTCGTGAACACGGACGTGGGGCAGTTCATCTTCATGATGTTGGGAACGGCCCTGTACGCGCTGCTGGCGGTGCGGGCCGCCGGAGGACACGACTCGCTCCTCGAGGCACTCCGGGCGCACTACGGACCCGAGCGCGCGGAGGAGATCCTCAGCTTCACGCCGCCTTTGAGCGACGCCCTGTTCCCGGTCCTCGTCGTCGTCAGTTTGCAGTGGCTCTTTCAGATGAACAGCGACGGCACGGGCTATCTCGCCCAGCGCACGATGGCCTGTGCGTCGGACCGCCAGGCCCGGAGCGCCGCGCTGGTGTTCACCTTCGCCCAGGTCGCCCTGCGCAGCTTGCTGTGGCTCCCCATCGTCCTCGCGCTGCTCGTGCTCTACCCTTTCGACGCGTCGGAGATCACCGAAGCGACCATCGCGGCGCGGGAGCTCACCTTCGCGGAGGGCATCGACGACCTGCTGCCCGTCGGCGCGCGCGGCGTGATGATTACGGGCATGTTGGCGGCCCTCGCGTCGACCATCGACACCCACCTGAACTGGGGCGCGAGCTACTGGAGCAACGATCTGTACGGGGCGCTCTGGCTCGGGCGCGTGCGCAAGCGGGCGCCGCGCCCCAGGGAGATGGTGTTCGTGGCCCGGCTCTCGAACGTCGTCATCGTGTCGATCTCCGTCACGATCATGACTCACCTGCGGTCCATCCAGACGGCCTGGCAGGTGTCGCTGCTCTTCGGAGCGGGCCTCGGCGCCGTCCTCGTGCTGCGCTGGCTGTGGGAGCGCATCAACCTCGCCTGCGAGATCGTGGCGATCCTGGTGTCCGTGATCCTGGCGCCCCTGTTGCTCCTCGCGGTGGACGAGGATTGGGTGCGGTTGGTGAGCATGGCCACGATCTCGAGCGTCGCCGTCGTGGCCACGGCGCTCCTGACGTCCCCGACGGAGCCCTCTCGCCTCGTCGAGTTCTATCGCCGCGTCGAGCCGCCCGGCTGGTGGCGGCGCACCGCAGAGCGCGCGGGGGACGATCCGAACGCCCCCCGCGCGGCCCTGGTCCGGGGCGCCGTGGCGGTCGTGGCAGCGGCCGTGAGCGTGTACGCCCTCCTCGTCGGAGGAGGACTCCTCGTCCTGCGCCCGGAGCGCTGGGGCAGCGCCCTCGCCACCCTGGGGCTCAGCCTCGTGGCCGTTCCAGTGTGGTGGAAACATCTCTGGAGCCCCGGGGGCGCGGCGTCTCCCGAGGCACCCCCGGGCCCTCGGCCCCCGGATCGCCCGGCGAGCTGAGCTCCTGCTTCGGGGCGCTCTGCTCGGGGCGCCTGCTCGGGGCGCTCTGCTCGGGGCGCCAGGTACCCTCGGGCTCCTCGGACACACCCCGTGCGCCCGCGGCCGTGCCTTGGGTTGACCAGGGAACTCGGATACCCTCGAAGACCGCCCCCCGCGAGGCTCCCCTCGATGAGTCCTGCCTTCTTCTCGCGCCGCCCAGGTCTGGAGCCCGGGTCCCCGAACCCACGCTCGCGCCGGTCCACCTGGTGGCTCCAGGGGGTCGCCCTGGTCGCCCTGCTGGGCCTCGCTGGCTGCTCGAGCAAGGACGACGATCGTCCGCCCATCCTCGACCGAGGCAAGGGGGCGGACCTGCCGCCCCCCGACGAGCGCCTCCCGGAGCCGACCGCCGACTTCGTGGAGCACTCCTGCCGCGGGCGGATCCCGGGCTACGCCACCCAGTGCGGGCGGGTGACGGTCCCCGTCGCCCCGGGCTCGACCAAGACCCTCACCATCGAGGTGCTCCGCGTCTTCAGCAACGCCGACGACCCCGCCCCCGATCCCATCGTGTATTTGGAGGGAGGACCGGGGTTCCCGGGGAGCTCCGCGGTGCTGGGGGCCTTCGAGGCCTTCGAGCCGTTCGTCGCCGAGCGGGACCTGGTCGTGGTGGATCAGCGGGGGACGGGGGCGAGCGGAGACTCCCTCGACTGCACCGTCGACATCGACTCCCTCGGCCAGGGCTCGGCGGAGGAGGGCCCGGAGTTCGACGATCCGCTCCTCGAGCTGCTCGCCCGCTGCTCGGTGCGGCTCACCGCGGAAGGCGTCGATCTCTCCGCCTACCGCACTGCGCCGAGCGCGGCGGACGTCGACGCGGTGCGACGGGCTCTCGGCTACGATCAGTGGAACCTGCTCGGCATCTCCTACGGCACGCGGCTCGCGCTGACCGTGCTCCGGGATCACCCCGCGGGCGTCCGCTCCGTGGTGCTGGACTCCGTGGTGCCGCTTCAGGTGGATCTGATCGGACACCTCGCCGTGAACGGGCTCCTCGGCTTCGACGCGGTGTTCGCCTCCTGCGCCGAGCAGGAGGCCTGCAGCGCCAAGTACCCGGACCCCATGACGCAGCTTCGTCGCGTCACGGCCCAGCTCAACGAGACGCCGGGGGAGTTCGGCGAGTTCGGGATGACCGGCGACGACCTCCTGAACCTTTTGTTCAACCTCATGTACCACCCCCAGGGGGTCGCCCTGATCCCGCTGCTCATCGACGAGGCGGAGCGGGGAGAGATGGGCCGCCTCGCGAACATCCTCGAGATCCTCTCCGGGGACGGAGACGGCGGCGGGAGCGATGGGGACATGAGCTTCGGGTTGCACCTGTCGGCTCACTGCGCCGAAGAGATCCCGTTTACCAGCCGGGAGACGGTGGCCGCCATCGAGGCGGACCTCCCCGAAGAGCTCGTCGGGGGACTGTCGGGCGCCTACTACTTCGACTACTGCGACGCCTGGCGGGTGCCCCCCGCGGACGCCCGAGAGAACGAGCCCGTGAGCAGCGGCGTCCCCACGTTGGTGATGGCGGGGGGCTTCGATCCCATCACGCCACCGATCTACGCCGAGCTGGTGCACGGAGATCTCGAAAACTCCACCCTCGTGATCGTGGACAATCTGTCCCACGGGGCCTCCCTCGACGGCTGCGGGCAGGACCTCGTCCAGCAGTTCTACGACGCCCCCGGCGCGCCCCTCGTCGATCGCTGCGTCGCCTCCGTGCCCGCGCCGGACTTCCAGTCCATCGGCGCTCGCCGCGGGCGGCACCTGGCCCTCCGCGGTCCAGACGTCGAGTTCGCCCTCGAGGCGCCGTCCAGCGACGAGCTCGCCGACATCCTCGAGATCGTGCAGCGGCACCGCCCCCGGCTCCGTCCCACGCGCTGAGGTCCAGCGCCGTGCTCTCGCGCCGGGGGCCATCGCGCCGATGCGCTGGACCCCCCATTGCGCTGGACCCCGCGCCGAAGCGGCCGCGCGGCGCCGTCAGGCCTCGCCCAGGGCCTCGCCCACCGGGGGCGCCTGGTCTTCTTCGTAGAGGTGGCAGCGCACGAAGCGCTCGGGCGCTCCCGGATCGCGGCGCCGGAGCTGCACGGGCCGCGGGCTCTCGCGCCGGCACACGTCCATCACCTCCGGGCAGCGGGGCGCGAAGGGGCACCCGGGGGGCGGGTCCACGAGCTGGGGCGCGCCGCTCTTCGCGGGGAGCTCCCGGAAGATGTTGCCGCGAGGATCGGGCACGGCCTCGAGCAGCAGCTTCGTGTAGGGATGGGCGGGAGAGTCGAGCAGCTCTTCGCTGGAGCCGCCCTCCACCATGTGCCCGGCGTACATGACGATCGTGCGATCGCCGATGTACCGCGCGCTCGCGATGTCGTGGGTCACGTACAGGTACCCGATGCCGCGGCTCCGCTTCAGCTCGTCCATCAGGTTGAGCACGCCCATGCGGATCGACACGTCGAGCATGCTGATCGGCTCGTCGGCGAGGATCACGTCGGGATCGACGGCCAGGGCCCGCGCGATGGCGACGCGCTGCCGCTGCCCGCCGGACATCTGGTGGGGGTGCTTCGCGGCGAACTCCTCCGGGGGGTTCAGGCCCACGGTGTGCAGCAGCTCGAGCACCTTCCGGCGCAGCTCCTCGGGCGTGGTGGCCTTGCGATGGCGGACCAGGGGGCGCTCGAGGTGGTAGGCGACGGTGTGGACCGGATTCAGGGATCCGAAGGGATCCTGGAAGATCATCTGCACCTGGCCGCGATAGGACAGAGACGCGCTGCGCGGCTCCTCCGCCAGCAGGTCGCGCCCCTTGAACAGGATGCGCCCGCTGGTGGGCTGTTCCAGGCGCGAGAGCATCTTCAGGACCGTGCTCTTCCCGCTCCCGGACTCACCGACCAGGCTGATCACCTCGCCGCGGCGCAGGGTGAACGAGACGTCGTTCAGCGCGCGGAGCTGCTTGGGGCGCAGGCCACCGCCCACCTGAAAGTACTTCGTGAGGCCCTCGACGCGGAGGATCGGCGGTTCACCGTCCACGGCGCGCGCCGTCTCGCCCCGCGCCGCGGGTGAGGAGGACACGGCGGTGTCCTGGACGGTGCTCGTGGGTTCGTCGCTGCTCATGGATTCGTCGGTGTTCACGGTCTCGTCTGCGGCGAGAGGGGAGCGTTCATACGTCGCTGGAGCCTGCGGTTTGGGCGGCGACGTGGCACGCCACCCGGTGCCCGCGCTGCTGGCCCACGGGGGCGTCCGGTGTGTCGGTCTCGGCTCCGACCGCGCGAGCCAGCGCCGGCGCGGCGAGGGTGATCAGCTGGGGCTGCTCCTGGTCACAGACGGGGATGGCGACCGAGCAGCGGGGATGGAAGCGACAGCCCGAGGGGGGCGAGCGCATGTCTGGAGGCGAGCCGGGGATGCCCTCGATGCGCTGCTTGGGACCGTGCAGCTCGGGGAACGAGCGCATGAGCCCGCGGGTGTAGGGGTGCTGCGGGTTGGCGAAGAGCTCCTTGGCGGGCGCGACCTCACAGAGCCGCCCCGCGTACAGGATCCCCACCGTGTCGCAGAACTCGAGCATCAGGCTGAGATCGTGGGTGATGAACAGGATGGAGAAGCCGAGGCGCTCCTTCAGCTCCGCGATCTGCTGCAGGATCTCCTTCTGCACGACCACGTCGAGGGCGGTCGTCGGCTCGTCCATGAACAGCAACGGCGGATTGAGCGCCAACGCGATGGCGATGACGACCCGCTGCCGCATCCCCCCCGAGAGCTGATGGGGATAGGAGCGCAAGCGTGAGCTCTCGATGCCCACGAGCGCGAGCAACTCCGCGGCGCGCTCCAGGGCCTGCGCGGAGCTCACGTTCTCGTGGCGCTCGATCACGTCCGCGATCTGCGCGCCGACCGTGAGCACTGGGTTGAGGGCGTTCATGGCGCTCTGGAAGACGAGGGCGATCTCCTTCCAGCGAAACGCCCTGAGCTCGTCCTCACCCATGGCCAGCACGTCGCGGCCTTCGTAGTGCACCTCGCCGCCGGTGATCACCGCCGGCGGCTGCAGGAGACGCATGGCGGCCATGGCCGCCGTCGACTTGCCGCTGCCCGACTCCCCCGCGAGCCCGAAGACCTGCCCGCGGCCGATCTCGAAGGAGACCCGGTCGACCGCGCGCACGGGGCCGGTGGGGGTCACGTACTCGACGCAGAGGTCACGCACCGAGAGCAGGGGCTCGCCGGGTCGTGCCCGAGAGGCTGCGGGAGGAGGAGTGGAGCTCACGAGGCCTCCTTGGAGAGCGCGGGGGCGCTCGAGTCGGCGAGCGCGTTGGAGTCGGCGAGCGATCCCCGGCGCAGCACCGGAGTGGAGAAGCCCGGGGTGACGCCGGCGGCGCGGACGACGGCCTTCCAGCCGCCCTCCGAGCGCAGTCGGGGGTTGGTGATCTCGTCGATGGCGAAGTTGATCATGACCAGAGCGAAGCCGACGAGGGCGACACACACGCCGGTGGGCACGATGGTCCACCAGGACTCCGTGAGCAGCGCCTGGTTGTTCGCTGCCCAGTACAGGTTCGTGCCCCAGGTCACCTTGCTCACGTCGCCGAGGGCCAAGAACTCGAGGCCCACCTGGGCGCCGATCGCGTAGACGGTGGCTCCGATGAAGCCGGAGACGATGAGCGAGGTCATGTTCGGCAGGATCTCGAAGAACATGATCCGCAGCCGGCTCTCTCCCGCGACGATGGCCGCCGCGACGAAGTCCTTGCGGCGGAGGGACAAGGTCTGGGCGCGGATCACGCGCGCGTTCCAGGCCCAGCCCGTCAGGATCAGCACGAAGGCGATGCTCACCGGGCCCGCCTCGAGGTAGGCGGCGAGGACGACGGCGAGCGGGAGCCCGGGGATGATCAGGAACACGTTCGTCAGGAGCGACAGCACGTCGTCCACCCAGCCGCCGAAGAAACCCGCGGCGATCCCGACCGTGGCCCCGATGGCCACGACCACGATGCCGACCAAGAACCCGATGAGCAACGAGGTGCGCGCGCCGACGATGGTCTGGGCGAACACGTCCTGCCCCTGGGACGTCGAGCCGAGCCAGAACTCGCTGTCCGGCGGTGAGAGCGGGGTGGTCAAGAACTCGGACGCGTCGCGCACGAGGTAGGGGCCGATGGTGGCGATGAGCACGAACACCCCGAGCAAGGTGAGCCCGATGTTCGCTTTGCGATTGCTCAGTAGCTGTCTGAAAAAGCTCATGTAAGCGGCTCTCCGTCGCCCAAGGGCATCAGCTGCGCGTCCGCGGATCGAGCCAGACGTACGCGATGTCCACGAGCCAGTTGGCGGCCAGCACGGCCACGGTAATCGAGAGGAAGAGCCCTTGCATCAGGGGATAGTCCTGGCTCTTCACTGCCTCGAAGAGCAGGTAGCCCTGGCCGGGATACGAGAACACGATCTCGGTGAGCAGCGAGCCGCTGAGCACGAACCCGAGGGCCATGCCGAACCCCGTGACGTTGGGGAGCAGCGCGTTGCGGGCCGCGTAGTGCAGCATGACGCGCCGCTCCGACAGCCCCTTGGCCTGGGCCATCGTGATGTAGTCTTCGGAGAGCACGCCGATCATCGTGTTGCGCATGCTGAGCAGCCAGCCGCCGAGGGACGCGATGACGATCGAGCCCGCCGGCAGCACCGCGTGGTACAGGGCGTCGCCGATGAACTCGAGGCTCAGGCTCGGGCTGAGGTGGCTGGAGTGTGCGTGCAGCAGCGGGAACCAGCCCCCGACGAACCCGAGCGCGTACAGGAGCAGCATCGCCATCCAGAAGTAGGGGAAGGCTCCGAGGAAAATGAAGGTCGGCGGCGCGACGGAGTCGAGCCAGCTGCCGCGCTTCCAGGCGGTCAGGATACCGAGCAGCGTCCCCAGGGCGAAGCTCACCAGCACGGCGAGCCCGGCGAGGAACAGCGTCCACAGCAGCGCCTTGCCGATCACCTCCGAGACCGGAGCCGGGAAGTAGGCGATGGAAGTGCCGAGATCCCCGCGGAGCAGGTTCTTCACATAGGTGAAGTACTGCACGTGGAGGGGCTCGTCCGTGAGCCCGAAGGCGACCTTCATGGCGGCCATCGCGCTCGGCTCGAGCTTCCCCTGGAAGCGCGCTTGCAGGGCGCTCGCCGGGTCACCAGGCGCGAAGCGAGGGATGAAGAAGTTGAGCGTGAGGGAGACCCACGCGGCGATGAGGTAAAAGCCCAGGCGTCGGAGAATGTACGTCACGCGTCCTCGCCTCAGTTCTGCGCTTGCCCGGAGGACGCCTTCGTGACGGGCTCCAGCTCGACGAGCGTGAGCAGGTGCCCGGGCGACTTGTAGGGCGCGAGCGGCGCGTAGGGGTTGTCCTTCGTGGGGAACCCCTTGATGCGTTTGGTGTTGTACTGCCCCCACGTCGGTCCGGGGAACAGGGGGAGGGTGGGAGCGTGGCGCACGTACTCGCGCTGCAGCTCGCTGGCGAGGCGCTGCTGCTCTTCCGGATCACTGGCGGCGGCGAAGGCCTCGAGGAGCTCGTCGGCGCGCGCGCTGGAGAAGCGGTGCCAGTTGCTCTCCGCGGCCTGCCCCACGGGGCGCACCGTGTCCTTGGACATCAGCCGCTGATAGAACACGAACGGGGTGGCGCCGCCGTCGGACCAGGAGATGCTGAGGTCGAAATCCCCCGTCTGGAGCCGGTTGAAGTAGGCGCCGAACTCGTAGGTGCGCAGGGTCGAGTCGATGCCCACGGCCTGGAGGTTCTTCACCATGATCTGGGCTGCGATGATCCAGTCGGACCAGCCCACGACGCAGTTCAGATCGAGCTTGAGGGGACGCCCGTCCGGGAGACGACGGATGCCGTCCTCGCCGCGGCGGAGGCCCGCCTCGTCGAGGAGCGCCTCTGCCCGGGCCACGTCGTACTTGGTCCAGTCGCCCTCCTCTTCGAGCACCCGCGGGTCGTGGTAGCGGGCGTAGAGATCGCTGAAGGCGGTGGCGTCCGCGACGCGGGTGTAGCCCTGCATGGCGATGCGCACGATGCGCTCCCGCTCGAGGGCGTGGCTGATGGCCTTCCGGACACGCACATCGTCGAGGGGCGGGCGCTGCGTGTTCGGGTAGAGCATCACCGTGCCCTCCAGGGAGGGGAAGTGATAGCCATGATGCTCCGGGTCCTTCGCCACGAAGATGCGATCGATGGCGGGGAGGAACGCCGCGGACCAGTCGACCTCGCCGCGGATGATGGACAGAGCCTGCTGCTCGTTCCCCGCGAAGGCGGGCACGCGGATCACGTCGAGCTTCGGCTTGCCTGGCTGCCAGTAGTTGGGGTTCTTGCCGAGCTCGTAGACCTGCGTCTTGAAAGACAGGACGCGGGTGAAGGGGCCGGTCCCGACGGGCTCCGGGTCGCTGAACTTCACCGGATCGTCCACGTTCCGCCAGACGTGCTCGGCGACGATGGGGCGCTCGCCGAGCAGGTAGAGCGCCGGCAGCACGAAGGGGCGCTTGAAGGCGAAGCGCACCTCGTTGCCCTCTGCGCTGACGCCCTCGAGGCGGTTCCAGGCGCCCGACTGATCGAGCGCCGGGAACTTCTTCATGAGCTCGAAGGTGAACACGACGTCGCGCGGCGTGAAGGGCTCCCCGTCGGACCACTTCACGCCTTCGCGGATCGTGAGGACCATCGTGCGGTTGTCGTCTTCCCAGCGCCAGGCGGTGGCGAGCCAGGGGACGAACTCTCCCGTCGCGCGGTTGAAGATGACCAGGGGCTCATAGATGCCGGCGGCGGCGGGCCAGCGCGCCTGGCTCTCGAAGAACGGATTGAAGTTCCGGATCCAGGTGGCCCGAGTGGAGGGCACCACGACCGCGACGCCCGGCTCGTGCTCGGGAGCCTTGCGCTTGGAGCAGCCGGTCAGGGGCAGGAGGGTGGCCAGGCACGCTCCCAGGGTGAGCGCGGCGCGGAGCACGCGCGCGGGACGTCGCCCGGGGGCGTGTGGGTTCCGGACGGGTGGAGAAGAATGGCCTGAGCGGGTGCCCCGGAGTCGCATGGGGAAGTCGAAGGGGAGGGTCGAAGGGAAGGAGCGGAGTCAGCGTGTACCACAGCTTCCCTCGTTACCGCAGAGGTGGAAGCTCTTGGGTGGCCCGGTGGGTCCCCACCGCAGGGGGGCCTGGCGCGACGCGTCGAGGGGCCACCCTGCAGCCCGTCGACCGGCCCCCCGAATGTCCGGTCGCCCCCGGAGCTTGGAAGGTGCCGGCGACCTTGCGCGCGGTGCGTCGGCGGGCTTTCTTGGAGGCATGCCGCCGGAGGTCCGCTTCCTGTACGTCACGGTGCCCGAGCGCCAGGTGGGGCTCGATTTGGCTCGCCAGCTGGTGGGGGAGGCGCTGGTCGCCTGCGGGAACCTGCTCGGGCCCGTCACCAGCGTCTACGAGTGGAAGGGGGAGCAGACGGAGAGCGAGGAGCTCGTGCTGCTCCTGAAGACGCGCAAGGAGCTGGTCGAGCGCGTCTCTGACCGGGTGGCGGAGCTCCACCCCTACGAATGCCCCTGCATCGTCGAGCTCCCCCTGGGCGCGGTGCATGCACCCTTCGCGGCCTGGGTCGCCGAGCGCACGGAGCGCTCCGTCGGCTGACCGATCTGACCTTTTGAACGGTGGTCCGGCCCGGCGCACCTTGGAGAGAGGATGCGGGGGGCCAAGAAGAGGTGGGCGGTGGTGTGTGCCCTGGCGCTCTGGCCGCTGGCGAGCTGCGGGGCGGCCCGGGGCAACCACGACGCGCGAGCGCCTCAGGACGCCCCAGGCGGACCGAGCGTCGAGACGCTCGCGGCCGGGCCGAGCGAACCCGTCCCGACGAGGCCGACGAGCGAAGCACCCGTCGCCGAGCGCAGCGGCACGGCGGTCGCCGTGGAGGCGGCGGTGGGAGCCCTCGAGGGGCGGCTGGAGCCGGAGGAGCTAGCTCCTCCGTTGCTGGAGTGCTTGCTCGATCGGCCCGTGTTCCGCTCCTTCGCGGCGATGCTGCTCGTCACCGAGCTGGAGAAGGAGCTCGCGGGGGACCCCTACACCATCTTCGTGCCGAACGATCGGGCCTTTCAGCTCCTGTCCCTGGAGAACCGCCTGGAGCTCTTCGAGATCGGTGACCCGGATCTGATGGCGGACGTGGTGCGGCGCCACGTCGTGCGTGGCCTCTACTCCGCCGAGGACGTCGCGAAGGCGGGCGAGCTGACGACCCTCGCGGGGACGCGGCTGCGCATCGAGGCGATCGGGGGCCTCCCCGTGGTGGACGGCGCCCAGCTCCTGGGCTCCCGGGACACCGACGAGGGGATGATGCACGAGATCGATCGGGTGCTGCTGCCTTGAGCTCGGCAGCGCGCGGCGGCCTCCCTCGGCAGCCCCCCTCGGCTTTTTGCGCGTGCGACGCCCCTCACCGGGGACGGTCGAGCACCTCGACCCGCACCGGCACCACCCCGGCGCGGAGCATCTCCAGCTCCTCCGCGGCCGCTCGCGACAGGTCGATGACTCTGTCGCGGCTCCCGAAGGGCCCCCGATCGTTCACTCGGACGTAGGTGACGGCGCCCGTGTCCTGTCGAGTCACTCGCACCACGGTACCGAAGGGCAGCTTGCGGTGGGCGGCGGAGTGCAGCTTCGGATCGTAGGGCTCGCCGCTGGCCGTCGAGTTCCCGGCGAGGGAGTCCGCGTAGTACGTGGCCTTCCCCGAGAAGGTCTCCAGGGGGGAGGCGGCTGCGTAGCGCTCGGCGAGGGAGGTCGGCTGAGCCTGGTCCGTCGGGGCGCTCGCGGGGGAGGCGCTCGAAGTGCTGCTCGTGGGGAGGGGAGAGCTCTCCCGGGGGGCGGGGGTTCCCTCGCGGAAGCCGGCGGGGATCTGGGGAGGCCACTCGGGCTCCGAGCGCTGGGAGCTGCTGCAGGCCAAGGCCAAGAGCCCCACGCTCCAGAGGCTCCCGCGCCGCCCCGGACGCTCGGAGCCGAGGCGCCTGGAGCCGGGAAGCCCAAACCGGAGAGGACCAGCGCCCCCGAGCCTGGTGAGCAGCCCGGAAGCGAGGAGCCCGGCACGGGAGCGCCGGGAGGCGGGCTGGCGGGAGAGAGCGGGGCCGGCCATGGCTCGGGCGTAACGCCCCGGGCGGGCCTACGCAAGCGAGCGGCCCGAAAACGGCTGTCCCGTCAAAAAAATGCCGCTCCGAGTGCTCTCGCGAGTGGAGCTCGGAGGGGTTTCGTAGTACGAGCCCTCCCCCTTTCTTCGCCTGGCCGACGCTCCATCGGTGAAGTGGTCCTGGCTGGGGGAACAGGGGTCAGGGAACACCCCCATGCTGCTCGAAGTCAACCCGAAGAACCCCGAGCCCCGCAAGATCCGGCGGGCAGTGGAAGCTCTCGAAGCCGGCGAAGTCATCGCCTATCCCACGGACACGGTGTACGGACTTGGCTGCGACCTGTTCAACAAGAAGGCCGTCGAGTCCCTCTACCGCATCAAGGGCGCGGACAAGTCGCAGAAGCTGGCGTTCGTCTGTCGAGACCTGACGGACGTCTCCAAGTACGCGATCATGCACGATCACGTGTACCGCACCCTGAAGGAATTCCTGCCGGGTCCTTACGTGTTCATCCTCGAGAGCACCCGCGAGGTCCCCAAGATCGTGCACTGGCCCCGGAAGACCGTGGGGGTCCGCGTGCCGGATCACCCCGTGGCACTCGCCCTGTGCGCCGAGCTGGGGCGGCCGATCATCTCCAGCACGGCGGCGCGTCATGGCCACGCTCCGAACCCCGATCCCAAGGAGATCGACGAGGAGTTCAAGGGGCTGGCGCTCGTCGTCGATGCAGGGCCGGGCGGCACCGTCCCCACCAGCATCGTCGACCTCACCACGGAAGAGCCCAAGATCATCCGCGAGGGTGCGGGTGACGTGACGGCGTTCCGCGCCTGAGAGTCCGCGCGCCGTCCGTCGGAGCGTCCCTCCAACCTACGAGTGTCCCCGTGCGGATGCGCGGGACCGCGCGATTTTTTCGCCGTCACCGCGTGGTCTGCGTGCGGCGCCCTGCAGCTTGCGCGCGCTTCGCCGACGCCGCGTGCCCTGCAGCTCGCGCGCTTCGCCGTCGGGGCTGCGCACCCTCGGCGCTCGCCAGGCGCCTCCGTCGGGCGAGCTCGAGTCGAGAGCTGCTCGACGAGACGGAGCCGAGACCGGAGCCAAGGAGCCGAGACCGGAGCTCGCCGAGGCCTGCTGGTCCGTCGAGGCGCTGGCGAAGCGCGCGCCTTGCGCGAGCTGTTCCCCAGTCATCAGGGGCGTGGGACGCTGCCGCCGGGGGCTCCGCGACGCGAGCCGACGCGCAGCGCCAGAATGCCGACGAGGCGCATTGCGAAGGCCGCAGATGGGGGGTAATGAGGCTCCATGACCTTCGTCGTCACTGACAACTGCAAGGGGTGCCGTTTCACCGATTGCGTCGCCGTATGCCCGGTCGAGTGCTTCCACGGCGATGACGAGATGCTCTACATCGATCCCGAGGAGTGCATCGATTGTGGTGCGTGTGTGCCTGAGTGTCCGGTCGAGGCAATCTACGACGAGGCTCAGCTCCCCGAAGATCAGCAGCACTGGCTCAAGCTGAACGCCGAGCGGGCTCCCAAGCTCCCTGTCGTCAGCGAGCAGACGGATCCGCTCCCCGGCGCCGAGGAGCGTAAACAGCAGCTCGGGTTCTGAGGGACGCTCCGGGATCCCGGCCCTGCGGCTCGACGAAGCCCCGCGCACCTCGGGTCGCGGGGCTTTTCGCCGAAGGATCCCTCAGGAGGACTTGCTGCCCGGCTCGCTCGAGGGCGCCGCGTTCGCTCCGAGCAAGTGGTCCGTGACCTGCTGCAGGCTCTTGCGGGTCGTCCGTTCGCTGATGTCCAGCTCGACGGACACCGCCTGACCACCGCGGACGATCTGCAGCCGCATCCGCTGTGTGTTCAGGGTGCGGGCCACCAGGAAATCCTCCACGACCCGAGTGCGCATCCCGTTCACTGCCAGGAGTACGTCCCCGTAGCGGAGACCGAGCTCCGCGGCGGGCGACCCCGGGAGCGCCCCGAGGACCAAGATCCCCTCGTACGCGTCGGCGATCTTCTGCTGTTCGCCCATTCCCCTTCCAGTTGCAATCAGCGAGCCAGTGGCTCGAGGGGAGGGCTCGCCCCCCGGAGTGGCTCCAAGTGCCCGGGATCCGCGGGCCCGGCGGCTCCGAGGCCCTGCGCCGTACCTGCGTGGGGGTCCCGGCCGGAGACGGCCCGTCGGGCTACCCGTCTCTGGGCTCCCTCCGGGAGACGGACCGGCTAGAGCAACGAACCGAGCGGTCTTCGGGGCGGCGTTGCCCTGCGGAGCGGACTGGACAAGGGCTCGGAGCAGGGATTATTCCGCTGCCATGATCCGCCCGGCCCTTTGGAGCGCAGGACTGGTGCTGTTGGCCCTGTCCTGCAACGAGAAAGAGGAACGGTCCGCCGCCCCTGCGGAGCAGAGCGGCGAGCAGGAGAACCAGCCGGCGCTCGAGCCCGAGCTCGCGGAAGCCGTGGCTGCGGCGTCCGCCTCGGCCGCCGCGGGCCCCGCGCCAGGGACCCCGGGGCAAGAGGGACCGCCCCCCCGAGGCATTTTCCCTCCCGGCGGCGCGGACGCGCAGATCGGGGTGGAGGCGCCCCCGGTGATCACCGTGGGTTCGACGGGCTCGGAGCCGCGGACGCTGCTCACGGGAGGGTTCGGGACGAAGGCGGACCCGGTGACCGCCCGTGTCGAGGTGATGCTGCAGAGCGGCCCCGGGGGGCTGCCCGTGGACTTCGACTTGCAGTTCGAGGAGTCGCCGTTGGCGGCACCCGCCGCGGCGCGGGAGGGAGAGGCGGGCGACGCGGAGGTGACCCCGCGCCCACGCGCGGCCGTCCGGGGACGTGTCGTCGGTGCGCAGGTTCCCCAGGGGCTCGGCCAGGTGCCGGCGCCGGTGAAGGACGCCGTCGCCAAGCTGCGGGGCGTCGAGGTGGCGTTCGACCTGTGGCCGAACGGCGCCGCGACGGGGCTCCGCACGGAGATGAAGGCAGGCATGCCGGCGGAGCTGGGGGACGTGGTGCGGGCCCTCGGGGACGCCATCGCCGCCGTGACCCTGCCCTACCCGGACGAACCCCTCGGCGTGGGCGGGTTCTGGATGGTGACGAGCCGCGACGGCCTCATGGGGCTCGATCTGGTGAGCTATCGGTTGGCTCGGGTGGAGTCGATCGTCGATGGAGCGGTGACCCTGCGGGTGAGCACGAAGCGCTACGCGGCCAGCGACGACTTCTCGTTGCCCAGCCTCGACGGGAGCTACCTGCTCGAGGAGCTGCAGTCCGGCGGCGAGGGGGCGCTCCGCTATCGGAGCGGGCGGTCCTTGCCGTTCCGGGGGCGCTTCCAGCTGTCCCTCTCGGCCCTCGTCTCTCCGCGGGGGGCCCCGGCGGGCGCTGCCCCGGGAGCCCAGCGCGGGACGTTGCAGTTCGTGAGCGAGGCTCGCTTCAGCGAGCCCTGAGCGAGGCCGCGCCCGCGGAGCGATCCTGCCCGAGCAGGCGGAGCACCGCGGGCAGGACGAGCGTGGAGGTCACGAGGCACGCGACCATGCCCGCGACGACCATCACGCCGAAGGAGAACAGCATGCGGTTCTGGGCGACCAGCAGCGAGCCGAAGCCGGCGATGGTCGTCACCGAGCACATGGTCACGGCGCCGCCCGTCGACGCCAGCGCGTTGGTCATGTCGCGGCTGTCTTCGCTCTGCCAACGGCGCAGCATGTTGATCGCGTAGTCGGCGCCGATCCCGAACGTCATCGGGAGCGCGACGAAGTTGGTGAAGTTGATGCGCTCTCCGGACCAGGCCACCAACCCCATCATCAAGAGCACACCCAGGAAGATCGAGGTGACGGCGGAGATTGAGAGCCACACGGGCCGGCGCAGACGCGCGATCCGCTCCTCGGCGGCGGTGTGGAGCCGAGAGTCGTCCTCCGCTGGAGCGGGAGCGTCGCGGGCGGGGACGCGGAAGGCGAACGCGCAGACGGCGAGGACGGCGAGGAGGGCGACCACCGTGGCCCGCGGACCGTCGCGGCGCATGGCCTCGGTGATGTCGCTCGCGATGAGCAGCGAGCCAGCGACGGCCTGTGGACGACCGGCCACGGTCGCCGCCTCCCGGAGGTCGTTGGTGAACTCGGCCATGAGCTTGGACTCCCAGGTGCCCGCGTCGAGTTTGGGGAAGATGAGCACGTTGCGATCGATGCGCCCGTCGAGCTCTCGGAGCCCGGTCGCCAAGGTCTCCGGCACCTGCTCTGGGGTGAGGGGTGTTCGAGCCACGACGCTCACCGCCTTCTGCACCACCTCTCGGTCCTCGGGCTTCAGCTCCGCGAGCATGCGGGGCGTCAGGAGCTCCGCGATCTTGGCGGCCTCCCGCGCGGTCTCCACGCGGTCCGGTCGGAGCAGGTCCCGCGCGGTCCGGACGGAGTCGATGAGCCCGCCGGCTTTCCCCTGCTCCTTCAGAGCTTCGACGCGCTGCCGCACGATGTCCGCGATCTCGGCGTCCTCGGTCAGCACGACCGTGGGGGTCAAATAGCGCCCGAGGGTCTGGTTCATGCGTGGACCCCAGTAGCGCTCCCCGGAGATCCAGGAGTCGCTGCGCCGCAGCTTGGAAAAATCGTACTCCATCCACGTGCCGGAGCGCCCCGCGATGGCCAGGGCGCTCCCGGCGCAGGCCAGCGCCGTGACGGCCAGCACCGTCCAGGGGCGTGCCGCCAGGCCCTTCAGGAACGCGCGCCCATGGCCGCGGCCGAGGCGCTGCGTGGGGATGGGAATCCGGTGCCCCCAGGCCAGGAACAGCACGGGGGTCAGGGTCATGCTGATGATCCAGCAGGTCAGCAGACCGAAGCCGCCGATCCAGCCGAACTGGTTGAAGCCGCGGAAAGCCGTGAAGATGAGGGAGCCGTAAGCGGCGGCGGCGGCGCAGGCGGCCGCCAGGGTCGGGCGCCAGGTCGCCGCGAGCCCGCGCCGGACGCCCTCGTCGACGGAGGCGCCGAGACGACGCTCCTCCTGCACCCGGGCGAGCAGCATGATGCCCGTGTTGATGCCGTTCCCGACGACGATCGCGCCGAGGAACGCGGTGTTCGAGTTGAGCGCTCGGATGGACAGAGGCGGGAGCGCGACGACGGCGAAGGCGTAGCTGATCCCGAGCAGCAGCGGGACGCCGAGCACCGGGAAGGACCAGAGCGAGCCGAAGAACCACCAGAGCAGGGCCGTGACCAGGATCATCACGATCAGGGACGAGTGCGTCAGGTCCACCTGGAGGCCGGACATCTCCTCCATGCGGGCGGCGACGTCGCCGGCCAGCCCGAGGCGCATGCCGGGCGCGTAGGCGTCGGGGAAACCGAGGTCCGCGATGTCGTCGCGCACCCGCCCGATGAGCTGCCGATCCGGGCCCGCACCCGTCGACGTGGAGCTGCTGTGGATGAGCAACACCGCCGTCCGCCCCTCCGCGTCGACGAAGCGCCCGTCCGGGAACAGCGAGCTCGAGCCGCCGGACGCGTAGCGTGCTTCGTACTTCTCCTGGAGCTTGCGGAAAGGGATCTCGGGGGGCGGGTCTTCTTCCTCGTCGAGGAGGTTCAGATCGAGGGCGTGGGTGACCTCCCAGTCACGGCGCCGCTCGACGGAGCGCCGGAGCTCGCGGACGTCCTCGAGGTCCATCAGCTGCAGGGCGAACGTCTCGACGAAGGCGCGCTCCTCCTCGATGCCGGTGCGCACGCCGTCCGCGAGGTCTTTGGGGTAGCGCTCCACGCGGGCCGCGAGATCGTCGATGAAGCGCAGGGCGTGGGGGACGTTCTGCGGGCCCCCCGTGTCGACGACGACCCCGAGGTAGCGCATGCCAGGGAGCCGCGCGCGGAGCTCGTCGAGGGCGCGCACACTGGGGGCGTCCTCGGGGAGCAGCTCTTCGAGATCGCTCCGCAACGAGGCGTACGTGAGCACCGTACGCGGGATCGCCACCACGCCGAGCAGGAGGGAGACGAGGACGATCCAGAGGCGCTGCTGCAGCAACCAGCGGATCGCCCGCTCTTCGCGGGCCTCGCGGGTGGAGGCGCGGTGCTCAGGCATTGCCGAGCTCCGGCTCCTGCGCGGCGGAGAGGAGGGCCACGGGGGCACTAACGGCCCATGGCGCGCGCCGAACAAGGTCGAACGTTCGTTTCCGTCGCGGCCGCGGGAGCAGCGGCGCTTCGTCGGGCCGGTCGGTGGGGTGCTGCCGTCGGGGAGGGGCCGGGTAGCGTGGGTGGCTCAGCCGGCTTCGGGCAGCTCTTCGGTGACCGGGGGCGCGGTGGCGGGGAGCTCTTCACGCGAGCTCTGCGTGGGCCCCTCGGGCCCCTTGTCTGGCTCCGGCTTGGCGCGCTGGGGGATGAGGGACAGCACCGCCGGCAACCACAGCAGGTTGGTCACGAGGGTGATCGAGAGGACGAGCATCGCGAGCTTGCCCAGGGAGGCGAGGCCGCCGTTGTGGGACGTCGTCAGGCTCGCGAAGGCCACGAAGGTGGTCAGCGTGGCGCCGAGCACGGCGCGGGAGCTCACGAGGAGCCCGGACCAGTCGGTGACGCCGCGCCGCCGGTAGACGGACCACACCACGTAGATGGCGCCGTCCACCCCCATGCCGAAGCCGACGGGGAAGACGAGCATGTTGTAGAAGTTCACCTTCCAGCCGAGCAGCGGCATGAGGGCGATGCTGCTGGCGATGGCGGTGCAGATGGCCGTCACCACGAGCAGGGTGCGCCGCAGGGACCGCCCGACGAGCAAGGTCCCGACGAGGAGACCCACCAGGGTGAGGCCGGTCACGAGCAAGCCGTCCGCCGCGAGCAGGGGGACGACCTCGCCGAGCACCGCCGAGGAGGAGGCGAAGCGCACCTTCGGGTAGGTCGCGCGCAGGTCGTCGAGCTTCTTCGTCAGCTCGATCATGTGGTGGGCGTCCTCGCTCGAGTAGGAGTGATAGATGACGCCCACCTTGCCGAAGCTGCGATCCCGCTCCGCGAAGGAGTCGAGCACCCACTGGGGCATGTCCTCGGCGCGGATCGGCTCGTCGACGTCGAGGAGGGGCTGCCAGGCCTTCAAGCGCTGCGCGAGCTTGCCCTTGGCGTGGCGCTCCGCGTCCGCGGCGAGGGCCTTCAAGCGGGCGATCGCGGCGAGGCGCTCGTCCTGCTCCGGGGGAACGAACGTGCCCGGCGTGATCACCGCGGCTCCCTCGTTGCCCCGGAGCCCCTCCGGGTAGCGCTCGCGCACACCTTGCCCCGCGGCCTCGAGCGCCTCGGGATCGTCCGCGAGCATCAGGACCACGCCGCGGGAGGTCCCGTGGAGCGCGGGGCCGAAGTCCGTCCCGTGATCGCCTGCGGCCTGGGTCACGAGGCGCTTGAAGTCGTGCTCGAGCTCGAGGTTGCGGGCTTGCCAGATGCCGCCGCCGAGGCACGCGAGCCCGAGCAAGGTGACCGCGAGGGCCGGCCCGCGGCGCCAACGCCCCAAGAGGGCGCTGGGCGGCGTCCAGGGGCGTATCACGGACCCCTGGAAGGGGCGCCTCCGGTCGAGCCACAGGATGAGCGGGGGCATCACCACCATCGTCGCCACGAGGATGCAGATGATGCCGACGGAGGCGAGCAACCCCATCTGGGCGAACCCGCGGAAGCGCCCCACCGTGAGCGCCAGGAAGCTGCAGCTGGTCGTCAGGGCCGCGACCCACAGGGACGACATCAGCTGGTCGAGGCTGTTGTACAGGGCGTCCTTGGTCGCGAGCCCGCGCTCCTTCTCGTTGCTGAAGTGGGTGATCAGGTGGATCCCGAAGTCGATGCCGAGCCCCGCCAGCACGATCATGACCGCGGAGCTGATCAGGTTCAGGGTCGGGCTGATCAGGGCGAACACCCCGAGCGACCATACCGAGCCGACGCCCAGGGGCACCAACAGCAGGAGGAACGTGCGCGGCCGACGGAACTGCAGCGCCAGCACACCGACGATCAGGGCCAGGGTCAGCCCGAAGGTGGACTGGAGGTCCGTCATCACCGCTTCGCGGGTCAGGGGCAGGCTGCGGTAGATGCCGGTGACCGCCGTGATGAGATCGCTGGGCTTGTCTTCGGGGTGGAGGGACTCCAGCAGCGCCTCGCCCCGATGGAGCATCTCCGTGGCGAACTGGAGATCCGATGCGTCACCGTCGATGGTCGCCTGCACGACGCAGGCGCCGCCGTCGGGGCGACACAGCTCGCCGAATTGCTTGGAGGAGGCCTGGGTGGCGCTCACCTTCTGGAGCGCTCCCCCCTCGACCGCGGAGGGGTCCTCCGCGGGGGCCTCCGCTTCGGCGGACGCCTCCGGATCGGGGATGTTCTCCTTGCCGAACAAGCCGATGAGGGCGGCGAGCTCGGGGGCGCTCTCGTACTGGCTGCGGATGCGCTCGAAGTCGGGCTCCGGCGGCTCCTCTTCGAAGTTCACGCAGCCGGGCATCGCCGCGCAGCGGTGCCAGTCGAGGAAAATCTCGACGTCCTCGCCGAGCTCCTCGAGGGTCCCTCGATCGATGTACAGCAAGCGCCGATCCAGGAAGTAGCTCGGATCGCGGCGCTGGATGGCCCACAGGGTCTCCGGCCACTTCTGCACCTCCGCCAGCGCCTGCTGGGCCATGCGGCGGTTCAGGTCCGGATCCGAGGACTGGATGACCAGGTAGTAGGGAGAGACGCTCGCGAAGCGGCGCTTCGCCTCGTCGTTCGCCTGGGACGTCGTCGTGTTGGGCGGCAGCAGCGCCTCGAGGCGAGGATCCACCTCGAGCCGCGGCACGAGGGCTCCGAGCACCGTGGTCAGCAGCGCCAGAACCAGGAGCACGGTGCCGGGGCGTCGACCCGCCAGCGCCAGGTACCCGCGGATGAGACGCTGCTTGAAGGAGGCGAGCGAGGAGAGGGAGGGTGGCGACGCTGACATGGGAGGGGGCCGCCGAGCAGGAGGGGCCGCTCCGGCGGTGCACGGGGTGCTAGGCCCAGGGGGCCTCGAAATCAACGAGAGGGCGCCTTCTTATAGCTGCGCGTCGGCGATGCGCCCGTGAGAACGAACCATCCGAGCCATCGATCTGCGTCAGGCTCGCTGGCGTTCCCGAGCGGCGCTCCGGTCGTCTCCCGTTTCACTCTCAGAGGAGCGGGCTCCCCAAGTGGGCCACCGACTCGGCCAGCTTCTGCGTCAGAGGTTTGCGCGCGATGGCCTCGAGGGTCACCTCCGTCGCGGCGTCGCAGAGGGACTCGATCCAGGCCGCCAACCGTTCGTTCGGCTCCCGCGACGCGAAGAAGCACCCCACCTCGAAGCTCAGGCGAAAGCTCCTGCTATCGATGTTCGCGGTGCCCACGCTGCCGATCAGGTGATCGGTGACGAGGGCCTTGCCGTGGAGCATCGTCCCCCCGTACTCGAAGATGCGCACCCCCGCGTGCAGCAACATCCGATAGAACGAGCGCGACGCCCAGGTGACGAGGACGACGTCCGACTCGGCGGGGACCACGATGCGCACGTCGACGCCGCGCCCCGCCGCGGTGCGGAGCGCCGCCAAGATCGCGGGCCCTGGGATGAAGTAGGGCGTGGCGATCCAGATCCGCTCCTTGGCCTGGGTGAGGGACAGGAAGTAGGCGTCGTGGATCCAGGCCTCGCTGTCGGGGCCGCTGGCGATGATGGCCAGGTCGATGCCCCCCGCGTGGGCGAGGAGCTCGGGCTCGGGGTCGTCTTCGACCAGCTCGTCGGTGGCGAAGTACCAGTCGTCGAGGAAGACGTGCTGCAGGTCGAGTACGGCCGGGCCCTCGAGGCGGACCATGGCATCGCGCCAGCGTTGCGCGTACTCGTCTCCGACGTTCATGCCGCCGGTGAACGCGACCGCGCCGTCCACCACGAGGATCTTGCGGTGGTTGACGAAGTTCGTGCGCGGTGAGTCGAAGGGGGTGAAGCGGGACGGCAGAAACACGGCCACCCGGGCCCCCGCCTCGAGCAGCGGCTTGCCCAGCCGCCGCATGAAGCCCCGGCTCCCGAAGCCGTCCACCAGCACGCGTACCTGCACGCCAGCTCGCGCCCGCTCCACGAGCAGGTCGCGGATACGCCGACCCGTGGTGTCGTTCTGCCAGATGTACATGGCGATGTGGATGGTGCTGCGCGCGCCCGCGATCGCCTCTTCCATCGCCGCGTAGGCGTCGGGGCCGTCGAGCAGGAGGCGCATGCGGTTGCCGCGGCTCGGGAAGACGCACTCCCCCTGGGCGCGCCGCGGCATCTGGCGATCGAAGATGGTCCCGCGCTGCAGGCCGGGCACGGCGCGGGCCTGGGCGAAGGCGCGGTGTTTGCGGGCGCGGCGTCGCTTCTTGCGCTCGAGGTGAGTCCTACCGAACGCCCACCAGGCGAGCACACCGAACCCCGGCAAGGCGAACAGAGCCAGGAGCCAGGACAGCGCCGCCGCAGGACGACCTCGGCGCCGCAGCAAGACCGAGGGCACGGTGAGCAGCGCCACGAGGACGAGCACGGAAAAGAGCGCGAGGACGACGCGCCCCGAGGCGAGGAGCTCCAGGCTGGCTCGGCTGAAGATCAAGAGCACCTTTCCGTCGACCCGCTGGATATGGATCGATGGAGCACTCTACGGCAGCGGCCGCGACCTGGGTCGCCGGGCGAAGAAACGACGAACGGCAGAGGGGACGGTCGAAGGGGGGACGCCCCTCATCGCTGCGGCTGATCCGTTGGGGTTCGCGGCGAGGGGCGAGGCCTCCGAGGAGTCCGGGAGCGCGAGCCGGACGCGAGGGGAGGGGAGGGGGGATGGCGGGATGCGTCCGACCAGAGAACACAGCGCTCCCGAAACTCCTCGGAGGCCCGGCCACCAGCCGGGCAGGCTTCAAGCTGAGCAGATGGGAAGTCGAGAAGGAGCCAGAGAACCAAGGAGTCCGGAGGCGTACGGGGCCGGACTGGGGGGAGGGGGGGATGGAAGGGGAGGAAGACCGTCCGACCGAGAGAGTCTGCGACGCGTCCGAACTCCTTGGTTCCCTGGGAAGTCGGCTCGGGAAAGTCAGCTCGCTGGGATGCTCTGCAAAGACCGTTCTATTTCAGTGTGACTCAGTTGGGGACGATGCGCCCGAAAGTTTCTGCCGAAGAGCCGTTCGATCCTGACGTTCGTCGTCAAAGAAAGGGGCGAAGCCAAGGAGCGGAAGGAAGGATGAAAAGGAGCGGGAGCCGAGGAGTCCGGGGAGGCTGGAGCCGGACGCGGGGGAATGAGGGGGATGGCGGGGGGACACGTCAGACCTGAAACGCAACCACTCCCGAGACTCCTCGGCTCTCGTTCGATTTCTCTCCTACGTCTTGGGGGTCGGGGCTCCCGAGGAGCCGACCGAACCAACAAACAACCTCCCTGATTGGACTCGAGCAGAACGCCCGCCGTCGTTACGCTCGGACCTAATGCACCCCCCGTGCCAGCGGGGATTCACCGCGAAATCCCGGAATTTTCCGGTGTCGGCAGGGGGTGGCCGCCAGAGAACGGACAGCGGCGGCCGGACACTCGTCGCGTTCCGCGGACGAGTGTCCGGTCACTGCGGTCGCGGGGACGCCCTGCGCTGCGCTTCGTCGGAGGAGCTTTTTCGGAGCGCGCCTCTGCGGAGGGGCCTCGTTCCGTGGCCGTCGCGACCGTCGGCCCTGCGCCGCGCGGAGACGGCGGAGCGCGGCGTGGCGACCGTGCGCCTGACGAGCCGCGACCGATCAGTAGTGGGGAGGCCGCTCGTTCGCGGGCGGAGCGGTGTCCTCTTCCGGATCGCGGACGTAGCGTTCGAGGTGCTCGAGGCGCTTGGTCAAGAGGGTCAGCTCGCGGGTCTGCTCCACGATGACCTCGTTCAGCTCGGCGATGAGCTTGTCCTGGTAGGCGACCTTGGTCTCCAGGGCGATGAATCGTTCGTCGAGGGCAGCGCCGTCGAGGGCAGCGTCGTCGGGGGCAGCGTCGTCGGGGCGCAAGGGGGCTCCAGATCTGGCGGGCATCGGTCGTGCGGGCGGGAGGCCAATCCGCCTCGGCGAGGGTAGCATGGCGCCCCCATGGCGCTCTGCTTCGCCCAGTTTGGAGACCCGCCCGCCCGAGCCGCCCACTCGCGGGCCGTGGAGGCGGCCCGGCTCCTCTGGGGGGAGCTCGACGCGGGGGCGCCCCTCGAGGGGGCCTCACGCCTGCTCCGCCAGATCGACCCGCGGCTCGGCCTGGAGCCAGGCCCGGGGCCTGGCCGCTGGGGGGTGACCTATGCGGGGCTGGAGGCGCGCGGCGCGGCGGAGCTCGCGGCGGCCCAGGCAGCGGGGACGTCTCTGCGCGTGAGCGTCGGGCGACCGGCGCGGCCGTACCCGCTGGTTCTGGAGGAGCTCCAGCGCCTCCATCGGGTCGATCTTTCGGCGGCCCGGGTCCGCGGGGGCTTCACGCGGGGGCACCTGCTCGAGCTGGTGCTGGCGCTGCCTGCGGTCCCTGGAGATCCCCAGGAGGTCGCCGAAGAGCTGGTGGACGCGCTGCTCGGGGAGGCCCTCGTGGATGACTGGGTGGTCGCCATCGGGACGACACCGTTGCCGCGCTCGGGACCGCTGCGTGTCCTCCAGGGAGGCAACGACCCGGAGACGTACCCCCTCACCCAGCTCGGTGAGCTACTGGCGAGCGCCACCGCGGCGGTGGAGGCTCAGCTGCCCGCGACGCCCCTCTGGCAACGGCCCGTCGGCGCCGAGTGGGTCTGGCTCGAGCTGGAGCCGACGTCGGAGGGGATGCAACCGGAGCGCCTCGCTGCGGTGACCTGGCTCCCGGAGCTCCTGAAATGTGCCCTGGAGGGGTTGCCGTTTCACTCGCGTCGCTTCTCCCGCTGGGGGGAGCGGTTCGTGTGGCTGCGCTCTCCTGCCGTCCGCGGTGCGGCGCGCGTGGAGCGCCGAGAGCGCGTCGAAAAGACCCTGGACGAAGCCCTGCGGGGAGCGGGCTGCGGCGCGGTCGTGGGCACCGGATTCGGCGAGAGGGACGACTTCTTCGATCTGTGCCTGGGAGAGCAGGACGCGGCCTTGGGCGCGCTCCTCGATGTTGTGCGAGGGCTGCAGCTCGGCGCGGAGCTCGGCTTCTACGACACGCGCTGGGCCGAGGAGCGCCTGGAGGTGGGCTGAGCCCACGCGGGGGGCTTGCCATAGGGGCCGGCAGCGGAGCGGGGAGCGCCGGGGCGTACGTCGTGAGCGCCTCGTGAGCGCGTCGCGGGCGCCCTCCCACGGATGAGGAGACGGCGCGCGCTCAGAGCACGCGGTCGAGGAGGGCGTCGAGCTCCGCCAGGATCGGATCGTCATGCAGCCGGGCCAGAGCGGCGCGCGCCTTGCCGATCGTGGGTTCGACGAACTGGAGGAAGTCCGGGTTGCCGTTGTGTCGGTCGATGAACACGAAGCGACCGGCGTCCTTCAGCTTGCGCTGCACCGTCACGAGGTCGAACTCGCGCCCGATGCGCTGGCGCTCCGCGGACGAGAGCCCGAGCGCGGCGGCGTACTCGTCGAGGCGGGCCTCGATGAACTCCCGCGTGAACACCTGGTAGCTGTCCGTGAGGAGCGCCACGAGATCGTAGACGCGCGGACCGAGCATGGCGTCCTGGAAATCGATCCAGGCGAGGTGGGGCGATCCGTCGGCGCCCTCCTGCACCATCAGGTTGCGGCTCTGGTAGTCCCTGTGCACGAAGCCGCGCGGCCAGCCGGCGATGGTCGTCGCCAAGTGCTCCGCGGCGCGATCGAAGACCTCTCGATCCGCCGGGGCGAGCTCGATGCCGTGAGCGCTCAGGCGCCACTCCCGGAAATGGTCCACCTCCCAGCGCAGCAGATCCCGATCGAAGGCTCGCTCCCGGACGATGCTCCCCGCGGGCAGCTCCGCGAGCGCGCGCTGGGCCGCCGCCAGATCGCGCACCGCGGCGCGATAGAGCGCCTCGCGGGTCTCGGGGCGTCGCGTCAGGTAGTTCGCGAGGGTGTCGTCGCCCAAGTCCTCGACCAGCAGCAGCCCGTCGTCGCAGGCCTCGGCGAGGATCCGGGGGACGAGCACGCCTCGCTCGGCCAGCAGGTCCCGGACCTCCAGGAACGGCCAGCGGCGCCCCTCCTCGCTCGTCTTGGCGATCTCTTGGCTCTTGCCGGGGACGAACATGGCGACCAGCGTGCTCCCGTCCTCGAGGTGGACGCGGAAGAAGCGGCGGGTCGACGCGCCGCCCTTCATCTCCTCGGCGCGATAGGCTGCCTCGCGGCCCGTGAGGCGGCGGAGCGCGCGCTCGAGGGGTTCGAAGGGAGGAGGTGGTGGCGGCACGGCCGGCGAGGCAGGGGAAACCACGGCTCTCGTCTACCCCGAGCGGGGCGAGCTACGCTACACCGGGGGCGTCATGGCGCTCGATCTCCCTGCGGCTGGCTGGACATCGCGCATCGCGCGGCTCCTCGAGGACCTCGATTTCGCGATCTCACCTGCGATCGAGACGGCCTTCTCGGTCTACCTGGACCAGGTGGTCACCTGGAATGCGCGCATGGATCTGACCGCGGCGCGGACCTTGGACGAACTCGTGGATCTCTCCTTCGCGGACGCCGTCGTGATCGCTCGGGAGGAGCGTCGGCGTTCCGGCGCGCTCGAGGCGCGCTGGGCGGACGTGGGATCTGGAGCGGGCGCGCCCGGGATCCCTCTGTTTCTCTTGCTGTCCGAGGGAGCGCCGAGCTTCAGCGGGACCCTCGTCGAGCCTCGGGTGAAGCGCGTGGCCTTCTTGCGCAGCGTGCTCGGGACCTTGGGACTCGACGGGGTCGATGTCGTCCGAAGTCGGAGTGACGCGCTCGCTGCGCACACGTTCTCCCACACCGTCGCGCGGGCCACGCTGCCGCCGCCTCGGTGGCTGGAGGAGGGCGCGCGCCTCTCCACGGAGGCGGTCTGGGTGCTGCTCGCTCGCGAACCGGCGCCCAGCCACCCGGGCTGGTCTATTGACCACGAGCTCAGCTATTGCTGGCCTGCGACCCGCGTGGCACGACGCGCGCTCCGGTACGTCCCCACCCCTCGGGGATGCGACGAACACGTCGGCGGGAAGCATCCACGGTGAGCGCCCGTAGACCGGTCACGATGGTGGCTCCGAGGGGTGATTGGTTCCCAGCGCGAGCGTAATCATTCGGTCGGAGCGAAACGATCAAACTTTTTCGACCCGATTCAGGCCCTAAAGCCTACAGTTGAACGAACGACTCTCGTTGGCTCGGCGACTTACGGTTGCCGCCAGCGGCTCTCTTCACGAGGATACTTGCCCAATGAAATCCCAACCCCGACGCATTCTCGTTGCAGCAGCTGGCCTCCTCGCAGGGCTGACTTTCGCTCTGGGCTCCTACGCGGAGTTTTCTTTGTCGAAGACGCTCGCGGTAGAATTTCAAGCCGTTGGTCCTGCCGGGCTCAAGATCGACGGCTCCGGTTCTTCGCTGACCGTGACGGAGAAGGACGGCAAAGTGGTGTTCGTCGCTGGTCTCGGGGACCTGAAGACGGGGATCAAGAAGCGCGACGAGCACCTCAAGGAGACCCTCGCCGTCGACAAGCACAAGCAAGCCAAGCTCGTCGTCGACCGGAGCAAGCTGAAGCTGCCCGGAGAGGGCGAGGCCCTGAAGGATCAGAAGGTGAGCGCCCAGTTCACCTTGCACGGGACGGAGAAGACCGTCCCCGTCTCGTACGACGTGAAGCGAAACGGGAGTAATTACGCGGTGGTTGGACGCACCACCGTAAACATCGAGGAGTTCGGGATCAAGAAGCCCTGCTACCTGGGTGTGTGCGTCAAGCCGGACGTGAAGATCGAGGTGAAGGCGGTCTTGCAGGACAAGTAAGCCTTCGACCATCTCCGAGCCCTCCTCGAGGGCTCGACGAGACGAGCGGTGCTGTCCACGGCCTTGCCGGTTCGCGGGGAGCGCCGCTCGCATTTTGTCGATGGCCCAGCGGCGACCACGGGTGCGCTGCGACTCGCATCGTGACGCGCGGAGCCATGAGCTGGTCCTGCGGGTCATCGTGTCGTGCGTAGCGGATTCGTGTCGGGGCGCCGTGCCGCGTCACGGTGGATCCTCACCGCGTCACTGGAGGCGCTGCTCTCACATCCTACTCCCATCTGGGGAGCGTCCCGGAGGCCGCCATTTCGACGTGAGGCGCGTTGACCTACGTTGCGACTGCAAGCATGCTCCGCCCCATGTCTGGCGGAAACGGGCGTCGAGCTTGGTTCGCTCCCAAGCTCCTTTTGGCCCTGGCCGTATCCTGCGTAGTCTGGTCGTGGTCCGAGTCGGCGCACGCTTATGCGTGGATGATTCGGCATTCGTATACGGCCTGCGGTACCTGTCACGCCGATCCCAGCGGTGGCGAGTTGCTCACCGCCTACGGGCGCGCTCAAGGCGACTTGCTCTTGAGAATGCATTACGGAGGTGACTCGGGAGCCACCCAGGGTGGAGACGAGGACGGCGAGGATGAGGCAGCGGGGCCCGGCGATTCGTTGGGCGAGCCGACCACCGGCGTCCTGTGGGGTCTTTGGGAGCCGCCGGAGTGGCTCCTGCTCAGCGGCACGTACCGGAACCTGAACGTGTATCGGCCGACGGCGGAGGGGCGCAAGAACTCTCTGGTGCCGGTGATGCAAGCGGACCTGTACGGCCAGGTGCAGTTCGGTGCGTTCCGCGCCTCGGCGAGCGGAGGGATCTCCCGGGTGAAGGTCGGCTCCCCTCACGCGCGCGCGGCGCAGGTCACGACCGGCCAAGGGGAGGAGCTGAACCTCATCTCCCGCACCCACTGGGTGGGCGTCGACTTCGCGGAGTCCTTCACCCTGCGCGCGGGGAGGATGAACCTCCCCTTCGGCCTACGCATCCCCGAACACACGATGTGGGTGCGTGAGAGCACCATGACCGACCGAGAGTCGGACCAGCAGCACGGTGTGGCGCTGGCTTACGTCGGTCAGAAGCTGCGTGCCGAGATCATGGGCATCGCGGGCAACTACCAAATTCATCCCTCTGAGGTGCGCGAACGAGGCTACGCCGCCTACGTCGAGGGCGTGGCGTCGAACAACGTCGCCGTGGGCGTCAGCAGCAAGGTGACGAGCGCGAGCATCGATCGCTTCACCGGCGAGGAGAACGTCCTGCGCCAGGCGCACGGCATCATGGGGCGCTGGGCACCGCTGCATCAGCTCGCGGTGATGTTCGAGGCGAACATGTTGTTCCGCACGAACGCGGAGGCCGGGTTCGTCGGTTTCGTGCAGGCCGACTACGAGATCGTGCAGGGGTTGCACTTCCTGCTCACCGGCGAGGTGCTCGACGAAGGGCGCTCCGTGCTCACGGGTGCGCCCCTCGCGGGGCCGGGCCAGGGCGAGCCGAAGCTCGGCGGATGGGTGAGCCTGGATTGGTTCTTCGCCCAGCAGTTCGAGATGCGTCTCGACCTCGTGTCACGGCAGAACGAGCCTCTAACCCTCCTGGGCCAACTGCACTTCTACCTCTGAGGTCGTCGTCATGAGCCGCACAATCGCTTCTTCGCAAGGAACCTCGGTGCACCGCGCAGCCGAGGCGCGCGCCGGCGTCGATCGCACCCGTCGCGCCCGCCCCGTCCGCGTGGCCGTCTCCGCTGCCGTGCTCTTCCTGGCGCCGGGGGCGCTGGCGTCGCCGGACTACCCCACGGCAATCCAGGACGAGCTCGGCACGCCCTGCGTGCCGCAGTGCACCCTGTGCCACACCACCAACCCGGGGCGAGCGGGCACGGCGTCGCAGCCCTTCGTGAACACGCTGAAGGTCCCGGGGATGAACACGTCCGGCTTGCGCACCGCGATCCGCGCCCTCGCCGCCGATCAGTCCGCCGATGCACCGGACACGGATGGGGATGGCGTGAGCGACGTGGACGAGCTGCTCCAGGGGCACGATCCCAACGTGGAGGGGGCAGGGGACATCTGCGCCCTCGACGTGCGCTACGGATGTGGGGCCCGGGTGGAGCCACGCGGGGCGGTGAGCCCCCTGGGGCCCATCGCCGCCGTGCTCACGGTGCTGGGGCTCGGTTTGTTGGTGCGGCGCCGCACGGTTTCCTGAGGCGCCGCGCGGTTTCCTGAGGCGCCGCCGTGGGCCCGCGCGGCGTGGCGCGTTGTCGTCGCTCGCGAGGCGCCGCGCTGCGTGCGGCGCCTCGAGGGCGTCGTTCCGTCATGCTCGGCGGCGCTGCGCGCTCCGTGGGGCACCTCGAGGGCGTCGTTGCGTCGCGCTCGTGCGGCGCTGCGCGCTCCGTGGGGCGCCTGAGGCTCCGCCTCCTGGCGCGCTGCGCGCCTCGGCTCAGCTCCCGCTGGTCCCGCCCATGCCGCCTTCTCCGGCGGCGCCGCCCTGACTGTCGGTCCCTCCGGTGGCGACCTCGCCCCCTTCGCCGCCGCTGGCCGGGGAGCGACCGCCCGTGCTCGCGCCAGCGCTGCCGCCCGTCGCGTCGTCGGGGATCCGGCTGCGATCCACGTCCGTGATGAGGGTGCAGCTAGCGACGGCGACGGCGACGCCCAGGGCGCCGAGGGCGAACGGAAGACGGTGAGAGCGCATCGTGGGGGTCCTGGGAGAACGGAGGGCCCCATTGTTCCTCTGCGCTCGCCGCGGACGCAACCCCTGGGCCGCCGTTTGCTGGCTCCAGGAGGGGGCGCAGGGACGCCGGTGTCAGCGCGCGGGCGCCGGGGAGGGGGGAGGACGAGCTCTCGACTGACGCGCATCGGGGGGCGCGACGCGGTGTCGTCGCCCAGGACCCCGTGGACGTCAGAGGAGCTGACTCACGGAGAGTCCGAAGCCGCGCGCGGGGTTCTCGTTCCGGGGGCCCTCGTCCCAGGGGCTCTCGTACCAGGCACGGAGCGAGAGCCCCGCGTCCGCGAGCATCTGCGTCACGGCGGCCCGATCGAACTTGCGGCTGATCTCGGTGCGCAGCCGCTCGCCCGCCTCGAAGTGGACGTCCAGGTCGAGCGCCTCGATGCGCACGCTCAGCGCTCGCAGCGCCTCCAAGTGCATCTCGATCTGCCTGCGCTCGGCGTCGAAGAAGGCGACGTGACGGAACGCGTCCGGATCGAAGCTCGCGCCGAGCTCACGGTTGATGACCGTGAGCACGTTCTTGTTGAACGCCTCGGTGTAGCCCGCGGCGTCGTTGTAGGCGCGGTGGAGCACCTCTGCGTCCTTGACGAGATCGGTCCCCAACAGGAGGTGGTCGCCCGGTGACATGGCGCGCCGGACGGTGCTCAGGAACGAGCGCGCGGCGTCGGCTTCGAAGTTGCCGATCGTGCCTCCGAGGAACGCGAAGAGCCGGCGTCGTCCCCGGGGCAGGGCGTGCAGGTGGTGATCGTAGTCGCCGAGGGTGCCGTGGACCTCGAGCCAAGGAAACTCCCGGAGCAGCACCTCGGCGCTCTTGCGGAGCGCCCCCTCGCTCACGTCGAAGGGGATGTAGCGGGGGTGAGCTCCCAGCTGCTCCGCGGCGCGCAGCAGGACGCGGGCCTTGCGCGGTCCGCCGCTGCCGAGCTCGATGAGATCGGCGGGTGCGGCCTCCGCGAGCAGCATCGGCGCGGCTCGTTCGAGCAACGCGAGCTCGGCGCGCGTCTGATAGTACTCGTCCGTCTCGCAGATCCGCTCGAAGAGCTCGGAGCCCCGGTCGTCGTAGAAATACTTCGGGGGCAGATGTTTGGGGGTGGCGCGCAGGCCGTGGAGCACGTCGACCGCGAGGGCAGAGGTCGGCCGGCCCAAGACCGCAATCCGAAACCGCTGATTCGCCCAGTGGGCGCTGCTCGATCCCGTCATGGCGTGGCTCGTCCCGCTCCGAGACGCAGGGTGCCTCCGTCGGTCGAGCGGCGCGCCGGTCCATGAGGCGCCCGCGCGTCGCACGTTTCGAGGGCGGCAGCTCGGCGGCGTCGCGGCGCTATGCTGGACCTCATGTGTCGGATGGCGGGGTACGTGGGGACCGGTTCGAAGCTGCGCGCGCTCGTCGACGGCTCGCCCCACGGCCTGGAGCGCCAGAGTTGGGCGCCGCGGGAGATGCAGGGCGCCGTGGTCAACGCCGATGGCTGGGGCTGCGCCTGGTATCTACGAGGCGAGCTGGAACCCTGCGTGTATCGCAGCTCGCTCCCCATCTGGGCGGACGCGAACCGCTTCGGGTTGGGGCGGACGATCTCTTCTTCCTGCCTGATGGCTGCCGTTCGTAGTGCCACCGATCCCCTCAGCCATGCTCTCGCGAACACCCAGCCCTTCGTCCACGGTCCGCTTTGCTTTCTGCACAACGGCTACGTGAAGCCTTTTCGTGAGTCCATCCAGCGTCGCTTGCGACGGTCGCTCGGAGACGAGGCCTACGCCTGTGTCCGGGGCGAGACGGACTCGGAGCACTACTTCGCGCTGGTCGTGGATGAGTGGCTGCGCGCGGAGCCGGGCGAGCGCCGCGCGGCCGTGGCCCTGGAGGGGGCCACGCGGCGCCTCCTCGCCTTGACGGAGGAGGCCGGCGGGGTGGCGTTGATCGCGGCGGCGCTCGTGGAGCGAGCCGTCTCGGATCCGCTGGCCGTTCGAGAGAGCGAAGGTGCGACGCCAGGGGAGGGGCCCGCTGGGGGGTCGGTGGACGCCGGGGCGAACGACGGCGTGCGGACGAGCCTCGTCGTGCAGCGGATCGCCGTCGGGGGGAGCCCTCCGTCCCTCTACGTTCGCAGCGCGGCGGACGGGTGGACCTTCGCCTCGGAGCCGCTGGATCTCGAGACGGGCTGGGCGCCCCTCGAGGTCGGCGCTCCGCGCGTCGTCCATGTGAGGGCGTGATGAGCGATCGGATCGCCCCGGTGGTCGCGGATCTCGACGACGTGACGCTGCGCCAGCAGTTCCACGTCGACTTCTCTCCGATCGGTTGGCACCTGGGGCACGCCGCCTGGCAGCGGGAGCGCTGGGTGCTGCGGGAGGTCGGAGGCCTCCCTCCTCTGGCGCCGGAGTTCGACGCGTTGTTCGACACCTTCCGGAGCAGGAAAGGCGCGCGGGGGACCCGTCTCCCCGACGCGCGGCGCCTGCGCTCCTACGTCGAGCAGGTGGACGAGGCGATGGAGCTCGCTCGCTCGCGCCACCGTGGAGAGCCGCAGTTCGAGCGGGCAGCGCGGCTCGCGGACAACCACGAACGACAACACGTCGAGATCGTGCTGTGCGTTCGCCTGCTCGGGCGACTCTACGTCGAGCCGGTCGGTCCGACGGAGTCACCCATCGAATCCGAGCTCCCGGAGATCGCCGACGGCCCGTGGATCCCGGTCGAGGGTGGGACCTTTCGCCTCGGCGCGCCGCGCGGGGACGCGTCCGACACCGAGAGCGCCCTCCAGAAGGACGTCGACGAGGACGCGTGGGACAACGAGCACGAGGCTCACGAAGTGCACATCGATCCCTTCCTGATGCGGCGGCACCCCGTCAGCGAGGCGGAGTGGCTCGGTTGGATGCACGCCGGAGGGTACGAGCGACGGGAGTGGTGGTCTCCGGAAGGGTGGAGCTGGCGGACGCACCACGGCGTCGTCGCCCCCGGGCATTGGGAGCGCTCCGCCGACGGCCGCTGGTATCGACGTGCCCTGTGTGGGCCCACCCTGGCGGGCGGCGCGCGGCCCGTCGCCCACGTGAGCTGGTACGAGGCAGACGCTTACGCGCGGAGCCAGGGCGCGCGGCTGCCGACGGAGGCGGAGTGGGAGCGCGCGGCGAGCGACGCTCGCGACAAACGGCGTTACCCGTGGGGGCCCTCCTTCGAGGTGGGGCGGGCGGATCTGGGGCGATGCTCCGGGGACTGCGCGGTCCTGGGTGCGCACCCGCGGGGCGCGTCGCCGAGCGGGATCGAGGACCTGTGTGGCGGCGTCTGGGAGTGGGTCGCCGACCACTTCGCGCCCTACCCGGGCTTCGTCCCGGGGCGTTATGCGGAGTACAGCGCCCCCTGGTTCGGGGCGCGACATCGGGTGGCTCGCGGGGGCTCCTGGCTCACGGCGCCCAGCAACGCGCGCGTCACCTTTCGCAACTGGTACGAGCCCCACGTGCGACAACCCTGCCTCGGGGTGCGGCTCGTCCGCGACGCTTGACCGGGCGGCTACGGGGCCGCAGGGTGGTCGCCGATGCAGAGCGGTCCCCAAGTGCACCTGGTGGATGGCACCTACGAGCTCTTCCGGGCGTTTTACGGCGCGCCCGCGCGCCAGGCGCCCGACGGACGGGAGGTGGGCGCCGCGCTCGGGGTCGCCTCGAGCTTGCTGCGGTTGGTGGAGGTGGACGGGGCGACGCACGTGGGGATCGCCTTCGACACGGTGATCGAGTCGTTCCGCAACGACCTGTTCCCTGGCTACAAGACGGGCGAGGGGATCGATCCGCTGCTGTGGGCGCAGTTCCCGATCGTGGAGCAGCTGAGCGAGGCGCTGGGCTTCGTCACCTGGCGCATGCTCGAGTTCGAAGCGGACGACGCTCTGGCGACGGCGGCGTCCCGCTTCGGGGAGTCCGCTTCGCGGATCGTGATCTGCTCACCGGACAAGGATCTGCTCCAGTGCGTGCGCGGGGAACGGGTCGTCACCTGGGACCGCATGCGCGATCGCGTCTACGACGAGGAGGGCGTTCGCGAGAAGCTCGGTGTGCCCCCGGAGTCCGTACCCGACTACCTGGCGCTCGTGGGTGACACGGCGGACGGGATCCCCGGTGTGCCGCGCTGGGGCGCGCGCTCCGCCGCGCTGGTGCTCGCCCGCTATGGGCACCTCGAGGCCATCCCCCGGGACCCCGCCGCGTGGGACATCTCCGTTCGGGGTGCGGCGAGCCTGGTCCGGGAGCTGGTGCAGCGTGAGGAAGAGGTGCTCCTGTATCGCCGCTTGGCGACGCTCCGCCGGGACGCGCCGCAGGCAGAGGAGCTAGCCGCGCTGAGCTGGGCGGGGCCCCGTCGGGAGGCCCTGGAGGCGCTCTGCGGGGAGCTCGGCGCCGATCGACTATTGGCGCGCGCCACCGAGGTAGCCGCGAAGCGCCCATTGCCGGAATCCTAACGGACTAGGACGCCCGCCGATCTCGCTCCGCTCCGGTGCTCGCGAAAGCCTCGCCCGAGCCGACGGGCGCGCCTGCGCATAGGTATCGAGGACGGCGAAGCGCCTCGCAGCGGCCCCCGCGTAACTGTGGCTTCCAGCGGGCCGGACAAGGTATCGTGCCGCCCATGCGCAGCCCAGCCGCGAAAGGTCTGCTGTTCGGAGTCGTCGGGCTCTCCGTCTGCCCGGCGTTGGCCTGGGCTCAGGCACCTCAAGGCACCGCCGGAGCCTCGCAAGCGCCTCCGCTCCACGCGGGTCCCTACTACGGATACCCGTCGCCCCCGGGAGCTCAGCAGTCGCCGCAGCACTCCTCGCCGCCCCCCACGAACCTCGAAGCCGGCGGCCTGCGTCCACCGGGCGCGCTGCAGGAAGAAGACGCGGCCCCCAACGCGGTGGAGCAGGATCTCGCGCGTGCGGAGGAAGAGGACTCGGGCCGCGGCTTGCAGTTCGTGTGGCTCAACGCCGAGGTCGGGTATCAGTACGTCGACCTCGGCGCGTTGAGCGACAGCGGCCTCCTGCCCACGCCAGAGGCCGCCGGTGCGCCCGTGTTGGATCCGACGCAGAGCGGGTTGAGCTTCGGGGGAGGCGCCGGGGTGCGGCTGCTCTACTTCACCGTCGGCGCGCGCTTCCGCTACGGAGTCTTCAGTGAGTTCGATCTCTGGTCGCTCCTCGGGGAGGCGGGGTTCCGCATCCCCTATGGCAACTTCGAGCCCTACGTGAACGTCGGCGCAGGTTACGTGACCCTCACCTCCATCGACGCGGCGCGCCAGGAGGCCACCGCGGGCGCGGACGCGTTGCAGATCCGTGGCGTGGACGTGCGGATGGCGCTCGGGTTCGACTACCACCTCAGCGACACCTTCTCCGTGGGGCCGCAGCTGGGCGCAGATCTACTCATCCTCTCACGTCCTGGGGTCGCCGGCGCGCCGGGCGGCGCCGCCTATGCCGCGGATGGCTCGAGCGTCGGTTTGAGCCTCCAGGGCTCACTGGTGCTCGGCTTGCACTTCTGAGATACCGGGATGCCCACGCAAGGGAAAACGTCATGCGGTCGGCGCTTCGGGAAGCCTCGGTTCGAAGGGCTTGCCGGAGCGCGCGACGCTGA
>Ga0207873_1000448_pt1 | contig 45434 bp, 32 predicted proteins | sample BGWIniCompost_FD_187373 | JGI IMG/M metagenome (GOLD analysis project Ga0207873, IMG submission 187373) | Cellulose adapted compost microbial communities from Newby Island Compost Facility, Milpitas, CA, USA - BGW Initial Compost (SPAdes)... ...
GGTACCCACTTCACGGGCGACCCGAGTCACCTCATCGGCGAACGACGACAGCTGATCCACCATCGTGTTCACCGTGTTCTTCAACTCCAGAATCTCACCGCGGGCATCCACGGTGATCTTCTGAGTCAGATCACCCTTGGCTACGGCAGTGGAGACCGACGCGATGTTCCGCACCTGCGCGGTCAGGTTGGCGGCCATGGTGTTAACCGCGTCGGTCAAGTCCTTCCAGGTCCCAGAAACCCCATGGACATTGGCCTGGCCACCCAACTTGCCTTCGGTACCCACCTCACGGGCGACCCGAGTCACCTCATCGGCGAACACCCGCAGGGTGTCGGTCAAAAAGTTGATGGTGTCGGCCAGCTCGGCGACCTCACCCTTGGCGTTGACGGTGATTCGCTGTCGCAGGTCACCATTGGCGATCGCGGTCGCAGCCTGTGAAATAGATCTCACCTGATTGGTGAGATTGGAAGCCATGGTGTTGACCGAGTCGGTCAGGTCACGCCATATCCCCGACACGCCTCGTACTCGGGCCTGGCCGCCCAATTTGCCTTCGGTACCGACTTCACGGGCGACCCGAGTCACCTCTTCGGCGAACCAGGACAACTGGTCAACCATCGTGTTGACGGTTCGACCCACATCCAAAAATTCACCACGCAGCGGCCGGCCGTCGATCTCCAAAGCCATGTGCTGGGACAGATCCCCTTGGGCCACCGCCCCGATTACCCGCGCGATCTCCGTCGTGGGGCGAAGCACATCATCGATGAGCCGGTTAACGGCGCGGGCATTCTCCGCCCACGCACCGTCCAGATACTCCTCGTCTATCCGCTCGGTCAACCGGCCTTCACGGCCGACCACCCGACTGATACGCGCCAGTTCGCGGTTGTGGCGCTCGTGAAGCTCCACCACCTGGTTGAACAGGTCGGCCACTTCATCGGCACTTCCACCCCGACGCGGCAACCGTACGCGGAAATCACCGCGTCTGACGCGGGAGAGTGCCTCAGCGATCTCACCGAGCAGAGCACGCGTCTGGGGGCACTCGCATGGGTGAGTAGCTCCCTGATGAACTGTCTCGTGCGCTGTCGTCATATGAATTCCTCGTCCCATCCGTGCGGCCGAACAGAGGCGCCGTTAGGGTCGGCCAGAAGCCCATCTTGACGCGTCCCGCGCACGAAACGCGAGACTATGAGGGGAGCCGCCACACGAAGGCGGTTGGATCTCGTCCTGGGCGCTGTCCAGTAGAACCCCACAGGCGCCCCGGACCGGCACGGAAGGGTGGAGGTGTCCTGGCCGAACTCGCATACGCGAGAGACACTGCAAGCCGTGCCGACTCACGTCCACCGACGGCTGCGGCTTCCAGCCGATCATCGCTCTCCGGCGGCTGCACGCGCAGTCGTCCGGCAGGTGCTGGCCGAGACCGGTCTGGTGGACCTGCTCGATGAGGCCTTACTGCTGACCACCGAACTGTCCACCAATGGTGTGATCCACGCCGGCACCGAGCTGGACGTGGAGGTCATCGCGGACGCGACCGGGATAACGGTGACGGTCTCCGACTACAAGGGAGGCCCCATCGAGCATCTGATGCGGCCCGTGGATCAACTCGCGGAGCACGGCCGTGGGCTGCTCCTAGTGGATCAGTTCGCATCCTCCTGGGGGACCACCCACGACTCCAACGGCAAAGGCGTCTGGTTTCGGTTGGAACGCGACCAGGCGCGTCCCTCCGCAACGTATGTGGTCTCCCCGTCGAAACCGCGCCCAGCCACCGCTACCGCATCAGCTGACGTCGATACTCCGGTCGACGCCATCGACAACGCTCAAAGCGAGGCGGCTGCTTCAGCACCAGTCGCCGCGCTCCCTCCGGCCCCTGATGGGATCGCTGACCGGATCACCCCGGAATCCTGCGTGTGGCTCCTCCACATCTCCGATGAGCTGCGGCAACGCCTGAGCCTGCCTCAGCTGCTGTCAGAGCTTCTGCTGCGGCTCTGTGAGGTAGCCAACGCGGTGGGTGGTGAGGTGTGGGTCGACCACGGCGACGGTCGGGGGGAGCAACGAGTAGCGCGGTATGGCGCAACCGGTGACAGGGTTCCCGGTACCGTCACGCTGTCGGTGCCGCTGCCGTTACCCCGCCCAATGGCGGGGACTCTTTTGCTCGCCGCACCCGACGACGGGGATGACGAGTACCGGACCCGGCTGGCCCGGCTCTCCGCTGAGCGGATGACCGTCATGATCGAGGCGGATCGCCTGCGTGAGGCGGACACCCGACGACGAGGCTGGTTGACCTTCCTCGCCGAGGCCAGCGAACTGCTCGCCCAATCGCTGGAGGTTGACCTGACCCTGGCGTTAGTACCGCAACTGGTGGTTCCGCGGCTGGGCGAATGGTGCGCGGTCCACACCGTCGATGATGCGGGCGAGCTGCATCTGGCGGCCTGTGTGCACACCAACGAGGCCGCCCTGCCGGCGCTCAAACGTTTCCTGAGCAACACCAGCGGCGACGGCATCGGCGCCCGGTTGGCGGAAGTGGTGGAGCATCAGGGGGTTGTGACCCTGGCGCGTCCCTTGGAGGGGGTCGCGGTTCCGCTGTCCGCGCGTGGAAAAGTGCTGGGCACGTTGTCGGTGGGTCGGCCATCGAACCGCCTCCACGGCCCCGACGACGTGGCGGTGATCGAGGATGTGGCGCGGCGGGCCTCCCTGGCGCTGGACAACGCCCGTATCCACGCCGAACGCAAGGAGATCGCCCAGGCGTTTCAACGCTCCCTGCTGCCCTCGGCGCTTCCGCACGCGACCGGGGTGCAATTCGGTGCGGAGTATGTTCCCGCCAGCACCGGTACCGACGTTGGTGGGGATTTCTACGACGTCGTGGAGATCGAACCCGGCAAATGGTTGGCCGCCATCGGAGACGTCTGCGGTAAAGGCGCCCAAGCGGCCGCCCTGACGGGTTTAGTACGCGACGTCATTCGGGTGCTGATCCGTGACGGTCGATCCCTGACCCGCACCTTGGAACTGCTCAACCGCAGCCTGTTGGAGCAGAGCGAGGAGGGCCGCTACTGCACCCTCGCCGCCGCGGTCATCACGCGGGACGGCGCTAACCTGCACGTCGAGCTGTGCCTGGCTGGCCATGACCGGCCCATGGTGCTACGCCGAACCAGCGCGGTGGCGCCGGTGGGGCACAGCGGCACCGCGGTCGGCCTCCTGGAAAAGATCAAGATCTCGCCGGTCACGATCACCCTGGCTCCCGGGGAGTCGATGGTGTTCTTCACCGATGGGGTGACCGAACGCCGTCGCGGCGAGGAGCTGTTTGGGCACGCCCGGCTGGCCCACGAGCTCAGCTCACTGGTGGGGCACCCGGCCTCCACCGTGGCGGCGCGTGTCAGGTCCGCCGCGCTGGGTTTCTCCGGCGATGATCCTCGGGACGACATCGCCATCCTGGTGATCCGTAACTCTGCTGATCCAGACTCGAAGTCCACCACGCCCCAGTGGGTGAACCGGTCGGCGCCGGTGGTCGGGTCGATCAGTCTCGGAAACTGACCTCACGGGCCCCACGGGCTGCCGCAGGTCAGGTCCGGCCACTCACCGGCGTCACGGGCGAGAGTCAGGGGTGAGCCTATCGGCGTTGCGTACCGCCCCCGACCGGGATCAGCCGTCAGCTGAGCTGGAAGACGCTGTACGCCTGTCGAATCACTGGTTGAGCAACGTTGCGGACGCGTACCCCTCCAGGCGTTGTCCCCCGTTCCGTGCCGCAGTGAGCGTGTCCGTGAATCGCCAGTGCGGTGGGTGCTGAATCGATGGCCTGGCCCAGCTGGTACGACCCCAGAAACGGGTAGATCTCGGGAGGCTCGCCCAGCAGCGTGTCCGGCACCGGCGCGTAGTGTGTCAGGGCGATCACCCAGTCGGCTTCCAGGCTGCGGAGCGCCTGCCCAAACCGTTCAGCGGTCTGCCGGGTGTGCCGGACGAACGCCTTCATCTCTGGTTCGCCGAACTCACTGGCGCACCGCCCCGCAAAGCCACCACCGAATCCCTTGGTGCCGGCCACCCCCAACCGGCCGCCGGGCAGTTCAAGAACCGTCCCGGCGCACTCCAGGACCTGGATCCCGGCATTCTTCAGAACCTTGACCACTCCCTCGACCTGGTCACTGTGGTAGTCGTGGTTGCCCAGGACGGTGATCACCGGTACCCCCAGGTCGGCGAACTCCCGCGCCACGCACTCGGCCTCCTCGGTCGTACCGTGCCGAGTGAGGTCGCCGGCCAGCAGCAACACATCGGCCTTCGACGGCAGGTGCTCCAATGCCGGGCGGTATCGCCCAAGCACGTCGGCGTCCATGTGGACATCCCCCACCGCCGCCACTCGGATCACGACACTTCCTCCACATCCTCAGGTTCGCCTGTCCTGCTCACCGCGATCTCGCACCGGATGTTCACCCCTGGGAACCGGGAGGCCACCAATTGCTTGATGTGTTCGCGTCGCTCCGCGCTGAGTACCTCGCCGCTGAGAATCAGCGTGTTTTCCCGGCGGGACACCGAGATGCCTTGTTCGGCCACGCTTGGGTCCTCGGTGAGCATGGTCTGGATCTGGCTCTCGGTGTACTCATCGAGTCTGGTCATCCCACCGCCTCTTTCATCGCTCGGGGCCGCTCCTTAGGCAGCGGCACCACATCGAGCCGGTCCAGCAGAATCAGGAAGACCTGCGCGTACGGAGAGTGCGTGGTCTCCCGGCGTACCCGCTCCCAGTCGATCTGCTCCCGCAGTGACCGAGCCAGCGGCAGCGCCTTGGCGAAGTCGCAGTAGTGCTGGGAGAAAACCAGCATCTTGTGGATCATCAGTTCAGTAGCCGGCATCACCGGCACCCGGATCGACAGCACCGACACCATCTCGGCGCTGGCCAGTGTCTCGTCCGTGACCGGCCGCTCCACCGGACGGAAGATCAGATCCACCAGCCGGTCGTCATCCCAGACCTTGACCAGCCAGTCCTCGGGTGGGTACTCCGCTCGGAACCCCTCCTTGGTCAAGGCGTCCATGGCGACGGGAACATCCTGTTCCCGGATGAGTAAGTCCACGTCATGGTCGGTGGAGGAGCCGCCCCTGGCGTACACGGCGAATCCGCCGGCCAACGCGTACGGGACCTCCGCGTGCCTGAGCACGCTGGTTACTCGTTTGAGAGTGACCAGCAGCTCAGCCTCCTCGCTGTAGGGCATGGGCGGCACCTCACGCTTTGCGGGGGAAAATCACCTATCACTGAAAGGGATCACGGCACCACCTAGAAGAGGTGCCGTGGCAGGACCGTCCATGGGACGGCACCGGATGCTGAAGAAAATTCAGTTAGACAAGGAGAATCAGTCAGACAGTTCGGTGAGCCAAGGCACGTTCCGGTCTAGCCAGTCATAGAGCTGACCGACCCGGTCGTCCCCTGACAGCCATGACACGTCTCCGGAAATCGCCAGAATCGCCAGGCCTACGCCTACCAGGCTCACCAGGATGGCGAGTAGCGCTAGCGGTCTACTGGCGACCCGGCGCTTGCGGGTCCTGCTCAGGCCGATCAGACCGAGGATCAGCCCTAGTGCTCCGAGGATGACGCCGATGGTGCTCAACTGGACCGTGAGCGCCGCGTACACCGCGCTCACCCCCAGGATGAGGCCCAGCACCGCGGCCCAGCTGGTGTGTGCGCGTCTTTCGGCCGTCTCGGGACCTCGAGCCCTGTCAGCGGCCCGGCCCCTCCGGTGCGGCATGGTCACCTCACCGGGGCTTGTCGTGGCGCTGTCGGTGTGCGCGTACGCCCGTTCCCGCTCTGTTGGAGAGACCATCGGGGTGATCGGTTCGGTCGGCGCGTCAAGGTAGCTGCTGTGATCGGTTGGGGACCTATGCGCCGCGCTACTTGACTCTGTGGCTGTCCGAGCCGAGGGGGACGAATCAGCGGGACTGTCGCGGTGGCTCACAACACACCTCCAGGGCATGACGTCGAGTCAGGAGAACGAACGGGTCTGTCCCGCCGTCCCGATCCGCCGAAGCTTTGCCTGTCCCGGTACCCGTCTCCGTGTGCTTTCACACGCGCTGACGCAATCTCCGGAAATTCCCTTCCGTTCCTTCGCCGCCCGCTCCTGATCGCCTGACCGCCTGGGAGCCGTACGCCGCTCACCGCCGTATTCGTGCGATCCAGGTCGCGTCTCTGGTGGTTCGGAATCTGGAGGGTGGTTGGCTCCCTCAGCTGTGGGATAAGGGTGACCGTAGGTCGTTCTCCCAACCCATCGGGATGCTGCCGTGCCGGTACACGACGGCTCAGATAGGGCGGTTCTGTTTCTGCGGGTATCCGTTCGTCTCCATCCGACGCCGTGGGATCAGACCCAACAGGCCGATAAGTCCGAGGAAGCTACGCAGCCTCCGTCCTTCGTTGCCGCTTCTCTCGTCCGGGACGGCGACTCGCGCCGTGGGCCAGGCGAGTGAAGCGGACTGAGCAGCGAGAGGGGCCGGTGTTCCTGCGAGAACCAGAACCGGCGCCACTACAGCCAGATGCCTACGCACTCGGGTCTCCTTCCATAGCGCCAGACGGAGAGTCGATCTGGCGATGGCGGACCGCTCCGAAAGCACATGACACCGCCGTGAGTTGGATCAATCCCACTTTCACGGCATTCTGAACATAGCCCTACAAGACAGAGAGGAAGACGGGTTCGTCGAAATCCTCTGCACCCCACGCCAGCGCGACGTCAGTTTCCCTATGAAAGTCGGACAAAACATCCGCTATCAGGAACGATCAGCCCAACCTATCATGACGGCTGGTTAGATGACCGACACCCGTCGTAACAACCCGCAGTTTCGCGGTATATGAACTCCACTTGAATGACCTGACCGATTCACGCCATCGTCTCAGTGTGAAGTCACGATAATGCGGGCTGATCACCATCAGGAGAACCGATCACTTCCTGATGTTCCACCGCAAACATCGCGACAGCTCTCATAGAGAACAAGCGCTGCGATATGGACACGAATAGTAAGAAGACTGACAATCCTGCTTTGATAGGTCGACTCTGATGGGACTACACAAGGAACTGGCGACCGTCTGCGGCGAGAACGCGGTCCATCCGGAATCTACCCGGTACCGCGTCACTCCTCGCTCCACCCAGCAGGTCGCCGGTGTGCTGGAGGTGGCCGGCATATACGACGCACCCGTCGTGATCCAGGGAGCCGGCACCAAGTCGCACTGGGGTCCTCCGGCAGGCGACGCGCGTATCCTGCTCGACCTGTCTCAGCTCACCGGATTCACCACCGGTCAGACACCCAGGACGACCGATCCAGCCAGCTCAGGCTCGGCCGCGGACTTTCTCAGAAAAATCGACGACGATGACGAGGACGATGGCGAGGCCATCGGCGTTCTGGCCGGGACACCCCTGGCCACACTGCAACGGGAACTGAGGACGCTCGGCCGCCGGGTCTGCCTGGACATTCCCCTTCAATGCGCCACTGTCGGCGGCACGATCGCTACCGACACCACCGGCCCGCTACGACTGCGGTACGACCTCCGGGACCTCGTCATCGGCCTGACCGCGGTCCTGGCCGACGGCATGGTCCTGTCCACCGGTCCGGACGGCGGGTCAGGATGGCCTGACCTGAATGATCAAGACCCGGGGGATCTCCTCGTAGGTTCCTATGGCACCCTCGCCGTCATCACCGAGGCGTGGTTGCGAGTGGAGCCCGAGCCGCCGCAACGCGTCTGGATCACCAGGACGGTCCGTAATCCTGGCGAGGTCCGGGAAGCCACCGGCAAGATTCTCAACAGCGGTATCGACCCAGCGGCGTTGGAGGTCAACTGTCCCTACGCCGCCAGCAGCCCGCCCGACCGCCTGGTCGTGCTGCTGGAAGGCGACCATGACCAGGTGGCCAGGGAGGCCGAGCAGGTGCAGGATCTGCTCGGTGGCGACGCCCAAATCACCGGACCGCCGGACTGGTGGGGCCGTTATCCCTTCGGCCCAGGAGACGCCGCGTTGGAGATCACCACTCCACTGGGTGGACTCTTCCCGATCGCCACGGCGCTTAACGACGTGGCCGGGGATCTGCCGCTGCGCGTCCGATGCTCACCGGGGATCCCCCTCATGCGGATCGGTGTGCCTCCCACGGTGGGTGTGACGCGGTTCGAAAGGCTGCTCTGTGCGCTGTACGAGTCCACGATCGGACGGGAGGGCACCTTCCAGGTTCTGTACGCACCGCCGGAATGGCAGTCGGTTATCCCTCCGAAGCTGCTCCTGGCCGATTCGCACGAGTTGCGCAAGGCCAAGGAACGACTGGATCCGTGGTGGCGGCTCACACCTGGCAGGCTGCTCCCAGGACCGGTGACGTTGCCATAACACCCAGGTGGATACCGGCGTGCCTTCTCAATAGATCTGCTGCAATAACATGCTTATAGCCTACGGAACGCCGCCACCTGTTTACGTTCAGTCCGCTCCTTTAACCGAAGCGCTGTGGCCAGTCATAGGACAAGGCTCTCATCCATGCTCACCGGTCTTGCCGAGCGGTTCCGTCGCTCACTGGGTCCCTCGGCGGTGGTGACCGATCCCGCCGAACTGCGCTCCTACGTCTACCCGAGCCCTGACTCGGAGCCGGTGGCTCCTGGACTCGTCGTCCTTCCCACCAGCACCGACGGCGTCGTTGAGGTCGTCAAAGAGGCTGTCCGGGCTGGCGCACCCGTAATCGGCTATGGACGCACCTGTCCAGATCCGGGAACAACGCGCCCCATCGGGGACGGAGTCCTGATCTCCACTCGCCGGATGCGCCGAATCCTGGAGATCGACATCCTCAACCAAAGGATCGTGGTTGAGCCCGGAATGGACAGCGGGGAGATCGTGCGTACCCTTGCCCCCTGCGGTTACGAATATTTACCGGACCCTTTCGGTACCTTCCCCGCCACAGTCGGCGACATGGTCGCTGAGCGGAACGAGGCGGCGTCGCGTCACATCACCGGACTGGAAGTGGTCACTTTCGACGGTGACGTGGTGCGCTTGGGAGGTGCCAAGGCCCCCGATACCCCCGGCTATGACCTGCTCGGACTCTTCCTCGGCTCCGCCGGCACCCTCGGTGTCCCCGTCAAAGTAGTGGCCCGGCTCCGCCGGGAACCGCAGACGCGGCGGGTGCTGTTCGCTCTCTTCGACACCACCGACCAATTCATCGCGATCGCGACCGCGCTCGACGCCGCCGGGATCATGCCCGCCCGGATGGGCAGCACCACCGTGCCACCCGCAATTCCGTTGGAGCTCACCACCGGCACCCCGGTGACCACACTCAGCCCCACTAACCGTCCCGTCACCGGCGACACCGCCCTGTTCATCGAACTCACCGGTCCACTCAGCGAGGTGGAGATTGAGCTGGCCGAGGTGAGGCGGATCTGCCATCAAGCCGGCGCGTACGACCTACGGGTCACCGATGGCGCGGCGGGGATTTCCCACCTTGTGCCGCTGACGGTCAACTTCGCCCAGCGCGCTCCCCGCCACCCAACGCCCACCAGCCTGACCGGCCACGTCGTCGACACCCATGAGCTGGTACGACGGGCTTTCCACGCCAACGGCACGGAGCGCCCGACACTCCATAAGAACCACGACCATTCCCTCCTCCGTACGTCCCGACCCGCTGTCCGGTACGGCTGACGCTGATGAGTCGTCCTGATCCACTGACCGAATTGCGCGCGGTCTGTGGCGAGCTGAATGCCCGACCCGCGACCAGAGCCGACGCTCTCGTAGGCAGTCGACCGCGGTATGTCGCGGCGCCTGGCTCCACCTCGGAGGTCTCCGGGGTGATGGCGGTCGCCGCCGCCCACCAGCTGCGGGTGCTCGCCCGCGGCTCCGGCAGCAAATTGCACTGGGGTGGCCTGCTGGAGGGGGTCGATCTCATCATCGACTTGGGTCGCCTCAGTGGCGTCATCGGAAGCGCCTCACGGGGCCGCCATCTGTCGGTGGGAGCCGGTACGCCGATCGGACGCGTCCATGAGCTGCTCTCTGGCACCGGACGGCGGCTGCCGCTGGATGCCCCGCTGCCGGGCGCGACGGTGGGAGGGACGGTCGCCACCGACCACGCCGGCCCGCTTCAGCTTCGCTTCGGTACCCCTCGCAACCTGGTACGCGGCATCACCTTTGTCCGGGCCGATGGGGTGGTGGTTCGCGACGGCGCCTTCCCCCACGACGGGGAACGTTCCCACACCGGTATCCGGTACGACCTGATACGGCCCCTGATCGGCTCCCACGGCACCCTGGGCGTCATCACCGAACTCACCTGGGAATTGACGCCGAGACCAGCGGCGCGCCTGTTCGTGGTCCGCTCACTGCGCAGTTTGCTGGAGGCTCGCGATATCACCCAAGAGGTGCTCGACAGTCAACTGGTGCCTTCAGCGGTGGAGCTGGACTGGCCTCCCAGGGTGGGCAACCACACGAAGCGTGGCGGAACACTGGCCGTGCTGTTCGAAGGGAGTGTGGAGGGTACGCGTATCCGCGCCGAGGCGGCACTGGGGGTACTCGGTGGCGACTCCTCCATCACCGACGAGCCACCGCCCTGGTGGAACGAGCACCCCTTTGGGCCTGGTGAGGTGGTGCTGCGGATCACCACACCGCCCGCCGATCTACACACGGCCGTCCACGGGTTGTACGACGCAGCCGAGGACATCCCGGTGGCGGTACGTGGTTCGGTTGGCTCCGGGATCGCCTACGCCACGCTTCCGGCGAGCACCCCACTGGGCGCCCTGGCTGGGCTGCTGACCACGGTCCGCGCTGCCCTGGCGCTCCAAGGCGGTTCCTGTGTGGTGCTGCATGCGCCGCCCCACGTGCGCTCCACCATTGACCTGTGGGGACCGGTGCCGGGTTTGCCTCTCATGCGGCGCCTGAAGCGTCAGTGGGATCCGGACCGACGCCTCGCTCCGGGCCGTTTCGTGGCTGGCCTGTAGTCGTGGCCCGCCAAATCATCCACGCCCGCTATTTCACACGCTCGTTCTCTTTAAGAAGCTCACAACCGTGTGATTTTTACGCTGCTGTGATTTTCGAAAATCCTAAAACTACGTGACCAAACTACGTGACCGCGCCGGTCGCGAAGCCTCGTCGCTCATCCAGCGTTGAGCGGGTCCGTATCCACGTGATTCCAGACAGCGCGTGGCCGGTAATCCCGACTCGAAGCCGACACTCGAAGCTCGACTCGACTAGAGGCATTCCTCATCAGAATCATGTCGCGTCCCACGGTCGCTGCGCCGCTCTGCCCACGGTCGGGTCGTTCCCGCACCATGACCGGTTCAGGACACCAGAACTCCAGTGCGTAACCCAGATTTAGCAGAAAGTAACTCGCTTAATCACTTAAAGTGAAGGCAGTATATCAAATCGATATTATCTCAACTATTCTCGAATGTCCGAAAGCAGATATGGTCATGATAAGAAGTGATCGGCCTAGGAGGCGATCATCGTGGACGGACGACACATCAGGTGTGAACGCAACAGCCGCCCCCGCGCCTCCAGCCTCGGTGAGGGTGGTCGCGCCGACCAATTATCGAAGCGGTCGCCGAATCGCATGCGGAGTCGGCTGAGGTTGACCGGTTCACCAGCAGATATCGAAACCACGTCACCCGACCGGGATCTCCTCTTACCTCTCACGCGTGATCAGTGGCGGTTAGAGCACCTCATTCGCGTCGTAGAGGAGACTCCGTCGCCTCGGCAGCGATACCAAGCAACCGTGCGCCTGATGGCGGAGTTGACATGTCAGGCGGTCGTTCGGGAAGAGCACCTGTATCCCTTCCTCGCTGACGTCATACCGCATGGGGACCGCCTCGCTGACCAGCTGCTATGTCAAGATCATCAAGACGCAGAGACGATGCGGCAGCTGGAGGAGACTGACCCTGACAGTGCGGAGTTCTCTCGACTGTCGAGGATCCTCACACAACGGGTACGCCACCGAATCGAGGTGGAACGCTCCCGGCTGTTCCCCGCGCTGCGGGACTTTTGCCTCCCGGATGACCTGCGTCGAGTCACCAGCCACCTCGCAGGAGGTGAGCACACCGCCCGCACTCGCTTGGAGACCTGCGACCTGCCTGACGGACCGGGTTTTCTGGAACGGGTGTACCAGGTCGTTATCACGGCGTTGCACCCGGTCTGACTTCGACGCCGGGGGCAGGCGTTTGACACCCCGACCCAGGGGTAGGCCCGCCATATGGAACGGGGAAACACCAAACACAGTGCACGCCGCGACGAGGAGATGGAACACGAAGTACGCGGCGAGCTACAAGGCAACCCGGTCAGTCCACGCGCTGAGGAATGGCATCAGCCGGAACCCTCCGGTGAGGATCAGCCTGATATCGACCGAATCCCTGACGCTTCCCCGGTCGGTGGCACCCCAGAAGGTATGACCGAGGCGGATGTGGCGGGTCGAAACGAACTCGCCAGTCACCTGCGTTACACCGAGTTTCCCGCCGATCGAGAACGGTTACTGACCGTCGCCACCGAGATGCAGGCCCCCGACAGAGTCATCGCTGAACTGTCTCGCCTACCAGACAACCAGACCTTTGAAAACGTGACCGACGTATGGGAGGTGTTGGGACACGGACGGGAGAGAGGACGCGCCTAACCACGAAATTCCATCTCGATGACAGAGCCCACCTGATGGGGCGGCTTGTTACCACCTGGCGCGGATTTTTCAGCTCTTGCGAAGAAAGTCACCTCCAAGAATCGCCCACGCGCCGCCGACTCGTGGCATCGTTCACTGAGACGGCGAGTGAGGGGTGCCAGGGTGACTGGACAAGTACATGCCGGAGCGCCAGAACCCACGGAAGCTCTCTCTTCGGTCGTAGAGAGATTACGTTCCGAGGTCGAAGGCCTGCGTCGCGCGATGCGTAACCGTGCGGTGATTGAACAGGCCAAAGGTGTACTCGTGGAACGCCTCAATATCAGCCCAGACGAGGCGTTCGATCACCTCATTCAGATGTCACAGCGTGCCAACGTCAAGTTGGTCGAGGTAGCCGCGACGCTGGTCGGTACCACCGCGCCTACCCCCGCTGCTCCTGAACTGACCGACATCGTCGACGACGAGGTACGCGGCCGCCTCCAGCGCTACAAGCGCCGCCCGGGCCACCGAGGACAGCCTGTCCGGCACGCCCGACGCCCGCCCCAGCTGGAGGCGTTGCAGTCCCAACACCAACTGGCCGCCGCACGGATCGCAGCCGCCAGCTCGTTCAACGAGATCGTCATGGCTGTGGTCGGCTCGACCGCCGGCTGGTCCTCTCCCGACATGGCGGTGCTGGCGCTGCTGGAGCCGGACGGGGCTTTACGTTTGGTGGCCACGCACGGAGTCAGTCCAGAGCTGCAAAGCCAGTGGGCACGGATCCCTCCGCTGGCGGATCTGCCCCTGGTCGCCGCGCTCCAGCAACGCGCCTTGATGTGGACTCGCCACGCCGGCAACACCAAACCCCTTCTGCCAGGCGTACCCCACGTCGCCCTGCCTTTAATCACCGCGGACCGGAGCGTCGGGGCTCTCGGTCTGGCGTGGGCTGACAACCCACCAGAACCCACTGAGCCGGTACGGCATTACTTAGCCGCGCTGGCTGACTCCTGTGCTCGCGCGGCGGCGGCGCTCACCCCCGTCGGCCTCAGTGGCTCTACCGAGCCCGCCCCACCCGAACAGGGTGGTCTGCCGTTAATCCTGGAGGCCCTGTCGGATCCGGCGTTGCTTCTCGCCCCGGTCTGGAACGGCGACCAGATCAGTGACTTCCGGTTCGAACTGACCAATCAGGCGGCCCGACGGCTCGCCGACGCCGACCAGGTGGATCTCAGCCAAGCCACCCTGCTGTCCTTGTTCCCCGATGTCGGCAGCCGCATCCTGCTCCCGGAGTGCGTGCGGGTTCTCAACACCGGACAGTCGATGCACCTTCCGGAGGTGTACGCCGGTGGCTGCGGTAAGCGCCCGTCCCGCACATTCAGCGTGACCTTCACCCGGATATGGGATCGCGTTCTCACCGTGTGGAGAATGCGTACCAACGCGGATCTGCTCTACGAGCAGTTGCTGGAGGCCGAACAGATCGCGCACATCGGCTCGTTTTGGTGGAACCTCCGCAACGATGAGCTGCGGTGGTCCCCCGGCCTCTACCGCCTCGTGGGTCGCGACCCGCGACGAGGGCCGGTCCCCCTCGCCGATAGCGCCCCCTACATCCATCCCGACGACCGCCCCGCGATCATGCAGATCCTCAACGATCTGCTGGTGGGCGGCCGGGAACGCACCTTCGAATTCCGCACGTCGACCGAGCCGCCTCGCCGGCTGCGAGTCACCGCTCAACCCCTGCGAGACGACCGCCCCGGAACCGGAGGAAGCGGGGAGAAAGAGGTGTACGCGGTTCGCGGCACGGTCCGAGACGTCACAGCCGAACGCGCCGAGCAGGCAAAACTCCGCCGCGCCGAGGAGGCCCTGGCCGCACAACGGCAACGGTTGGAGGCCGAACAACGGGCCGCTGAGTCCCTTCAGCAGGCGGTCCTCCCCAGTCTCCACCGCTCGGCCAACACCAACGGGCTGATCGTGCGTGGGTTGTGTCGGCCTGCGAAAACCACCGGCCGGATCGCCGGCGACTGGTGGGATGTGTTCCCGCTGCTGGACGGCTCCACCGCGATCGTGGTGGGCGACGTGGCCGGTGCGGGCCTGACGGCCGCCACCACAGCGGCCCAGTTACGCAGCGCTGTCCGGGCGTACGCGGTCCAAGGATTGTCACCTGCCCAGGTGCTCACTCAGCTCAGCCAGTTGGTGTGTCATCTGGAACCCGACCGGCTCGCCACCTTGGTCGTCGCGCAATTTGACCCCAGTAAGCGTCGGCTGCGGTGGGCCGCCGCCGGGCAGGCCGCGCCTATGCGGTATCTGCCGGACGGGAAAGCACGTGTCCTCTCCGGGCCGCTTGGGCTTCCAATCGGCGCGGCCCCGGACGTCAGCTACGACGAGGCGACCATTCACCTGACTACCGGGGATCGGCTGCTGTTCTACACCGACGGCCTGGTCTCCCGGCGAGACTCCACCCCGGGAAGCGGCCTGGACATCCTGCTCCACGCCGAGGATTACGTCGATCCAGACGACATTGAGGTGCTGGTGGAGCATGTCACTGACCGGCTGGGCACCCTGCCGGACGACGACCTGTGCGTGGTGGTCGCTCGGGTCACCCGTTGATCGGCGCCCGCCGGCACGAGGAAACCGGTGTCGTCCGTACCGTCACCACACCCGGCCCGTACCGGTCCGACCGACCCGCTCACGCGGATCTTATGAAAGACCGGATGATTTCCGTAAAAAGTGCCGGGTTTTCAGGAAAACACCGTACAGCTAAGTCCAGCACCGATATCTAAGGCATCAACACCGATTTTCATGGACCAGAGCGTCAACACCGCCTGAACTGATACCGGACCTCAACGCTCAACGCACCTCTATTGCCACGTCACCCATTCGTCAGGCGCCCTGAATGGAGGCCCGGTGAATTGCCCGTGCTGGGCGAGAACAAGGCGGGAATGACGGGTTAGGAACGCCGGTAGCGCAGCGCCACCCACAAAGCGGCGCAGCCCGCTCCGAACACCACGGCGCCTATGATCACCTTCCGGTTCAGCACCACTCCACGCACCGCCGCCGCCAAGGTGCGAACCGTCTGCGGATCGGGCGTACGCCCGTCTGCGGAAGACGACGTCGACGCCGAGCCGCCCCAACCGATCGCCGACATACCACGCCGCAGCGCCGGCCGCGGGTCGAGCGCGTTCACTTGACGACGGAGGACGCTACGCGGATTGAGCCGCTCGACCAGTTCGTCCAGGTCACGCCCGATTTCTTCTCGCAGTCGCGCAATCAGCTCCCGCTGCCTGGCTAGCTCCTGTTCTTGATCCACGTGATGTCCTCCTTCACCGACTCGATGGTCCGCGTCGGCACCGGCGCCAGACCTCGAACACGCGGGAGAGCGATCAACACGCACACCACCGCCACTAGCGCCCACACTACGGTCACCACGAGGTAAGCCAACGCCGGGTGCATAAGCTCGGCCAATCCCTGTGCCGCCGCCACCGATCCGAGGACGAGTACGAAGAAAAGCGCGAACGCGGCGGTAGCCAGGAGCCCACCCACGACCACCAGCTTGCGAAGCTCGTACTGAATCTCCAGAACCGCTTGTCGGGCCTCCGCCCGCGCCAAGTCACTGAGATTCCGCACCAGACTCTTGGTGATCTCACCAACGCCCCGAACGTTACCCGGTTCGTCCACGACAAATCCTTCTGTGATGGGCGAGGGTGTAGTCCGCGTCATGGATCCCCCCAGGAACTTGGTCGACCGGCGTCCTCAATTTACCTGTATGGGGTCGGCTTCACGCGTTTAGGAGCGGAAGGAGTAGGTAACAGCGAGGAAGACAACAGTGCGGGTGTGAACCGGGAGGGACGGAACGATGGGTTTCCTGGAAGAGGTGTACAGCGGGGAAGGCCCGTACGCGACGGTCTATCTCGAGAACCGCCCCGCTGGAGAGGACGCCGCGGAACAGTGGGAACTGCGGTGGCAGGGATTGCGTCAACAACTTCTCGCTGAAGGAACCGACCAACCAACCCTGGCCGCTCTCGATGAAGCACTGACCCCGTCCCGGCCGGGTAACGCGGTCCGGCACGGCCGGGTCCTGGTAGCCGCCAGTGGACAGATACGCCTGGATCGCCCACTTCCGGACGATCCCGTCACCCCGGTCACCGACCAAGCCACCTGGGCGCCGCTGCCGCACTTGATACCGCTGCTGGCCGCCGAGGGGCGCCGCGTACCCCACATCCTGGTCATCGCTGACCGAATCGGCGCCGATGTTCACCTGGCCGCCGAGGGCACCGAGCGGGTGTCGATCATCGACGGCATGGATAACCAGCTCCGGAAGGTACAGGCCGGTGGCTGGTCGCATCGCCGCTTCCAGCAGCGCGCGGAGAACCACTGGGAGCAGAACGCCACCCTGGTCGCCGATGAGGTGGCCCGGTTAGCGGTACGCCACCGGGTCAAGCTGGTGGTACTCGCCGGCGATGTCCGCGCCCGCACGGCCATCGCCTCGCACCTGCCGGCGAATGTGGCGTCCCTCGTGGTTGAGACCGACCACGGCAGTCGGGCGGCGGGCGCCGCGCAGGATCCTCTCCGGGCTGAGATACGGCGACTGCTCACGGAGACCGCCCGCCGGGAGCACAGCGAGCTGATCGCGCGTTTCCAGGAAGCTATCGCCAGCACCGGTCGAGCCGTCGAGGGCCTGGAGGCGACGGTCGAGACCCTACGGCTGGGTCAGGTCGCCACCCTCCTGCTGCCGTCGCAGGGCACCCGGCATCACCTGTGGGTGGGGCCGAAACCGACGGAGATCGCGGTGACGCGGGGAGAACTGGAACGCATGGGGGTGGAGGAGTACGCGTACGACCGCGCCGACGCCGCCCTGCTGCGGGCGTGCGTAGGCACCGGGGCCGGGTTCGAACTGCTCAGCGAAGACGACCCGCCGATGACCGACGGGGTGGGAGTACTGCTGCGTTACCAGCTGTGACACTACCGGGTAGTCTCACCCGGTATGACTGAAACCGTTCTCCCTCCGGTCGCTAAGCGAGTACCGAGCACCCGGACCCACCACGGAGACACCGTCATCGACGAGTACGCGTGGCTGCGGAACCGGGACGATCCCGACACGATCCGGTACCTGGAGGCGGAGAACGCCTACACCCAGGCGCAGACCCAGCACCTGGACGATCTCCAGAAACGGATCTTCGAAGAGATCAAGTCGCGTACCCAAGAGACCGACCTGTCGGTCCCGGTGCGGGAGGGCGAGTGGTGGTACTACACCCGCACCGTCGAGGGCAAGCAGTACCGGATCCACTGTCGGTGCAAGGCGACCCCAGGCGACACCACCCCGCCCGCCATGCCGGAGGACGCCTCACCTCTCCCCGGTGAGGAGGTGTTGCTAGACGAGAACGAACTCGCCGGCGACTCGGACTATTTCTCCCTCGGCACGTTGGACGTCAGCCCCGACGGGCGGCTGCTGGCGTACTCCACCGACTACGAGGGCAACGAACGGTTCACGCTGCGGTTCAAGGACCTGACCACGGGCGTCGTCTTGCCCGACGAGATCCCCGACACCTTCTACGGCACCGCGTGGTCACGAGACGGTTCAACGGTGTTCTACCTAACCGTCGACGAGGCGTGGCGCCCGTACCGGGTGTGGCGGCACCGGATCGGTACGCCCACCAGCTCCGACGTGGTGGTCTATGAGGAGCCGGACGAGCGGTTCTGGGTCAGTGTCGGCCTCACCCGCAGTCAGCGGTACATCCTCATCGACTCCAGCAGCAAGCTCACCAGTGAGGTGTACGCGATCGACGCGGACACGCCCGATGCGACGCCTCGGGTACTCATTCCTCGTCGGCACGGCGTGGAGTACTCCGTCGAACACCACGGCTCGCACTTTTTGGTGCTGCACAACGCCGAACACCCCAACTTCACGTTGGCCACCGCACCGGTGGACAACCCCGAGGCGTTGACGACCGTGATCCCCGGGCGGGACGACACCCGGCTGCTGGATGTGGACGCTTTCGCCAGCCACATCGTGATCTACTCCCGGCGGGACGGCCTCACCAGACTGCAGGTGGTGCCGACGCTCGCCTCCGGCTCTGACTCCGAGTCAGGCGCCAGCGCGGGTAGCGACGCCGGATTCGACTTCGATCACGCGGCCTCTATTGAGTTTCCGGAGCCGCTGTACACCGTGACCCCAGCCGGGAACCCGGAGTACCACTCCACCTCTTACCGGCTGCGCTACACCTCATTGATCACTCCGATGACGGTGTACGACTACGACATCCCCAACCGCTCCCTGATCCTGCGGAAGCAGGAGCCGGTGCTAGGCGGGTACCAGCCGACCGACTACGAGCAGCACCGCGAGTGGGCCACCGCTCCCGACGGCACCCGCGTACCGATCTCCCTGGTGTGCCGGGCCGGTACGCCGCGGGACGGGTCGGCACCGCTGATGCTGTACGGGTACGGCAGCTATGAGGCGAGCATGGACCCGTGGTTCTCAATCCCACGGCTGTCCCTACTGGACCGGGGATTCGTGTTCGCCATCGCCCATGTCCGGGGCGGGGGTGAGCTGGGTCGTCGGTGGTATGAGGACGGCAAGCTGACCCGTAAGAAGAACACCTTCACCGACTTCATCGCTTGTGCCCGCCACCTGGCCGACTCGGGCTGGACCTCCACGCCCCGACTGGTGGCGCGGGGCGGCAGCGCCGGGGGTCTGCTGATGGGTGCGATCGCCAACCTGGCGCCGGACGCCTTCGGGGCGATCATCGCCGAAGTGCCGTTTGTGGATCCGCTCAACACCATCCTGGATCCGTCGTTGCCGCTCACCGTCACCGAGTGGGAGGAGTGGGGGAATCCTCTGGAGGACCCAGAGGTGTACGCCTACATGAAGTCCTACTCGCCGTACGAGAACGTGGCGGCTGTCGACTATCCGGCGATCCTGGCCATCACCAGCCTCAACGACACCCGGGTGCTCTATCACGAGCCGGCGAAGTGGGTGGCGCGGCTACGCGCGACAAAGACCGACTCCCGCCCGTTGCTGTTGAAGACCGAGATGGGTGCGGGGCATGCGGGCCCCAGTGGACGGTACGACGCCTGGCGGGAGCAGGCGTTCGTGCTGGCCTGGGCCATCGACGTGGTCGGCGGTCCCGTCACCGAGTCCTGACCGGATGGCGCGCGCCCCTACGCGCGCCTCGGGTGCTTCCTCGGTTCGTCGATCGGAATCGTGGTCAGCCGGGCCAGGACCGCGGCGTCCTGGCCCTGAGCTGAACGCGGAGTAAAGACTGCCAAGGCGAGCGGGTTTTCCGTGACCCAGGGCTCATCGCGCCGGAAACTCGACGGCCTGCCCGTCCTCGTTGTTCTCGATAAATACATGGATGTCGAGGCCTTGGTCCCCCACGGCCCTGATCACGAACGCGGTCGGTACGGTGTCGGTGCCGTTGCCATAGATGGCGATCATTGTGTAGTCCACGATCTGTCCGTCGGCCACGGCCTGCTGGACCCGGCGTTGATACTCGGGGAGTACGCTCTCGGCCACCTGCCGGTGGCAGGCCACGAGATTCTCCACGACCGCGCCTGATCCCCCTAACTCCTCGGGGATCAGGTGGCACCGTTGGATAGCGTCGCCGGCATCCGCGTACCCCGGTGGCGCGAGGTCCGGAGCCGCTGGACTCCCGGTCGGCAACGGGTCGCATAGCCGGGCATGAACGCCGGCAAAAGTCTCGTCGATCAGTTGTCCGTAGTAGTAGGACAGCGCTGAGGAGTCCGGGCAGCTGCGGTGGGGTTCGTTCGGGGAGGCCGGGTTACGTACGGTCGGGTCTGGGCCAGCGTCGCCTTCAGAAAGGTAGATGCGCTCCGCGGGATCAATTGAGGCGTAGAACCGGGTGAGCGCCGCGCACGCCACTCGGACTTCCTGGGCACAGCTCCCAGGGTTGTCCGATTCTGACCGATACAGCTGCCCCAGCAGGTCCTCGACTTGCGGTTGCGTAAAGCCTCCAAAGGAAATGCGTGCCCCGATATCGACCCACCCGGAAGCATCAGGGGGCAGCTGAACGGAGCACCACATGGTGGCTGTGGTATTCGCCTCCATGCGCCATACTTCGTCGCACCCTGCAACTATCTCGCCCGCGATGCGGAACTCCACGTGGGCGACGAGGTACACATATTCGTCTGGTTCAACGTACGGGCTGGTCGACTCGACCGAGTTGGTGATAGTGATGACGTATCGACAATCGTCGACAAAACATTGACTATCCTGAGGAACAAAAGACATCGAAATGTTCATCACCCTGTCGAGGTGCCCCTCCAGGGTCTCTGCCTCGTGGGTGAGTCTGCGATACAGATCAGTGGCGTCTTCGGCAGTCAATTCCTGAAGAGTGAATTGTGATCTAGCCTGCGGATCCGTCGTTTGCACATCGATGCTCAACACTCGGTTTTCTTCATTGATCGCCACCTCGCCCCGAGAAGTCAGCAAACGGCGCGCAGGTCCTCCGTTGACAGTGATCTCTCCGTCGTCGATGACGCTTTGTGATCCCAGCAACCATGCCGCGAGGGAGGGAGGCGCTAAAGAGCGACGAATATCAATTCCTAACACCTCGGGCGCGACCCTGACCCAGGTCGCCGCATATATGGAAACGCTCTCCGGGTTCTCCAGCTCGGTCTCCCAATACTCCCCCGGCGCCTGGATCATGATCCGACCCTGGAGAACCAACACCTCCATCTCGATCCCGTCGAGGACGGCAGTGCCAAGAGCGGACCCTTCATAGGTGACTTCGAGATCAAGGGTGACCTGCGCACTGTCGACCTCGTCGGTTTCGGGGGTGACAGTTCCGGTGTAGTGAACGGCCGGAGACAGCGATAGCTCATTGGCGGCGTGACGCAGTTGCTGATGAGGGTCCCGCCACCACAACTCCTCAGGCGTCGAATTCAGCGACGGCGGGACGATCAACGCGGCGAGCACCACACACACGAAACCGATGGGAGCGAGCGTGAGGGCCACGAAGCGCCCGCTTCCGGAATGCAGTGGTGGACCACTGTGGACTGTTTCCTCCTGGGACGGCTCCGCAGGAGGCGTAATCCGGACGGTATCGACGCTCGATAATGTGGTGAGGTGCGGTGGATTCCCGCCCCATGAACCGGGTCCGAGATCCGATGAGGCGGTAACGTTCGTCAACCCCGGTTCAGGATGGGCAGGCGGCCAGGTCATCACGCCACCTCATATGTCAAAGAGGCCCTCCTATCCCGATCTTCCCGCGCGGGGGGAGAGGGCAAGGAGGAATAACACCGAGGCACGACACCGGAATTTCGCCTTAAAACGACGAATCGACAAGTCCGCACTTGCGCATCTTAGAAAAGAGGGATTCTCCCCTCAGTCGTAGATCAGACACCTAAAGGGTGATATTCTCTCTCCAGCGCTAGCCATTCTGCCCGTTACGCGAAGAGTGTCGCCTCTCTCGCTGGGTTCACGCCTCCACGGCGTCTGGAGTGCGCTCAGTCGTTCAGAGGCCGGGGTTGCTCTCTTCCGCCTCGTATAGTCGATCAAGCAGCGTGTTGACGTGACCCCCGATTACAGGAACCGCCCGCCAGACACCAAGTACTGCGACGATATAGTAGGGCGCATCTATCTGGGCATTGCAGGGCATTACCGCACTGGTGTTCAACGGCATCTCCCACAGCTCCTCGCAGGAGCCCACCGGCACGCCATCGAGCAATAATTCGACCGTGATAACAGCGTAGATTGTTAGATAGGCATTGGGGTCCACATATTCATCGTCAACAGAATTTTCGATGATGACAGGCGTGCTGCAGGAGCCGTACGTGCAGGTAGCTACTACCTCGTCTCCCTCAAACTCCACCGGTAATAGCAGATCGAGTGCCCTCTCCAGCAGCCCTACCTCAGCGCGGACACGCTCGTAGAGAGCCCTGACGGTCTCTGCGTCGAGTTGCTCAATGGCCAAATCCAGAGCCTGTGCGCCCTCAACCCGCTGAAGTTCAATGTCGAGAATCTGGTAAGGCGCGCTCTCACTTACCGTAACGATCCCTAAAGAGGTGTGCAGACGACGTCCTGATACGCCGTCGTCGACGACCTCCTCAGCGGATTCCACCGTGGAGGCACTCTGCTCCAACAGATCAGCGAGGGAGACGGGGGCCAAGGTCGTGAGCACCTCAAACCCGAAGCCCACGCGATTGATCCGAACCCAGGTGCTGGTGTAGTTCTCGATGAGGTAGGGATCCAGACCGACAGCCTCCCAGTACGCAGCCTGGGCCCAGATGAAGGCGTGGTCCGGCGTCGCCATGACCTCGACCTCGATCCCATTGATGACGAGGGTGCCGTAGGCCGATCCTTCGTTGGCCACCTCGATATCGAGGCTGATCTCAGCACCGTGCGCGTTGGTGACGGATCCGGTGTACTTGACGCCCGCTACCTGCCGTAGGCCATCGGCCGCCTCCGTGAGCCTGTTGGCGAGGATGTCATGCTCACCCACCCACCGCATCGGCGGTGCCTCATCCGGCAAGACCCACGGGATGGCCAGTCCGACCAGCACCAGCCCGATGGCTACCACGCTTCCGATAACAATCTTGAGGGCGGCAGGAAGCGTCCGCCGCTCCTTACGTCTGTAATTGTGCTCGGGCGGCACAGCCGGAACCTCAGGAACGTGCGGCCCCCAATTGCCTGGGCCTGTCCATTGGCCTGGCTGATTCATGGCCCGGTCCTCCATGACGACTCACATCGCGGATCGGGTACGCGGTGTCCGGCGTGCCAGAAACGCTCAACCGGAAGCGCAGTGAGATGAGATGCAGTGAGATGAGATATTGTCACCCCTCAATACGGGATGGCTAGCCGACAACTCTGCCCAGTCCGCGCAATACCACCTCTCCGTTCTGATGCCCCGCGCCCCGATGACGTCCTGCTACAGCTTGGTGTCAACCGGGAAGTACGCCACCGCCGGTGTCCCGAAGCCGGCCTCAACACTGAGCCGGGGTTGGCTGGCTCCACACACCGCCGTCGTGTGCCTCTTGGCCCCTTGCCGCCCGGTATCGGAGTGGCCCTCAAAGGCCTCCCCTGACATCGCTACGACCGGACCCTAATCCCACGGGCGATACAAGCGATATCAAAGAGATGACAGTGGACGGTGAGGACCGCACCCGGCACTGTCGGATTAACGTCACACCAAAAGGGACGCCAGGAGGGCGGGATCGAGATTACCGCCGGAGACCACCGACACGGTCCGCCCGGCGGGCAGCTCATCGGAGTGGAACACATACGCCGCCGTCGCCACCGCCCCACTGGGCTCGGCGATCAGTCGGGCTTCCCGAGCCAGGATCCCTACGGCGGCGCGGATCTGGTCTTCGCTCACGGTGATGACACCGTCGAGATACCGACGCAGATGCTCAAAAGTCAACGGCGACAGTGAGCTGCGCAGGCCATCAGCCACGGTCCGGTACCGATCCTCGACCGCCCAGTCAACGAGTTCCCCGGCGCGCAGACTGTCGCGCGCGTCGGCGGCGAGTTCCGGCTCTACGCCGTACACCTTCGCTGTGGGGTGGAGCGCCTTGACCGCCGTGGAGATGCCTGACGCTAACCCGCCCCCGCTGATCGGCACCAGGACGACCTGCACGGACGGCAGATCGGCGACGATCTCCAGCCCGATGGTGCCCTGCCCCGCGATCACATCCGAGTGGTCATAGGGCGGGATCAACGTCATGCCACGTTCTCGGGCGATCCGCTCGCCTTCGATCTCACGCATCGCGGACGGCACCAGGACCACCTCAGCGCCGTACCGCCGTGTGGCCTCCACCTTCACGGCGGGGGTCACCTCCGGCATCACGATCACGGCGGGTACGCCGAATTCCCGGGCCGCGTACGCCACGGCTTGGGCGTGGTTGCCGCTGGAGTAGGTGACGATCCCGGCGGCTCGCCGCTCCGCTGACAGTTGGGACACCGCGTGGAACGCGCCGCGGATTTTGAATGAGCCAATCGGCTGGAGGTTCTCCGGCTTGAGCCACAGCTCACCGTCGGCCCACGGGCAGGGAAGCAGAGGGGTGTGTATAGCCACATTCGCCACGGACTGAGCGGCGTTCCGGATGTCGTCGATCGTCACCAGATCCATGGTTGTCATCCTGCCTGTCCCCACCCCTGAACATGACGTTCAGTGATCAATTCCACTGTCGAGTTCGGTTGGCATCGGCCATTCCCGCCAGGTTTGGTTACGCTCCGCAATCTCATTTGAACGCCCGTGGTCTGCCGTGCCCTGACCCTCCCTCCCCCCTGATCCGTACTCCGAAGTCACCCCACCAGGCACGCGCCGACCATCCCGGCGGTGAATGTGGCGGCTGCTTACCGGCCTTGCTGGCCCTGCTGGACTGGCCCTGCTGGCTTTGAACCCTTGTCGCCACGCTTCACGCCGACCTTCACAGAGGCCGAGCTTTCATGGGTACGCCATCGGCGTTGCAGCAGCCGTCGTTAGAGACGAGCCGTGCGGGCGCCTGAGTCGCCGCCGTGTCCCCCTTAACCGATCGGTCCCGGCGATCACCGCGCCACTACAGAACCGCCATCAGCCCGGAAGGTGCGGGGCGCCTACGCGTAGCCGTTCCCGACACACCGGCGAATCGCGAAAGACCCGCCTAGTCAAGCTCATCAGCTCCGCCGATCAACGCCACTTCTTGTCAGTGCTCTTAGTTATGGTCCGATCACGTTGCGTTGATAGGAGTCCACTGTGAACGTCAACTCCTCCTCCGAACCAGCGATCAGTGCCGTTATCTGGGAACGGCCTGAGATGCGTGAGGCGCTCGCCGTGCGTGACATGGGAACCGTCTACCGCCTGCTGCAACGGGTGGGGATTTCACAGCGGCGGATCGCGGCGCTGACCGGGCAGTCCCAGTCGGAAGTCTCGGAAATCATCGCCGGGCGTCAGGTCATGGCCTATGACCTGCTGTCCCGGATCGCGGATGGGCTGGGCATTCCACGTGGCTACCTCGGCATGGCGTACGAGGATCCCCCCTCCCCGCCCAAACCCCTGTCTATCAGTCATGAGCCGGTGGATCGCCGCCGCTTGCTCGCCGACGCCGCGGCCGTCACGGTCGGGGCCGCTATGGGTTTGGAGCGGTGGCTGGTCCCGATCCCGGACACCCAGACTCCGTTGCCCAACCGCATCGGAAGCGCCGACGTCGACCAGCTCGAAGCCACGATCCGGCATCTGCGCATGCTGGACCTGGAGTACGGAGGTGGCGCCTGCCGGGACCTCGCGGTCGCCCAGGTTCGACGCTCTACCCGGTTGCTGACCGCGAGCCAAACTCCGCAGGTGCGGCTCCGACTACAGCTGGCGTTGGCGGATCTGCACGCGGTTGCCGGCTGGGCGTCCTTCGACATCGGCATGTACGACCCGGCCGAACGCTACCTGGCCCGTGCCTTGGAGCTGGCTCGGCACACCGGGGAGCACACCCTGATCGCCAAGATCCTCTACTGCATGAGCCGGCTCCACCTGCACCGGAATTGGGCCTCTGACGGTCTACGGCTGCTGCGATTGGGGCAAGACGCCGCCAAGGAGGCGCGGGATCCGCTCGTCTCCTCCCTCCTGGCAGCCAATGAGGCGTGGGCGCACGCCATGCTCAACGATTCCCGCCAAGCGTTCAACCTCATCGGCCAAGCGGAAGACGACTTCGTCCGTGGAGACGTCGACAACGCCCAACCGTGGCTGCGGTTTTACGGCACCGCCGATCTCACCGCGTTGCGCGGGACCGTCTACACCACACTGTCCGAACACGACAGTGGTCGCTGTCAGTCCGCGATCGACTCGTTGTCCTTGGCGTTGACCCTGCGGGGTGACTCGGCCACCCGGAGCCGGGCTTTCGAACTGACCGCGCTGGCCACGGCGCAGCTGCGGGCCGGTGACCTGGACCGGGGTGCCGAGACCGGGCACGAGGCCGTGGATCTGGCGTTGCGGCTGCGCTCCACACGGGTGACCGACCGCCTGGCGCCCCTGATCCAGGAGGCGAGGCGTCACTCCGGGCACTCGGGTCTGGAGAGCCTGGTGGAGCGGTCCCAGGCTGCCACCTCCGCGAACGCGCCGGGCGGTGAAAAGCGATGAGCGGATCGTGTTCCGCGGCGCGTCACGACTCAGGCGGGCACGAAGCGCACCAGGAACATCCGCGGCCACAACTTGCCGGTGATCAGGAACGTATCTCCTCCGGGCACAGCGGCGATGCCGTTGAGGACGTCGGCGTTGGCCCGCTCCTCCGCGGTCAGCAGCCCGGAGGCGTCAACCACCGCGGTGACCGCGCCGGTCCGCGGATCGATGCGGACGATCCGATCTTCGAGCCAAATGTTCGCCCACACCATGCCGTTGACGCATTCCAGCTCATTGATGTTGTACACCGGCTCGCCATTCAAGGTGACCGTCACCGACCCTGTCGGGTGGAAGCTCCGCGGATCGCGGAAGGTCAGTTCGGCGCTGCCGTTACTCATCACCAGCCGGCGCGTGTGGCGGTCATAGCACAGCCCCCACCCTTCACCGGTGTAGCTGGCCTGGCCAACCTGGGTGAGCGTGTTCCGGTCCCGCAGGTAGGCGGTCCCCTCCTGCCAGGTCAGCTGCCAGATGTGGTCCCCCACCAGCGTGATGCCTTCCCCGAAGACCCCCTCCGGCAGCGGTACGCGGCGCGTGACCTGCCCGGTCCATGGGTCGACGGTGCGTATCTCGGACTGGCCGTACAGTCCAGTGCCTTCATAGAGCACCCCGTTGTGGAGCTCCAGCCCCTGGGTGAAAGCCGTCGGGTCATGGGGGTAGCTGTTGATCACCTCAACCCGCAGTTGCTCCACGGTCCTCGGGGATGGGCGAGACGGATGCGCGTCCGCCGCATCGGTGGGTTCCACCGCCGCCCCCGACCCCGACAGGGTGGCCACCACTAGGCCGATCATCAGCACCCATCGCCACGCTATCTGGCCTGCTTTGCCCCGTGATAGCTCCACGACAGCTCCATTCGAAACAACCGGTCCCATAAGCGCCGAGGGCTTGGTGCGACCGTAGCAATCACACCAAGCCCTACGGAATTACCTATGTCTCATGGGATCGATGTGTTCCATGAAATTCCCCTATTTCCTAGAGAGCAGTCTGTCCATGAAGGACTCATCTGGCGGTGTTGTCCCTCGGAGGCCGCCTGCGACGTCGGCCCGCCCCGTCAAGTCCACTTAGGACCCAGTCGCCTCTCGGCGAGATCCGCGACGCGCCTCTAAGCCCTCGTTGGCCTGTCTTCACACACCGCCACCCTCGCAGCCGACAGGGGCCAGGCCGAGATGATCCGATTCGTAAGCCTTAGTGCCTGTTCTCGCGCTCCGCTCCCCATGGAGCACCCACAACACGTGGCCCCAAGCCCGACGAGGTGGCACGAACCAGGGAGTTTCTTGATCGTCTAACCCCCTAATGTGGTGGGCGTCGCCGGGGGATCGGCACCGGCAAGAGCGAACGACCTAGGAGGAAACGAACATGAGCGACACCGATCTCGGCATGGAAGTCGACACCTACGGCGACGGAGACCTCAACGGTGACGGCATCCAAGATGACATCACGGTTGAGAACTACAGCGGTGGGAACGAGACCTACATCAGCGTGGACTTCGACCACGATGGCGTCTCGGACGCGATCGCTTTCGACGGCGGGAACGACGGTGTCATTGACCGGCTCGATGTCGACACCGACGGCGACGGTGCCCTAGACACCCAGTACTTCGACACCGACGGCGACGGCTCCTTGGACTACATGGAGGCCGACACCAACGCTGACGGATACGTCGACCAGGTTGGTTTCGACAACGACGGTGACGGCGTAATCGAAACCATCGGTATCGACAGCGACGGCAACGGTCACGCGGACACCTTCACCGTCGACGCCAACGGCGACGGGATCGCCGAGAGCGTGATCACCGACGCGGACGAGGACGGGGTCGCCGAGACGATCGTCACCGATGTCGACGGCGACGGTGTCTTCGACACCACCGAGATCGGCTACGACGGTGGCGCCAACCCCTACACCAGCGCCTGACGCGATCCGCTCAGTAGAGCGTTGACATAGTCCTACTCAATCCGGCGGTTGACGACACGACCCGTCATGAGCTGCCCGGAAGGGCCCGGGTCCCAATGAGGACCCGGGCCCTTCGCATGATCAGACCTAGTTGGACCTAGTTGATCGATACGATGGTGCGTCTAGCTGTGTTTTCGTAACCGATCCATCCCAGGTACGGGACGGTCGGATCAAGTCCGGACCAGGAGACCGTCACCGTGGCCTCCTGGCGGTAGGTCACCGGGATCGGGTTGGGGGACACTGTCAGGTTGCCGGCGTCCTCTCCGACCAGGAACCGGGTGAGGGTGAAGTCGCTACTGCTGCTTTCGGTGCTGCGCGAATGCACCAGCAGCATGTACTCCCCCGGCGGGGGTGAGAATATCTCGACCCGCTCATCTGCGGCTGAAGTCACGCCGCTATCGAGTAGGACGATCAAGCCATCTTCTGTCCCTATATCTATGTGCAGGAACAGATACAGGTCCATATCGTCGCTGTCATTGGCGGCGTCGAGTTCACCCCGCAACAGCGTGACGCCTTCGGGCACGGAGAAGGTGTAGAGCCGGTTACTGGCGTCGTTGGTCAAGGCCAGCGGGCCAGGGGTGAGGGTGCCGCTGTCTTCAACCCCCGGCACCACACCGGCGGTGGTAACCGCAACCTCCCCGATGAATCCACCGGTCACGGTCATCTCAACCGACCCTGACGCCCCTTCCCCACTGACCTCAGCGGGTACGCTCACCGCGGCCGGGCGTACCGCCAGTGGTTGCCGCACCGTGATCGCGTCGCGGCCTCGGCCGCTGGTCCAGATCAGGTAACCGGTGCTCCATTCCCCGAACGCCGCGCTCGTCCGTTCGAAGGTGATGGTGAAGGTCGCCTGCTGTCCGCGTCGCAGCGCAATCGACCTCGGAGACACGGTGACCCGTACCCCCGGCATCCCCTCGACGCGAGGCGTGTACCGGTGCCATCCGTCGGCGACCGCGGTGACCGTACGCGTCACGGTCTGCCTCCCCACCAACTGTCCGATGGAGACAGATGGCAGGTTCAGGTTGAAGGCCTCGATTGGTTCCAGATTGGGATCGGCCGGGATGCCTTGGCCGTTGAGAAAGGCCCGGTAGTCCTCAGGTCCTGCATCGAACACCAACCCCGGGTTGAAAAACCGGCGTGGGTTCACATGCCCGGCCCCTTGAAGCAACGGATTGTTGGTCGACCGGTGATCGAAGGCGGTGGTCATCATCGCTGACTTGATCGCCGCCGGAGACCAGGTCGGGTAGCGCTCCCTGAACAGGGCAGCTAACCCGGCGATGTGTGGCGCCGCCATCGAGGTGCCGGACCAGTAGTTGAAATTCTCGCCTTGGTGCGCCGGCGGTGCGACCGCCGCGAGAACGTACACCCCTGGGGCGCTGATATCGGGCTTAAGCAGATCACCGCCGGCCCCGCTGTGGGTCCAGGGCTGGAAAAGTCCGCTATCTCAGGCACCTGAGTCGACGATCCGGTGTGGTCATCAAGGATCGCGGCGGTCGGGTTCTGCGTACCAGTGATATAGGCGTAGATCTCGTCACGGTATTCGTGAGACAGGTGAACGGTGGGGACGAAGTGGTTGTCGTGGATGAGTGTGCCCTCGGTGACGTTAAGCAGGATCATGCCGACCCCACCGGCGTCCCGCACGACCGCGCTTTTTTGAAGGCGCGGGTCGCTGCCGCGGTCACAGACCACGATTCGGCCCTGCGCCCTAGCGAGGTCCAAGGAGCCGGGGAGGCATAACGCGGCATCGGCGGGGTCCACCCCCGCAGCGGGAATGTCTCGGCCGAGCACCACAGGAGTGTGGTTCGGCAGCGGCGCGGTGAGCGAAGCGCCGATGAAACGCTGTCCATCCCCCAGCTCCACCGTGCTCTCGTAGACCACGTGGGTGCTGGCGGCCACTGTGGTCACCCACGGCGAGGGGTGGTGGACGGCGCCGGCGCTTGGCCCGCTGTTGCCTGCGACGACGGTGACAAACACACCCGCATCCGAGGCGTGCAGGAACGCCTGCTCCATCGGGTCCAGGAAGTTATCCGGAGTCCCCAGGATCGAAAGGTTGAGCACGTCAACGCCGTCGGCGACCGCGTCGTCGACGGCGGCCGCGACGTCGGAGGCGGCGCAGTACCCTTCGCCCGACGGGGTCCGCCAGCAGGCCTTGTAGACCGCGATCCGGGCAGCCGGCGCTACACCGGAGATCTCAGCGGACATCGTACGAGTGGTGGCGTCGACATAGGCGTTCCCTGCGGCGGTTGACGCGACGTGCGTACCGTGACCGGTGCCGTCCCGCGGTGACAGGTAGTCCTCGGGGAGAGTGTTCTCGACGCCGTACCCGTCGACGTACCAGCGCGCACCGATGATCTTGTTGTCGCACAGATCCTCGGTCCACTCCTCACCGGTCTCGCACTCTCCGTTCCAGTCACGCGGCGGTGCCGGGTAACCGGTGTCGTCAAAGGACGGGTTCTCCGGCCAGATCCCCGAATCGACGACTCCGATGACGATGCCGTCCCCCGCGCCATGACGCGGCCCGGTCCCGCCTAGCTGCGCCCACAATCCGTGACGCCCAGTCAACCCGAGCACCTCCGGAGAGTGATGAGTCGCTACCTCATACAGAACATCGGGGGTCACCGATAACACCGAAGGATGGGTAGCGAGCGCGGCTGCCTGTTCGCCGGTGAGGCGAGCGCTGAACCCGTTCAGCACGGTGGTGTACCGATATGTCGGCTCGATGGCATCCCGGGACCTGGCCGATGTGCCGGTGGCGCGCATGGCGTGATCGATAGCCTCATTTTGCCGCGTAATGAGATATTCCTCTTATTCCTGCGCCGCCGGGCTGTTGGTGTCGACCTGGGCACCAGGTTCAGGGCGGGTCGCGTCTAAACCCCGGACATGACCGTCATACGCTGCTATAGGCGAATCCCGAAATGTGACCAGATAGTTTCCGGTGACATATTCGTTGTTCTCCACCGGCACCGGCCCTGATTGCTGGGCTGAAGCGGCGCCCACCGGTGCGACGGCCATGGACATCACTAAACCGACCATCGTTGCGGCGGCAGTGAGAACCCGCCGCTTAGGGATGGCGGCCGGTAAGCCACCCAGGCGTTGTCCCACGTTCCCTCCTGCACCACTAGGGAATACTGTCCGATATGCACCCCCCAATCACGACTCATCGGAACAGAGCGTTATACGAACGATTCTCAGTTAGGAACGTTGATGTCGAGACTGTGAATAAAATGTTACTTTACACAACTATTTATCACCCTCTTTTAAGGGTGTTGCTTTTAGAGAACGTTTCTGGTAGGCGCACTGGGAAAGCTTTCATGCACGTCAGGCGGCTGCCAGGCACGAAACACGCGATTCCACCGCGCACCTCGTGACGGCGTCACCCCCGGAAACCGGGAACCATTTCCGCTCGTTCGAAACGGCGCGTTCTCTAGTACGCCCCACTGATGCACACTCATCGCTATCGGGCCTATGATCTTGCCCCGTGGCCGTCTACGGGATAGACCTCGGTACGACGTACTCCTCCATCGCCTACGTCGACGCCACCGGGCGCCCGAGCGTAGTGCCCAACACCGAAGGTGATCACGCTACGCCCTCAGCGGTGTATTTCGAGGCCGCGGACAAGGTCATCGTGGGGACCGCCGCCGCCCAGACCGCCGTTGTGGAACCCGAGCTCGTGGTCGATCTGATCAAACGAGCGATGGGGAAGCACGAGACGCTGGTCATGCATGGCCGACGCTTCACCCCGGAGGAGATCTCCGCGCTGATTCTGCGTCGCCTCATGGCCGACGTAGAGGCCTTAACCGGTGAGACCCCAACGGACGCTGTGATCACCGTTCCGGCGTACTTTGGTACGCCCGAGCGACTGGCCACCATGCAGGCCGGACAGATCGCCGGCCTCAATGTGATCGATGTGCTCTCCGAGCCGATCGCCGCGGCGCTCAGCTACGGTGCGCTGAATGCCTCCTCCGAGCGCGCGATCTTGGTCTACGACTTAGGTGGTGGCACCTTCGACACCACTGTGCTGCGCATCGCCGAAGACGGCGACATCCACGAGATCTCCACCAAAGGTCATCCCGCGCTGGGTGGCGTCGAATGGGACGAGCGGCTGGCCGAATACGTGGTGGACCGTTTCATGGAGGAGCACCCCGGCGTTCCTCACCCCTTCTCCGACCCCACCACCGTGCAGGACATCCGCTCCCGCGTGGAGGAGGCCAAGCGTCACCTGTCGGAGGCGGAGGAGTACACCCTGCGGCTGGTGCACGCCGGTGAGGTCAGCGCGGTGACGATCACCCGCGCGAAGTTCGAAGAGATCACGCGCGACCTGCTGGACACCACCATCGAGATCACCATGGCCGTGCTGGCCGAAGCGCGGGAACGTGATGTCGATCACATCGACCAGATACTGCTGGTGGGTGGTTCGTCACGGATGCCGGCGGTGGCCGCTCGATTAACCGAGGTGTTAGGCCAGGAGCCAATCCTGCACGACCCGGATCTGGCGGTGGCTAAAGGCGCGGCGTTACACGCGCTGGAGGAGACCTACCGACGGCTGGTCAGCCTGGGGCAGCCAGCCGAGGCGCAGAGCCTGGCCCGGTTCTGCGGCCTGTCTCCCGAGCAGGAGCTGTACATCGCCAACCGCTCCATCCACCGGGTGGCGGGGCGCGGCTTCGGTGTGCTGTGCCATGATGCCGTCGCGAACCGCTACCACGTCATGCCCCTTATCAAAAGCGACGATCTGCTCCCGGCGTCGGCGACGCGGACCTTCTACAGCTCGTACGACTCCCAGAAAGAGATCGGGATTCAGATCATGGAGCAGGTCGGGGAGTCGGATGACCCGGCCGACCACCGCCTGGTGGCCGCGGCGACCCTGCCGCTTCCGCCCGACAGCCCAGCCGGTACCGCGGTGGATGTGACCTTCCAGGTCTCCACGGCGGGTGCCTTGGAGATTGAAGGCATTCCCCTTCAGACCGGTGCGCTGTCCGCTGAAGAGGTGGAGGCCGCACGCGACTACGTGGCCAACATGCGCATTGCTTAACCAAAATTCGGTGCGGGATCTCGTCTCCACCCCGGGATGTGTCAGCATGCCAAGAAAAAGCTGACACGATGCCGGGGTTGGGCCGCCGTCACCTTCCATGGTCCGAGCGGAGCGGCTCACCTGAAGACGGCATCACCATCTACCAGGAGAATGCCGCGTGACCATGGAAGTCCACGCCGACGGTCGGGAATCCTCACGGCGCGGAGTTCACAATCCTTCCGAGGAAGACCTGAGGGTCTCGACGCTCGAGATCTTCTTTGACGTCGTTTTCGTGCTCACCCTGATGCGGGTGAGTTCGATGATGGGTCATCACCTCACCATCGAAGGCACCCTCCAGACCGCGCTGGTCTTCATCGCGCTGTTCTGGATGTACGGCGCCTACGCGTACCTGACCAACCAGGTGCCGCCGGATCAGAATCTCCGCCGGTATTTGATGATCTTCGGGATGGCGGGGTTCCTGATCTGCGCCGTCGCGGTGCCGGACACCTTCGGAGAGAGCGGGGTCGCGTTCGGACTGGGATACCTGGCGGTGGTGCTCGTCCATGCCGCGCTCTACGCCCAAACCTACGGCTGGCCGGTGCTGCTGCGGTTCGTGCCGCCCAATGTCGCGTCCGCGTTATGCATCACCGCGGCTGGACTGTTTGATGGCACAGTCGCCTACATCCTGTGGGCCCTGCCCGTCCTCACCTTCTTCATCACGCCGTACTTCAACTGGACCGCTGAAGAGTCCAAGGCGATCAGAATCAACACTGGCCACTTTGTGGAACGGCACGGCCTGCTGCTGATCATCGTTATCGGTGAGTCAATCGTCGCCCTGGGATTGGGGATCCAGAACTATCCGATCGACATCGCCACGATCGTCGCGGTGGTGCTCGGTATCGCCTTGGCCGCCGCGTTCTGGTGGTGCTATTTCGTGGAGGACGCGGCACTGGCCGAACGCATCTTGACCGATCAGCCCGTCGCACACCGGCTGAAGCACGCGCTGAGTGCGTACTTCTACGCCTTCGTGCCGATGCTGCTGGGAATCGTGACGGTCGCCGCCGGAATGCATGAGACGATCGGGCATCTCACCGAACATCTGCACCTGGCCCCTGCGCTGGCCCTCGCGGGCGGTGTGGCGCTGTTCTTGATCGGGGCGGCTGCCTTCCGGGTTGCGCTGCGAATCCGGCCTTTCGCCTACCGACTTATCACGGCTGTCCTGGCGTTCGGGACGATTCCGCTGGGGATGGAGGTCTCCGCGCTGGCTCAATTGGTGGCGCTGCCCGCCCTGATCATCGCGATGCTCGTGCTTGAAACTGACACGCAGATCCTGGCGTCCCCGCTGACGACGTCGACTTCGTCGGCTTCTTCAACGCCCTCAGCGAGTCGTTCCTCCTGACCCGTAAACCCGTCATCGAACGCGCGACAGCGTCGGACATGACAACGTCGGATTCGCGTTGACACAGGGGCCCGCTTCAGGGCCCCTGTCCGCGCGATCCAGGGAACTATTCGGCATTATGAGCACATTCGGGGCGATAGTCCCGTCAATCACGGCAGGCGGACGAGAGGCACTCCATAGCGGGCAGACCATGCGCCGGCGCCTGCGCCAGTACCTGGTGGGGCGCTGACCCGAGCCGCAGTGCCAGCTGGTACTGACCGGCCTGGTCCGGCTCAAAACAGATGTGGGCGAACCCGGCATCGGATGTGCTGGCGGCGGCGAGCCGATCCAGCTCCGCCTCGACGCGTCGCCACTGCGCCTCGGGCACATACTGCCGCATAACCGAATGCCACACCACCGTGAGCGTGCCCGGCTCCACGTCGACACGCGCCAGGAAATCGGCGGCACCGACGGGCAGCAGCCGCACCGGCACCCGGGCGGCGATACGCAAAGCACCCTGCAGCCGCGCCATTCGGGCGGTCTGATCCGGCCAGATGTACGCGCGTAGCGCCAGAGAACCGGCGTACGACAGGGGATCGATCGGCGTGAGGTCGCAACCGTATCGGTCGACAACGGTCACCGTCGGGTGCTGCGCCGCGGCGGTGACCAGCCAGTCCGGCGCCTCCCCCGCCCACGCGTCGGCCAACACGACAGGGGAGTCGACCGGCCCCCAGGTAAACGCCCCACCGCTATAGCGGAAGTAGTCGGCCCGCAGATTGAGGCCGGCGCTCGCCCCTAACTCCAAAAGCCGAACCGGTAACGGGTTCTCAGACAGCGCCCGTAACAGGCCTGCGATGAGCAGATTGGCCCGTCCCACCTCGTTGGTCTGGGGTGGCCGGGTCAGCCAGTCCCGGATCCAGGCGGCCTGCGCCGCCACCGTGGCCCGGAAGGTGGGCCAGCACGCGTCCGGCTGCTCGGGATCGAACCGCCCACCGACACTGGGGTAGTAGGCGGCCAGGCCGGGGGCACGGCCGGCCAGCACCAAAGCGTGAACCCCACCGAGTAATCGCAGCGCGATGAGGTCGTCCAGGGACGAGTCCTCATAACCGGAGAGCACCTCGGCGCAGGGGCCACCCGCCTGAATGTCCTCAGCGACCCGGATGAGGATCGCCGCGTACAACGGTGACCCCAGTTGGGCACAGGCCCGTGCCTGTCGCGCCATCGCCTCCGCGAGACCAGGCATGGTCACGACCCTATCCCGCTCCTGCCCCCGCAGCGACGTTCGACGCACCTTCGCCGCGTATTCAGGCTTCATGATCGCGCCGATGGGTAAAACCCCCGTAATACGGGTAACAGGAGGCGCTATGACCATCTCCGACGCGTACAACGTTCTTGAAATCAACGACGAGAACGCGCAGAGCCTGGGCTATGGCGACTACCGCGGGCTGGTCGTCAGATGCGGCGACGAACTGATCACCACCGCCGCCACCCTCGACGACGCCGCCGAACGGCTCTCTGTCGTCGTTGGTGGCCCGGTACGGCTGGTCCCGGCCGTCCCTATCTCCTCCGGTGGCCGCTGGGTGGTGACCACAGTCTGAGCGGCACCCGCCGGTCTGGTGTTCCGGCCCTCCGATGGCCCTGCGGTGACCGACGACGAAAGGAAGGAAGCACCATGGTCGAGACGACAACCGACACGACGGCCGGAACCACGGGCAGGACCGGGATAACCGGCATGGCGAGCGGCGTATTCGGGACCGCTCGACATGTCGTCGGCGGCTCCGTCGGAGTGGCCCGGGACGTGATCGGCGGGACGTTGGGGGCGGCCCGCGACCGGGTCGGTCGAATCCCCCGCAAGCAGGCCGTCTTGTACGCCGGCCTGGGGACAGCGGCGGCTTTGAGCATCCTCGAATGGCCAGTCGCGATCGCGGTAGCCGCCGGCGCGGAGCTGACCCGCCGCACTCTGAAGTCAGGCGGTCAACCCGCCGCCGACACCGGTAACGGCGCCCGTTCCACCACCACCGCGGAGCGTGAATCCGGCACCGCCACCCCGACCGCTGCTCAGGACACCACCTCAACCAACAGGCGGCGCTCCACCACAACGAGCAGCCGGCGGCCGGCCCGTGGACGCGCGGCGACAACCACAACGTCACCAGCGACGAAGAAGGCGGCCAAGAAAGCTACGGCCCGGAAAACCACAGCCAAGAAAGCCACGATCCGTGGAGGAACGGCGTGATCGGTTCGGGACTGTTCCATCAAGTTACCGACACGGTCGGCCGGATCCTCCACACCAACGCCGTAGCCACCGCCTTCTCCCACAGGCTGTCCGAACTGGAGCATCGGGCCGAATCCGCCGTCCCCCATTCACCCAGCAGCGCCGTCGCCCATGAGGTGGCGGCGCTGGGGATACACCTGGCGGGGGTCGGCCTGGCGACAGTGGGGTCACTGACCCGCCTGTCAGGGCTGTCACGCCTGTCTCGGCTGGCCGATACCGTCCCTGTGCTCGTGGGGACGACCGCGAACCTGCCCCAGATCCGTGAGTGGGTCCGTCTGGCCCCAGGAGGCGAGATACTGCTCACCACGGGCGAGACGGTGCTCAGCGTGTTCACCGGCGCACCCGCCGGGCCGTTGGTGGACGCTATCCATCGGCTCCAGCGCGTCAATGAGGCGCGAGCCCGTCAACGGGTCTGGGACAGCCGACGCCGGGACCTGTTCACCGATGACGCCGCTGGTCCCCCTGAGTTCGACGCCGATGTCGACGCCCCTGATCCCCTCGACACCCCGGTGCATCTTCACGTCGTCACCGCCGATGAGGACAGGGCCGGCCAGATCAAGGAGAGCCGGATTAAGGAGAGTACGCCCGAGGCGTCGGAGCCTGACGCCGCCGGCACCCGACCGGCGCCCCTGCCGCCCGGCAAGGTAGAGCGGTACGCCTCCGAGGCTGCCGCGGCCGGCCTGATCGGTGGAGTCACGGCGCTGGTCACCAGCGGCCCGTCCCTGGCGAATGCGGTGCTGGCCGCCGCGTCAGCCAAACCAGCCCGGCTCACCAAGGAGTCGTTCGCCGCCCGGGTCGGTCGGGCGATCGCTGAAGAAGGCACCGTTGTGCTGGATCCAAGGGTGTTCCGCCGCCTGGACCGCATGGACACGGTGGTCATCGAGGCCGGTCTACTCACCACCGGGCGGTGGGTGGTCGACGACGTGGTCCTAGCCGACGGCCTCGCCATGCTTCAACGCCGCAACGCCCGGATCAATGACCGGTCTGCTCACGATCGCGCCAACAACCAGAACACCCACCAGAACAACGGCTCCGATCGTGAAGGCGAGTCGGACTCACGGCTGGGCCCGACCCTGATCCACGCGGTTGCCTTAAGCCTGCTGGATCCGGATGACCCGACCCGGATCCAGCAGCGAGACGGCTGGTGGCTGGGGCCTTGGAGCCGCCGCGGCGGCCACGGCGCTCCCACCGCGTACCACTCCGCCCGGCATCGCCGAGTGCCTGGCGGGAAGATCCTGGCGCTGTGCCGGATGGAGGCCGACGGCCCAGGTACGCCGGTCGCGGCCATCACGGTGGCGCCGGAGTTGGAGCCGTGCGCCGAAGCCGTCGTCATGGCCGCACGGGACGTTGGCCAGGTCCTGGTGGCGGGTGTGACCAACCGGCTGGATCGGCGGTTGCCGGTGGGCGGCAGTATCCCCGGTGGTTCTCGGCTGGCCGGTCAGATCCGCCGGTTGCAGGCTAGTGGGCACGGGGTGATCCTGCTGGCGCGTCACGGCAACAGCGCGCTGGCGGCGGCTGACTGTGGCATCGGTGTCCCCACCGCGTCGGCGGCGGTTCCCCATCGGGTCGGCCATCTGGTGTGTGGCCCATCACTGGCCACCACCGTCCGGATCCTGGCCGCGGTGCCCGCGGCTCGCCGCGCCGCCGACACCGGGATCCTCATCGCCGGGTACGGCGCGGCCGCCACCACTGTTCTCGGGTTCGTCAGTGGTCAACGGGCAAGCCGCAACGCTTCCCTGGCCTCCCAGGTGGCGTCGTTGGCCGGCATCATGGCCGGCATCTACCACGCCGACCCGGTGCTGCGGCTACGTCCGCCCCAGCCGGTCGACCAGCGCCCCTGGCATGCGCTGCCCGCAGCCGACGTACTCCGCTACCTGGGCTCCTCACCTCGCGGGCTGCCGATGGAGGAGGCCGCACGTCGCCGCGAACGCTTCCACGAACTCACTCCCCACCCCGGGCTGGGGCGGGCCGTCGTGGAGGAGATCGCCAACCCGCTCACCCCCGCATTGAGCGCCAGCGCGGGCCTGTCCGCCGCGATTGGCTCCACAGTGGATGCCATCCTGATCGGTGGGGTGCTCGGCGTTAACGCCCTCATCGGCGCGGTTCAACGCCTCGGCGCTGACCGCGCGGTCCGCCGCCTGACCGAACGTGTCGCCGTTCCCGTTCGTCTGCTACGCGGCGGGGAACGTATCAAGGTCCCCATCGACGAACTGGTCCCTGGAGACATCATCGAACTGCGCGCCGGCGACGCGGTCCCGGCCGACTGTCGCCTGATCGAGGCCGACGGTTTGGAGCTGGATGAGGCGAGCCTCACCGGCGAATCCCTACCGGTCCCCAAGAGTGCGGCGCCGTCCACCGCCCGGGAACTGGCGGAGCGCACCTCGATGGTCTACGACGGGACCGCTGTCGCCGCCGGCCACGCCTTGGCGGCGGTGGTGGCCGCCGGCTCCAACACCGAGGCCCGCCGGGCCGCCCGCAACGCCCCACGTACCCAGAAGCTCGGCGTGGCGTCCCGGCTCACCGACCTGACTCGATCCAGCGTCCCGCTTTCGCTCGGCGCCGGCGGCGTCCTGCTCGTGGCGAACCTCGTCCGTGGCCAGAGCATCGGCCAAGCCCTCTCCCCCGCGATCTCCCTCGCCGTCGCCTCAGTCCCCGAAGGGCTGCCATCGGTGGCGACCGTGGCCCAGTTGGCCGCCGCCCGCCGCCTGTCCCAGCGGGGCGTGCTGGTCCGCAATCCAGCGGCGCTGGAGTCCCTCGGCCGGGTGCAGACGCTGTGCTGCGACAAGACAGGCACCCTCACCGAGGGGGCCCTGCGGCTGCGGCTGGTGTCGGACGGAACCGACTCCGCCGATCCGGACTCACTCCCGCCGTCGCTTCGGCTGGTCCTCGCTGCGGCGTTGCGCGCTAGCCCACGTCGCCGCTCCAAAGGCCGCCGTCTCCCCCACCCGACCGATCAGGCCGTGGTGAGTGGCGCCGCGGAGGTGGGCGTCGCGGTGGAGGAGGGGCGCCCCGGGTGGACCCGCGTGGAGGAGCTGCCTTTCGAACCCAGCCGGGGCTACCACGCGGTCCTCGGTACCGTCCCCACCGCCGGCTCCGGCACCGTCTCCGTGCTCAGCGTCAAAGGCGCCCCTGAGCTGGTGATATCCCGCTGCATCGGCCGACTGCTGAACGGCAAGACCGTCCCGTTGACCAACGCCGACCGCCGAGAGTTGACCCGCGCCGCGAACCGACTCGCCGCACGCGGCCACCGGGTGCTCGCCGTAGCCGAAAGCGACATCACCAACGGCGAAGGCCTGTGCGAGAAGCTGGTCACCCGGCTACGTTTCGTGGGTTTCATCGCCCTAGCCGACCGGGTCCGCTCCACCGCACCCCAGGCCGTGGCCACCCTACGGCGCGCCGGTGTCCGCATCATCATGATCACCGGGGATCATCCCAGCACCGCCAAATCGGTGGCGGACGAACTGGGCCTGACCGGGCGCTTGATAAGCGGCACCGAAATCGACCGGCTAGACGACGATGAGTTGAAGGCGGTGTTGGACGAGGTGGCCGTCTTCGCGCGCGTCACCCCCACCCACAAGGTCCGCATCACCCGCCTGCTGCGGGATATGGGCCACGTCGTCGCCGTGACTGGCGATGGCGCCAATGACGCTCCCGCTATCCGCGGCGCCGACGTCGGGATCGCGCTGGGAACCCGCGCTACCCCCGCCGCCCGGGAAGCCGCCGACATCGTGGTGACCGACGACCGGATCGAAACCATCGTGGACGCGGTGGCGGAAGGCCGGCTGCTGTGGGCCTCGGTGCGGGAAGCGGTGGCGGTCCTGGTCGGCGGCAACCTCGGCGAGATCGGATTCACCATCGCCGCGGGCCTGTTCGGCGTCACAGCCCTCAACACCCGCCAGCTTCTGCTGATCAACCTGTTGACCGACGTGCTGCCCGCCCTCGCCTTGGCTGCCCGACGGCCGCTCGGGCTCGACCCCCAGACCCTCCTAGAGGAGGGCCCCGACATCTCCCTGGGTTCTGCTCTCAGCCGGGACATCCGGGTACGTGCCGTCGCCACCGCGCTGGCGGCAGGGGCGGCGTGGCTGATCGCCCGCTACACCGGTACGCGTACCCGCGCCTCCACCGTGGCGCTGGTCGCGATGGTCTCCGCCCAGTTGGGACAGACCCTGGTGGCCGGTCGGTTCGATCCGTGGGTGGTCGGCGCCTGCGTCGTGTCGATGGCTGCCCTCGCCACCGGTGTCCAGACACCGGTGCTCAGCAGCCTACTGGGATGCCGCCCTCTCGGCCCGTTCGGCTGGGGGATCGCGTTGACCGCCGCGGCGGCCACCACTATCCTCGCCGCCGTCAAACCGTCCACATTGGAGAAATTCTCGGACCAGCTGCCCAGTCAGGTCATCCAACAACTCCCCGACTGGATCCGGCCGCAAGGCCGGGAAGCCCACGGCACGTCCGAGGCACACGGTACGCCCGAAGCCCACGCCTCAAAGTCCGCCGTGCCAGAGCCGGTCGCGGCCGTGTCCTCCTAAGCCCGCAACGCAGCCCGCAAAACGCAGTGCAGGGAGCGCCCTGCCCCATCTCGTGGAACTTGTGGAAGGCGACGCCTTACGCGACGACATGCGCGATAACGTCATGCTCGAGACCGGTCGGCATGGTCAGTAGCGACGTCAACCGATCAGCGGGCAGGATGTGGCGGTGACTGTGTCCACGCGGCCTTACTCCACCGTGCTGGAAGCGGTACTGGAGCGGGTGACCTATGCCAACGAGGAGACCGGGTACACCGTCGCCCGGGTCTCCACAGATCAAAGCAACGAGCTGCTCACCGTCGTGGGCTCGTTGCTGGGCGCCCAACCCGGCGAATCTCTCCGTCTGGTGGGCCGCTGGTCATCACACCCCAAATACGGGCGGCAGTTCGAGGTCGACTCCTACACCACGATGCTGCCCGCCACAATCCAGGGCATTCAGCGCTACCTGGGATCCGGACTGATCAAAGGCATCGGCCCGGTTTTCGCCGAACGGATCGTCAACCACTTCGGGCTGGACACCCTACGGGTGATCGAGGAGGAGCCCGAGCGGCTGATCGAAGTGCCCGGACTGGGCCCCAAACGCACCGCGAAAATCAGCGCGGCCTGGGAGGAACAGAAAGCCATCAAGGAAGTGATGATCTTCCTTCAGGGCGTCGGCGTATCTACCTCCCTCGCGGTACGGATCTACAAGCAGTACGGCGATGCCTCCATCTCGGTCGTGAAAAACGATCCCTACCGGCTGGCCGCCGACGTATGGGGCATCGGATTCAAAACCGCCGACGCCATCGCCCGATCTGTGGGCATCCCACCCGACAGCCCGGAACGCGTCAAAGCTGGCCTGGCGTACACCCTGTCGGAGGCCAGCGACTCCGGCCACTGCTACCTCCCCGCGGAACGGCTCATCACCGACGCCGTGAAGATCCTCGACGTGCCGCGGGAGTTGGTCACCGAGTGCCTGGACGCCTTGGTGGAACAGGAAGGCGTGGTGCGGGAAGCCATCCCCGGCCCCGACGGTGAGCCGGTCGATGCGATCTACCTGGTGCCCTTCCACCGCGCCGAACAATCCCTGGCCAACAACCTGCTGCGGCTGCTGCGGGACCCAGCCGACCGCATGCCCTATTTCGCCACTGTCGACTGGAACCGGGCCCTGGCCTGGCTGCGTAGCCGCACCGGCGCCGACCTCGCTCCAGAACAAGAACAAGCGGTACGCCTCGCGCTCACCAACAAAGTCGCCGTCCTGACCGGCGGACCCGGCTGCGGCAAAAGCTTCACCGTCCGCTCCATCGTGGAGCTGGCCGTCGCTAAAAAGGCCAAGGTCATCATGGTCGCGCCCACTGGTCGCGCCGCCAAACGCCTGACTGAACTGACCGGTCACCCCGCCGCCACGGTGCACCGGTTGCTGCAGCTTCGCCCCGGCGGTGAGGCCTCCTTCGACCGGGACAACCCCCTCGACGTTGATCTGCTCATCGTCGACGAGGCCTCCATGCTCGACCTGATCCTCGCCAACAAACTCGTCAAAGCTATCCCCTCCGGTGCTCACCTGCTGTTGGTCGGTGACGTTGACCAGCTCCCCTCAGTCGGCGCTGGTGAGGTGCTGCGTGACCTGCTCGCCGCCGACACGATCCCCCGGGTCCGCCTCACCCGCGTCTTCCGGCAGGCCGCCGAATCCGGCGTCGTCACCAACGCTCACCGCATCAACGCCGGCAAACCACCCCTGGTGCAGGGCCTGTCGGACTTCTTCCTGTTCCCCTGTGAGGACAGTGAGGAAGCCGCCACCCTCACCGTCAGCGTCGCCTGCGACCGCATCCCCGCCCGCTTCGGCCTCGACCCTCGCCGTGACGTCCAAGTCCTCACCCCCATGCACCGCGGCCCCGCCGGCGCCGCCGCCCTTAACAATCTGCTCCAGCAACGCCTCAGCCCGTACCGCGAAGGACAACCCGAACGCCGCGTCGGCGGACGTGTCTTCCGCGTCGGTGACAAAGTCACCCAGATCCGTAACAACTACGAGAAAGGGCGAGCCGGGGTCTTCAACGGCACCGTCGGGGTCGTCACCGCCTTGTCGCTGGAGAATCAGACCCTCACCGTGCGTACCGACGAAGACGAACTCATCGACTACGACTTCGCCGAACTTGATGAGCTCGCCCACGCGTACGCCGTCACCATCCACCGCTCCCAAGGCTCCGAGTACCCCGCCGTGGTCATCCCGCTGACCACCAGCGCGTGGAGCATGCTGCAACGCAACCTGCTCTACACCGCCGTCACCCGCGCGAAGAAACTCGTCGTCCTCGTCGGCTCTCGCCGCGCCATAGCCGCCGCCGTCCGCACCGTCAGCGCCGGCCGCCGCTACACCGCCCTCTCCTATCGGCTCTCCAACTAAGCCACTGCGGACTGGGCGGACTGGGCACGCCTCTGCCGTCACCGCCTGGCTCCTGGAAGGCCACCTTGATGTGCTCAGCGATGTGCTCAGCCGCCCCGGCGCCCAGGCTCCTTGTACTCATGGTTGCCTCGGCGACACTCCGGCCAACCAGCCGCGATACTCGCTCGGCCACGCTTTTCCTCGTCCGGTAACCTTGGCCAGTACTGGGGCCGTTAGCTCAATTGGCAGAGCAGCGGACTTTTAATCCGCGGGTTCAGGGTTCGATCCCCTGGCGGCCCACTCATCAGCCCAGCAGGCACCCGCTCCCAAGTACGGAGCGGCCTGCCTGTGCACCTATCCATACCGCTCTCTCTACACAGCCCTCCATACGACCACACACCCACCAGGTCGGGCTCCCCCTGGGCACCCCTTCACACAGTGATGTGATGGTCTTCGATCTACGGTATTCCAGGGGCCGTCTCACGGTCCGGTGCGAGCCAAGCGTGTAGTGGGCCAGGACGGAGGCGGGTCGATCAGCCCAGCACGGAGCATCTGCTGTTCAGAACGCCTTACTTCCGGGCAGGGGTAGGGCTTCCGACACGCAAAGCAGGTGTTGCCGTCGCTCATACGCCAGTGGCGGCGCATAACCTCCTGGTGGTGGTAGCGGACACGCCGTACTTCCCGCGCCCAGGGGTACTCGTCCGCGGTCAGTGGCCGATCCGGCAGGGGTGGGGGCGGAGGCCCGGTGACCAGCTCGCTCACTGGGCCACCACCCGACTAGCCGACCTGCTCTGGTTCTCCTGCGGCCGGTAAGGCACATTACGGCGACGCCGTTCGACCACGGCCGGATGAACCGGCCGTCGGTAGGTGATGCGGTCGAGAGTCTGAGAGATCTGGACCGGATCAGGCATCGGAACACTCCTTCATCGCGTGGGTACGCGAGTTCTTCACCGGCCAGGCCACGCAAAAGCGGGTGTGTCCGGCCGGTCCCAGCATCGCCCCATGGGTGTGGCGTGACGCCGGAAAGCCCAGGTGGCCGGGGCCCTCGGCGTTGCCCCTCGCTGGGAGCCCCGGCCAGCCTGAGGGGGAGTAGGGCCCTCCCCACAGGCCCTGTCCCCTGTGGGCAGACGACCAGGGGTGACCTAGGTAGCGCCTGATCGCCAGCCCGCTTGGCTGAAAGGCCGGGACGGCAATCTGGGGGAACACCACCCGGCCACGGCCGAATCGGGCGCCCTGGGGAGAGATCCCGGTTCGGCTGCAATCAGGACAGTACGGGCATTGCGTATACGCAGGGTTCACAATAGTGAACCCAAAGTCACC
>Ga0207873_1000449_pt1 | contig 45397 bp, 39 predicted proteins | sample BGWIniCompost_FD_187373 | JGI IMG/M metagenome (GOLD analysis project Ga0207873, IMG submission 187373) | Cellulose adapted compost microbial communities from Newby Island Compost Facility, Milpitas, CA, USA - BGW Initial Compost (SPAdes)... ...
TTCGAGCGGGTGGTCGAGCTGTTCCCGAACTCGCCGCGTGCGGCGCAGGCGCTCTACCGCGCCGGCGTCATTTCGGCGGAACGCGGGAACATTTCGGACGCGCGCAGATACTTCAACAGGGTCGTGAGCGGGTACCCCCGGGCGGAGGAAGCCCGCCTGGCCGAGGACCGGCTGCGGAGCCTGCCCCGACGCTGAAGCCATCGGCACGACCGTTCCACCGGGAACGACGGTCGGCGCCGCGCGGCTGCGGCGTCCGCTGCGTTCTCGGTGGAACGTTTTTCATTTGTCGCTCATGCGCTGCCCCTACTGTCACGGAACCGAGGACCGCGTCGTCGATTCGCGAACCAGCCGGGAAGGCCGGGCGGTTCGGCGGCGGCGCGAGTGCTTGAGCTGCGGCCGTCGCTTCACGACGTACGAGTACGTGGAGGAGCGGCCGCTGCAGGTGGTGAAGCGGGATGGCTCGCTGGAGCCGTACGACCGGCGCAAGCTGCTCCGCTCGATCCGGCTGCCCTGCGCGAAGCGCTCGATCTCCATGGCCGAGATCGAGGCGATGGTCGACGAGATCGAGGACGAGCTGAGCCGTCGCGGTCAGGACGAGGTGGAGAGCCGGCTGATCGGCGAGCTCGTCATGGAGCGGCTCAAGCGCCTCGATCACGTCGCGTACGTCCGCTTCGCGTCGGTGTACAGGAACTTCCAGGACATCGACGAGTTCGTCGAGGAGCTGCGCGAGCTGAGTGCACGCCGCGCCCGGTCGGTGCAGGCCGAGAACCAGGTGGAGCTGCCGCTGTGACCGTGAAGTTGTGGGGTGGGAAGGCGCGAGGTCCGGCGGAGATGCCGTTCCTCGACCATCTGGAGGAGCTACGGATGCGCATCCTCTGGAGCCTGGTCGCGCTCCTGGTGGGGGTGGGCATCGGCTTCTGGTTGGTCGTGAAGTTCGACGTGTTGGGGCTCCTGATCGAGCCGGTGCGACCGTACCTTGCCGACGGCAAGCTGACGGTCCTCGGCCCGACGGAGCCCTTCATGATCACGCTGAAGCTGGCGATCATCGTCGGGGTCCTCCTCGCCTCGCCGGTCGTGATCCAGCAGGCGTGGGCGTTCGTCTCGCCCGCGTTGCTGCCGCACGAGAAGAGGGCGATCATCCCTACGTTCGCCCTCGGCCTCGTCCTGTTCTGCGCCGGCGCCGCGATGGCGTACTTCGCGGCGCTGCCGGTCGCTCTCAAGTTCTTCCAGGGTTTCCTGACGGATAGCCTCCAATCGATGCTGACCGTCGGGCCTTACATCAGCTTCGTCGTGCGGCTTCTCCTCGGGTTCGGGCTCGTCTTCGAGCTTCCCGTGGTGGTGCTGCTCCTCACGGCGATCGGGGTCGTGGACTCGAAGATGCTCGCCTCCAAGCGGCGTCATGCGATTCTGCTGATGACGATCGTGGCGAGTCTGATCACGCCCGGCGACGTGATTCTCGTCACGGTCTTCCTGATGGTGCCGCTCATCCTGCTCTACGAGCTGAGCATCTCTCTCGCCCGGCTGGTCGAGCGTCGCCGGGCCGCGCGGGCGGAGGTCGAGTCCGAGCACTGGGCGCCGGGGACGATGTGATGCCGATGCGCGCGCTCGTGATCGTCGCACTGGCGTTGATCGGGGCCGTCTCGCCTCTCCATGCGCAGAAGCCGCAGGCCGCCGAGCCCGCGGCCAAGGGGGTGCGCGAGCGCGTGCTCGAGAAGTTGCGGGCGATCGACCGGGCGAGCCGGCCGGGCGGTGGAGTGGCGGATTCCATCGCCGCCGCCGCTGACTCGGCCGGCGTTGGGGCGGATTCCATCGGCGCCGCGACGGGGGCGGATTCGGCGAGGCTTTCCGATGCGCAGCGCGGCGCGCCGGGGGACACGACGCGGGCCGCGGCGCCCGACATCGATCCACGGAACGCGCGGCCGACCGAGCCGACGTCGCCGTTCCGGACCATCCCGGGCCGCCCGGGGGGCTTGCCCCCGGACACGGCCGTTACCGTTCCAGCGGACCCATCGAGCCTGGCCGGCGCCGAGCCAGGGGCGGGGGTCTCGGGTCCGCCGCCGGGCCGGGCCGTGCCGATCATCGTGCACGTCCCGCCGGACTCCCTCGAGGCCGCGCTCCGCAGGATGGACGGGTACGTGCTCACGGAGTACCGGGCCGACGAGGGCGCGCGCTACGAGGCGGGCGCGGGGAAGCTCGAACTGAGCGGGGCGCCCTCGCTCACGCGGGAAGGCCAGGTCATCCGCTCCGACTCGCTCCTCGTGTACGACGAGCCGCGCGCCATCCTTTGTGCGTACGGCAAGCCGGTGCTCGAGGGCGCGAACAGCTCGCCGGTCGAGAGCCAGCAGGTCTGCTATGCGGTCGACCGACGGCTCGGCGTCGCGCTGGGCGCGCGGACGCAGTACAGCCAGGGCGGGGGCACGTGGTACGTGCACGGGAAAGAACTGTACACCCGCGAGGACAACCGGATCTACGGCGCGAACGCCGCGTTCACGACGTGCGACCTCGACGAGCCGCATTTCCACTTCGCGGCCGAGAGCGTCAAGATCGTCCACAAGGAGATTCTCGTCGCCCGCGACGTCACGCTGCGGTTCCGGGACGTGCCCGTCTTCTGGCTCCCGTTCCTGGTGCAGAGCATGAAGGACGGGCGCCGCAGCGGCCTCCTGACCCCCGAGTTCAGCCTCACCGACATCGTGCGTACCCGCAGGGGGTACGATCGCAGGCTCAGCAACCTCGGGTTCTACTGGGCCATCAACGATTACATGGGCGCGCGGGTCGCATTCGGCTGGTGGAGCGACCACTGGGTGGAGCTGAACGGGGCGCTCGAGTACCGCTGGGACCGGCAGTTCTTGAACGGCGGCGTGAACCTGACGCGGTACTGGGAGGCGAACGGGGCGAAGAGGCTCACCTTGTCGACGCGGCATTCGTGGCGACCGGACGAGCGGACATCGATCAGCATCGACGGCAATTTCACATCGGCGGAGTTTCTCGAGCGGTACTCGTTCGACCCGAGCCAGCTCGATCGCTCGATCAACTCGAATGCATCGCTCAACCGGCGCTTCGACTGGGGTACGCTGAACATCGGCGCGGGTCGCCAGCAGTACCTGACGCAGGAGCAGACGGCCACGACGTTCCCATCGATCACGCTGAACCTGACGCCGATCACGCTCTTCCGCTCGACGGGCGAGGCACGTTGGTACAACAACGCGACGTGGAGTGGAAACCTCTCGTACAGGGCGACATCGGTCGACCGTGACGAGCTGTTGCCGGCCGCATCGAATCGCGACACGGAGGAGCGGAACGCACAGATCTCCTCGAGCTTCTCGCTGGGGAACTTCTCCTGGAGCCAGAGCGCGCGGTTCACGGAAAGCGTGCGGGGGGCCAAACCCTGGCTCGCGGATCCGAACAATCCGATCGTGGTCGGGGACACGGCCCTGGAGCGCGAGGTGGGACGGACGGTGATCTGGAACTCGTCGCTCGGGTACACGCAGCGGCTCATCGGGACGAGCACGTTCTCGCCTTCGGTCTCCCTGGGCGGTGAGATCCGGGATACGGACCGGATGGAGCCGGTCGCGGGGCCGACGCGGGTGACGTTCCAAGCGTCGCTGAACACGAACATTTTCGGATTCTGGCCGGGGTTCGGCCCGTTCAGCCGGCTGCGGCATCGGATCGACCCGCGCATTTCTTACACCTACTCCCCGGTCCCGAAGCTCACACCCCGGCAGATCGAGGTGTTCGGCGAGGCGGCGGGCAAGCCGACGAACCGACTGAGCATTGGCTTCGATCAGACGTGGGAGGCGAAGTACGCCGACGCGGACACGGTGTCGTCCGGGGCAGGTGCGGACACGCTCTACGCGGGCGCGCCGGGCGAGCCGCGTCGCCTGCCGCAGGCGCGGAAGATCACGCTGCTCTCATTGAGCACCAGCGCCCTCGTGTACGACTTCACGAAGGCGCAGGAGGGGGACTACGGCCTCGAGACCACGCAGATCAACCACACCGTTCGGTCCGACCTCCTCGAGGGGCTTTCGCTCTCCTTCGGTTACGACCTGTTCAAGATCGAGCCCGGCGTGGACGGGGGGCGGGACCGGCGAACCTTCTCGCCGAGTCTCCGGAGCCTCAACGCGTCGTTCTCGCTGGACAGCAACTCGTGGTTGTTCCGGGTGCTGGGGTTGGGCCGTCAGGTCGAGGAGCCGGACACCGTGCCAACGGACTCGGCGGGGATCGGGGACCCGAACCTGACGGCGCCGGAAGCGGATCCGCGCAGCGGTCTCGGGTATGGGCCGGTGCGGATGGGCGCGGTCGGGAGCTGGCGGGCGGACCTCTCGTACTCGCTGTCGCGCCCGGAGTCCGGGCCCACGAATCAGCTCCTGCGGGGCACGATCTCGTTCCAGCCGACGAAGCACTGGAACGTGCAGTGGCGGACCAGCTACTCGTTCACGGACGGGGAATTCAGCGATCACCATCTGGTCCTGACCCGTGACCTGCATCGCTGGCAGGCGCATTTCACCTTCACGAAGACGCGGGCGGGCAACATGGCGTTCTCGTTCCGGGTGGATCTCCAGGATCTCAGGGACATCAAGGTGGAGTACGACGAGCGGTACGAGGGCCCGAGGACGGGCTCGTTCTGAGCCGGGTCGGAGGTCGCCGCCCCGGTGGCGCGACGGCTTGTCGCGTCACCGGGGCGGGCCTATCTTCCCGCCATGACGCAACACCTCGAAATCTTCGGAGATCGCCTCCGTTTAGAAGACATCGAAAAAGTGGCTCGCGGCGAGGTGGCCGAGGTGAAGCTGGCCGCCGAGGCGCGTGCGCGGGTGGAAGCCGCCCGGGCGTTCGTCGATCGGATCGTAGAAGAAGGGCGGGTCGTCTACGGTATCACGACAGGGTTTGGCGCCCTCGCCCACGTGGTGATCCCCCCGGACCGGATTCGCGAGCTGCAGGCGAACCTGATCCGGAGCCACGCGTCCGGCGTGGGCGCACCGCTCCCGGTCGAGGAGGTCCGGGCCATCACGCTGCTCAGGGCGAACGTTCTTGCGCGCGGCCACTCGGGCGTGCGGCCCGTCGTGATCGACCTGCTCCTCGAGCTCCTGAACCGGGGCGTGCACCCGGTCATCCCGGAGCGGGGGAGCGTGGGCGCCTCGGGCGACCTCGCCCCGCTGTCGCACCTCGCCCTCGTGTTGATGGGCGAGGGCGAGGCGTTCTACGGGGGCGAACGGCTTCCGGGCGCGGAGGCGCTGCGCCGCGCGGGGCTCGAGCCGCTCACGCTGGAGGCGAAGGAGGGACTCGCGCTCAACAACGGGACGCAGGCCCACACCGGAATCGGCGTCCTCGCGCTGTTGGCTGCCGAGCGAGCGGTCGATACTGCGGAGGTGGCAGGCGCGATGAGCCTCGAGGGGCTGCGTGGAACCCCCGACGCCTTCGACGAATTGATCCAACGGGTCCGGCCGCACCCGGGGCAGGCGGCGAGCGCGGCTCGACTGCGCTGGCTGCTCCGTGACTCCGAGATCCGCGAGTCGCACCGGGAGAACGATCCGCGGGTCCAGGATGCGTACTCGCTTCGGTGCATGCCGCAGGTCCACGGCGCGGCGCGCCAGGCGCTCTCCTACGCGCGGCAGGTCCTCGAGATCGAGGTAAACAGTGCGACCGACAACCCGCTGATTTTCCCCGAGGAGGGGAAGGTCCTGAGCGGCGGCAACTTCCACGGCCAGCCGATCGCGCAGGTGCTGGACGTGGTCGCCATGGCGTGCGCCGACCTGGCGAGCATGAGCGAGAGGCGCATCGCGCGGCTGATCGACCCGGCGCTCTCGGGGCTCCCCGCGTTCCTGACGAGGGAGCCGGGGGTGCACTCGGGGTTGATGATGGCGCAGATCGTCGCCGCGTCGCTGGTGACGGAGCTGAAGCTGCGCGCGCAGCCGGCGAGCGTGGATTCGGTCCCGACGGACGCGAACCAGGAGGACCACGTCTCGATGGGGATGGCCTCCGCGCTGAAGCTGCGGGAATCGGTGCGGCTCCTCGAGACGATGCTGGCGCTGGAACTCCTCACGGCGGCGCAGGCGCTCGAGTTCCTGAAGCCGTTGCGTCCGGGGCGGGGCGTCGAGGAGGCGTACACGCTGGTGCGGGAGAAGGTGCCTGCTCTGGAAGGCGACCGGTCGCTCTCGCCGGACATCGCCGCGCTGGAGGAGCTCGTGCGGTGCGGTGTGTTCGCGCGGATCCGGGAGGAGTGATTCGATGAGTGCGACGATCTTCACGGGCGCCGCGCAGGTGGTGACCTGCGAGTCGACGGATCCGGAAAGCGTCAAGACCGGGGTGGCGGTCGCCGTGGCCAACGGGCGGATCGCCGCCGTCGCCGGCGAGGCGGAGCTGGCGGGTCGGTTCCCGGATGTGGAGCGGGTGGATTGCGCGGGCGGCGTGGTCACGCCCGGCTTCGTGGACTCGCACACGCACGCCGTGTTCGGCCGCTGGCGCGCGGAGGAGTACGCGCTGCGGTGCCGGGGCGTGCCGTACATGGAGATCGCGCGCCAGGGCGGCGGGATCAACGCGTCGGTCCGGGACCTGCGCTCCCGGTCGGAGGACGAGCTAGTCGAGCTGACGCGGCCGCGGCTGCGGGAGATGCTGCGCTTCGGCACGACGACGGCCGAGGTCAAGAGCGGCTACGGCCTCACGACCGAGGACGAGCTGAAGATGCTCCGCGTGATCCGTCGCCTGAACGAGGAGGGGCCGATCGACCTGGTCCCGACCTTCCTGGGCGCGCACGAGATCCCGCCGGAGTACCGTGGGCATCGCAGCCGCTACGTCGAGCTGCTCATCGAAGAGATGATCCCGGCGGTCGCGGAGGCGGGGCTCGCGGTCTTCTGCGACGTCTTCATGGAACCGGGCGTCTTCAACCCGGTCGAGGCGCGGCGGATCCTGGAGGCCGGGCTCGCGCACGGGCTCTGGCCGAAGCTGCACGCGGACGAGCTGGAGAACTCGGGCGGCGCGGAGCTCGCGATCGAGCTGAACGCCGCATCGGCCGACCACCTCGGGCAGGTCAGCGACGCGGCGATCCGTATGTTCCCGCGCAGCGAAACCGTTGCGACGTTGCTTCCGGCGACGCTCTTCTTCCTGGGCCGGAAGCAATACGCGCCCGGAAGGCGGCTCCTCGATGCCGGCGCGAAGGTCGCGCTGGCCACGGACTTCAATCCCGGCTCCGCGCCCTCGCCGAGTATGCCGCTGGTGGTGACGATGGCGTGCTCGCAGATGGGGTTCGACCCGCTCGAGGCGCTGGTGGCGGCGACGGCGGGCGGCGCGCGTGCGCTCAGGCTCGAGGATGGGCGCGGCACGTTGCGCCCCGGCGCGCCGGCGGACCTGATCCTCTGGGACGTCCCCGATTACCGGGAGATCCCCTACCACTTCGGGACGTATCGGATCCGAGGCGTGTGGAAACGCGGGACGCGCGTGGTGTGACCGGGCGCACGGCGCGTCGACTCCGCCCGCCGGGCGACGAGAGACGCCCGGCGTGCGTACGTGCTTGTCATCGTTGGAGAACGGACCTATCTTCGAGCCAATGACCGGCGGCGTCCTGGAGGCGGTGCCCAATTTCAGCGAGGGGCGCGATCGGGCGGTGATCGACGCCATCCTCGACGCGATCCGGGCCGCCGGTGCTGAGGTCCTGGACTGGTCGGCGGATCCCGATCATCACCGGTCCGTCGTCACGTTCATCGGCGAGCCGGCGGTGGTGGAGCGCGCGGCGCTGGCCGCGGCGCGCGTTGCGTACGAGCGCATCGACCTTCGCCGACATCGGGGCGTTCATCCCCGGATCGGCGCGCTCGACGTGCTCCCGTTCGTGCCCCTGGCGGGACTCGGCATGGCGGCGGCGCGGGAGAGCGCGTGGCGCGTCGGTCGAGCGATCGCCGAGGATCTCGGCGTGCCAGTGTATTTCTACGGCCAGGCCTCGGACCCGCCAGGGCGGGGTCTGGCCGAACTGCGCAGGGGCGGGTTCGAGACGCTGGTTGCTGGCTGGCCGGCGGATCGCCCGCCTGATCTTCTACCTCAGGGTTGGGCGCACCCCGGCGCCCACCCGACGGCCGGCGCTACGTGCGTCGGCGCGCGGTCTGTGCTCCTGGCCTGGAACGTATTCGTGGACGGGATCGCGCGGGCGGAGGCGGCCCGGATCGCGGCGCGCATCCGGCAGTCGGGCGGTGGGTTTCCGGGGGTGCGGGCGCTCGCGCTGGAGCTGCCCTCGCGCCGCGCCGTTCAGATTTCGATGAATTTGGAAGATCCGAGTGTCGTCTCGCCGCTCGACGTGTTCGAGGCGATCGAGTCGCAGGTCGCGGCCATGGGCGGTCGGATCGTGGAGACGGAGGTGATCGGGATGCTCCCAGACGAGCTGCTGCTGACCGCGGCCGCAAGCCGGCTCAAGCTCTCGGGTGCGGCGCTGGACCGGATCCTCACACGGCGTGTCCTCGAGCACGTGGTGGCGCGCACGTGCGGTGAAGTCGAAGAGCGATGAAGTCGATCGCCAGGCTGAAGGAGCAGGCTCGCCTCCACGAGCAGAGGGAGGAGTGGGACAAGGCGATCCAGGCTTACGAGCAGGCGCTCCAGCTCTCCGAGCAGGAGCCGGGCGGGCCGGACCTGCAGCTTTTCAACCGGATCGGCGATCTGCACCTCCGCTGCGGGCGGCACATGGACGCCGTGCGGAGCTACGAAGAGGCCGCGGACCGGTACGCGGAGGCCGGTTTCTACAACAACGCGATCGCGTTGTGCAACAAGGCGCTGCGGTACGCGCCGGACCGGGCGGAGCTGTACCGGAAGCTCGGGCGCTACAGCGGCGCGCAGGGGTTCCTCACCGACGCGCGGCGCTACTTCCTCGAATACGCGGAGAGAAAGCAGAAGGCGGGGGCCTGGTCGGAGGCGCTCGGAGCGCTCAACGAGCTGGCGGACCTGGCCGACGATGCGGAGCTGCGCGAGATGCTGGCGCAGCGGCTCGAGGCGCACGGCGAGGTCGCCATGGCGGTGCAGCAGCTCCGGCGTGCGTACGAGCTGCGGCTTGCCGCGGGCGAGACGAAAGAGGCGGAAGCGGTGGCCAAGCGGCTCCGGCAGCTCGACCCGACGGGGGAGCTGCCCAGCGCGCCGCCGGCGTCGGGCGCACCTGCCGCCGGAAGCCAGGGCCAGCGTGGAGGCGGCTTCGGGATGGGTGATCTCCTCCCCGAGCTGGATCTCGGGGCTCCCGTGAAGCCTGCCGGACGCGAGGCCAGGTCGGCCGGGGCGCAGCCGTCGTCGGCGATGCCGTTGGATTACGAGGGCGCGCTCGAGCTACCGATGCTGGACGAGCCGGACGACGAGCGGGGACAGGGGGCGCCGACGCTCGCCGGTCTCCAGACGAGTCCCGCCGATGCACTCCCGGGCCTCGAACTCTCCGGGTCCGCCACGGATGGCGCGTCGCCGGGGCACGACCTCGGCGATATCGACGCCTTGCCCGGGCTCGAGGTCAATGGGCCCGGCGCGGGCGAGTCGTTGCCGGATCTCGATTTCGGCGAGCCCGGGGCGGACCCGGCCATGGCAGGGCTCGAAACCGACGAGCTCGGGGTGAGCGGTGCGATCTCGGGGCTCGACATCGAGGAGCCCGAGACGGACGCCGCGCTCGACACCCTGCCGGGGCTCGACGGGGGCGAGCTCGAGCTGGAGTCTCTGGATGCGATCTCCGGCTTCGAGGGCGGCGAGCACGGCGAGGTCGACGCCCTCCCCGGGTTCGAGGTCGTGAGCGAGGCCGAAGAGCCCTCGGTGCCGATCGACGAATTGACCCTTGAGCCGGATCCGGTGGATGTGCTCGACCGCGGATCGGTGGCGGAGATCGACGAGCCGCTGCCCGGGCTCGAGACGGGGGACGCGCTCGATCCGGCCGCGGCCCCGGCGACGGTCGGGTCCGCGGGGACCATCCACGCGCCGGCGGCCGGCGGAGCCGAGGATTCTTCCGACCTGCTCGAGTTGCCGGTCGAGGCGATCGTGGATCCCGTCGAGGCGGAGCTGTCGGCGGCGCTCGACCGCGCCCAGATGGCCGCGCGGACCGGAGCGGCGGCGCAGGCGCTGAAGGAGATCGATGCGATCCGCGGCAAGCTCGCGGACCCGGGCATGTTCAGCCGGGCGCTGGACGTGGTGGAGCGGGTGGTCGAACGGGCGTCCGACACCCTTGCCGCGCACCAGCTCCGCGTCGAGCTGGCCACGCGGGCCGGCGACCGCACGCGCCTGATCCGGGCGCTGCACGGCCTGGCCGGATGCCTCGACCGCAAGGGGTCGCGCGCCAAGGCGGAGGCCGTCTACGAGCGCATCCTCGAGCTCGACCCGACGGATGCGAGGGCTCGGGCCGCGCTCAGGCCTGACACGGGTGGGGACGACTATGTCGACCTGGGCAGCTTCATCACCGACGAAATGTTCGACGGGCGGGGCGGCCCCGGCGGGCAGCAGTCCGACGACGCCGACTTCGCCGAGCTGCTCTCGCGCTTCAAGGCGAAGACGGCGGTGTCCACCGAGGGGACAGACCCATCCAGCCACTACGACCTCGGCCTCGCCTTCAAGGAGATGGGGCTGATCGAGGAGGCGATCGTCGAGTTCCAGAGAGCGCTGGACGGCGGGGCAGAGCAGCTCAAGATCTACGAAGAGCTCGGCCAATGCTTCATGCAGAAGGGAGAGTACGCTCTGGCCGCCAAGATCCTCGAGCGGGCGCTGAAGGTGCCGCACTCCGACGATCGGGAGCTCCTCGGCGTCTACTACCACCTCGGATGCTGTCACGAGGCGCTCGGGGCGCGAGTGGAGGCACGGGCCGCTTTCGAGCGCGTCGTCGAGCTGGGCGGGATCTTCCGCGACGTCGCCGAGCGGCTCGCCCGTCTTTGACAAGGCGGCGCCCGATACGTACCTTTCCGCGCGATCAGACCGTCACCGAGGTTCGTTAGGAGGGGGATGCTCCGCACGGCGCCGCCGACCCTGGCGCGGATCCAAGAACCCGTTCTCGCCCGGCTCGAGCAGATCACGGACGAGCTGAGGCGGATCGTCCTGTCGGATTTCCCGGCCATTGCGGAGATCAACGACTACCTCCTGCTGGCTCGCGGAAAGCTGTTCCGGCCGACGTTGCTGCTGCTGTCGAACGAGGTCGGGGGAGCGCCGAGCCCGGATGCGGTGGCGATCGCCGCAGCGGTCGAGCTCGTGCATCTGGCGACGCTGGTGCACGATGATGCGGTGGACCATTCCGTGCTCCGGCGCGGGATGCCCACGGTCAACGCGCTCTGGAACCACCAGAGTGCGATCATCATGGGCGACTATCTGTACAGCCGCTCGGTGAGCGAGCTGGCACGCTTCGGCAACATCGAGCTGATCCGCGTGCTGTCCAAGGCCGCCAACGAGATGAGCGTCGGCGAGATGCGCCAGCTCCTCTCGTACGACGCGCTCCAGTTCACGGAGCCGGAGTATTATCGGCTCATCGCTTGCAAGACGGCGTCGCTTATGTCGGCGGCCTGCGAAATGGGCGCGCTCGTCGGAGTCCCGAGGTATCGAGAGCCGCTCGCCCGCTTCGGGCACAACCTGGGGATGGCGTTCCAGATCGTCGACGACCTGCTCGATTACACGGAGACCGAAGCGGTTACCGGAAAGCCGTCGGGGCACGATCTCAGAGAGCACAAAGTGACGCTGCCGCTCATCGCGGCGTTGGAAGAGATGGATGCGGCGGCGCGCCGGGAGGTCGAGGACTTCTTCGCGGATCCGGAGCCGAAGGACGAGGGGATCGCCCGGGTCGTCGAGCTGGTCCGGGAGTTCGGTGGCCTGACGTATGCGCGGGAACGCGCCCTGGAGTTCGGGCGGCTCGCCGAGGAAGCCATGGAACCGCTCCCGGCGTGCGAAGCGACGGACGCGCTCCGCGATGCCGTCGCTTACGTGATCGAGCGACGGCAGTAACCGTATGGAACCTCAACTTTCCGTGGCTGTACGATGATCGGCTCACGGCGTAGCTGGGGGCGCTTGCTCCTCGGGATCGTAGTCGGCCTTTTCCTGGGCGCACTGTTCACCAGGCTCGTGGTCCTCTTCATGCCCGAGAGCGCGACGCGCGGGTTCCTGACGACCTCGGTGTCGGCGTCGTTGGGGCCGCTCGCCATCGATCTGTTGGCCGTGGCGTTCGTGATCGGCCCGTTGACGATCAACCTCAACGTGCTCAGCCTCGTGGGCATCCTGCTGGTCGCGTTCGTCGTGCGGTCCTGGCTATAGGAATCAACAGGGAGACGGAGTCATGCCATTCGGCAGCCTGGGGATCTGGGAGGTCCTCCTGATCTTGCTGGTCCTCCTTCTGGTGTTCGGCCCAAGGCGTCTGCCGGAGCTGGGCGGCGCGCTCGGGAAGGGCATTCGGGAGTTCCGCCGCTCGATCACCGATATTCGCTCGGAGATCGCGCAGGCGGGTGCGGAGAAGAAGGAACTGAGCGCGCCCGGCGGGACCGCGACGGACGCGACGGCCGCTCCTCGCGAGGCCGAGCCGACGAGCCCGCAGCAGGGCTGAGCGGTTCCCGCGGGCTTCGAAAGACGACCGACGAAGAAAGAGCCCGGCGCCACACGGCGCCGGGCTCTTTTTCATCTTCGATCCGCGCTTCGATCTCCGCCGACCTCTCACGCCTCGCGCTGCGGGCGGAGCACCTGGTCGCGGAAGTCGACGATCTTGGCCCGCTCCTTCAGAGCGTTGAGGAAGCGGGCCCAGCGTGCCTGCTCCAGCCCGGCGGCGACGCGGGCCCGGAGGGACTCCTTCTGCTCCTCGAACGCCTCCCGGTCGGCCGGAATCTTCTCGACGGTCTGAATGATGAAGAGCGTGCCGTCGACTTCGACGACGCCGCTGGTCTTGCCCTCCTCGAGGCCGAACGCGGTGCCGATGGCGGCGTTCGCCTGGCCGAGGCCCGGCACGAAGTCGGTACGGGCGAACGGACCCGCCTCACGGACCTCCAGGCCTCGCGCCTGGGCGACCTCGTCGAGGGTGGACGTCCGGAGCTGCTCGACGATCTCCCGGCCGACCTGGCGGGCCCGCTCGAGCATCTTGTCCGACTCGATGCGGGCTCGGATCGCCAGCGCCACCTCATCGAAGGGGTAGGTCCCGGCCGGGTGCTTCTCGATCAGCTCGAACATGTAGAAGACGTTCTGCGTCTCGAACACCGGGCTGACATCCCCGGGCTGGGCCTCGTTGAAGGCCCAGTCCGCGCCGTCGTCGACGGAGCCGATCCCCGCGACGAGGGGGATGTCCGCATTGAAGGTCGCCGTGCGCGTCGAGAGCCCGAAGCGGCTGGCCACCTCCTCGAGCGACATGGATTCGCCGAGCGCCTCGATGGAATCCGCCCGGGCCAGGAGCGCGAGCTCGCTCTCCTCGCTGCGCTCGATCGGGATCAGGATGTGGCGCGCGTTCGCCTGATCGCCGGTGCGGCTGAGCACCTGGATCAGGTGGAAGCCGTACGGCGTCAGCACCGGCTCGCTGACGCGCCGGAGCGGGAGCGACCAGACGGCCTGCTCGAACACCGGCGTCATGACGCCCTTGCCGAAGGTCCCGAGGTCTCCGCCCTGGGCGGCCGAGCCCGGGTCGGCCGACTCACGCCGGGCGACTTCGGCGAAGTCCGCACCGGCGAGGATCTCGCGCCGCAGCGCGAGGGCACGGTCCCGGGCCGCGGCGGTGTCCGCAGCGGTGGGCGCCTTGTCCAGCACCAGGAGGCGCACCTGAGCGCGCGCCGGCCGCTGGAATTCCTTCTGGTGCGTGCGGTAGAACGCCCTGACCTCGTCGTCCGTCACCGAGACCGCGCCCGGCGGTACGACCGCCGACGGCTCGATCGCCAGGTAGCGGACCCGGACGCGCTCGTTCTGATCGCGCCAGATCCCCCACAGTTCCGCGTCCGAGGTGTAGGCACCCGCCACGACCTGACGGTAGAGCTTGTTCCGCGGGATGACCTGCCGGTAGTACGCCTCGAGCTGGAGGAGCAGCGTCGGGTCTCCCGAGGAGGCCAGGAACTGCTCGTACTTCGCGGGATCGAACTGCCCGTCGGTCTGGAAGAGCGGGTTGGTGAAGAACTCCGGCGGCGGCGCCACGCGCGCGGCCTGCCGCACCTCGGCATCCGTCGCTTCGAGTCCGCGTCGCTTGACCTCCTGGTTCACCAGCCGATCGAGCACGACCTGCTCCCACGCCGCGTTCTCGATTTCCCGGATCTCCGCCGCGGTCATGGGGCGGTCCATGAACTGACTCTGCTGATCGTAGAGGGCGCTGTAGACTCGCCTGAACTCCTCGTAGGAGATGGATTCTCCGTTGACGCGGCCGATTTCGCCGCCGCTGGCCTGGGCGCTGGTGCGCCCGCTGAGGTCCATCCCCCACTCGAAGACCATGAGGGCCACGAAGGCGAGCGCCGTGATGAGCATGATCGCCTTCGTGTTCTCACGCATTGTGCGCATCATAGATCGGCTGCTCCCACCACCTTGCGGCGATTGAACCAGGGATTACACCAAAGCTTGAAAATTAACCGCCCGGGGTGGTAGTTTCAACCCGAGAGGGGTACCGAGGTTCCCGCCGGGCGAGTGCGCGTTGACACGCGTCCGCGGGCGTTTCTATCTTCACCATCTCACCGAGACAAGACTTGCCGCGCAATCTCCTCGGAGTCTGAAGGCATGGCGGATCCCCATCGCGAAGAGATCGCGAAGCTGGAAGCGCTGTACGCGGCGAATCCAGATGGCCGCATTTTCACGCATCTCGCGGAGGCGTACCGCAAGGCGGGCGATCTGGAGCGCGCGCGACAGACGGTGGAGAAGGGGCTGTCGCGGCACAAGGACTACCCGAGCGCGCATGTGGTGTTGGGGCGGATTCTGTGGGACATGGGTGATGTGAGCGCTGCGGAGGCCGAGTTCCGGCGGGTGCTGGAGCTGGACCCGGAGAACCGGGTCGCCCTTCGCGGATTGGGTGATCTGGCGCGGGAGGCGGGGCGGCCGGCGGAGGCTCTGGAGCGATACCGTGCGCTGCTCCTCCTCGACCCCGGGGACGCGGAGGTGCAGGAGCTCGCGCGCGCGGCCGAGGAGCAGATGAACGCGATCGGTGGCGCGTTCGAGCTGGAGCAGGAGGCAGCGATGGGGTCCGCGATGGAGCCGGTGATGCAGCCGGCGTTCGAGCCGACGGCACCCGCGCCGGAGCCGACGGCGTGGGAGGTGGAGCCGCTCGTCGCCGATGACACGGCCGGTTTCGAGGCCGGCCCGGTGGAGGTGGGCGGGCTTGAAGGGTTCGAACCGACCGCGGTCGCCGGAGGCGACGAGGGGGTGGCAGGTCTCGACGTCGATCCCGCCGCCATCGGGTTGGAGCCGATCGGCACGGGGGCGGAGGCCATTGATCTCGACGTGGACACGCAGGGGATCGATCTCGATGTGGGGGGACCGGGGATCGATCTCGATCTGGGCGGTGCCGGGATCGAGGGGCTCGAACTCGAAACGGCGGGGATGGAATCGGGCGGGAGCGGCCCGGAGCTCGACCTGAGCGGCCTGGAGCTGGAGGACGCCGGGTTCGGCGGGGGTGAGGAAGTGTCCCTCGAGCTGGACGGCGGACTCGTCGACCTGGGCGGCGTCGAATTGATCGCCGATGATTCCGCCGCCGACGAGGGCGGAGCCGACCTCGAGGTGGTCGGGCCGGACCTGGACGCGGCCCTGCTGGATCTGGGGCCCTCGTCCCCGGACGAGGTCGGCGAAGGCGACGACGTCGATCTGGACCGGCCGGTCGTGACGGAGACCATGGCGGACCTCTACGCGCGCCAGGGGCTGCACGACCGGGCCGCGGAGGTGTACCGCGAGCTGCTCCGCGGGCGTCCGGGCGATGCGCGGCTGGAGGCGAAGCTGCGCGAGGTGGAAGGCCTGGCGGCGAGCCGCGGACAGCCGGTCGAGGACGACGGGGAGGTCGGTGGCGCGTCCCTCGAGGGTGCGTGGCTCACGGTGGAGGAGCCGGCGTCGGGGGCTGGCGTGGAGGCGGAGGTCTCAGGCGCGCAACCCGGGTTGGGCCACCCTGGTGCGTCCGCTTTCGGCGAAGGGCTTCCCGGGTTTGAGGCCGCCGCCGAGCCGGCGGCGCAGGCGGAGGCCGGTGTCGCGGAGCCGGCGCCCGTCGGTGGAGCCGTGCAGGACGCGGCCGGGGCGGAACTGCAGTCGGCCGGCGTCGGGATCGAGACGCAGCCGGCCGGCGCCGGGTTGGCCCAGCGGACGATCGGCGAGTATCTGCACGAGCTCCTCGAGTTCCGGAGCGCCGGCGTCCTGGTCCTGGACGAGAGCGCGGTGGTCGAGGCGTCGGCGCCGCACGAGCCCGACGAGTACGACATGCTCTTCGACTCGCCGCCGAACGCATCCGCGTCGTTCGAAGCGACGGCCAGCACGGCCGAGGCGCCGCCGAGCGCGACGTTCGAGGCGCCGCCGAGCGCGACGTTCGAGGCGCCGCCGAGCGCGACGTTCGAGGCGCCGCCGAGCGCGACGTTCGAGGTGGCGCCGAGTGCGTCGGCCGGGGCGCAGGCCGAGGTGGGCGGGACGGAGCCCCCATCGGCCGCGCCGGGCGTGACGCCGCCGGGCGATGCGCCGTCTTCGGGATCGGCCGGCGACGCGGCGGCGAGCGACGACGACGAAGACCTGGAGATGTTCCGGGCGTGGCTTCAGAATCTGAAGCGTTGAGGATCGGCGTCCTTCACGGCCCCAACCTGAATCTCCTGGGTCGGCGAGAGCCGGAGGTGTACGGCCGGGTCACGCTCGAGGAGATCGACAGGCGTCTGGTGGCTCTGGGTGTCGAGTTGGGCGTCGAGGTCGAATGCCACCAGGCGAACGGGGAGGGCGAGCTGGTCGACCGGGTCCAGGAGCTCGGCGACCGGGTCGCCGGTTTTGTGGTCAATGCGGGGGCCTACACGCACACGAGCATAGCGTTGCTGGACGCGCTCGTGGGCGTCGGGCTTCCGTTCGTCGAGGTACATCTCTCGAACATCCATGCGCGAGAGGCGTTTCGGCGCCGGTCGCTCCTGGCGCACCGCGCGGTCGGCGTGGTGTGCGGGTTCGGCGCGGAGAGCTATCTCCTGGGATTGCGCGGGCTGGTTGCGCGGTTGAGGGAGCGCGTGTGAGGTTCGGGAATCGAGGAGGGATCGAAATGCCAGGCATGGGAGGCAAGCGATCGGGCCGGAGCAGCGAGAATGCCGCGAAGGCGTCCGGCGGGAACCGGAACGGGCCCGCGGGCGTCGAGGCGACGGTGTCGGGAGGCGCGCTCATCGATCTCGAGTACGTTCGCGGCCTGATCGCGGCGGTCGACGAGAGCGGGATCGATTCTCTTGAGATTCACCGGGCGGGCACGCGGATCCGTATCGCGAAGACGCCGGCGGCTCAGGCGGCGCCCGTGGTGACGGTCGCTCCGCAGGCGCCCACTGTGAGCGCTGCGCCGGCCACGCCGGCGCCCGCGCAGCCGACGGGGGTGGCGCCCGCCGCGGCGGCGCCCGCGGCGGAGGCGGCGCCCGAGGAGGCGGCTCCGGCCCCGACGAATCTCATCGAGGTGAAGTCGCCCATGGTGGGCACGTTCTACCGGGCGCCCGCGCCAGAGGCGCCGCCGTACGTCGAGGTCGGGAGCCGGGTCACCAAGGGTCAGACGCTGTGCATCCTCGAGGCCATGAAGCTCATGAACGAGCTGGAGTCGGAGGTCGACGGGGTGGTGCGTGAGATCCTGGTGGCGAACGCGGAGCCGGTCGAGTACGGACAGGTGCTGTTCCGGATCGAGCCGATCGCGACGTAGGGTGGACGGCGGGGATACATGTTTCGGAAAGTACTGATCGCGAACCGCGGCGAGATCGCGCTGCGGATCATTCGCGCTTGTCGGGAGCTGGGGATCCGGACCGTCGCGGTCTACAGTGAGGCGGACCGGGACAGCCTGCACGTGCGCTTCGCGGACGAGGACGTTTGCATTGGTCCGCCTCCGGCGCGGGACAGCTACCTGAACATTCCGCGCATCATCGCGGCCGCAGAGATCACGGGAGCGGATGCGATCCATCCCGGGTACGGCTTCCTGGCGGAGAACGCGGAATTCGCCGAGATCTGCGAGCACTCGAACATCGTCTTCATCGGGCCGACGGCGGACCAGATCCGGCTCATGGGGGACAAGGCGGTGGCGCGCCGGACGATGGCCGAGCAGGGCGTGCCGACGGTCCCCGGGAGCGATGGCACGATCTCGGATGTGGACGAAGCGGCCAGGATCGCGGAGGAGATCGGGTTCCCGGTGCTGATCAAGGCGGCGGCGGGGGGCGGCGGGAAGGGGATGCGCGTGGCGCCCGACCGTGAGACGTTCGCCAAGCAGTTCCTGAACGCGCAGCGGGAGGCGGAGGCGGCATTCGGCGACCCGTCGGTCTACCTGGAGAAGTACCTGGTCCGGCCGCGGCACATCGAGATCCAGCTCCTGGGCGACTCGTTCGGGCGGGTGGTCCATCTCGGCGAGCGGGAGTGCTCGATCCAGCGCCGCCACCAGAAACTGATCGAAGAAGCCCCCTCGCCGGTGATGACGCCGGAGCTGCGGGAGCGGATGGGCGAGGCGGCGGTGCGGGGCGCCCAGGCGATCGGGTACCGGTCGGCGGGGACGATCGAGTTCCTGGTCGACGAGGACGGCAACTTCTACTTCATGGAGATGAACACCCGGATCCAAGTGGAGCATCCGGTCACGGAGATGGTGACCGGGATCGACCTGATCAAGGAGCAGATCCGGGTGGCCGCCGGCGAGCCGATGTCGGTGCCCGAGGGCCCGGTCGAGCTGCGCGGGCACGCGATCGAGTGCCGGATCAACGCCGAGGACCCGTCGCGCAACTTCGCGCCGAGCCCCGGAAAGATCGAGATCTTCCATCCGCCGGGCGGGCCGGGCGTGCGGCTGGACTCGCACGTGTACGCGGGGTACCACGTCCCGGCGCACTACGATTCGCTCCTGGCCAAGCTGATCGTGCACGCCAACACGAGGCAGGAAGCGATCACGCGGATGAAGCTGGCGCTCGAGTCGTTCATCATCGAGGGCGTCCACACGACGATCCCGTTCCTGATCGAGCTACTGGAGGATCCGGATTTCATTGCGGGGAACATCGACACGAAGTTCCTCGATCGGTGGATGGCGGAGCGGGCGGCGGCGGTGTCGTGAAGATCGAAGTCGCGTTCACGCCGGCGGAGCTGGCCGGCATCGACCTGGGCGACCGGGTCGTGGTGGTGCTGGACGTGCTCCGCGCCACGAGCACGATCGTCGAGGCGCTGGCGAACGGCGCGCGAGCGGTTTCGCCCGTGTCGACGGTCGACGAGGCGGTGCGGCTCGCGGAGGCGCTGGGTCGGGAGGGGGTGCTCCTGGCGGGCGAGAGGCGATCCCTGCGGATCGATGGATTCGACATGGGGAACTCGCCCCTCGAGTTCACCCGGGAGCGTGTTTCGGGAAAGCAGATCGTGCTCACGACGACGAACGGCACGGTCGCGATCCTGGCGAGCGCGACGGCGCGCCGGGTGCTGATCGCGTCGTACCTCAACCTGGGCGCCGTCGCCGAGGAGTTGGTCCATGACGGCGGGCCTGCGTCCATCGTCTGCTCGGGGCGCGAGCGACGGTTCGCGTTGGAGGACGCGCTCTGCGCCGGCGCGCTGGTCCGCCGGGTCTCCGAGCGGACGGACGGCGCGTTCGAGCTGAACGACGCCGCGCGAGCGGCGGTCGACCTGTTCGCGGCGTACGGCGCCGACCTCGCCGGAGCCTTCGCGCGGACGGCCGCCGGACGGCAGCTCATCGATGCCGGGCTGGAGGCGGACCTGGAGTACTGCACGCGGACCGACGTGCACGCGGTCGTCCCGGAGCTCCGCGACCGGCAGATCATATCGTAGCGGAGTCGCCGACATGTCCGAGAAGCAGAAGCGGGAGCTGCTGGGACTGGCGCTCCTGGCTCTCACGATCATTCTCGCACTGAGCCTCGTCCCGCCCGGCGTACTCGGGGCCATCTGGTCGCGGTCCTTCCCAGCCGACAACATCATGGGCGTGGCGGGCGCGTACGTGGCGCGCTACGGCTACCGGCTCCTCGGCGCGGGGACGCCGCTGCTCCCGCTCTTCCCGCTGATCGGCGGGCTGGCGAGCTTCGGCTGGATCGAACGGGCCAGGGCGCTCCGCATCTCGGCGCTGCTCCTCGGCCTGGCGGTCTTGCTGCCGACGGCGGCCGCGGTGCTCTCGCCGGCGGCGGGCCCGGCGCTCGTGCCGAACCGGGCGGCGGGGTGGCTCGGGCAGGTGCTCGGGTTGCCGCTGGTCGCGCTGCTCGGCGTGGTCGGCGCGTGCCTCGTCGTCTTCTTCGTGGCGTTCGCGCTCCCCATCGCGACGGTCGGGTGGAACCCGGCGCGCGCCCTTGCGGGAGGCGCCCGTCGCGCGGCGACGGCGTTGCGGCCGAGAGATCCCGGGCAGGCCATCGGGCGGGGCGGCGCGGCCCCGAGTTTTGGCGCGGGCGTGGCTCCGCAATGGTCTGCGGCACCCGACCCGTCGCCGGCGGCCGAGCCCGAGCCGGTCCGGGAGGAGTCGAACGGAGGAAAGCGGGGGCTGCGTGGGAAGCTGGCGAGGCGCAAGGAGCCGGAGCCCGTGCTGGAGGACCCCGGCGACCCGGATTCGCCCGACCTGCCGCCCCTCTCGCTCCTCACCGAGCCGCCCCCTCGGGATCAGTCGCTGAGCGAGAAGGAGCTCGACCGCCTGGGCACGGTGATGCTCGAGACGCTCAGGACGTTCAAGGTCGAGGGTCAGGTCGTCGGACGGACGACGGGGCCGGTGGTGACCCAGTTCGAGTTCGTGCCGGCGCCGGGGATCAAGGTGAACCGCGTCGCCGCGCTGGACGCGGACCTGGCGCTGGCGCTCAAGGCGCCGAGCGTGCGGATCGTCGCCCCGATCCCGGGGAAAGGCGCCGTCGGGGTCGAGGTGCCGAACCCGACGCCCGAGGTGGTCTACCTGCGGGAGATCCTCGAGTCGCAGGCGTTCCAGCGGGCCCGGGGCCCGCTTCCGCTCGCGCTCGGGAAGGACCTGACCGGGAAGCCGTACGTGGCGGACCTGGCGCGGATGCCGCACCTGCTGATCGCGGGCGCGACGGGCTCGGGGAAGTCGGTCTGCATCAACACGATCATCACGAGCCTGATCTACAAGCATTCGCCCCAAACGCTCCGGCTGCTCATGATCGACCCGAAGATGGTCGAGCTGAGCATGTACGGGGACCTGCCGCACCTCCGGCATCCGGTCGTCACCGACCCGAGCGACGCGGCGATCGTGCTGAAGTGGGCGGTCCTGGAGATGGAGCGACGCTACGCGCTCCTCTCGGAGAACGGCGTGCGCTCGCTGCCCGAGTTCAACCGCCGGGTCATCGAGGGGAAGCCGCTGCGGCTCCCGAACCCCGAGGGCGAGGAGGGGGACCCGGACCGGTGGGTGTACCGGGACGGGCCGCTCCCGTACATCGTCGTCGTGGTCGACGAGCTGGCGGACCTCATGATGGCGGTCCAGGCGGAGATCGAACGGCCGCTGGCGCAGCTCGCGCAGAAGGCCCGTGCCATCGGGATCCACCTGATCGTGGCGACGCAGCGGCCGAGCGTGAACGTGATCACGGGGTTGATCAAGGCGAACTTCCCGTGCCGGATCGCGTTCCGCGTGAGCTCGAAGGTGGACTCGCGGACGATCCTGGACCAGAACGGCGCGGACGCGCTCCTCGGCAACGGGGACATGCTGTTCCTGCCGCCGGGCTCGTCGGACCCGGTGCGGATCCAGGGCGCGTTCCTGGCGACGGAGGACACCGAGCGGCTGATGCAGTGGTACCGGGAGCGCGCCCAGCAGCGGCCGGAGCTGGAGGAGGACATCCTCGAGGTCGTGCGCGCGCACGAAGCCGAGGCGGCGGAAGAGGCGGTGGAAGCGTACGAGGAGGAGCGGGACCCGCTCTTCCGGCAGGCGGCGGAGGTCTGCATCCAGTTCCAGCAGGGTTCGACGTCGCTGCTGCAGCGGCGGCTCCGGATCGGGTACGGCCGGGCGGCGCGGATCATCGACCAGCTCCACAACGCGGGGATCCTGGGTCCGCCGGACGGCTCGAAGCCGCGGGAGGTGCTGGTGGGGCTGGACGCGCTGGATCGGATTTGTGGGGAGGAGTGAGGAGGCGCGGTGAGGTGCGCACGGCGCACCTCACCGCGCGGGGGCGGCCGCCGTTGGCGGCGGGCGCGGCACCGCTGGCGCGGCGGGTGGCCCCTCGGGTGGGCGGCGGCGCAGGCGCCCGGGGCCATGTGACCGGAACGCGGGTTTCGGGGTCCGTGTAGGAGACGGAACCGGAACCTTTTTCTTTTGCGAACGACTATGCGGCGGATCCTGGTCGGAGCGGTCACGGTGGTCTTCGGGGGCGCGGTCGCCCTCGGGGTGAGGAACGCGGTGGTGGACGGGATGGGAGACGGGGCGGCGAGCGCCGTGGAAGAGGCGGCGCGTCCGGACGGAGCGGCCATGCCCGGAGCGGCGGGCCGGACGGCGGGCGCCCCGGCGGACACGGCCATGCCGCCGTCGCCCGAGGCCGAGGAGACGATGCCCGCGCCGGCGGCGGCCGAATCGCGGACCGGCACGCCCGATGTCGCCGGCGGCACGGCCGCACCTGCGCCGACGGCGCAGGAACGGCCGGCGGTGGAGGAGCAACCGACGTCGAAGAATCCGTCGGCGGAGCAGGAGCCGGACGCCCGAACGGTGCTGCTCCGGGCGTCCGAGGCGTACGGGAAGGTCCGGTCGCTCCGCGCCGAGTTCGTGCAGACCGCGGAGAATCCGCTGCTGCGGAGCCGCGTGACGAGCCGGGGCACGCTGGTCCAGCGCCGGCCCGACCGCTTCCTGATGCGGTTCAGCGAACCGGCCGGCGACGTGATCGTGAGCGACGGGGAGTGGATCTGGGTCTACTACCCGAGCGTCGACGAGAAGCAGGTGATGCGGGCGCCGGTGGGCGCGGGCGGCGCCGGCGGCGCGGACCTCCAGGCGCAGTTCCTGGGCGACCCCCTGACGCGGTTCACGCCTTCCCTCGAGGGGACGGAGTCGGTGCGCGGGCGTCGCGCGTACGTGCTGCTCCTCACGCCGCGGGTGGACACGGGCTTCCGGTCGCTGAAGGTGTGGGTCGACGCCCAGGACCACCTGGTGCGCCGCTTCGAGCTGGTCGAGTCGAACGGGGTGAAGCGCCACTTCGAGCTGGACCGGCTGGAGGTGGACGTGGCCGCGCCGGATTCGCTCTTCCGCTTCACGCCGCCCGAGGGGGCGCGCATCGTCGAGCGCGGTTGACGCTCGGGCCGAGGAGGGCTCGAGTCCGGGCCCGGGGCGTTGGTCCCGGGCCTTCGTCGTCGCGTTGAACCCGTTCCGCGGGCCGGGTATATTGCCGCGGCCCGCGGTTCCATCTATCGCGCAAAACGCATGAATCGGATCGAAAAGACGGCTCGCCGTGAGCTGCCGGTTCTCTCGAACCGGCCCGCACCGCTACCTCTCGCCGGCGCGGCGGGGTTGCGCGTGGGGCTGATCACGCTCGGCTGCGACAAGAACACGGTGGACAGCGAGCGGATCCTGGCCGGGCTGGTCGGTGCCGGCGCGCGGGTCGCGGATGACGGGGACGACGCCGACGTCGTCATCGTCAATACCTGCGGCTTCATCGAGATGGCGAAGGAGGAGTCGATCGACGCCATCCTCGAGGCCGTGCGGATGAAGGAGGAGGGGAGGACGCGCGCCGTCGTCGCCATGGGGTGTCTGGTCCAGCGGTACAAGGACGAGCTCTCGGCGGAGATCCCGGAGGTCGACCTGTTCCTGGGCCTGACCGAGGTGGACCGGCTGATCCCGGAGCTGCGGGCACGCGGGCTCTTGGCGACGCCTCCGCCGGACTTCGTGCCGACGATGGAGCGGCCGCTCCGCGTGCTCTCGACGGCGACGCCGCACACGTCGTTCCTGAAGATCAGCGAAGGGTGCGACCACTCCTGCGCCTTCTGCGCGATCCCCCTGATGCGCGGGAAGCACCGGTCGACGCCGATCGACGTGCTGGTCCGGGAGGCGCAGGAGCTGGAGGCGTCCGGCGTGGTGGAGCTGAACATCGTCAGCCAGGACACGACGTGGTACGGCCGGGACTGGGCGCGGGGGCAGGCGCCGGAGAGAGGCGACAACGGATTCTTCGTCGGCCGGTTGGTGGGGGCGAACGGTAGGGGTGCCGGCGGAGGCTTCGCGGGCACCGCGGCTCTCCCGGGTACCGTGGGCGGCGCGCTTGGCGCGGGCGCTGGGGGCGTCGCAGGCCTTCCGGGCGTGACAGGTGTCGCAGGCGCACCAGGCCGTTCGCCGCTGCCGGGCGACACTACGCTCCCCGGCGTTTCCCGCTACGGCGCGCTTCCGGAGCTGCTCCGGGCGCTCCTCGACTCGACCGGAATCCCGTGGTTCCGCCTGTTCTACATGTACCCGTCGGGGATAAGGCCGGAGCTGGTGGAGCTGATCGCGTCCGAGCCGAGGATCCTGCCCTACCTCGACATGCCGATCCAGCACGGCTCGGACGCTGTGCTGGAGCGGATGCGGCGCCCCGAGCGGCGGGCCACGATCCTGGAGCGGGTCCGCTGGCTGCGTGAGGCGATCCCGGGCGTGGTGCTGCGGACGACGGTGATCGTGGGGTTCCCCGGCGAGACGGAGGAGGACTTCGAGGCGCTCCTGGAGCTGCTCGAGGAGGTGCGCTTCGACCGGGTGGGCGCGTTCGAGTACTCGGTCGAGGAGGGGACGCCGGCGGCGACGATGCCGGACCAGGTGCCCCCGGAGGTCCGCCGCGAGCGGATGGAGCGCCTCCTCGACGTCCAGCGGGCGATCACGTTCGAGAAGAACGAGGCCTGGGTCGGCCGGGAGGTAGAGGCCCTCGTGGACGAGGGGCCGGACGAGGACGGCGTGGCGATCGGCCGGACGGCGGGGCAGGCGTACGACGTGGACGGCGTGGTCCATCTGCACGGCGGCGCGGGGCTCGAGCCCGGCCGGTTCGTGCGCGCCCGGATCACGGATGCGGAAGAATACGACCTGATCGGAGAAGTGATCGGCAGTGTCTGAGGTGCTGGTCGGAACGGAGAGCGCGCGCCTGTATGCGCGGGCGAAGCAATTGATCCCGGGCGGCGTGAACTCGCCGGTGCGGGCGTTCCGCGCGGTGGGCGGCGAGCCGTTCTTCGTGGAGCGGGGCGCCGGTTCGCGGCTGGTCGACGTGGACGGCCGCGAGTACGTCGACTACGTCATGAGCTGGGGCGCGCTCATGCTGGGCCACGCGCACCCGGCGATCACGGAGGCGCTGGCGAGCGCGATGGCGCGGGGGACGAGCTACGGCGCGCCGTGTCCGGCGGAGGTCGAGCTGGCGGAGCGCGTGGTCGAGACCATGCCGTCGGTCGAGATGGTCCGCTTCGTCAACAGCGGGACGGAAGCGACGATGGCGGCGCTCCGGCTCGCGCGCGGTGCGACGGGGCGCGACTTCGTCGTCAAGTTCTCCGGGTGCTACCATGGCCACGGCGACAGCTTCCTGGTGCAGGCGGGGAGCGGCGTGGCGACGCTGGGGCTGCCCAACTCGCCCGGCGTGCCGGCGCGGCTCGCGGAGCTGACGCTGACGGCGCCGTACAACGACATGGCCGCCGTGGAGGCGCTCTTCCAGGCGCACGGCGAGCGGATCGCCTGCGTGATCCTGGAGCCGATCGTGGGGAACGCGGGGCTGATCGAGCCGGCGCCGGGATTCCTGGAGGGGCTGCGACGGATCACCCGGGAGCACGGCGCGCTCCTCGTCTTCGACGAGGTGATGACCGGCTTCCGCGTCGCGCGTGGCGGTGCCCAGGAGCGGTTCGGGATCGAGCCGGACCTGACCACCATGGGGAAGGTGATCGGCGGCGGGCTCCCGGTCGGGGCGTACGGCGGCCGGCGGGAGCTGATCGAGTTGGTCGCGCCCGCGGGGCCGATCTACCAGGCCGGGACGCTGTCGGGGAACCCGCTCGCCATGGCGGCCGGGCTGGCGCAGCTCCGCGTCCTGGACGAGACCGATCCGTACGACGCCCTGGAGCACCGGAGTCGTCAGCTCGTCGACGCGATCCTGGACGAGGCGCGCGCGCTCGGGCTCCCGGCCACGGGCGCCGCGTACGGCGGGATGTGGGGCGTGCACTTCGTCGAGGGGCCAGTGCGCAGCTTCGAGGACGCGAGGAAGGCGGACACGGCGCTGTTCGGGCGCTTCTTCCAGGCGGCGCTGCGCCGGGGCGTGTTCCTGCCGCCGTCCGCGTTCGAGGCGTGCTTCCTCTCGACCGCTCACACGGACGACGACATCGCGTTCACGGCGGAGGCGCTTCGCGCCGCGCTCCGGGAGGCGGCAGGGTGAGGCGGCCGGCGCAGGCGGGGTGGCCGCGGCGTTCGGGGCGGACCGGGCGGTTGGAGAGGGTGGCGGGGCGCGTGGGGTGTGCGCGGCTCGCCGCCCTCGCGCTCGCGGCGACGCTCGCCGCGTGCCGCGTCAGCGGCCCGCCGCCGGTCGTGCGCGTGGACCTGCCCGACGACGAGCCCATGGTCCGGGTCGGGATCGTCGTCGACGCAACGGACGTGACCGTGGGCTCGACGGGCGACTTCGAGATCGGCGAGCCCGGCCGGGATCCGGCCGTGCGCGCGCGCGGCGGGGAGAGCTGGACCTTCGCCGCGGACGATGCCGGGCGCGTCGTCGTCCGGGGGCCCGATGGCCGACGGGTCGGCCCGTTCGCCGGACCGGTCCGGGTCCGGCCGCGCTCCGACAATGCGTCGATCCTGATCAACCGAACGCCGTACCGGGGCGGCGCGCTGGTGCGATCGGCGGGCCCGGGGCGGGTCACGGCCATCAACGTGGTCGCCCTCGAGGAGTACCTGCTGGGCGTTGTTCCGCTGGAGATCGGCCCGCGGCCGGCCGAAGAGATCGAGGCGGTCAAGGCGCAGGCGGTGGCGGCGAGGACGTACGCGATCTCGCACATCGGCGGGAGGGAGTCGCTCGGCTTCGATTTCTACGCCACCGTCGCGGATCAGGTCTACGGAGGCCGGGAGCGGGAGAACGACGTGGTCAGCCGCGCGGTGCGGGAGACGCGGGGCGAGATCCTCATGTACCGGGGCGCGCCGATCCTGGCGTACTACCACTCCACGTGCGGCGGGCGGACCGCGGCGATCGACGAGGTGTGGCGTCACGCGCCGGTGCCGTACCTGAAATCGGTCTCGGACCGGATTCCCGGGAAGGACGCCTACTACTGCGAGACGTCGAACCGATTCCGCTGGACCGAGCGCTGGACGGGTGAGGCGCTCCGCAACCTCCTGTCCCGCACGCTGCGGGAGAACGGCCGCTCCGCGGAGCCGTTGCGGCGCATCGAGATGGTGGAGGCGCGGGGCCGTACGCCGTCGGGTCGCGTGGCGTCGCTGCGCGTCGTCGCCGATGGGCGCGAGTTCGTGGTCGCGACGCCGGACTCGATCCGGCGGGTGCTGCAGCCCGAGCGGGGGCGCTGGTTGAACAGCGCGCGCTTCACGCTCGAAGTGGAGCGCCGGGGCGGGGAAGTCACCGGCGTCGTGGCGACCGGGGGCGGCTGGGGCCACGGGATCGGGATGTGTCAGATGGGGGCGATCGGGCGCGCCCGCGCCGGGCAGGATTACCGTCGCATCCTGCGCACGTACTACCGTGACACGGAAATCGTCAAGTTGTACTGATCGACCGACGACCGGGTGGGAAGGACCAGATGAACGGGGGCCGAGCATGATCCGCCGTGGGTGCCTCGCGTTGCTCTGTCTGCTGGCCGCGCCGGCGGCCGCGACGGCGCAGTCGCTCGAAGATTACGATTACGAGTACCTGACGTTCCGGGGGGCGGGCCTGGAGTACGGCTGGATCTGGCCGACGAAGGTCGAGCCGACCGCCGCGTATTCGCTCAAGGTGGACCTGGGATTTCTCGGACCGAATGTGCGGGTCGCGCCGTCGCTGAGCTTCTGGAGCTCGCGGGTGGACGCGGAGGAATTGCGTCGGCTGGCGGACCAGCTCTCGGATCTCGGCGCTTCCGTCACGCCCGCCGAGCTCGGCCGCATCGAATGGCGCGACTTCTCCCTCTCGGTGGATGGTCAGTACGTATTCGAGGTCGAACCACGCGTCGCGCCTTACGTGGGGGCGGGCCTCGGAGTCCACATCTTCGATGGCAGCGGCCCGGCCGTGGATGGGACTTTCCTCGAGGACCTGCTGGACTCCATCACCGCGGGGTTGAATGCCGTGGCGGGGATCGAGGTGTCGCCCGTGAGGCGGTTCCGGATCGGGGTCGAGGCGCGCTACACGCTGGTGGAGGACGTCCGCTACCCGGAAGTGCGGATCGGCGCGTCGTACACGCTCCCGACGAACGGCGGAGGCGTCTGATGAGCAACGTTCGCGTAGCGATCCTCGGCACGGGCGCGATCTCGCAGGTGGTCCACCTGCCGATCCTGACGGAGCTGGAGGGCGCCGAGGTCATGGCGGTGTGCGACGTCGACCGGCCGAAGGCGACGGCGATCGCGAACCGCTTCGAAGTCCCGCGGGTGTTCCGGACGGATGACGAGGTGTTCGCCTCGCGCGACGTCGACGCGGTCGTGATCTGCACGCCGAGCCATCAGCACGAGGCGCAGGCGATCGCGGCGCTGGAATCGGGGAAGCACGTGCTGGTGGAGCGCCCGCTCGCACTGACCGCCGAGGGCGCTCGCCGCGTGATCGAGGTTGCCGAGCGGACCGGCCGGACGGTCATGGTCGCGCTGAACAACCGCTATCGTCCCGACATCCTCGCCTTGCATCCGTTCATCAAGGGCGGAGAGTTCGGCGAGCTGTTCTTCGTCAGGGCCGGGTGGTTGAACCGCAAGGTGCGCACGGTGCGGCCGACGTGGCGGCACCGCCGCGCGACGGCCGGCGGAGGCGTGCTCATGGACCTCGGGACGCAGGCGCTGGACCTCTGCCTGTGGCTCCTCGGCTACCCGGCGGTGGCCCGCGTGAGCGCCTACATGCATCCGGGCGAGGGGATGGAGGTGGAGGACTCGGCGGCGGTGATGTTGAGGCTGAAGGACGGCCCGACGGTTTCGATCGAGGTGACGTGGAGCCTCCTGGGCCCGCGGGACCGCCACTACCTCCAGGTGCTCGGCAGTCACGGCGCCGGCTCGACATCGCCCCTGAGCGTCTACAAGGAAGTGGAGCACGGACTCCTCGACGTGACGCCGAACGTCGTCGTGGGGCGGGAGAACGCATACAAGGCGTCGTACCGGCAGCAGCTCGCCCACTTCATCGCGGCCGCGCGAGGAGAGCAGGAGGCGGCGCTCCCTCACGACCAGGTCGAGCTCGTGCGCCTGGTCGAGCTGGCGTATCGCTCCGCGGCGGAGGGACGGGAACTGGATGCGTGAGAACGCGGGCCGGACCGGTCCTCCCCGGCCCGGTGCCGGCCACGCGGGTGGCCGCCGTCTGCCGGATTGACGGGGCCACCCTTTTCGCGCCCGGCTACCGGCTCCCGGACCGCGTCCAAATGAGGAGGGCGCCGCCGGCGATCGCCGCATCCTGCCCGAAGCGGTGGGCGGCGTCTATCGGCCCGAGGAACTCCACGCTCTCGACGTCGTCGAGGCGGATGCCGGCCAGGTACTGAACGGGTCCGTGGACGCGCGCCCCGTTCACGACGAGGACGACCGGCTCGCAGAACGGCTGGCCGGTACGCGAGATCGGGCCCGCGCGCGATGGGGACCGCCGATCGGATTCGACGCAGATGCCGAACTCCGACCCATCGCGTGTCACGAACGACCCCTCCCGGACCGACAGGCCCGTGAAGCTGCGGATCACGTCCGCCAGCCGTGAGCCGCGCATGCGCGCTTCGTCCATCGCTTGCCCGGCGATCCGGTACGCCTGTGGGGTGGAGACCGCTCCTCCGGTCGCCTGGCCGCCTGCGGGCAGCGGCGCGGCCTCGTCCGGCGAGCGGGCCGCGACGGCGCCGGCGGGCGACGGCGAATCGAGCGTGAACACGTGGAGCGGCGCCGTGGCCCTCACCGTGGCCGCGAGGGTCCGGCCGTCGGGAAGCGTCGCCTCGGCACGGATAGGGAGCTCCAGCGGGACGTTGCAGACCCAGAATCGCCCCGCCTCGTCCGTGACCGCCTCTCCCTCGATCGACGCGCGGTTCACGGTTCTGATCCGACCGGACGAGAGGGAGACTCCGTGCCGGTTCCAGGCGAACGATACCGGTACGCGCGGCACGGGCAGCCCGGTCCGCGGGTCGCGGACGAGAACGACCAGCACGCCCGTCTCCTGCTCGATGAGCCCGGGAACGGGCTCCGCATCGGGGTCCGGGGCGGGACAGGCGGTGGCGAGGATGCGGTCGAGGGGAGGCACCGCGAGCTCGATCGGCTCGACGTTGTCGGTGGTGACCACCACCTCGACCGGCGGCAGCGCGGCCAGCGGAAGCGAATCGAGCCGCGGATGCCAGAACTCCACGCCGTAGACGCCCGGGGGGACGTCGCTGATCCGGAACCGACCGGCCGCATCCGCCCGTGTCCAGTAGGTCGTGCCCGTGATGCGGACCGTGGCGCCCGAGAGCGGCGCCGGTCTCGTGCTGTCGTATACGACGCCGTCGAGTTGCGCGCGAATCGCCATGTTGATCGGCTCGCCGGATGGCGGATAGACCCGGACGACCTCGCCGCCGTCCTCCTGGATCGCCGTCACTCGCCGCCGGGCGTCCCCACCGCCGCCCGGAACCAGGACCGATTCGACGAGGGGCATGCGGATGGACCAGCGGCGCACGAACCAGAGGCCGTTGGGGAGCGTGGCGAAGTCGACGCGCCCTCCCGCGCCGATCGTCGGGAAGCGCGTCTCCGGAGCCACGTACGTGAACTCCAGGAAACGAAGCCGTGCGCTGTACGGATCCAGCCAGAACGTCCCTTTGATGTCGGGGATATCCCGCCCGCGCACCGGCTCGAACGCCAGCCCGATCATGCCCTCGGTCTCACCCCGCCCGGCGACCAGGCGCATGCAGTGGTGCTCGACGAAGGAGTCGGAGAGGAGGACCTCGGCGCTCGGCGCGAAGAAATCGAAGAACCGGCCGCCTTCGACCGCCCGCACGTACCCCTCCCTCGCGAGCTCCTCCGCGGGGCGGCTTTCGAACGGCTGTCGGTAATACCCGGAGAGCGGACGAATCGTCTCCTCGAGCACGCGGCCCCGGTCCGGGTCCAGCCTGCGCCGGTACGTGGCGCCCTCGAAGCGGAGAATTCGCTCCGTCTCCGATCTCAGCGTTGCGTCGAGAGCCTTGCGTGCCTCCTCCCAAACCCGCGCCGTCTGCGCGCTCGTCTCATCCGGGCGTACCACGCAGCGGCGGTCGTCGCCGATGGCGGTGAGCTCGTCGAGCGTGATGGCGCGCATCGGGACTTCCATGCGGTAATCGAGCGTTTGCCCGGCGGCTAGCTCGAGCACGGGCGAGGCGGCCGTCTCGTAGCCGATCCGCTCAACGTGCAGCGTGTACGCGCCGGGGCCGGGCGCGCGTAGGAAGAACCGTCCGGAGGCGTCGCTCCATGCGGAGCCCACACGCTTGCCTGCCTCGTCGATCAATGAGATCATGGCGGCCTCGATGGGACGGCTCGTCCCCTCCTCGACGATCTGCCCGCGAAGCGTCTGGGCGTGGGCCGGCGAGATGGCTGCAGCCAGCGCCAGCGCCGCTACGGCCGCGACGACTCTTCCGACAGTGACCATACGCACCTCGCCTGTTGCAGCGCCACCGCATACCTCCGACAATCAACGTTCGATGTCAAGAGTCTCGTACAGGGCCGAAGGAATGGGTTCGCTCGGACCGGGGCGGGTGCGTCGGGTGGCGGCGTGGCGGGGCCGTGTGCGGATCCCGTTTCGGGTTGATTCCGAACCGAAGAATGGCTATATTTCCACGGTTTGCAAAGGCCCTCGTTCTCAAGGGCCGTTCCTTTTTCGGCGAGGCATACGGCGATGAAGCAGGGCATCCATCCCGAGTACAAAGAGGCCACCGTGCACTGCGCGTGTGGCAACACGTTCCAGACGAGGAGCACGGTGGCGGAGCTGCACGTGGAGATCTGCTCGGCGTGTCACCCGTTCTTCACGGGCCGGCAGAAGCTGGTCGACACAGCGGGCCGCGTGGAACGGTTCCAAAAGAAGTGGGGCGAGAAGGCCGAGAAGTGAGATTGAACAGAGAGCCGGGTCCTGCGCCCGGCTCTTTCGCCGTTGACGTGTGGGTCAGGTGATCGCAGTAGACGAGCGCGTACAGGAAGTCGTCCGGCGGTTCGCGGAGCTGGAGAAGCGGCTCGCGGACCCGGCGGTGCTCTCGGATCCGGAGAAGCTCCGGTCGGTGGCGCAGGAGCACGCCGAGCTGGCGCCGATCGCGGCGGCCGGCGAGCGGTACCTGCGCGTGAAGGCGCAGCTCGCCGAGGCGCGCGAGGTCGAGCGGACGAGCGATGACGCGGAGCTGGTGGAGCTCGCCCGGGCGGAGATCGAGGCGCTGGAGGCGGAGGCGTCGGCGCTGGCGGAGCAGGTGCGTCGCATGCTGGTGCCGCGGGATCCGCTCGCGGACCGGGCGGCGGTCGTCGAGATCCGGGCCGGTACCGGCGGCGACGAGGCGGGCCTCTTCGCGGGCGACCTCTTCCGCATGTACACGCGCTACGCGGAGCACCGGGGCTGGAAGGTCGAGCTGGTCCACGTGTCCGAGGGCGAACTCGGCGGGTACAAGGAGGTCGTCTTCGTGGTCCGTGGGAAGGACGCGTACGGCGATCTCCGCAACGAGTCGGGGGTGCATCGCGTCCAGCGGGTGCCCGTGACGGAGAGCCAGGGCCGGATCCACACCTCGGCGGCGACGGTCGCGGTCCTTCCCGAGGCGGAGGAAGTCGACATCGAAATCCGTGACGAGGATCTGCGGATCGACGTCTATCGGTCCTCGGGGCCCGGCGGCCAGTCGGTGAACACGACGGACTCGGCGGTCCGGATCACGCACATCCCGACGGGGATCGTGGTCACGTGCCAGGACGAGAAGTCGCAGCACAAGAACAAGGCGAAGGCGCTGAAGGTGCTGCGGAGCCGTCTCCTGGACATGAAGATCGCGGAGCAGGAGGCGGAGCGGGCGCGGGAGCGGAGGGCGCAGGTCGGGACGGGGGATCGATCGGCGAAGATCCGGACCTACAATTTCCCGCAGGGGCGGGTGACGGACCACCGGATCGGGCTGACGCTGTACCGGCTGCAGGAAGTGCTGGACGGGGACCTGGACGAGCTGATCGAGGCGCTCAAACTGGCCCGGGAGGCCGAGCAGCTGGAGGCCTCGCCGGCGGCGTGAGTGACGGGCCGTGGCCGACACGGTGATGGCGATCGCCCGCGCGGCCGCCGACTACATGGCGGAGCGAGGGATAGAGAACGCGCGCCTGGAGGCGGAGCTGCTCCTCGCCTCCGTGCTCGGGCTGACGCGGCTGGAGCTGTATCTGCACCACGACCGGCCGCTGGTCGAGGCGGAGAAAGAGGAGTTCCGGCGGCTCGTGCGGCGCCGTGTGAAGCGGGAGCCGCTGCAGTACATCCTGGGTGAGGTGCAGTTTCGGGAATTGCGACTGCACGTGGACCCACGGGTGTTGATCCCGCGCCCGGAGACGGAGGTGCTGGTCGGCGAGGTTCTCGCGTGGGCGGACAGGAGGTCGGGCTCGGGCGCGGGGGCGGCCGGGCTGACGGCGGTGGACATCGGGACCGGCTCGGGCGCGATCGCTTTGAGTCTGGCGAAAGAAGGGCCGTTCGTCCGGGTCGTCGCGACGGACGTTTCGGCGGATGCGCTCGAGGTGGCGCGGGAGAACGCGGAGGGGAACGGGCTGGCCGACCGGGTCGAGTTCCGCCACGGCTCGCTGTGGGATGCGGTGGAGGAGGGCGAGCGCTTCGACGTGATCGTCTCGAATCCGCCGTACGTCGCGGAGACGGAGAGGGGAGCGCTGCAGCCGGAAGTGGCGGAGTGGGAGCCGCCGGAGGCGCTCTTCGCCCCGGGCGACGGGCTGTCCGTGCTGGCGGCGCTGGTCGATGGGGCGCCGGAGCACCTGCGGCCCGGCGGTCTCCTGGCCCTGGAGATCGGGCTGGGACAGGCGCAGCGTGTGGTCGAGCGGATCGAGAGTCGCGGGGCCTACGGGACGTCGCGGGTCGTCAAGGACCTGGCCGGACGGGATCGGGTGATCCTCGCGGAGGTCGGGCCACTTGCGTAGTGGAGACGAAAGGCAGATCATGCTTGAAGTCACGATGGACAAGGCTCGCGAGCTGGGGCGGTTGCTCGGTCAGACGGCCGAGTACCAGGCGTTGCAGCGCGCGCGCCAGCGCCTCGGCGAGGATCGCGAGATCGTCACGCTGGTGAACCGCGTGGCGGAGTTGGAGCGGGGAATCGCGTTGGCCCTGCAGCGGGGCGAGGCCCCGGACGAAGCGGTGCGCGAGGAGTACGAGCGCGTCGTCTCCGAGCTGCAGGCGAGCCCGGTCTACCAGGGCCTGGTGGCCGCCCAGGCGAACTTCGAGCGGGTGCTGGGCCGGGTGAACGACGAGATCGCGAAGGGCATGGAAGCCGGAGCGCAGTCCAGGATCATCCTCCCCTCCTGAACACGGCTGCCAATGGTCGGTCTCGAATCACTGCGCGGGAGCGTGTACCGGGCGATCCGTCCGCTGACGGATGCGCTGGTTCGGCGGGAGGTGCATCCGAACCTCCTGACGACGATCGGGTTCCTGATCACCATGACCTCGGCGTTCGCGTTCCACCAGCACCAGATCCGGCTGGCCGGGTTCCTGGTACTGCTGGGCGGGGCGTTCGACATCCTGGACGGCCGGGTCGCACGGCTCTCGCACCTGGGCAGCAAGTTCGGAGCGTTCTACGACTCGACGCTCGACCGCATCAGCGAGATCGCCGTCTACTTCGGGCTCCTGTCGCTGTATAACGATTACCGCCTCGAGCTGGGCGACGTGGGCATGATCTACCTGATCATGCTCGCAATGGCGGGATCGTTGATGATCAGTTATACTCGGGCGCGTGCGGAGGCGCTGGGTCTGGACTGCCGCGTCGGGCTGATGCCGCGGGCCGAGAGGGTCGTCCTGATCGGCACCTCCGCACTGTTCTTCGGCGACGCATGGAACGGGATCGTCCTGAAAGGGGTGATCGTCGTCCTTGCCGTCCTGACCAACATCACGGCCTTCCAGCGAATCGTGTGGGTGTACAAGCACGCGGGGGGCGTGCCGCTGGACGCGCCGGTATCTGCCGGGACTTCAACGAACGAGGAAGACTGTGAAGCAAGGTAGTCAGATCGCGCCGGCGACCGGTCGGCTCGGGATCCTCACGCCTGGTCTGGGCGCGGTTGCTACGACGTTCATCGCAGGTGTCGAGCTGGTTCGTCGCGGGTTGGGGCAGCCGATCGGCTCCCTGACGCAGATGGGTCACATCCGGCTGGGGAAGCGGACGGAGGGCAGGCAACCGAAGATCAAGGACTTCGTGCCGCTGGCGGCGCTCGAGGATCTGGTCTTCGGCGCGTGGGACCCGATCCCGGATGATGCGTACGAGAGTGCGGTCAAGGCGGGCGTGTTGGAGGCGCGCCACATCGAGCCGATCGCCGACTTCCTGCGGCAGATCGAGCCGATGCCGGCGGTCTTCGACAAGAACTACGTCCGGCGGCTGGATGGGACGAACGTCAAGAAGGGGCGCAGCCAGATGGATTTGGCGGAGCAGCTCCGGGACGACATTCGTCGCTTCCGGCAGGAGCACGGCTGCGATCGGCTGGTGATGGTCTGGTGCGGCTCCACGGAGGTGTACATGCAGCCGTCGGAGGCGCATCAGACGATCGAGGCGTTCGAGAAGGCGATGGAGACGAACGACCCGGCGATCGCGCCGTCGATGGTGTACGCCTACGCGGCGATCATGGAGGGCGTCCCGTACGCGAACGGGGCGCCGAACCTGACGGTGGACATCCCGGCGCTGCAGCAGCTCGCGCGTGAGCGGGGGGTGCCGATCGCGGGGAAGGACTTCAAGACCGGGCAGACGTTGATGAAGACGATCATCGCGCCCGGGCTGAAGGCGCGGATGCTGGGTCTGCACGGGTGGTTCAGCACGAACATCCTGGGGAACCGGGACGGCGCGGTGCTCGACGATCCGGCTTCGTTCAAGACGAAGGAGGAGTCGAAGCTCGGAGTCCTCGAGTACATCCTGCAGCCGAGCCTGTACCCGGAACTGTACGGCGAGGTGCACCACGTGGTGCGGATCAACTACTACCCGCCGCGCGGCGACAACAAGGAAGGCTGGGACAACCTGGACATCTTCGGGTGGCTGGGCTACCCGATGCAGATCAAGGTGGACTTCCTGTGCCGGGACTCGATCCTGGCGGCGCCGATCGTGCTGGACCTGGCGCTGTTCCTGGACCTGGCGCAGCGGGCGGAGATGTCCGGGATCCAGGAGTGGCTGTCGTTCTACTTCAAGAGCCCGATGGTGGCGCCGGGGCTGTACCCGGAGCACGACATCTTCATCCAGCAGATGAAGCTGAAGAACACGCTCCGTCACCTCATGGGCGAGGAGCAGATCACGCATCTGGGGCTCGAGTACTACGAGTGAGTGCCGGGCGTGGCCGACCTCGCGGGGCGGGTGGGGTGGCAGCGGCAAGGGAGGTCGGCGGAGTCGCCCGGCGGACCGGGGGGCGGGGCGGGCGGGGCCCGGACCGCCCCCCTTCTTCTTGGTGGAGCGGGTGCATGGGGCTGTTCATCGTGCTGGAGGGGGTCGAGGGGTCGGGGAAGACGACGCAAGCGCGGCTGCTCGGGGAGCGGCTCGCCCGTGCCGGGATCGATCACCTGGTGACGCGCGAGCCCGGCGGGACGGAGGTGGGGGAGGAGATCCGACGGATCCTGCTGCACGGCGGCGAAATGCCGGCACGTGCGGAGTTGCTGCTGCTCCTGGCGGCGCGGGCGGTGTTCGTCGAGGAGGTGGTGCGGCCGGCACTGGAGCGGGGGGCGGTGGTGGTGGCGGATCGCTACGAGTTGTCGACCCTTGCGTACCAGGGATACGGCCGCGGCTTGCCCCTCGACGAGGTGCGGCGGATGAACGCGTTCGCCACGGGCGGGCTCTCGCCGGATCTCACGCTGGTGCTGGACGTTCCGCCGGAGATCGGCGCCGAGCGCCGGGCGCGCGAAGGGCGGAACGCCGACCGGATCGAGCAGGCGGGGGCGGAGTTCCACGCGCAAGTGGCCAGGGCATACCGCTTGCTGGCTGAGACTGAGCCGCGAGTGATGCGGATCGACGGGGCGAGGAGCCCCGAGGCGGTGCACGCCGAGATCGTGGATCTGCTCCGTTCGCGGTTCCCAGAAACATTGCCGTTCGGCGGGGGTTAGAACCAAGACGATCCGCTGTGTCGGGCGGATCGGGTCCGTGGGATTCGGAGGCCGGATGAAGATCAAGCGGGCATTGCTGGCGCCGTCGGTGATCGCCGGGATCGCACTCGCGACCGGCGGGTGGCTGCTGCAGCGCGGGGCGAGTCGGGAAGGGAACGTCTACTTCCAGGCGCGCCTCTTCGACGAGGTGCTGCATCACATCGCCGACCGGTACGTGGATCCGAAAGACCCGTCCACGCTCTACCGCATGGCGATCGACGGGCTGATCTATGAGCTCGGCGACCCGCACACGGCCTTCATGACGCCCGACGAGTACGAGGCGCTGCGGGTCCAGACGCAGGGAGAGTACGCGGGGATCGGGTCGGAGATCGACGTGCGGGACGGCTGGGTGACGATCGTGGCGCCGTTGCCGGGCTCGCCGTCGGAGCGGGCGGGGTTGCAGGCCGGCGATCGGATCATCGAGGTCGACGGCCGCTCGACGCGGGGCTGGAGCTCGAACGATGCGGTACGGGAGCTCCGCGGGCCGAAGGGCCAGCCGGTCGAGCTCACGGTCCAGCGAGTGGGGGTGGATGAGCCGATCCGGTTCCGCATCGTGCGGGACGAGATCCACATCCAGTCGGTTCAGGCGAAGTACCTGATCGAGCCCGGGATCGGCTACGTGCAGCTTCGTGCGTTCAGCGAGAGCACGACGGACGAGCTGCGGACCGCGATCGAGGACTTGCGGCGCCAGGGGATGCGTGGGCTGGTGCTCGATCTCCGTCGCAACCCCGGCGGGCTCCTGGACCAGGCGATCTCGGCGTCCGATCTGTTCCTGGGGAGCGGCAAGGTCGTGGCGGAGCTCCGGGGCCGGACGCGGGACATGAACCAGAAGTTCACGACCACGACGGAGGATCGGTTCGAAGGGATGCCGATCGTCGTGCTGGTCGGCCCGTCGACGGCCTCGGCCGCGGAGATCCTCGCGGGTGCGCTGCAGGACCACGATCGCGCGCTGATCGTCGGGGAGCGGTCGTTCGGCAAGGGTCTGGTGCAGTCGCTCTATCGGCTCCCGGCGGGGCACTGGCTGAAGCTGACGACGGCGCGGTGGTACACGCCGGTGGGTCGCACCATCCAGCGTCCGTACCACAGGGTCGACGACGCCGAGGAGGAGGTGGTGGTGGAGGAGCGGGAGGCGCCGGAGGAGCGGGAAGTGTTCCGCAGCATGGGCGGCCGCACGATCTACGGCGGCGGCGGGATCACGCCGGACGTGGAGGTCGAGCCGGAGCGGCTGAACGAGGCGGAGCTGGAGTTCGCGCAGGCGGTCCAGCGCCACGGCTCCCGGTACCGCGATGTGCTGTACTCCTACGCGATCCGGTACGCCCACGAGCATCCGGAACTCACGCCGGACTTCGAGGTGACGCCGGCGATGCTCGACGGCTTCTACCGGGCGCTCCTGGAGCAGGGGATCGAGGTGGAGCGTCGGATCTTCGATGGCGCGAGGCGCTGGATCTCCTACGACCTGGGTGCAGAGATCGCACTGGCGAAGTGGAACCGCGAGGCGTCACAGAAGCGGTGGAACGCGGAGGATCCGCAGATCCGAGCGGCGGTCGAGCTGCTGCGGGAAGCGCGGACGCCCGACGCGTTGTTCGCGGCCGCGGACCGGTACTTGGAGAAGCACGCGCCGAAGGCGGAGCCTGCCGCGGCGATTGGTCATGGTGCGCCGAACGGTGAATCCAATAGATAGCAACCGGAGCGCCGCGCCATGAGCATCCCGGTTCTCGGGGTGCTCTTCGGCGTCGGGCTCCTGGTGGGGCTCGTGTCCGGGCTCATTGGAATCGGAGGAGGGGTGCTGATCGTGCCCTTCCTCTACTTGTTCTACGCGAGCCCGGGTTGGAGCGGCGTGGAGGTGTCGCCGGTGCTGGCGACGACGGTCGCGCACGCCACGAGCCTTTTCATCATCGTGCCCACGGCGCTGCGGGGGACGTGGGCGTACCACCGGGTCGGCCTGGTCTCGTGGCGGGCGGCGCTCCCGATCGCTGCGGGAGCGATGGCGAGCGCGGTCGTGGGCGCGCTGATCGCGCCGGTGGTGCCGCAACACGCGCTGCGCATTGCTTTCGGCGGACTGCTCACCTACACCGGATTCGATCTCGCCCGGGAAGAGCGGCGCGGGGTGGAACGGGAGGGACGCCGCCCGCGGCTCTGGACGTCGCTGGCGGCGGGGCTCCTGGTCGGCGTGTTCTCGGCGATGCTCGGCGTCGGCGGCGGGGTCATCGCGATTCCGCTCCTCATCTACGTCGTTGGACTGGACCTGCAGAAGGTCGCGGCGACGTCGCTCGCGATCGTGATGTTCTCGGCGCTTGCCGGCACGGTCACGTACGGCGCGAGCGGCATGGGCGCGGGCGCGCCTCCCGGGTCGATCGGGTACGTCCACATCACCGCGGCGCTTCCGATCCTGTTCGGGTCCGTGCTCTCGGTCCGGTGGGGCGCGGCGCTCAACCAGCGGCTCGGGAGGCGCCGGCTGCGGAGGCTGTTCTCGGTCCTGTTCCTCAGCCTCGGGATCTACCTCATCGTTCGCAACGCGATCCTCATCGTCTGAGTCGGCTGCGGCCGCCGATCGTTCCGGCGTTGGCGGGCGCTCCGACGCAACGGTATATTCGCGCGCCATGTCGAAGCAGGCTGCGGTGCTGACGACCATCACGGGCGCTCGGGCCCATCGGGACGCGCCGCTGCCGCCGGGGCTCGTACTGGCGGCTGCGGTGTTCGCCATCGGGTGGGCGGGGCCGCTGGTGCGCTTCACGACGGCGCCCGCGCTGGTCGTCGCGGCGTGGCGGCTCCTCTTCTCGGTCGTGGCGATCGCCGTGGTCCTCACGGCTCGCGGGCGCTGGGGCGACGTACTCCGGCTCGGGCGACGCGACTGGCTCCTCGCCCTAGGCTCGGGGACGCTGCTGGCCGCGCACTTCTGGAGCTGGATCACGTCCCTGCAGTGGACGAGCGTGGCCAGCTCGGTGGTGCTGGTCAACACGCAGCCGGTGTTCGTGGCGCTCATGTCCGCGCTGTTTCTTGGGGAGCGCGCGAACCGGAGGCAGTGGCTGGGGATCGGCGTGGCCGTGACGGGCGCGGCGGTGATCGGCTGGGGCGATTTCGGCCTCGGTGCGTCGCCGCTCTACGGCGATCTCCTGGCCGTGGCCGGGGCGGTCTTCGCCGCCGGCTACTACGTCATCGGTCGGAACCTCCGTCAACGTCTCGACCTCTGGGTCTACATCGGGGTCGTCTACGGCGTTGCAGCGCTGGTGCTCGCGATCGCAGTGGCCGCCAGCCCGTCGGCCGCGTTGTGGGGTCACGCGCCCGTGGACTGGCTGGTGTTCGTGGCCCTGGCGGCGGGTCCGATGATGATCGGGCATACGGGGGTGAACTACGCGTTGCGCTACATGCCCGCGTACGTCGCGAACCTGGCGACGCTGGGGGAGCCGATCGGGGCCACGATCATCGCGTGGCTCCTCCCGGCGATCGGCGAGGTGCCGTCGGTGCAGGTCGTGGTCGGAGGCGTCCTCGTGGGAGCCGGGATCCTGGTGGGGTTCCAGAGCGGTGGAACCGGGGTGGGGAGACGGGATTGAGGCCATGGGCCGTACGTAGCCGTGGCCTGGCATAGGGTGGGAGTCGGCCGATTTGGCCATGGATTGGAACTGAACGCGGTGTAGACTTGTGGACGGGAATGGGCGCGCCGTTCGGGCGCAGGGTGTGATAGTCGAGGTGGTGCGTGGGGGGACGGTCGAATCCCGGCATCGAGTCCACGTGGCGGTGGTGGACTCCGGCGGGCGGGTCAAGGCGTGGGCAGGGGATGCCGGCTTCCCCACGTTCGCCCGGTCGTCGATCAAGGCGATCCAGGCACTGCCCCTGGTCGAGGATGGCGTCGTCGACCGGTTCGGCGTGAGCGATGCGGAGCTGGCGGTGTGCTGTGCGTCGCACAGCGGCGAGCCGTACCACGTGGAGGCGGTGCTCGGGCTCCTCGGGAAGGTGGGGCTGGGCGAAGACGCTCTGGCGTGCGGGCCGCACGCGCCGTGGCACGCGGCGTCGGCCAGGGCCCTCGCCGAGTCGGGGGCGGCGCCGGGACGGGTTCACAACAACTGCTCCGGCAAGCACGCCGGGATGCTGGCGCTGGCGCGGCTGCACGACTGGCCGACGTCGGGATACCACGAGGCGTCGCATCCGGTCCAGCGGCGCATGCTGGCCGAGGTGGCGCGTTGGACGGAGATCCCGGAGCGGGAGATCGAGGTGGGCGTCGACGGGTGCGGCGTGGCGACGTTCGCGGTTCCGCTCGCCGCGCTGGCGGGGGCGTTCGCGCGCCTCGGGTCGGCGGCGCAGAGGATCTTCGCCGCGATCCGCAGGCATCCGGAATACGTGGCCGGGACCGAGCGGCTCTGCACGGACCTGGTTCGCGCCACGGGCGGACGCGTTGTCGCGAAGGTCGGCGCGGAGGGGGTCTATGTGGCGACGGTCCCGGAGGAAGGGGTGGGGATCGCCCTCAAGGTGGAGGATGGAGCGCGACGGGCGGTCGAGCCGGCCCTCCTCGGCGTGCTGAAGGATCTGGGGTTGATCTCGGCGGAGGAGTACGCGTCGCTGGAGCGGTATGCGGAGCCGGTGCTGACGAACACCCGGGGCGAGGCGGTGGGCGTGATACGGACGGTCGTCTCGCTGGAGGCCGCGCGTGGATGAGGGGGTCCGTGCGCTGGTGGCCGTCTCGGCGGCGCTCGGCGCGGGCAACCGGGAACGGCTCGGCGTCGCGCTCGACCGGGCGGCGCAGGTCGCCGATCCGGCCGCGGTCGAGGAGGTCCTGCTCCAGAGCTATCTCTTCGTCGGGTACCCGGCGGCGCTGAACGCGCTGGCGCTGTGGCGGGAGCGGCATCCGGAGCCGGCGATCCCGCCGACGGTCGACGATTGGAGCGCGTGGCGGGCGCGAGGGGAGCGGGTGTGCGCGGCAGTCTACGCCGGGCAATACGAGCGTCTGCGCGAGAACGTGGCGCGGCTCCACCCGGACATGGAACGGTGGATGCTGACCGAAGGGTACGGGAAAGTGCTCGGGCGCCCGGGGCTGGAGCTCGAGGTGCGCGAGCTCTGCATCGCGGGGCTCCTCGCCGGGTTGGACGCGGCGCCGCAGCTCCACTCGCATCTACGAGGCGCTCTCAACGTGGGAGCGACGCCGGAGGAGGTCGAAGCGGCGTTGGAGGTGGCGTGCGAGGTTCTGCCCGCCGAGCGGGCGGCGGCCGCGCGCGAAGTGTGGGACGCGGTGCGTCGTCGCTGGGACGAGCGGCGGCGGACCGACTGAGGATGGAGTGGGGATGTTCGTCGATTACGCGGTGATCAACGTCTACGCAGGTGCGGGCGGCTCGGGCGCGGAGGCGTGGCGGCGGGAGGCGGGCGTGCCGCGGGGCGGTCCCGCAGGCGGCGACGGTGGGAAGGGTGGCAACGTCATCCTGCGCGCCGACCGGCAGCTCAGCACGCTTCTCGACTATCGCTATCAGCAGCACTACCGCGCGGAGCGCGGCCAGCACGGGATGGGGAAAAACCGCACGGGCCGCGACGGCGCGGACCTGATCCTGCGGGTGCCGCCCGGGACGGTGGTCAGGGACGCGGACACGGGGGAGCTCCTGGGCGAGCTGCTGGAGCACGGAGACGAGCTCGTCGTGGCCAGGGGCGGCCGGGGCGGGCGCGGGAATGCGGCGTTCGCCACGGCGACGCGGCGCGCGCCGACGTACTGGGAACCGGGTGAGGAAGGGGAGGAACGGCGGATCGCTCTCGAGCTGAAGCTGATCGCGGACGTGGGGCTGGTCGGCCAGCCGAACGCGGGGAAGTCGACCCTCCTCGCGTCGATCTCGGCGGCGCGGCCGAAGATCGCGGATTATCCATTCACGACGCTCGAACCGAACCTGGGTGTGGTGCAGCTTCCGGGCTCCCGGACGTACGTCGTCGCCGACATTCCGGGGATCATCGAGGGAGCGCACCAGGGCCGCGGGCTGGGCTTGCGCTTCCTCCGGCACATCGAGCGCACCCGCACGCTGGCGTACATGATCCCGGTTGACTCGCCGGACCCGCAGGCGGAGTACGAGATGCTCCGCGAGGAGTTGCACTCGTACTCCGAGGAGCTCGCCGAGAAGCCGCACTGCGTGGTCCTGACGAAGATGGACCTGCTGGGGCCCGGCGAGTCGCCGCCGAAGATCGAGGCGCCGGAGGCGTGGGGCGTGTATGCGATCTCGGCGGTAAGCCGCAAGGGTCTGGACGAGTTGCTGGAAGGGCTGTACACCCGGGTACGGGAAGTGATCGAGGAGTCGTGGGCGGGGGAGCCGCAACCGGAGACGTACCGCCCGTAGGCTTCCTTCCGCACGGAGGCCGATCGGATGACCATTCCCGCCAGGCTGGATCCGGAAGAGCTCCGTGCGCTGCTGCACCTTCGTGCTCTCCCGGGGATCGGGGATCTGACGCTCGCCGACCTGCTCACCCGCCACGGCAGCGCGCGGGCGGCGCTCGAGGCGCCGGCGGACGAGCTGGGCGCTCGGGCTGCGCGGGAGCGAGGGAGTCGGCGGGTCTTGCGGTGGGTCGACCGGGCGATCGAGACGATCGAGCGGGACGGGGTCGTGGTCCTCGTGCGGGGACGCGCCGGGTACCCGCCGGCGCTCGAGGATCTATACGACCCGCCTGTGCTTCTCTTCGCGCGGGGGCGTCTGGAGCTGCTCGACCGGCCGGCGTTCGCGGTGGTCGGGGCGCGACGGCCGACGCCCGACGGGGTCGCGGCGGCGCGATTGCTGGCGGGCGATCTCTCCCGCGCGGGCCTGGTCATCGTGAGCGGGATGGCGCGGGGGATCGACGGCGCGGCGCACGAGGCGGCGCTGGCGAACGGGACGATCGGCGTGTTGGGATGCGGGATCGACGTCGTCTACCCGCGGGAGGAGGCCAGGCTGTTCGCGCGAGTGGCGTCCGAAGGGCTGCTCCTCAGCGAGTTCCTGCCGGGCGAGCCGCCGCGGCCCCACAACTTCCCCAAACGCAACAGGATCATCGCGGCGCTCTCCGTGGGCGTGCTGGTCGTCGAGGCCGCGGACAAGAGCGGTGCGATGATCACCGTCGACCACGCGCTCGACATGGGGAGGGAGGTTTTCGCGGTCCCGGGCTCGATCGTTCGCCCGACGAGCGCGGGGACGAACCGCTTGATCCAGGAGGGTGCGACGATGGTCGTCCGCGCGGCCGACGTGATCGAACCGCTCGTGGCGAGCGGGAAGATTTCCATCCAGGTGCCGGCGCCGCCCTCCCGTGAGGCGTGGGAGACGTTGCGGCCCGAAGGGCTCGACTCGTCGGCGGTCTCGCTCTGGGAGGCGCTCGACCTGGAGCCCCGGCACGTGGATACCCTTGCGTCGGCGGCGGGGATGTCCGTGCCGCAGGCGCTGGCGGGTTTGCTGGAGTTGGAGGTGAGGGGGTATGCGAGGCAGGTGGGGGGAATGAGGTTTGTGAGAGGGGGTGTGGGGTGGTAGGTTTTGGGTAGTAGGTATTGTAGGTATTGGGTCTTAGGGGCGCCGGTTCCGCGGGCCACATCTCGAGGAGGATCAACTCGAGCTACCGCCGTGCCTAGTACGGCCTGGTCGATCATTACGCTGCCGACCAGCGAGACATTGGGCACGTAACAGAAGGACGCGGCGTCGAACTCGGTGGTGGTCCTGGGGATCGTGGTGGCCGGAGTGGCCGCGGTTTCAATTGCTACTTGCGCCGTTCGAGTGGATTCCTATCTTTCGCTTGATCCCTCCTGCAAGTCTCTACACCCCCAAGGACAAGGCATGAAGAAAGGCAAGACCGAAGGTATCACCTTGGACGAGATCATGTCCGGTGGTGAACCCTCCGTTGAGCAGAAGCAGCGTGCAAAACAGCTTGCTTGGTCCAACGGGCGTGGATACCGGTGAGATCGTGGTCGTACGGATCACGAAGCAGCGTGCAAAACAGCTTGCTTGGTCCAACGGGGCAGTGAACCGCCCCGATTTTCTCGGAGACCTGCTTACTTGAGTGGCACCGGTTCCGGCTCAGTTGCCTTCCGGCGCCAGTAGGCCTCCTCATACTCGACC
>Ga0207873_1000452_pt1 | contig 45270 bp, 41 predicted proteins | sample BGWIniCompost_FD_187373 | JGI IMG/M metagenome (GOLD analysis project Ga0207873, IMG submission 187373) | Cellulose adapted compost microbial communities from Newby Island Compost Facility, Milpitas, CA, USA - BGW Initial Compost (SPAdes)... ...
ATTACTGCCGCTGCTGCCGTACCGGGATTATGCCCGGCATAATATTTTTGTTTTCCTGAAATTGCGTTTCCTAAATACTTTATTGTTTCTGCCGGATTAAAAAATAATTCTTTCAGCTTTGAATACCTGGTACCGATTAAACCAATTAAGATACGAAGCACTAATAAAAATCCTGCCGTTAGACCACAGAGCATATGATAGACAAATATTGGAGAATCATCATCGACTGTTAATGAAATAATAAGTGCGGCTGTAATACATATTGCGAATGCCCAGTGGAAAATACGAAGTGGTATATCCCAGATTAATATTTTTTTCATAGCGGTACCCCTGATATAGTTTTAAAGTTTATGTGAGATAAATAAGTAAGTCTCCTCTGTTGGTTATTAACTTATTACAATTATTTTAAGTTAGCAAGAGACAAGGGAAATAAATAAGTAAAACGAAACATTGTCATCTTAACTTCTGTCACGAAGTGGTTCGTGACAGCCTGGATAATCTGTTGCTGGTGTAAAACTCTACTTCTGGAATTATGGAATTATGGAATAGGTCAGTAGGAGGAGAAGTTATGGAATAGTGGAATCTATTTGCTGTTCATGCCGATTCGTTTTAGCTTTGGTTTGCAGATCGGGGAGATCTGCGCTACGGGAGGGGGGATTGAATGGGTGTATGGCTGCATAGTTTTGGAGATGACATCTTTTCAGATACGGGGATAACAATGTTAAAGATGTCATCTCTGAATGGACTCAATTCTCAAAATATTCTGTTCCGTTTTTATCAAGGTAGCCCCATTTGCCGTTGAGTTTAACCTGCACAAGGTCGCTGCCGTTATCGATTATTTCATCATATTTGATTGCTGTTATGCCTTTGCCGTCTATGTTTATAAATCCCCACCAGCCGTTAAGGCAAACTTTAACTACATTGTTATTAAATTCACCAACCTGGGAGTAGCTGTTTGGGACTATCTCTTTTCCTTCTTTATTAATAAATCCCCATTTGTTATTAAGCTTAACAGCAATTAATCCTTCACTGAATTTTCCTATCTCTTCAAAGATTATTTGTGTGACCTGTTTGCCATCTTTGTTGATGAATCCCCATTTGTTATTAAGGTTAACAGGGAATAATCCTTCTTCAAAATTTCCGATTGAATTATATTGAACAGGAATTATTTCTTTACCTGATTTGTTTATTATTCCCCATTTACCGGGGAAGATTATTTTATCATTATTTCTTTTAATTCCGAAATTAACTTTTGCATACCCGTTTACAAAATCTTCAACATAATCATATTTTATTTCTGTTATCTCTTCACCTTTTTCATTAATAAAACCCCACTTGTTGTTTAGTTCAACTTTAACGAGACCATCATTAAAGACACCAACGCTGTCATATTTAACAGGAATAATTATTTTTTTACTGCGGTCGCAAAATCCCCACTGATCTCCTTTCCTGTAAGCAATAAGCTTTGGCAGGCTAACGGGCTTATCTTCCATAATGTAACTCCAATACTTTTATCGAATCAAAAAAATCTACTTCCGGTTTTTATGATAATATCATTTTACAACTGATTCAATAACATATTTTCAGACTTATATCACCCTAATGTTTTATTTTCTTAATGATTCTCTGCTTATCTTAATATAATGTAAAAATTTTTTTTATGATTTGATAAATGAAGAGAAGTTTACTGTTCATCATACTTATTAATGCAATTTGTATTTATCCGCAGAATAAGATGGAACTCTTTCCGCGAGGTTTGAATTTTGTTCCTTTAAAAGCAACTCTTAATGAAGCAAGAATGGGAATTATTTATTCTCCCGAAAACAACAATATGAAAATTGATGTAGGGGATAATGTTGATTTAATAAGTTTCCGGGTTTCTGATGATGAGAGAATAACTGCAGGCGTTGAGTTTTTTGCTTATGCTCTGTCAAGAAGCTATAATGAATTCAGACTGCAGATTGATGCAGTGGATGGTTTGTTCGGCGGGAATATTTCTTATTCCAAAAAGATAAATGATAAAAGATTTTCAGGAAGGATAAGGATAATTCATAACAGTGCGCATCTTGTGGATGGTCACTGGGATTTTCATAACGGGAAATGGATTGATGATTATAAACCTATTCCGTATGCAAGAGATTATGCCGAGCTTGCTTTAGCTTATGAATACAATACAGGTTTTGCTCTTCTTAAAAATTATACTTCGTTTGAATATTCATTTCTGGTAAGACCCGATGATGTTAAGAGATTTAATTTTAACGGGGGAATAGAGGCAGGGTTAAATCATCTTACAGGTTCTTTATTAGGGGAGGAGTTCCGCACATTCGTTGCTTATAATTTTTTATTGAGCGGTGCAGGATATTTTTCGGGAAGCAACAACTTTATGCTTGGAATTAAATTCGGTAAATGGAATGAGAATGGTGTAACTGTTTTTATTAATTATTACAAAGGACTTGATGTATTCCATGCATACTATAAAGAAAGAGTTGAAAGAGCAGGTATAGGTTTTACTATAGATTTCTTATAATTTCATTTTAAATATTTCTTCCAGACTATCCTGACCTGAAACAGAAATTTTGAGATCGTGCAGCAATCCGTCTTTTATGTTATATATCCATCCATGCACATTCAGGTTTTCTCCTCTCTGCCATGCATTCTGTACAATTGTTGTGTGGCAGACATTCTGAACCTGCTTAATGATATTCAATTCACAAAGCCTGTCAATTTTAGCAGAGTCATCTTTAATTGACTGAAGTTCATTTTTATTTTCTTTATAAATCTCTTTGATGTTTCTCAACCAGTTATCAATTAATCCATACTCCTTACTGCTTAATGCAGCCTGCACACCACCGCAGCCGTAATGACCGCAGACAATAATATGTTTAACCTTAAGCACTTCAACAGCAAACTGAATAACAGAGAGGCAGTTCATATCGGTATGAACAACAATATTTCCAACATTGCGGTGAACAAAAACTTCACCCGGCTGCAGCCCTACTATAACATTTGCAGGAACACGGCTGTCTGAGCAGCCAATCCACAAATATTCAGGGCGCTGAACATTTGAAAGTCTTTCGAAGAAGCGGGAATCTTCTTTTAATTTGCCTTCTGCCCACCGGCGGTTATTTTCCAAAAGCTGACTAAGCATAAATACCTTTTATCTTTTTTTAAAAGATATTTAATGCTGTATCAACTTCAAAAAAATTATATGAAGAAGATTATTATGAGAATAATCAGGAGATAAAAGAGATGACCTAATATTCGGGAGTAAAGATCTTTTCTGCTATTCATATACCCTCCGATTTTACTTGGGAAGAAAATGTATGACAAAAAAATTGATTTGTCAATACAAAAGTGGTTTTGTCTCATTATGGAATACCGACCTCCGATCCGTCATTATCATAATTAATCCATGCGGCACCCGAGTAATTTGCATCAGTTGCGGTTGATACAATTGGATTATTGGTATCAGTAATTTTTATAAATGTTTGTGCAAACAAACAGGCAGAGCCAAATAACAAGAATAAAGTTAATGTAAATATTGTTTTCATAATGCACCCTTTGTTGATTTACAGTGCAATTATAATTTTAAGATGATAAGAAGGGTATACTATAAAAAGGAGGATTTTAAATTAAAAGTGATGGAAAAATTCAGTACCTGCTGATTAAAAAATTTCAGATTAATCTTTCCCTGTTAGTTTTTTCAATCACACCGGATTTTGAATTTACTTCCAGTTTACGGTAAATATTTTTTATGTGAGTACGGACAGTTTCTTTATCTATAAATAATTCATCTGCAATCATAGAATAGCTTTTGCCTTTTGCAAGAAGCTGAAGCACTTCTGTCTCTCTTGTACTTAAAGGGGAATTATTATTCCTTTGAAAAGATCTTACAACCATCCTCGCAAGATTTGTACTCATAGGGGCACCACCTTTCTGAATTTCATCAAGAGCATCGAGAAGTTTCTGAGGAGTGACATTCTTGGTAAGATATCCGCTTGCACCAGCACATAATGCCTCAAATACTTTAGTATCATCTTCGTGTACAGTAACTACAAGTATATCGATCTGCGAGCGTGCTCTTTTTATTCTTCTTATTCCTTCAATCCCTGAAATACCGGGCAGACCAATATCCATAAGGATAATATGCGGGGAATCCTTTGCAAGGTTTTTTAATGCTTCTTCACAGGTGTCGTACTTACCTGTGCAGATATATTTATCGGATTCATCTATAAGATTAGCAAAACTTTCGCGAATAAGTTTATCGTCTTCAACAACGACCACCCTTAGCAGCTTCATTAAATACCCGGATGTTAAAAAAATTATGCTACTTTACGGTGGTAATCTATATAATTAAGAGGAATATTTCCTTTGAATAAAATTTTTGTACCAATCTGAGATCTCGAATCTATATCGAGTGTTCCCTGAATTTTTTCTGCTCTTCTTTTCATATTCTTCAGACCATTGCCATCAGAAGATTCTTCAACAGAAAACCCGATACCATCATCAAACAGTACAATTTCTAACTCTTCATCCTTTCTTACATTTGCTTCAAGTGTAACATTCCGGCACTTAGAATGTTTTAATGTATTGTTTAGTGCCTCTTTAAATATTAGTGTGATTTGTCTTTTCCATTCAACATTAAGGGAATATTTCTGCAATGATTCATCAAGACCTTTAATATTGAATTTAATATCTGTTCCATGGAAAAGTTCATCACCGAAATCTTTTAATCTTACAACCAGGTCGTAAAGATTATCCTGTGAAGGATCGATTGCCCAGATAAAATCTCTTGTGCCATCAAAAAGAATCTGTGAGTTTTCCGAAATACTTTTAAGAAGAGGATCAATCTCCTGGAAAGTATTATGAAGTTTTTTTCTTATTGTTTCTGTAAGAAGAGAAATTCTTGTAAGCCTGTGCCCGAGTTCATCGTGAAAGTCTGCTGCAGTCTGCTTTCTTATTTTTTCAGATTCTTCTTCCCTTATCCGCTGAATCTCTATTTCCTTTTTAATCTTTGATACAACTTTGTTTCTTACAAAGTAAAAGATTAAAACTGCCAGGACTAAAAGAACAAGAATCCTGAACCACCATGTCTGCCAGAAGGGAGGCAAAACAATTAATTTTAATTCAGCAGTATTACTGCTGAAGATACCGTGGCTGTTTGTTCCTTTTACTTTTAAAAGATATTCGCCGGGTTTAAGATTATTAAAAGTAACAGATTTACTGATCCCTGCATCAACCCAATCCGGGTTTATTCCTTGAAGCATATAAAAGATTTTATTTTTAGCAGGGTCAGTATAATCGAGTGATGCAAAATTTATTTCTATAGTATTTTCATCATTATAAATTTTTATTTCATCATTGAATGATGTTGCAAAAGAACTTTTTCCTTCGCTTCCGGATTTTTTAATTGAAGAGATATAAACAGGCGGGTTAAAATCGCTAAGCTTCATTTGACCAGGATAAAAAATTATACATCCTTTTCTGCTTCCGAACAAAATATTTGCGTATCTTCCTTTTAATCCTGCACCAATATTAAAAGTATTGGAAGGCAACCCGTCATTCAAATCATAATTAATAAATGTTCTTTCATTATAATTAAATTTTGATATTCCTTTGTTTGTACTGAACCATAAATTGTTCTGGCTATCTTCAACTATTGAACAAATAACGCTGTTGGGCAGACCATCCTTTTCAAAAAAATGTTCAAAAGTTGCATCATCAGGATTGAACCTGTTTAACCCGTTTGCAGTGCCAATCCACAATTCATTACGGCTGTCTTCAAATATGCAGAAGACATAATTATTGCTTAAAGATGTTTTGTCGTCAGGGTCGTTTGTGTAAGGAATGAAGGAATTTTTTCCGTTATACTTTAAGAAACCGCCGTAAGTACCAGCCCATATTTTACCCTGCCTGTCTTTGTACAAAGTAATTATAAAATCGGAGTGGAATGAATTAAAATTTTTTTCTTCATAACTGAATTTTGTGAGAGTATTATTTTTCCGGTCGAGTTTGTACAAACCATTATTGTAAGTGCCTATCCACACTGTTAATGAATCAATAAGAATTGTTGTAATGTAATTTGAAAATAATTGTGAATCGGTAAATACGTCATATTCCTGTTCAATAAATATTTTTGAAAAAGGATTATATACTTTAAGTCCTGCTCTTGTGCCGATCCAGATATTGCCGTCATAATCTGTTTCAAGAGCGCTTATAAAATTTTTTTGCGGCTGCAGGTCAAGTGGTAACCTGGTTATTGTTTTATTTATAACATCATACATATTCAATCCGTTAGCAGTGCCTATCCAAACATTATAGTCTATCCCTTCGGTTAGAGATGAAACATAAGAGTTTGATAATGAATTATTATTATTTTCAATCCGGGAAATATTATGAAAATACTCCGGGGCAGGATTGAATGATTTATTTATTCCGCTGTTATAAACATTTACCCAGAGTGTACCTGCAAAATCAATAATTACATTTCTTATAATATTTCCTGATAAAGAATGAGGGTTTTCAGGATTATGATAATACCTCGTGATTTTCTTATTAGTATCAAAATAATTCAGACCATTATTTGTACCTATCCAGAAATTTCCTTTATCATCTTCAGTTATACAATTAATAAAATTGTTGCTCAGAGAATTTGGTGTTTCATCAGATGTAAATCTCTCAAAAGTATATTTCCCATCGAACCTGTTTAATCCGGAAGAAGTACCAGCCCATATATTCTTTTTGCTATCCTCAAAAATTACATTTACAGGACCGTGGCTTATGCTTCTTGTATCATTTTCATTGTAAACAAAATTATTAAACTGCCTGCTGCCGAAATCATATTTCGATAAACCTTTGCTGCATCCTGCCCAGAGATTTCCTTTCGAATCAACCAGAAGAGATTTAACAGAATTGCTGAGAATACTGTTGGAATTAGATTCATCATGTTTAAAATAAGTAAACTCATCTTTGGCCGGATCATATTTATTCAAACCGCCATGCTCTGTGCCTATCCATATATTTCCTTTTTTATCTTCGGTTATTGCCCAGACAATATTATCATTCAAACCTTTTTTATCATTTTTGTCTGCAATAAATCTTGTAAACTCACCTGTAAAAGGATCATATTTATTTAAACCACCTCCCCAGGTTCCAATCCATATATTTCCTTTGCTGTCTTCAAAAAGTGAAACAATATCATCGAAAGAGATTGATTTTTCATCTTCGGGATTATGTTTGAAGATTGTATAACGTGAGCCTTCATATCTTACAAGTCCGTACATAGTACCAAACCATAAAAAACCTTTACTATCCTCAATCATGGTATATGTAAGGTTATGGGCAACACCTTCCTGTAAAGAAAGCTGCTCAAAGTAAAGACTGTCCTGCGGATAAATATTAATCAGAAAAAGAAGAATAAAAGCGAAAAGAAATTTATTTTTGATCATGTTCTTAAAAATACTTTGTGTTTAATATATTCTTTATAAAATATTTTATAATCACTCATTTTGGGGGATGTGGAATAACTGAAATACAAATTAAAAGAATAAATGCAACTTGTAAACATAATCAGGGGTAATAATGAATAACTCGCTTACAAAATTTTTCTATCCAGAATCTCTCTGCATAATTGGTGCTTCCGGTAAAAAGGGAAGCCTTGGTTATGAATTAACTAATTGCGTAAAGAATTACGGCTACACGGGAAAACTCTTTCTTGTTAATCCTAAAACTGAAGAAATACTCGGTATAAAATGTTTCAAAACAGTTGAAGATGTAAATGAAAAAATTGATCTCGCAATTGTAATGGTTCCCAAACAATTTGCCGAAGAGACCATTTCATCCTTAATTGAAAAAGAAGTTACTTCAATAATATTAATTACTGCTGGATTTAAAGAAACCGGTGAAGATGGCAAGCAGGCTGAAGAAAGGATTATATCGATGGTTAAAAACAGCGGTTCGAGATTAGTAGGACCGAACTGCATGGGTATTATTAATACTTTAAATGAAATTAAACTTAACGCAACCTTTGTCGCCGAAAGACCTGAGACAGGCAAACTCGCTTTTCTTTCACAAAGCGGGGCAATAGGTGCTGCTGTTCTTAATACTTTAAGAGAAACAGATATAAGGTTTGCTCATTTTATTAGTGTAGGAAACAAAGCAGATTTAAATGAAAATGATTTTATTGATTTCTGGATGAATGATCCTAATATAAAAGTAATTACACTTTATCTTGAAAGTTTTGAAGATGGTGAAGCATTCATTAAAAAATTTGCAGATAAGAAACCTGAAAAACCTGTTATCATTTTAAAAGCAGGAAGAACAAAAGGTGGTATTAAAGCTGCATCATCTCATACAGGTGCACTCGGCAGCAGCGATAAGGTTGTTGAATCAGTACTTAAGCAGTTTAATTTAATAAGAGTTGATAACCTTAATGATCTTTTTAATACTGCCAAAGGTTTTGAATATTTTAAAATGCCTGAAGGACCGGGAACTGCAGTTGTTACAAATGCAGGAGGTCCTGCAATTCTTGCTGTTGATGCAATTGAAAAAAACGGACTCACTCTTGCAGAGTTAACTCCCGAAACTAAAAATCTTTTAAGAGAAATTGTTCACCCCGAAGGGAGTGTAAACAATCCTGTTGATCTTCTGCCGGGCGGAACTGCAGAAGCATATAAAAAAGTAAATGAAATTCTTTTAAATGATCCGAATGTTGATTCAGTGATTTCTGTTTTTGTTGAGCCGATTATGGTTGATGCATTTGAAGTGATAGAAAAGATAAATGAAATAGAACCATCAAAACCTCTTCTGCAGGTGGTTATGCCTCTCCCTGAATTCTGGGAGAAATACAGGCTGAATTCAAAAAAGAAAATTCCATTATTCAGAAATCCTGAAGATCCTTCGCTTGTGCTTTCCAAAGTGCTTAAATATTGTTCGGCAAAAAATGAACAGCCCAGGCTGAAGAAGCAGAAAAATTCTGAATTAAAAAATGAGAAAGGATTTCTTTCACAGGAAAAACTTATTCCTTTGCTGAATAATTATAACATACCACTGGTAAAAACTGAAATCCTGAGTTTTAATGATTTGGAAAAGAATGAATTTAGTTACCCCGTTGTGTTAAAGGCAGTCGGTGAAAACATTATACATAAAACTGAACTAAATGCTGTTGCACTTAATATCAAAACGAAGGATGAATTAATTAATAAAGCAAAAGAGATGGCTGATAAATTAGATGCTCAATCATTTTTAATTCAGCCGTATCTGAAAAGTAAATTTGAATTACTGGTTGGAGCATTCAGGGATCCTTCATTCGGTCCTATGGTAATGTTTGGCACAGGCGGCAAATATGTTGAAGTGCTTGAAGATACTGCAATGCGTTCTGCATATTTAAATGATAATGATGTTGATGAAATTATTAATGAAACTAAAATCGGAAAGATACTTAAAGGTGTGCGGGGAGAAAAGCCTGCAGATTCAGGTAAGATAAAATCAGTAATAAAATCTGTAGCACAAATGATGCTTGATGAAGAATCAATAAAAGAATGCGACCTTAATCCATTAATCCTGACAGATGATGATAAACTTTTTGCTGTTGATGTGAGGGTTAAAGTTTAATTTTTATAAAGAGAATTATTAAAAAGATTCTTTAATTTTCATTGATATTTATTTTAGTTTAACTTTACAAACATTTTAAATTTTCAACTATGGATTATTTTAAATCATCATACTTTACCTACAAGCAAGATAATTCCCTTTACTGTGAAGAAACCCCGGTTAAAGAAATAATAAATAAAACAGGTACACCGGTTTACATTTACAGCAAAAAATTTTTTGAAGACAGATATAAAGAATTCAGCGAAGCTTTTAAAGAAGTGAAGCATAGAATCTTCTATTCCGTAAAAGCAAATTTTAATATTAATGTTGTTAAGGTTTTTTATAATCTCGGCAGCGGTATTGATGTTAATTCCGAAGGTGAGTTTTACAGGGCATTAAAAGCAGGAGTTAAACCGGAAGATATGCTGATGACAGGTGTAGGTAAAATCCCTGACGAGATAAGGCTTGCATTAGAAAAAAATATGCTGATGATTAAAGCTGAAAGTGAAGAGGAGATTAATCTTATAAATGAAATTGCCGGAAAGATGAATAAGAAAGCTCCGGTTGCTGTCCGTGTTAATCCTGATGTTAATCCGCAGACGCATCCATATATCTCTACAGGACTCTCACAAAACAAATTCGGTATTGGTGTGGAAGAGGCAGAAGAAATTTTTAAGAGACACGAAGAATATAATCATATCTCTTTTACAGGGATTGATATGCATATCGGCTCACAGATTACAACCACTGAACCCTTTGCTGAAGCAGTAAGCAAGCTTTATGAGTTTTATGAGAAGGTAAAATCATTTGGGATTAAGTTAGAACATTTTGATGTCGGGGGAGGGATTGGTGTTTCTTATAATAATGAAAGATCATTTTCTGTTAAAGAATATGCTGAGGCAATAATTCCTTTTTTAAAGAAACTCGATTGTGAAGTTTTTTTTGAGCCGGGAAGATTTCTTACTGCAAACGGGGGAATTCTTGTAACGAAAGTATTGTACAACAAAAAAAATAATTTAAAGAATTTCATTATTGTTGATGCTGCAATGAATGATTTACTTAGACCGAGTATATATTCTGCTTATCATCATATTCAGCCGGTGGAGATTTCGAAAGATGATAAAGATATAATTGCGGATGTTGTGGGTCCTGTTTGTGAATCAGGAGATTTTTTTGCTAAGGAGAGAACCATTACAGAAATAAAATCCGGTGGATTGCTGGCTGTAATGTCTGCAGGCGCTTATGGTATGGTAATGTCATCAAATTACAACGGAAGAAGACGCCCGGCAGAAGTTCTTGTTGATGGAAATAAATTTAAAGTTATAAGAAGCCGGGAAACATTTGAGCATCTTTTGTATGATGAGGTGTAGGTGGTAGTTTACAGGTCGTCCCTACGGGACTTCAAATTGTTTTTCTTATTTAGTTCTACAAACAGGTCGCCCCTATGGGGCTATTTAAAAAAAGATAATTCGTTAAGAATGAATTGTTTATACAATGAAATTAAGAGTTTGTAGCGAAAAATCCCGTTAGGGATGACCTGTTAAACAATTATAAGCAGGTATAAAAATTAAACAGGTCGCCCCTTCACAGGTTAAAAAAATTGAAACAATAAATATTACAAATCCATAAAACTATATTCATTATTTCATTATGAAACGAAAACAATTTATTTCATCCTTATCTCTTGCAGCTGCAGCGGCTTTTATTCCATCTGGCATTAATTCTTTTCCTGTTCAACAGTCTGGTAGAATTAAACCTAAAAAATTAAAAACCGGTGATACAATTGCTCTTGTTACACCGGGCAGTTACATCTCTGAAGAGGAACTTCAGGATTGTATTGATAATCTTTCATCTTTAGGTTTTAAAACTGTTTATAACAATTCAATTTTAAACAGGTCGGGATACTTTGCCGGTACAGATAAAGAGCGCGCTGATGAATTAATGGAAATGTTTTCAAGAAAAGATGTTGATGGAATTATGTGCGCAAGAGGAGGATATGGCTGTGCGAGAATCCTTCCTCTTCTCGATTATGATGTTATCAAAAATAAACCCAAAGTATTAATTGGCTACAGCGATATCACTGCTTTGCTTTATGGTATTTATGCTAAAACGGGACTCGTTTGTTTTCACGGTCCTGTCGGAATTTCAACATTCAACGAATTCAGCACTGACTATCTAAAAAAAGTTTTAATTAATCCTTACGATGAATTAAAGCTGTTAAGTGTTCCTGAAGATGAAGAATCAGAATCATTTACGATTAAAGGAGGCATGGCTGAAGGTGAGCTCATTGGTGGAAATTTATCTGTCATCGTTTCTTTGATTGGAACTGAATTCGATATTAATTATGAAAATAAAATTATCTTTCTTGAAGAAACTTCGGAAGAGCCTTACCGTGTTGACAGAATGCTTACACAGATGATTATGTCGGGTAAATTTGACAATGCTGCAGGAATTGCATTAGGGCTTTTCGATAACTGCGAACCGAAAAAAGATAAACCATCATTCAAACATTCTTTTTCATTAAGTGAAGTTTTATACGACAGGTTCTCTAACCTGAATATTCCTGTTGTTTATGGACTTTCATTCGGACATATAAAAAATAAATTTACTCTTCCGTTTGGTATTAAAGCCAGGCTTGATGCCGATACAAAAATAATTACTCTTCTTGAAAAGGCTGTAATTTAATATTTTGCCTCACAGAAATAAAAAGGAAACAGAATTGAAAACATTAACAATTTTTTTAACATCAGTGTTTATTTTTTCAGGCTGCCTTACTTTTCACCGCATCTCATATAAATTAAATCTTGATGGAGAACTGAAAGGAAACGGTATAATTACTGTTTATGATATTCGCTCCGATGCTGAAACAGAATCGGAATTTGAAGAAGATAAGTTAACTCTCTTTAATTATATTCTTGACAGCGAAAATTTTCTGAATGATATGCGTTATGAAGGGAAAATAATTTTATCAAGAGAATTATTTAAAGAGGATAATCTCCTAAATGGCAGAGCCGAATTTAATTTTAATGACATAAGAGATGTAGAAGCAATTTCTTATGAAGATGGATTTTATTTTCTGACCATGGATTTACAGGACAGTATTCACTCAACAAACGGCGAAGTAGTTTATTCTGATGATTACAAAAGAATTATCTGGGGAAAAGATGTGAAGACAATAGAATTTGAAATGATATCAACTGATTATGATGATATGTATTACCGTGACCTCGCTCCTTTTTATGAAGAATAATTCTTGCTCATCTTTAATTATTGATTTAAAATATCTTTAGATTATGATATGAAAATGTTAACCGGAGTTTATTAGCCAGATGTATGCTGAGATTGTTTTTCCGCTTCCTTTCAGAAACAGTTTTACATACTCTATTCCTAAATCACTAGAAGCTTCTGCAAAAATTGGAGTGCGTGCAATTGCTCCTTTCGGTAAAAGAGTTATTACAGGTTTTATAATTTCAACATCAAAAACAACTGATGTAAAAGAAAATATAAAACCAATTGAAGATATACTTGATTCCAAACCTGTCTTCACAACAAAATCACTCGAGTTTTACAAATGGCTTTCCGATTATTATCTCTCATCATTGGGTGAAGCATTAAAACTTGCAGTGCCCTATGGAACTGAAGTTGAATCAAAAAGAAAAATAATTATTGATAAAAACTTTGCATCCGGTCTTCTTCAGAAAGAAAAAGATAAAAATTCAATTAAATCAAAAATTCTTAAAATAATTTCTGAGAGAGATGAAATAAATCTTTCACATCTTCAAAGACTTGTACAGAAAAAGAATATTTACTCAACACTTAGCAATCTTGAAAAGCAGGGAGCAATAACAGTATTAAATGAACTTGCCGGTGCAAAGGTAAAAATAAAAAAAGCGAAGTATGTTAAACTTGCAAAGCCGGTTGGGGAGATTTATTCATATTTCCCCGAGATTGAAAGAAAATCTCCGAAGCAGGTAAGTATACTTTTATTCCTTGCATCTTTAAAAGGTGAAGCTGTTCCTTTATCATATCTTCTTGAGAAAACAGAAGCATCAAAATCATCTGTAGATAATCTTGAGAAGAGAGGATTTATAAAAGTTTATGATAAAGAAATCTCAAGAGATTATGTTGAAGTTTATTCGGAAAAGAAAACTGAGCTTAAATTAACTCCCAAACAGGAAGAAATAATTTGTGAGATTGGGAAATCAATTACAAAAAATGAATTCAAACCTTACCTTCTGCATGGTGTAACCGGCAGCGGCAAAACACAGGTATATATTGAGTTAACAAAAAAAGTTCTTGCAGAAAAAAAATCGGCTTTAATACTTGTTCCTGAAATTTCTTTAACTCCCCAGATAACTTCACGTTTCTATAATAATTTCGGTAACAAAGTTTCGGTGCTTCACAGCCGCATGTCTCCCGGTGAAAGATATGATTCATGGAGAAAAATATTAAACGGAAAAACATCGGTTGTAATTGGTGCGCGCTCTGCACTCTTTGCTCCACTTCAGAATATTGGAATAATTATAATCGATGAGGAACATGATTCAAGTTATAAACAATTTGATTCTGTTCCGAAATATCATGCACGTGATAGTGCGGTAATACTGTCGCAGTTTCATAAATGTCCTGTGCTGCTTGGTTCTGCCACACCATCCATAGAAAGTATGTACAATGCACAGAGCGGTAAATACAAACTGCTTGAAATGCCTGAAAGAATTGATGATGCCAAACTTCCCGAAATTCATCTTGTAAACATTGCCCATGAAAAAAAGAAGAAAAAGATGGAGCAGGTTTTTTCAAAATTTATGCTCGACAAAATTGAAGAGAGGCTAAAGAAAAAAGAAGGTATAATAATTCTACAGAACAGGAGAGGATTTTCAACACAGGTTTACTGCAATGATTGCGGCGAACTTGAAATTTGCGATAATTGTTCTGTTCCTCTGGTCTATCATATAAATCAGAATATTCTTAAATGCCACTATTGTGCGTTTACCAAAGAAGTACCCAAAGCATGTTTTAACTGCGGCTCATATTCATTAAAATATTTTGGTACAGGCACAGAAAGAGTTGAGGATGAACTGGAATATTTTTTCCCCAATGCAGTTATAAAAAGAGTTGATTCAGATTCAATCTCTAAAAAAAATTCTTTAAGTAAAATATTAATGGAATTCAGCAGAGGAGAGATTGATATTCTTGTTGGGACGCAAATGGTATCAAAAGGATTGGACTTTCCCAATCTTACTCTTGTGGGAGTTATATCTGCGGAAACAACTTTATGGCTTCCCGATTTTCGAGCAGATGAAAGAACGTTTCAGCTTTTAACACAGGTTGCGGGAAGAGCAGGCAGAAGCAAAGTTAAAGGTGAAGTTGTAATTCAGACATTTAATGAAAAAAGTTTTACTCTTCAGAAAGTTTTGCAAAATGATTTTTATGGTTTTTATGAAAGGGAGATTATAAACAGGCAGAACTCAGGTTACCCGCCGTTTACAAGAATTATACTTATCGAAACAAAAGACCCGGATAATGATAAAGCACGAGGTGCTGCATTTGATTTATTCAAAGAATTATCTCTGTATAAAAATTATATTCAGATAACACCACCATCAGCAGCATTAATTGCAAGATTAAAAGGACAGTACAGGTATCACATACTTGTTAAAAGCAGTAAAGAAAAAGATGCGGGGGGAAAAATTATGCGCAAAGCTGTCATTGATTCTTTTGTTGAATTCAACAGGAAATCACGTTACAGGGATGTAAAAGTCTTTTTTGATGTTGACCCGCAAAGTGTGATGTAATTAAGTTAGGAAGAAATCAGGCACATCTTTAATAACAATCTTTTTCTATTTAAATGATGATAAAAATAAAAAATTATTTATGACTGATGCAGATGTTATTATTGTTGGTGCAGGTGCAGCAGGATTAATTGCTGCACGTAATTTATCCAATGCAGGTAAAAAAGTTTTAATTCTTGAAGCGCGTTCAACAACAGGCGGAAGAATTAAAACAATCCGGAATGAAAATTCTTCATTTCATATCGAAGCAGGCGCTGAGTTTATTCATGGCGATGCGGAACTAACAAAAAAATTACTCAATGAATTTAATATCAGTTACTATCCTGATGAAGGAATCTCCTATTATGTTGAGAATGGTAAGATAAAAAAGGATAGTGCCATCAAGGACTTTCCGCTTCTTCTTAAAAAAGTTAATTCATTAAAAGAAGATATGACCTTTGCATCTTTTATGAATAAATATTTAAATGATTCAAGATATGGTGAATTAAAAAAATCAGTAATAAGATTTATTGAGGGATACGATGCTGCAGATATAAATGAAATAAGTACTTTTGCTTTAAGAGAGGAATGGAATGCTGAAAGTGCAGCAAACTCTTTCAGAATAGAAGGAGGATATGGAAAATTAACTAACAATCTCCAAAAAGAATTTGAAAGAAAAGGTGGAAGGATAATCTCTTCATTAATTGTAAATGAAATTGAAATAAAGAACAATCTTGTTTATACAAAAACAGTTTCAGGAGATATATACTCTTCAGAAAAAATAATTGTAACAGTTCCTCTCGGCATTTTAAATAAACAAGAAGAGGAGAAAAGTTCAATAAAGTTCATTCCCGGTTTAGGTAAAATTAAAGAAGCTTTTAAATTTTTAGGATATGGTTCTGTTATAAAAGTATTTTTTGAATTTAAAGAATCTTTCCGGAAAAATGTTATAGAAACAAAAATGCCTGATGCAGGATTTATATTTTCAGATACTCCTTTTACTGCATGGTGGACTCAATTACCGAATAAAATTCCTTTACTTACAGGTTGGCTTTCAGGTCCTAAAGTAGATAAGCTTGAGAGAAGAGATGATGAATTCATTTTGAATGAGGCTCTCAATTCTCTTTCTTATATCTTGAAGGAAGAGAAAGAAAATCTTGAAAGAAATCTTAACTATAAAAAATCTTTTAACTGGAAAGATGATTCTTTTTCTCAGGGAGCTTATGCTTATGCAAAGCCAGGTGCCGATGATGCAATAAAAATTATTACCGAACCGGTAGACAATAAACTATATTTTGCAGGTGAAGCTTTTTACAGAAGTGATTCAATGGGGACTGTTGAGGCAGCACTTCAAAGCGGACTGAAAGCTTCTGAAAAAATTCTCAGTTAAAACCTTTCCCAAAAATAAGAACCTCAATATTATCATTCTCCCGATTGAAAAGCTTTGAGAAATAAATCTTTTATTTCTGTTAAAAACATAGAAAAACAAGTCCGCATTTTTAATGGAATATTATTTGGTACATCCCGTCCATTAAAATACTGAGGATATTTATGTTCAATTCTATAGTTATGGTTAAACAGGTTCCTGATACTGCAAACATTTCCGGCAAGGTGATGAAAGATGATGGAACTGTTAACCGGACTAAACTCCCTGCAATCTTTAACCACGAAGACAGAGTAGCACTTGAACTTGCACTTCAGGTAAAAGAAAAATATGGTGGAAAAGTTACCGCAATTACTATGGGTCCGCCAAGAGCATCCGATGTTTTACGTGAGTGTTTATACATGGGTGCAGATGAAACTTATTTAATAAGTGACAGAAAATTTGCTGGTGCAGATACTCTTGCTACTTCCTATGTTTTAAGCGAAGCAGTAAAAAAAATCGGTAATTATGATTTAATATTTGCCGGCAGGCAAGCAATTGACGGGGATACAGCACAGGTTGGTCCTCAGACAGCAGAAAAGCTGAATATTCCCCAGGTAACTTATGTTGAAGAGATAATTGATATTTCAGAAAACAAAATAAGAATAAAAAGAAAAATAGATGGCGGGTTTGAAATTGTAGAGAGTGTTCTTCCTGTATTAATAACAGTTCTGAAAGATGTTGTTGAACCCCGTCCGTTCAGTGCAAAAAGAGTTATGGCTTTTAAGAATGCAAAATCTCTTCTTGATATTGAACAGATTGCAGATGAGAATTCACTACTCGATAAAGATAAACTTGTTTATGAGTATAAAGAAAAAAATCTTTTGATTAATACTCTTACAATGGATGATTTGAAGCTTGATATAAACAGGTGCGGAATATCAGGTTCACCGACAAAGGTTCATAAAGTTGAATCGGTTGTGCTTAAAGGCGGAAGCCAGGTAAAAATAGAACCAACAAAAGCCGGTCTTAGTAATCTTATTGAACAATTAATGACTGACCACATTTTCGGATAGGAAAATAAAAATGAATTTTAAAAATGAAGTCTGGGTTTTTATTGAACAGCGTAACGGCAAACCTGCAGATGTAAGCCTTGAGCTTCTTTGCAAAGGATATAAACTAGCCAAAGCAATGAACGGCAGCTTGAAATCTGTTGTAATCGGCAGTAATGTAAAAGGTATTGCCGAAGAAACATTTAAATATGGTGCCGATGAAGCGCTGTTGATTGACCATCCTTCACTTAAGAATTTCAGAACATTACCTTACAGCAGAATTCTGAATGATCTTATTAAATCCCAGGTACCGCGTATAGTTTTGTTTGGTGCTACTATCACAGGAAGAGATCTTGCACCTAGAGTTGCATCATTTACCAAAAGCGGGTTAACAGCAGATTGTACTGACCTGCAGATCTCAGATGTTAAATATCTTGGAAAGGATTATCACAATCTTCTTTTGCAAATAAGGCCTGCTTTCGGTGGAAACATAATTGCAACTATAATAACTCCTGATGTTCCGACACAGATGGCAACAGTCAGAGAAGGTGTAATGGAGTTAGTCCCTCTCGAAAAACCAAATGAAATAAAAATAAAAGAAATTGAATATAAACCTGATCCTGTTGATGATCTTGTTAAGATAATTGAGCAGCACAGGGAGGAAAATAAGGTAAACCTGAAAGCAGCTCCGATAATTGTTGCAGGCGGTTATGGTTTGGGAACCAAAGAGAATTTTAAATTAGTTGAAGAACTTGCTCATACAATTGGCGGTGAGGTTGCCGGAAGCCGTGCTGCAGTTGATGCGGGCTTCGTTAGTCCTGAAAGACAGGTTGGACAAACAGGTGTAACTGTAAGACCAAAACTTTATATAGCTGTAGGAATCTCCGGTGCAATACAACACAGGGCAGGTATGCAGGAATCAAATAAAATTATTGCAATTAATACAGATCCTGAAGCTCCCATATTTGAAATTGCACATTACGGGATTGTTGGCGATGCAATGGAAATTCTCCCTGAATTCATAGAAGTATATAAACATAAATTGAAATAACGTACAGGTTTTTATATGCCGAATTTCTTCACAGATAATAGTGATATTCAATTCTACTTTAAGAATCTTGATTTAAAAGAAATTGTTGAAATTGCCGAAGATAATTTTGAAGATGCAAAAAAATATAATTATGCTCCTCATAATTACGAGGATGCAATGGAGAACTACAAAAAGGTTCTTGAGATTACAGGTGATATAGCAGGTAATTTTATTGCACCAAGAGCAGCAGAGGTTGATGAAGAAGGTGCGGTTTTCAGTAATGGTAAAGTAGCTTATGCAAAGGGAACTCAGGAAAATCTTAAACAGCTTGCACAGGCTGATTTAATGGGAATGATTTTTCCAAGAAAGTATGGCGGACTTAATTTCCCGTTCACAATTTATATGATGGCTGTTGAGATGGTTTCAAGAGCCGATGCATCATTAATGAATTTATTTGGTCTGCAGGATATTGGTGATACAATTAGAAAATTCGGCAGTGAAGAACAAAGAATGGAATTTCTTCCGGGTTTCTGTACTGGTAAATATACCGGGGCTATGGCTTTAACCGAGCCGGATGCAGGCAGCGACCTTCAGGCTGTAAAACTTCAGGCTTACCAGGATGAAAATGGAAAATGGTTTTTAAAAGGTGTGAAAAGATTTATTACAAACGGCAATGGCAATGTTTTGCTTGTACTGGCAAGGTCTGAACCGGGTACAAAAGATGGAAGAGGTTTAAGTATGTTTGTCTGTTACGGCGATGAAACTGTAAAGGTCAGAAGGATAGAACATAAACTTGGAATTCATGGTTCACCAACATGCGAGCTTCAGTTTAATAATACACCATGCCAGCTTGTCGGAAGCAGAAAGTTCGGATTGATAAAATATGTTTTTGACCTTATGTACCGTGCACGAATGGGTGTATCTGCGCAGGCTCTCGGTATTTCTCAGGCAGCTTACGAGGAAGCATTAAATTATGCAAAGAACCGTGTTCAATTCGGCAAATCTATTTACAATATTCCTGTTGTAACAAATATGCTGATTGATATGCGTACAACACTCGAAGCAAACAGAGCTTTGTTTTATAACACAGCACTTACTGTAGATACCAAAGAAAAGCTTGAAGAGAAAATTGAAAAACTTAAAGCCGAAGGTAAACCTTACTCTGAAGAAAATCAGAGATTAAAAAAATTAATAAAGGAAGCAGGATTTCTTACACCGCTAACAAAATATATTCTTACAGAATCCGCTAATAAAATTACTTATGATGCTTTACAGATTCATGGCGGTACAGGATATATGAAAGAATTCAGAGTGGAAAGATTAGCCCGCGATGCACGCATTACAAATATTTATGAAGGTACTTCACAACTTCAGATAGTGGCTGCTATTGGCGGAGTTCTTAATGATATCCTGGCAGAAAAGTTTGATGAATATGAAGCGAGAGAATTTAAAGGTGGTGTAGGTAATCTTGTAAACCATCTCAAAGAGATCAGAGAAATATTTAAAGACTGCCTGAAGTATGTAACCGATAAAAAAGACCCTGCCTTCCTTGATGTTGCGGCAAAAGACCTGGTTGAACTTTACAGCTATATCCATACCGGATATCTTCTTCTTGAACAGGCAGAAATTGAACCCAAAAAAGTTTTTATAGCCAACAGGTATATTTTAAATTCTCTTGCAAATGCAAGAAAAAATGCAGAATCAATTAAAGATGGATTATTTTCAGATATTCTGCATGCTGAAAAAATTTTAGTTTAACCGGAAGTATAAACAGAGGTACATAAAATGGAAAAGAAAACAATCCGCAAAAAATTTAACTACTACAGAATTTACGATGACAAGGAAGAGCTTAATTATTTTAAAACTATACTTTCACACAAACAGGTAGAAAAATATCTTAAGTCTTACGAGAAGAAGCACAATAAATATTTCAACCCTGAGTTTATAGAATTTCTTCAGAAATACGATAACAAAGCTGAAATTATAAAAGTAGAAGATATTTCTTACTAAAAGATTCAGATTCTGTTATAGTTAAGTCAGATTGCAATTTTAACAGCATCAACAAGAATATTAATTGCTGCATTAATTGCTTTTTGTGCGGCAGCCTTTGTTATTATTTTAAATGTGAGCATTTCAGCTTCAAGAACTTTCTTTTCTCTTTCAAGTTCATTCTTAAATTCTTTGTCTGAAATTTCTCCTTTCAGTCTTGCTTCTGCCAGTGCTTTTAATGCATTCTTTTCATTTTCAAAAATTACTTTAAGATATGGAGGGACTTTCTGAAGTTCATTTTTTAAAGAAGATACTGCAGCATTTTTCATTTCAGTAATAACCTTGTTTATATCAAAACTCATTTATTCCTCCGTAAAGTTTATTCTTCTTTTGCACTTTCACCTATAGCCATTGCAGTAAATATTCTGCTGAACTGCTCCCTGTGCTGTTTAATTATAAAATCGCTGACAGAATTATTCTCTTTATGATTTTCTTTATCATCAAGCCATAACTCAATTGCAATTTCTGTTTGTCTTACAGATTCTTCATTTAGTGGCCTTACTTTATTCTGCAATAGTAACGAACGCAAATCAACTTCAATTAAAAGATAATCTTCTTTAAAATTTTCATAGACTCTCTCATCGACCGGAGTTTCAAGGAGTCTTGTATAAAACAAATCTATTTCTTCAGCTACCCTTATTATTTCATTATGAATGTTCTCGTTATAATCCGCAACAAGCTGAACTCTGCATCCCCCTGAGAGAAAAAATATTATTGACAGGGCTATTAAATATTGTACAGAATATTTTCTCATAGTTTCTTTCATATTTTAATTTAAGTTTATGCCGGGAGTAACGGTTTTGTTAATTCTTCTCTGATTGATTTATATTCTTCCCAATCAAATTTTTCAAGAAAATTACCTGCAGCTTTTGCCCCCTGAATAAAAAGGTCAAGTTTATCTTCATCGGGCATAGAAAAATTCAACCAGTTATGTTCTTTAGTATCAACAATAGTAATGAGTTTTTCATAATCATTATTTTTTAGAAGAAACTGGTAATCAAGAACATGCCGTGCGCTGTTAAAAATAGCCATTAGAAATTTTGGAATATTGGAAACAGGACTGACTTCGTGCCGGTCATCTCCGAGTTTTACACCGAATGTCGGAAGCCTTGGAATAATTTTATGATTATGAAAAACGTCTATGGGAAAATTTGAAAGTACACCGCCATCAACAAATACTGATTCTTCCGGGGGAATGCCTTTATATCTTACACATTCATACCATGAACGGCTGTCTTTATTCCCTGTCTTAACTTTATAAGGATGAAAGAATAAAGGAATAGACATTGATGCGCGTACAAACTCTGCAGGATTAACCTTCTGAGGTTCTTCCCAGAATAAGTTTGCCATTTCGGGAAAGATAATTCGTGATTCGGTTGTTATTTCTGCGGCAATAATTTTTAGTTTGGGATTAAGTCCATCTGTTGTTCTGTTTACTCCTTCACGTATTCTCAAACCTTCAGGAACACTTCGCAGCTTCATAAGCTCTGATGAAGTATTGATATTATTGTCTTTAAGTATATTCAAAATCCATTTCTTGAATTCATCGCCCGGATTCATTCCCTGGTTTTTAAAAGCATACTTTAAAACCCATAATCCCCATAAAAGTTTTGTAAAGATATTTGATTTATTCTTTACTGCATTTAAAAAATTCTTTACATAAAAGGGACCATCGACAAAATCAAAAAGGTTCTGGTTTACAAGGTATTGAATTATCTTTTCTGTCTTTGGTTTATTTATTTTATCTGCACCGGCAAGCAGCATTGTATTTATTGCACCTGCAGAAGTTCCCGCAAGACTAAAAAACCTTATACCTGCCTGTTCGAGAACATAAGTATAACCAAGCAGCGCAATTCCAAGAACACCTCCGCCTTCCTGAACAAGGTCGACATACTGGTTTCCTTCATCATCAATTACATCCGAAACATATATTGTGCGTGCTTTTAAATTCTGAATAATGTTTTGCACTTCAATATTATTTGTAAAATATTCTGTATTCACTTTATCCTCATTTATTATTTCCCTGGGCAGGTTTTTTACCTGTACCTCTTATTACCCGGTTATCGAACACTATTCCTCTGCAAAAATTAATATACCGGAACCAGAACACCCTGTGAAAACTTAGAAACTATTTTTAATCCTGCCATTGAAATAAAAGGATAAAGTCCATCCATTAAACTCCACCCGATTATGTAAGCAGTATTTCCATCTATAAAAAAGAAGTAGGGGAGTTCCCAGGTTCCGAGGAAATATCTTTCTGTTGCCTTAACTGTAAAACTGAAGATTGCAAATAAAAGAAATTGTTCCCACAAAGGATTTTTATAGCAGCCGGCATAAAGAAAGGTTAGACACAAACCTATCCATATAAAAGTATGAAAGAAGTTATTTAGCCATGGAAGAAAACTCATTATGCCGATAAGATAGAAGAGATAATTTCCTATAAAAACTCCAACAGACCACCCCCAGAATAAAATCCAGAATGTTTTTCTGAAGTTTAATTCAACTCTTTTGTTTGCATATCTCATAACAATAAAGAGTGCAGCATAAACAAGAAGGACAAAGAGATAATCAGTAAAAGAATTTCCTGTGCCTAAAATCTTTTCCATATCTCCTCCTGTTTAGTTAATAAACTCGCATGAATAATCTGCAAGAGCCATAACTGTAAGCTGCGGATTTACACCAACACTTGACGGGAAAACACTTGCATCACATACATAAAGATTATCATACCCAAAAACTTTAAACTCAGGATTAACAACACCTTTACTTTTATTTTTACTTATTGCATTACCTCCCTGAGGATGCCCTGTACCTAAAGTAATATCACCTGGTTTTTTAACTAAATCTTTTAACTGTTCAAGTTCATTTTCATTTTTAAATTCATAGTATTTAAATGTGTGTGGAAGAATTAATTCAGCCCCGCCTGCAAAGAATATTTTTCCTGCAAGAATTAATCCTTCAATTAATTTTTCAAGGTCATCTTTAGCGGGAATATATTTTACATCTCTTCCGAATAAGCCTGCTGCTTTTACTTCTCCGTTTGTTTGTGTAGGAACAAGAATTCCGGCACAGGAAAGATGATCATACCTTCTCATATTTTTAAAGTGATCATCAAACCAGCCAGGCATTGTTAAAGCCTGTGCAACCGGCGGGTTAAACCATGTTTCAATTATATATCCTCTATTTGGTTTTAACTGAATGTAATGTGAAATCTGTAAGCCTTCATAAGAATTAATTTTTTCTTTAAACACTGCAGTAATTGGTGATCCCATATTAAAGCAGAGATTTTTTCCTGTCCTGCCGTTTCCGATTCCTGATCTTAAAAGAATAAGGCTTGAAGAAACAGCACCAGCAGAAACAATAACTGTATTTGCAGTAATATTAATTTTCTTTCCATTTCTGAAAACGCACTCAATCTTTTTAACTTTTCTGCCCGATCCTTTTATTTTGTGAGCTTCGCATCCTGCAATTATTTTTAAAGCATCGGGATGTTTCCTTTGAATATTCGGCAGAACAGTATCAAGCATAGATAATTTTTTTCCATACCTGCATCCGATATTACAGTAACCGCAGCCAAGGCAGTCGAGTATGTTAGCTTCAACTACATCGAATTTATTGGGACTGAGATTAAGGTTTAAATTTTCAATTCCTCTTTTAAAAGGAACGGAGCCTCTGTTAAGAAAATTATGATCTTGCGACCTGACTCCCATTAACCCTCTCATTTTTTTAAATGAACCTGCTTCACCAAACAAACCTTCCTTACTTAAACCTGCATCATAAAGCTGCGGGTCATTCCATCTATCGAGAACATCTTCCGGGAGATCGAAACAAACTGCATTGTTTATTACTGTTGTACCACCAACGCAACTTCCCTGCAAAATCTGAAACTGAAAATCGCGGCTTAACTGCAGTGCGCCATCAGAATAAAGCCGTGAAAGCATTTTTACTTCATCATCATTCATTTGGGATGGATCTGTGTATTCACCTCTTTCAAGGAGAATTACTTCGCGTCCCTTCTCAATTAAATTATGTGCAATGATTGAACCTGCAGCACCAGAACCAATTATAACAACATCACCATTTATATTTTCAACATTATTGAAATCGGAAGAGGTATGAACTTTTAATGGTTTTCTTTCAACTGCCGGTAAGTTCTTTAATCTTTCAGGAACATTTTCTCTCTCGCTGAACCTTTTATATCCTATAGACTCAAAAGTTCTTTCATCATTGTAGTAGCCGAGATATGCCATTTGCTTTGATACACGAATCATTACCTTTACAAGATTTCCCCAGAATTCAGGAACAATAAATACATCTTTATAAAATCTGTCTTCAAGAAATTTTCTTCTTTTTAATGAAGATAAATATGTAAGAGGAGGTTTGAAGGAAAGGAGAGGATAGATTTGCATTCCAATCAGAACAATTTTAAATATCCATTTGCTTTTTGCTTTAAAACCTGAAAGATATTTATCAACGTTCATTGCAATATCCCTCGGAGTAACCTTTTCCTCTTTCCCTTCTATTAAAGCTTCCGAAAGTGCAACAAGTGTTCTGAATTGTGCAGGACTTAAATAGCTTAACTGGTAAATTGATTTTTCTGCAGAGAGATAAAACCAGATGAGTAACGCAATTATAACTCCATCCAGAATAACCGAACCCCACAAAATGGTTAGTAAAGGATTACTCATTATAATTTCACCGGTGAAGGGATTTAACATATCAACTGTGCCCCCGGTGTATCCCATTATTAAAACAACTGCAACAGCTAATTCGGAAATTATATGTCCCGCAATTACAATCTGTGTAAGCAGTTGAAATCTTCTTACATTTCCTGCAGCAATAAAACATAAAATAGAAAGAACAGTTACTTTAACCGCAGAGTTTGTAATGAATGGTACATTAATAAAAAGAAAAAGGTAAGCTAATGCAGCAAGCATAAAAACCGCCGCAAGGATATTTAGCAGAACCTCAAGCCTTTTCTGTTGTTTTGTTACACGGAGGGTATTCATATTTGTCATCCTTTCTTTTCAAATAATATTCTTATTCTTTGCCGGGAAAAGAAAAACTAAATTCTCTGCAATAAAATTTTTATAATGCTGTCTTCTTCCTGTGTAAGAGGCGGTTCTGTTTCAACAACAACAACTTCCTCGGGGCAGTCGCGATCAACATTCCAGTAAAGAAGTCTGCCTATATCATTTTCATAAAGAAAAAAAGTGAACTGTTTTGCATTCCTGTAAAGCTCTTCTTCAGGAGAAAAAATGCCCATCCATGTTCCTGTGTTGAAGTAAGATATTCCATTGCCGAAATTTTTTATATCTGCATAATGAGTGTGACCGAAGACTACACATTTCACTTTTAAAAATTCAGCAATCTTCAAAGCATTTTCTCTAATCATTATTCTTACTTCATCAGAACCTGACTTACCTTTTTTATCTTCCTTTTTTCTTAACCATGTTCTTATACTTATAAGAATTATTGCAAGGAGTACAGCGATTAATATTTCAGGAATTTTTAATGCGAAAATAACTTTAAGAATATTTCTGATTATATCATTTCCTATTTCATTAATCTTAAATAATTCAGTGAGGTCGGGTAGAAGAAATAATAAATAAAAAGGAAGTACCCAAACCAAACCTTTAAGTGGAGTTTTAATCATATTCCATAAAAAGCGGTAAGGACCATTAGACAGGATTGGTTCAGCCCTCATATCATTAATTTTGAGGAGAGCTTCTTTAAACCAGGTTTCCCCCGGATGATATTTTTCTGCTTCAGCAAGAATTAATTCATTATTCTTTTCATCTTCCATAGATGATTTTTTCTTCATCCTGGAAATTGATTTTGCTTTCTTAAATGCTTTAAGAAGATACCTGAATGATGTTCCGATTGAAGTAATAAATATATAAGGATAATTTTTCCAGAATTCATCAAGATATTTTGAAAGAGGTCTAATGTTATCTGCAAGGGGATTTACAGATTCCATTTTATTTGAAAAATATCTTACAAGAAAACTTGAGAGATCGAGTTCAATCTGTTTGCCTGCATCTTCATATTCAAAAGGGAGGTAGGGATAAAGGAAATTCCGGAATGATGTTGTGTATTCATACTGGTTGCCATGTTCAACATATAATTTACCGGATATGTAAAAGAACCAGGGAGGAAATTCAATGTTAGTACGGATTAAATGTTTTTGTGAAGGTTCGGCAAGGTCTTCAAGATTTGATACTATTCTTTCCTGAACTTTTTCCCAGAATAACTGAATATCATGATTTCCTTTAAGAATCTTTACAAAATTTCCTTTAGAGATAAATGAAGAAAGTGCTTTAAAAAAAACAGGATGTCCTTTGAATATTTTATCTACCTGGAAAACAGAAGCATTTTCTGAAGTACGTAATCCGTATTTTAGATTAATCTCAGATGAACTGATATTATATTTTTTCTTTTCCTCTTCATCAGGGAAAATTAATACCTGGAGGAAATCGAAGAGATCACCATTAATAATTAATAAAGAAGGGGAATCATTTTCATAAAACTGAAGGAATCTTGCAAAATCATTATCCCAGAAAAAATCTTCAGTAGCAGACCATACACCTGTGCAGGGATCCTTTCCACTTGTCATGTGCATATCTGATGCAACAAGTATTTTTTTGTAATTCATACAATGCCGGCATATGTTGAAAATTTTCAGAACAGGAAAAGAGTAAGATATCCCCTCAGGTTGGAAACGAAACTACAGCAGAAAAAAATGAGTGTCAATAGTTGATGAGAAAAAATTATTTACAGATTAGGTAAGAAAGATGGGATGTCTCAAAAAGAAATTAATTTAGGTTTTACTCGGAGTCTTTAATGTAACAAAGAAACCCAAACCTCCGGGGTTTCCAAAACCCCGGAGATTTTCAAGCATAATTATAATTTAAAATCTTGGATCATCAACAGTAGTGTTGTACCACCACTGAACTTCGACCCAAGCAGGGTCACCAATTCCGCCGCCTCCCCAGTTAACAATTTTTAATTTAGAATAATTGCCATCATTGTCATATAGAAAAACATAATTATCTTCGCGGTCATCCATAAAGTTTGTCCAGTTGCCTGTATTCTTGTCAGGCGAATCTTCACCATCATTCAGATCTGTTCCATTACCTACACGGAATTTAGTAACTCTATCCATGTTTGGGCTCAGATCAGCACTTTGAACAAGGTAACCTTCACCGCCGGTACCAGTGGTTGAATAATAAATATCTACGAAAACATTATCATTTCCTGATATACCGTAAGCATTGCCTGTTGAAAGATCCAGACCACTTGGCTGTTCTGCAGTTGTACCGGCAGTTTCGTAAATCCTGACAGGTCCGTAAGCAATTAAATTGAAATCAGATGTTAATGTAACAGATATGTTGGTTGTTTGATTTGAGTTTACATTAACAGCAACTGTTGTATCTCTGTAATCTTCAAGTGTAAGTGTTACCTGGTGTGTACCCGGATCAACATTTGTAATTGAATCCGGTGTTACCAAACCGGTATTATTACCATTAAGCCATATAGCAGCACCAGCGGGAGATGATTCAACAAAAATACTACCGGGATCTTCTCCTCCCGGATCTGTTGGTCCATTATCTTCATCGCAGGATGTAAAGAATAATGTTGTTGATAATAAAGTTATAAACATTAATATTCTTTTCATTTTTTTCCTTTCTGTTTATTGTTGTTTTCTATAATTGAAACTGAAGTTTTTCTTATCGTGGGTAATCGTAAAAGTGCCAGTCATTGAACTCATATCTTCGGAAAGCTTTGCAGTGTAAGTACCCATATTTCTTGCCTGGTAAGTATCCCTCATCTTAAGTGTTCTTGTTTCGGGATCAAATTCTCCTGCTATCTCCTGGTTAAGAACCTCTCTGAAGTTTGTACTGATTCTTCCTTTAAATGATAAACCATTTTGTTCTGTTATCCTTAATGTTGAATTATGTGCATCAAGCTTTCCTGTCCATGTTCCGGTTATATCTGGAATTTCTACTTCTTTATTTAATGCCAAGGAATCTTCCATTTGAGAGGTTGTATCGGTTTCCCCCTCCATAATTGCAGTTGTGTCTTCCCCTGTCTGAGGAGTTTCTCTTTCACGCTCACCACAGCCTGTTAAAAACAAAATTGTTAATGCCGCTGTTAGCAAAATGAAGATGCCTGATAATTTTTTTATCATTTTTTCCCTTTCATGATTTTTCAGGATTGAAAAAATATTGTTTTAAAACATATGAAATTTTCAGCAAAAAACGTGTTGATTATATCATCATGTTAAAAGTATAATTCTGTAATAAATGCATATAACTTAAACTATATAAGTTTTGTGCGTTTGATCACTAAGAAGAGATTATTTTTTGTATTTCTGTCAATTCATCATTGGAAAAATTTAGGTTGTGTAAACTATTGACAGCCTCTTCAATTTGTGAAACTTTACTTGCACCAATTAATGCAGAAGTAACTGCAGGCTGCCTTAATACCCACGATATTGCCATTTGTGCGAGTGATTGATTTCTGTTTGCCGCAATATCATTTAACTTTTTTACTTTTTTAAGAACTTCTTCTGTAACTTTATCAGCATTAAAAAATTGAATATGCTCTTTGCCTGCACGTGAGTCAGCAGGAATACCTTTAAGATATTTATCTGTCAGCAAACCCTGGGCAAGCGGTGAAAAAACAATGCAGCCAATACCTTCATCGGAAAGAAGCTGGAGCAATTCATTTTCAATCCATCTATCAAACATATTATAATTCGGTTGATGAATAAGCAGCGGCGTACCCATTGCTTTTAAGATCTCAACTGCACGTTTTGTTTCTTCAGGTTTATATTGAGATATGCCAACGTACAGAGCTTTTCCGCTTTTAACTATATAATCGAGTGCACCCATTGTTTCTTCAAGAGGTGTGTCATAATCAGGGCGGTGGTGATAAAATATATCTACATAATCGAGTCCCATTCTTTTTAAACTCTGGTCAAGACTTGCAACGAGATATTTTCTTGAACCAAGATCTCCATAAGGCCCATCCCACATTTGCCAGCCTGCTTTTGTTGAGATTATTAATTCATCACGGTAACTCTTTAAATCCTGTTTTAGAATTTTTCCGAAATTTTCTTCTGCAGAACCGGGAGGAGGACCGTAATTATTTGCAAGATCGAAGTGGGTAATGCCAAGATCAAAAGCGCGATGAATCATCTTTCTGCAGTTTTCAAAAACATCATATCCGCCGAAGTTGTACCATAAACCAAGTGAAACAGGCGGAAGCTTCAATCCGCTTCTGCCACATCTTTTATATTCAAAATTTTCATATCTGTTTTGGGAAGGTTGATACATTTTATTTCTTTCTGATTAATTATAGAAATTTACCTGATTGATAATCAATCATTGCCTGTCTTATCTCTGCTTCTGTATTCATTACAAAAGGACCATAAGAAACGACAGGTTCATTTAATGGTTTGCCATGGCAGAAAATTATAATGGAATCTTCCAGGGCTTCTATGTTTATCATTTCATCATCATTGCTTAATTCAACAAGGAATAATTCTTCTGCCGGAGTTTCATTTACTTTTACTTTTCCTTTAGAAATGTAAAGAAGAATATTTCTTTCCTTATCAACTGTAGTTTTAAAAACTCCCCCTTTCTTAAACTCAATGAAAGAAGTAAAAAGATCTGTCAGAGAATTAATCTTTCCTTTATGATTGTTCAATTCTCCAGAAATCAAATTAACAATCACTTTCTGGTCATCAGATTTAATTTTTGTCAATTCATCATTCTGAAGTCCAATATATTTCGGTTCAATCATTTTAAATTTTGCAGGAAGATTCATCCACAACTGAAGCACCTCTTCAACCCCGCCGTTCTTCTTAAAATCATCTGATGAATTTTCTGAATGAATTATACCTTTACCTGCAGTCATCCATTGAATTCCACCCGAATTTATTATACTCTTACCTCCGGATGAATCACTATGCATAACATCTCCCTGGAGAATAAAAGTAAGAGTTTCAAATCCTCTGTGAGGGTGTGGAGCAAAAGGGAGTCCATTGTTGCCGGGAGGAAACTTCTGAGGACCATGATGATTTAACAAAAGAAACGGATCAATCTGATTTAAACCATTATTAGGTAAAGCTCTGAAAGTAGACAACCCCTGCATTGGTTCATCAATAGCTTTATGTAATTTCTTTACCTTTCTCATATTTACACTTTATCAAAATAAAATTCATCAATTATTTATTCATATATTTCCAATTTCTAGATTTCCCTTCTTCAAGCCATTCAAGCATGGTTGCAATACGCTTCTCACGGGTAGCTTCTGTTTTAGCTTCCGTTATCCATTCAACATATTCTTTCTTATGTGAATTACTGAAATTTTCAAATACCTCTTTTGCTTTTTTATTTTTCTTAAGTGACTTAGTTATATAATCCGGAATAACCAGTTCAACCGGCTGCTTTTTCCTTGGAGGTAATTTTATTCCATCATCATTCAGCTTCTTTGCCTGTTTAAGAAAATCGAGAATTACTTTATCGGGAGGTAAATCTTTTACATTAGTTAATCTTCCAAAATTACCCATTGCCTCACCGCCCTGGTTTGCACGCTTCTGAAGATAACCTTTGGTATCCTTTAGTAAATCTGCTTTCCAGAAAGCCATAACTGCATGCTCTTTAAAAGCTGCAATGTTACATACGGGACCTTTATAATCGAAAAAAGGCATACCCCATTTAACGGTCTCCTCCACTTCAGGTATTGCTTTATGAATTAGTTCTCTAAGTTTAATTAAGATTGGCTGCGCGAATGGTTTGGATTTAGTTATATAAGAATCAATTCTTTTATCTCTTTTGCCCATAGGAGTGGTTCCTGAAAATTATAATACATAATTTAATTACACATTCAGAACTTAAAGATAAGAATGAAGATTTTCAATTAAAGGTGACTGCGATTTGATTATGAGGAGTCGTAATATAAAAAAAGGTTGTCAACTTTTAATTGACAACCCTACCTACCTTATTGCTGACCTACGTATTTCTTCCTAAAACCTGCGGCTAATATTAAAACTTGAATAAGATATATCAAACTGATATTTTCAATCAGAACATAGATAATATCTATTATGAATCTTCAGCAACTTGAATATATAATAGCAGTTGATACTTACCGCCACTTTGCAAAGGCAGCAGAAAAATCATTTGTTACCCAGGCAACCCTAAGTATGATGATTAAAAAGCTTGAGGATGAACTGGGTGTTAAAATATTTGACCGAAGCAGGCAGCCTGTTATTCCAACCAAAGAGGGGGAGGAGTTTATTAAAAGAGCAAAGCAGGTTATTGGCGAAGTAAACCGGCTGAAACATTATGCTGCAGAAATTAAAGGTGAAGTAACCGGTAATCTTCATATAGGAATTATTCCCACTTTGGCTCCTTATCTTCTTCCACTTTTTTTAAGAGGATTTATAGGGAAATATCCTAATCTCAATGTTTACATTAAAGAGATGATTACTGATGAAATAATAGAAAAAATAAAAATAGGAGAGATTGATATTGGTCTTGCTGCAACACCGCTTTCAGAACCTGATATAAATGAATATCCCTTATTCTATGAAGAGTTTTTTGTTTACAGTTCTAACAATGAAAGATTTTCAGGTAAATATCTTTTACCGAAAGATATTGATTTAAAACGTTTATGGCTTCTTGAAGAGGGGCATTGTTTCAGAAACCAGGTGCTGAATTTTTGTGAATTAAAAAAGAAAGAAATCGAGTCTGAAAATCTTCATTATGAAGCAGGGAGCATAGAGACATTAATTAATCTTGTAGATAAGTATGAAGGAATTACAATCATTCCCCATCTTGCTGTATTAAATTTAAAATCAAACCCAAAAAAGAAGATAAGAGAATTTGCAGACCCGAAACCTGTAAGAGAGATATCTATTGTTGCAGGAAAAAATTTTGCAAGAATTAAACTTCTAGAAAAATTAAAAGAAGAGATAATTTCCAAAATTCCTGTTGAAGGAATGTTAAAAAGAAAAAAAATAGTCGCTATTTAAAATAAAGCTGCCTCAAAATTAAATTGAAAATAATTTCTTCGGAGGCAGCAATAAATTAAAATTACATCTCTGCTAAAAAGCTAAGAAACGAAACTGATTTTCCAATACCCCAGAGTAATAATGAACCAAGAATCCACACACCAAACACAAGTAAAAAGTATTTGCCTTTTGAATCAGACCTGAACATCTTTGCAAGCCCTATACTAACAACAGAATAAGCCCATATTGAAAAAGGTTCAAGTTTACCAAGTGCCCATCCTGCAAATGTTGATTTTTCTATTCCTGCAAGTGATGCAACACTTAAATCAGACATTAACTTTCCTAACGACATTGCAACAATAGCTGTAAGTATAACCTGTATAATGCTTATGTATGCGGCTAATCCATTTGGTACCAGAGCTGATTTAAAGTTGCCGTTACCTCTTAAAGCAAATCTTGAAAATGCAAAATGAATTGTTACAACAAGGAAAAATGCTATAAAGCCGAAAATAAAAATTCCGATTGTTTGAAATATCCATCCTATAGGTCACTGGCTCATTGCCATTCTTTCTTTTGCAGTTTCCATTTGCTGATTAGCCTGTTCTCTGGTCAGTTGTCCGCTTTCAACCATATTATCAAAAGTTTTCTGAAGCTGTTCATTCTGTTTTTGTTTTACCTGGAAATTTATTTCATCGTTTGTCATAACCAGAATTTGTGTTAATGAAATAACCAGGAAAAGAATAACAACAGGTAAAAGCCAGTCGCTTGTTTTAAGAGGAAACTTAGAAATTTTTTCAAATGTGGAGGAGGGTTCGGTGAGGATGCCTGTCATTTTATCTGTATGAGATAATTCTTCTTCCGGCTGATAAGTTGAACCTGAAGATTCGGAAAGCTGTTCTTGATTATCCATTTATATAACTCCTATATAAATTGTTAGGAAAGCATTTCAAAAATTATCCATTGTTTTTTCTAAAGGCAAGGAAGAGGTGGAAGATGGAAGATGGTAAATGGAAAATGGAAGATGGGATGGAAAATGTTTTTTCAGATTTTTACATGAATATTGAAATAGATTAGTAAATTTACATTGTTATTTTTATAAATATCCGGAAATTAAAAATGAATACCCGTTCTATCATTGAACCTTTCAAAATTAAATCAGTTGAACCAATTAGATTTACAACCAAAGAAGAAAGAGAAAAAATTTTAAAAGATGCTGGTTATAATCCTTTCCTTATTCATGCTGATGATGTTTTAATTGACCTGCTGACAGACAGCGGTACTTCTGCAATGAGTTCAAAACAATGGGCAGGGATACAGGATGGTGATGAATCTTATGCAGGTTCAAAAAGTTTTTACCGCTTTGAAGAAGCTGTACGAAAAATAACAGGAATGAAATATATTATTCCCACTCACCAGGGCAGAGCTGCAGAAAAAATTTTGTTTTCAATAAAAGGGGGCAAAGGTAAATTCATTCCGAACAATACACACTTCGATACTACAAGAGCTAATGTTGAATTCTCCGGCGCAGAAGCAGTTGATCTTCTGAATGAAAAAGGAAAACATCCTGAAATAAGAGATGATTTTAAAGGCAATATGGATGTTGATAAGCTTGAGGAATTCATAAAGGAAACAGGTAAAGAAAATATTCCTCTTTGCATGATTACAATAACCAATAACTCAGGCGGGGGGCAGCCTGTATCAATGCAGAATATAAGAGATGTTAAATCACTCCTTAAAAAATATGACATACCACTTTTTATAGATGCATGCCGCTTTGCAGAAAATGCATATTTTATAAAGAAAAGAGAAAAAGGATACGCTGATAAACCTCTACTTGAAATTGCGCAGGAAATTTTCTCTTATGCTGATGGTGTAACTATGAGTGCAAAGAAAGATGGACTTGCAAACATTGGTGGTTTTCTTGCAATGAATGATCCTGATCTTGCAATGCAATGCAGGAATCTTCTTATAGTTACCGAAGGCTTTCCAACTTACGGAGGATTAGCAGGACGCGACCTTGAAGCAATAGCCCAGGGACTGGAAGAAGTATTGGATGAACATTATCTTCAATACAGGATAAGAAGTGTAGAATATTTAGGCGAAAAGCTTGTCTCCGCAGGTGTTCCCATAATTGAACCGCCGGGTGGTCATGCAATATATTTGGATGCAAAAAGATTTCTTCCGAATATTCCTCCTGAAGAATTTCCGGGTCAATCTATTGTCTGTGCGCTTTATGTTGAAGGCGGAATCCGTGCGGTTGAAATCGGAAGTGTTATGTTTGGTAAGTATGACAGCAATGGAAAATTAATTCCTCCTCCAATGGAACTTGTACGCCTTGCAATTCCAAGAAGGGTTTATACACAAAGTCATATTGATTATGTTCTTGAAGTTATTCTGGAAGTATTTAAAAACAGAAATTCACTCAAAGGTTATAAAATAACTTATGAGGCTCCTATGTTAAGACATTTTACCGCAAGGTTTGAGAAGATAGATTAATGATTATTAGTTTTTGAATGAAAATAAAAAAAGAATATACTTACTCAACCAGCAAACAGATCTGGCGGCTTCTTCCGTCCAATACAAATAAATTAATAATTGAAGAAAGGGATCCTGAATTAAAAGAAGTTTCTTTCAGTTGCATTGAATTAAGCAGCGGGAAGAAATTATTCATTAATAAAACAATAGAAGAAAAATTCTGGATAGGTATTGAAAAGATTTATAATGATATAATCTTTCTTCACAAATTTAAAAAACCCGATATGCCCGGACATATAGGCATAATCGCTTTTGATATTAATAAAAAAGAAATTCTCTGGAAGAACGATGAATTGATTTTTCTTTTCATTAATAATGAAGATCTTTTTTGTTACAGTGAAACCTCTTTTGAAAGCAAAAGATATTTTAAGCTTAATTATCTTACCGGGGAAATATTAAACAATTATGGAGGCAATCAATCTGAGATAATAAAAACCCAGGAAATGATTAAGGATGAAGATGAATTCGCAGGGTATACTTTTACACAACAGTTTTTCCTTGAGATCGAAACGGATGAAAGAGTAAAAAATATTCTTACCGAAGAGAGAAATTCTAATTTGATTTCCGGTAAAATTAATTACATAAAAATTAATAATCTTTTGCTTTTCAGTTATCATATAATTATTCCTGAAAAGAATGAAATGAAGAATATTTTTAAAGCTGTTGATATTGATAAAAGAAAGATTATTTTTGATATGGAATTAAACAGAGGGGTTAAAAACTTTATTCCCGATTCATTTTTTATTAAAGATAACCTCCTCTTTTTATTGAAAGAAAAATCAGAACTTATTGTTTGCTCTTTGCCGGAATAGTTCTGCAAATAAAAATGGAAATATCAGAGGAAGAAAAAAAATTACTTCTCTCAGCTGCCAGGAATTCAATCAAAAGTTTTTTTGACGGGGAAGAATATAAACCAATCGATTTTAATTTGTATCCCGGGCTCAAACAAAATCTTGGTGCATTTGTCACTCTTAAAATAGATGATACTTTAAGAGGATGTATCGGGTATGTTTTCTCACAGGAAAGCTTATACGATACAGTTTGTGAAGCAGCTAAGCAATCAGCCTTTTGCGACCCAAGGTTTTTTCCGCTTACACGTGAAGAATTTGAAAAAGTTAAAATAGAAATTTCAATTCTTTCTCCTCCGCAAAAAATTAATAATTATGATGAAATAATAATCGGTAAACATGGGTTAATTCTCGAAGAGGGAAAGATTCGCGCAATACTTCTGCCGCAGGTTGCAGTTGCACATAATTTTTTACGTGAACAATTTCTTTCTGCTTTATGTGAAAAAGGAGGACTGCCTCCTGCAGCATGGCAATTGCAAAAACTAAATCTTATGGTTTTTACTGCTGAAGTTTTTTCAGAAGATGACAAATGAAAATAAGAAAACCATCTGTAGCAGGTTTGTTCTATCCTGCTTCTGCAGGAAGACTTAAAGACGAAGTTCAAACTCTTCTTTCCATATCATACAGTAACCAAACCATCAACAATATTTTCGGAATAATTGTACCACATGCCGGCTACATTTATTCCGGCAGAACCGCAGCTTATGCATTTAATCTTCTAAAGAATAAAGATATTGAAACAGTAGTAATTCTTTCACCAAGTCATAGAGAGTATTTTCCCGGCATCTCAATTTATGATGGAGATGCTTATGAGACTCCTCTTGGTATGGTAGAAATAGATAAAGATATAAGAGAAAAATTATCTTCAGATAGCCGCATTATTTTTAAAGGAACAGAAGGGCACAGATATGAACATGCTGTTGAAGTTCAAATCCCGTTTCTTCAGCTGGTATTAAAAAATTTTAAGATTGTACCGGTCGTTATGGGTGACCAGGGAGATCTTTATGTAAGTGAACTTTCATCAAAATTATCTCCTGCTGTTAATGACAAAACAATTATTATTGCAAGCTCAGACCTTTCACACTACTATTCAAAAGCAGATGCAGATGAAATGGATTCAATAGTTGAAAAGAGAATTAAAGATTTTGATTTTGACAGACTTCAGAAAGATTTTAATGTTAAAAATTGTGAAGCATGCGGTGCAGGTACAATTGTTTCTTTAATGAAAGCAGCCTGGTATAAAAAAATTAATAGTTCTCTTGTACTAAACAGATCGGATTCGGGAGATACATCAGGGGACCATAGCCAGGTAGTTGGTTATCTTTCTGCGGTTATTTATAGTAATTAATTCCTGCTTCAATGTTTCCTGTTGTAATGAATGTATGTATTTTAATTCTTCAGAAATAAAATTTAAAGTATGTTTTCTGAAAAATCTGAAATAGCAATTATCGGGGCAGGAAAAATTGCATACTCACTAACATCTGCATTAACTAATGCCGGATATAAAATTGCCTGTATAATCAGCAGAAATAAAAAATCTGCAAAAAGCCTTGCTGATAAATTTAACATACCTGGTTATTCGGCAAATCTTAATTCAATTTCAAAAAAGATAAAAATATTTTTTCTTACTGTTCCCGACAGGGAAATAAAAAATACAGCAGACATATTAAGCAGGTTAGAAATTAATTTTAAAAATTCACTTTTCATTCATGTCTCAGGTGCACTTGATATTAATGAACTTTCATCATTGAAAAAGAAAAAAGCTAATGTTGGTTCTTTTCATATTATGCAGACATTCCCCTCAAAAAAAATTGTTGAGATTACCGGCTCATCCGCTGCTATAGAGACGAATAATAAAATTGCAGAAGAATATCTTCTCAATCTTGCTGAAAATCTTAAACTTAATCCTTTCAAACTAAACTCTGATAAAAAAATATTTTATCATCTGGCAGGAGTATATGCGTCGAATTTTCTTGTAGGAAATTCTTTTATTGCCGAAGAACTTTTTTCTTTGACAAAACCCGGAAAGGATTTTTATTCTGTCTATTCAAATACAATCAAATCTACTCTTGAGAATATCAGAAACTCAGGTTCATTAAATGCTTTGTCAGGTCCTGTTGAGAGAGGGGATTATGAAACTATCAATAAACATATTGGAGCTTTAAGAAAAAACAGAAAGCTGCTGTTAAATTATATTGTTCAGTCGTTAAATCTTATTAAAGTTATAAAAAGAAGGAAACACTTAAACAGCGGGCAGAAAAAAATAAATAAACTTCTTAAAGATGAATTAAAAAAAACTTTGAATGTAGGATGAGAGGAAATATGTAATTGCTGAAAATATTGCGGAGAGAGGAATTGTTAAAACCCATGCCCATAAAATATTTTTTGCTACACCCCATCTGACTGCCGAAAAACTTTTTAAAGAACCTACTCCTATTATTGCTCCAGTAATTGTGTGGGTAGTGCTGACAGGAATTCCAAACATTGAAGCAAGTGAAATTGTTAAACCTGCAGATGTCTCAGCGCTGAAACCGCCGAAAGGATTTAATTTTGTTACCCTCATACCGAGTGTTCTAATAACCTTCCATCCTCCGATTAATGTACCAAGAGAGATAACTGTATAACTGGCAATAATTATTTCATAAGGAACATAAAAAGTATCACCGATTAATCCGTTTGTGAACAATACAACTGCAATAATACCCATGGTTTTTTGAGCATCGTTTGAACCATGGCTTAAACTGTAAAGCGCTGCCGAAATAAGCTGAAGCTTTCTGAAATAATTATCAACTTTATAAGGAGACATATTACGGACAATCCAGAGAGTAATTATTGAAAATATGATTGCAACAACAAATGCAATTATGGGTGCAAGAAAAATAAATATTACAATTTTAGTATAACCGGATACTATAATTGAACCAAACCCGGCTTTTGCAACTGCTGCTCCTCCGTATCCTCCTATGATTGAATGAGAAACACTTATTGGTAAACCAAAATGAGTTGCAGTTGCAGTTAAAATAATTGCCCCTACAAGTCCCGAGAGTATAACAAAATTATCAACTACAGTAACATCAACAATTTCCTGCCCGATTGTGTTTGCAACATGTACTCCGAAAAAAAACACAGCAACGAAATTAAAAAATGCTGCCCATAGCACAGCCTGGAAAGGTGTAAGTACTCTTGTTGAAACAACTGTGGCAATAGAATTTGCTGCATCGTTCATTCCATTGTAGAAATCGAAGATGAGCGCAAGTACAATTATGATGATTACAAACGTTAGCAAGTCAGTTATTCTTAATGAATATTGATAGGATAATATTAGCAGCCGACTGGCATTTATCGCATATACTTTCCAGTATATCGAGAATTTCTTTTTCTTTTATAAGAGTAATTGCATCTGTTTCTTCGTTAAAAAGATCTTTATTTGCAAGCTGATAAATTTTATCTGCTTCTGCTTCAAGATCATTAACAGCTTTGCATTCATTTATTCTTCTTGCTTTAATATCCTGGATAGCAACTCCAAGCTCTTTAATCTGCTGAAGAATTATTGCAGAAATTTTATCAGTATATTTTATTCTTTTTTGAATATTAAAAGTTTCAACCCTGTTTGAAACTCCAAGCAGCATATCGCTAATATTCGATAATCTTTTAACGAGAGCAAAGATATCCTCTCTGTCAAAGGGTGTAATAAAAGTTTTATTTAATCTTTTTATAATCTTTGAAGAGAGTTCATCACATCTCTGCTCAAGGGGTTTAATTTTAAGAAGAAGGCTGTGGTCTATAATGTCAGATGAAAATAATTGGTTTGCATATTTAGCCATTTCTGAAATATGGCTTATCATTTCATTGAATTCTTCAAAATATTTTTCTTCTTTCGGAACAAGCCCTTTTAGCATTAAATTCTCCAGTAACTGAAACATTTACGTTTCAAATATAATTTCTTTTTTTTAAACCTCTAAAGCCATCCGGAAAATTATTAAACCAATTTGCTATATTTGAACAATTTTTTTTCAAAAATTTTTTAAAAGTGGAGCAGATCATAGAAAAGAAATCAAATAACCGCGCTGAAGTATTAGACAAAATTGTTTCTCTTGCAAAAAGAAGAGGCTTTGTTTTTCAATCGAGTGAAATTTACGGAGGATTAAACGGGTGCTGGGATTACGGTCCCCTCGGTGTTGAACTCCTTAGAAATATTAAAGAAGAATGGTGGAAAGCCATGACCTACCGTGAGGATGTGGAGGGGCTGGACGCATCTATTTTAATGCATCCGAGAGTATGGGAGGCTTCAGGTCATGTTGAGAATTTTACAGACCCGATGATTGACTGCAAACAATGCAAAGCACGCTTCAGGCTTGATACTCTTGCAGAAACTTTAAATGAAAAGAAAAAATCTAAAGCTGTTGAAGAATTAAAAACTGAAATAATTAATGATAATTCATTAATAGATAAGTTTAATGCAGCAGTAAATTCAGAAGATTCTTTCAACTCTCTGCTTGAAGATCCTGATTTGAGTAAAAAACTTTTATCACTTTTAAATTGTCCGCAGTGCGGAAATAAAAATACATTTACTGCTGCACGGCAATTTAACCTTATGTTTAAAACTTTTATTGGTCCTGTTGAAGATTCAGGTGCTGTTGTTTATCTAAGACCCGAAACCGCACAGGGAATTTTTGTGAACTTTCTTAATGTGCAGTCTTCATCAAGACAAAAACTTCCTTTTGGTATTGCTCAAATCGGCAAAGCTTTCCGCAACGAAATAAATACTAAAAATTTTCTTTTCAGAACAAGAGAATTTGAACAGATGGAGATGCAGTTTTTTGTTAAACCTTCCGATGATAAAAAATGGTATGATTACTGGAAAGAAGAAAGAATACAATGGTTTAAAAATCTTGGTATGACCGAAAATAAATTAAGATTTCATGATCATCTCAAAGAGAAACTGGCTCATTATGCAAAAGAAGCTGCCGATATTGAGTATGAATTTCCTTTCGGCTGGGGAGAGATTGAAGGAATTCATAACAGAACCAATTTTGATTTAAGCAGGCATGAAGAATACTCAGGTAAATCATTAAAATATTTTGATGAAGAATCGAAAGAAAAATTTATTCCATACATAATTGAAACATCTGCTGGTGCAAGCAGATCTTTCATGGCATTTCTTATTGATTCATATTATGAAGAAGAAGTTAAAGGTGAAATGAGGTCTGTTCTGAAACTTCACCCAAAACTTGCTCCAATAAAAGCTGCACTTCTTCCCCTGGTTAATAAAGACGGCATGCCCGAAATTACTAGAAAGATTGAAGCTGATTTAAGAAAGAGTTTAAAAGTATTTTATGATGATAAAGGTGCAGTAGGAAGAAGATACAGGAGACAGGATGAAGCAGGTACACCTTTCTGCATTACTGTTGATACACAAACATTAAGTGATCAGACAGTAACTATACGCGAGCGTGATTCCATGGAACAGGTAAGAGTTTCTTCAGATAAAATACTCGATTATCTTCTTAAGAAACTTATCTGATCTTATCATCAGTAAAATTTTTATTCTCTAAAATTACCTCGAATGGTTATCTCTCATTTTATTATATTTAATGAGCAATAATTTAAGGAGAAGTAGAATGCTTACTGGCAAGCTGAGTTATCTTTTCAGATTTTTGATGTTAACAGTAATAAGCTTTTCATTTATCGGAGGGGATTGCAGCACCGATCCCGACCCCGAACCGGTTCCCGAAACAGTTGCCCCGCCAAACAGTATTTCATTATCAGTTGATGCACTTCCCGGCGGCGGTTCTTATGCAATAATTAATTGGACAGCATCTCCTGATGAGGGTGAAGATAATTTTAAAGGTTATAGAGTAATAACTGTTACTCTTAATTCTTCAGGACAGATTGTATCAACTTTTGAAGAAAGAGAATTGCCAAAAAATCCAAGAACACACCAGGTGCTTTCAATTAACAGGGGTACAAGGTATAAAACATTTTTATTAGCAGAACTTGAAGATGGAACAAAGAGTGATTCCCTTGAAACAGAAGTATACAGTGGTGTTTACTATAACAATGATGGTGTAATCGATTCTTATACTGCGGGACCAAGCAATGCAAAAAGTGGTTATGGATGGAATCCGTCAACAGGAGCCGGAACTCAATATGCTTTCTCATTAGCAAATAGAGAGTTGATAGATATAAATGTAAGGATATTTGGAGTAAGTGATTTGTATTTCGTTACTCCGGATTTCATTGATGAAAGTTTTAAAAGTACCTCTTATAGTTTAGTAGGTGCAGGTTTATTAGCTTTTAATGAAACTGTATTACAGGAACCAGACCGACCAACGATAAAGATAGAAGTTGATAATGTTTATTTAATAAAAACAGAAGAAAATTATTATATAAAAGTTTGGGTAAAAGAAGTAACAAATAATCCCGAAGGATATTATACAGTAGAATTTGATTATAAAGTTCAGCCTGTTGAAGGTTTAAGAATTCTAAAAAGATAATTTTTCATAACAAATTATTATAAATAAAAAGACGCCCCACCTGGGGCGTCTCTTCTTTTTATGAGAACAATTAAAAAAATATTTCTGCTTATAATTTTTCTATCTGCCATTGCAACTGCACAGGATGCAAAATTTGATTCACTTGTTACAGTTGGAATTAAGCAGATCTATAATATAAAATTCACTGAAGCCGAAAAAACTTTCAGAAATGTTATTGCTTCTTATCCCGATCATCCCGCCGGAAGATTTTTTCTTGCGATGATTGACTGGTGGAGAATACTTATAAACCCTGATTCGGAAAAATATGATGAAATCTTTTATCAGAAACTTGAAGATGTAATTTATCAATGCGACCAGATTTTAAAGAAAGACCCTGAAAACGTAGATGCACTATTCTTTAAAGGAGGTTCAATTGGTTTCAGGGGGAGATTAAGAGCTTACAGGAATAGCTGGCTTAAAGCTGCTGATGATGGAAGAGCAGCATTGCCGATTGTTGAACGTGCTGCAGAATTAAATCCTGATAATGTTGATGTACAGCTTGGGTTTGGTATTTATAATTATTATGCTGCTGTTATTCCGGAAGAATATCCTATGGTTAAACCTTTAATGTTATTCTTTCCTAAAGGTGATAAAGAAAAGGGAATAAGCCAGTTAGTAAAAACTGCAGAGAGTGGAAAATATGCTAACTATGAAGCACAATATTTTTTAATGACACTCTTTTACAATTTTGAAAACAACCCTATCAAAGCTGATGAATATGCTGCAAAACTTACACAGGAATTTCCTGATAATCCCACATTCCAGAGATGGAAGGGAAGAATAGCAGTTAAAAGAGGCAATCTTGATTCAGCATCCGAAATATTTAAAGATATGCTGACAAAAAATGAAAAAGGTTTTACAGGTTATAATAATAAAACAGTTCTAAGAGAAGCACATTATTATATTGGCCTTAATCATTTTAATACAGCAAGATATGATTCATCTTTAATTCATTTTAAAGAATGTGAAAGAATATCAAAAGAAATAGATGAAGATGAATCTGGTTTTCTCGTTAATTCAGTTTTATACCAGGGGATGATATACGATGTAACAGGAAAAAGAAATGATGCTGTTAAAAGATATGAAGATGTACTTGATATGGATGAATATTTAAATTCACATAAACTTGCAGAAAGTTATCTTAATAAATCTTTTAAGAAATAAGATTAAAAGAAATAATTTTTTAAAGTGTTGTTGAAACACTTATCCTGTGAAGCTCGCCTATAGCACCCATTGATGAGAAACCATAATCAAACCTGTAATCAGATATAACTGCACCGAGCCCGGCATTAAATCCTGCTATACCAGCAAAGGTACCGATTTTAAGTTCTTTTCTTTTCTCATTATCATAACCAAATCTTAAGCGTAAAGTTTTGCTTAAAGTAAATTCGGCACCAACTGAAAATGCTTTAAACTTCTGGAAGAATTCATCTCTTTCTTCATTAAGTTTATGAAAATCGAGTGAGAGTCTTAAAGGCAGATACTCAAGTCTTTTTGAAATACCGACAACAAAATCCAAAGGCAAATCTTCTTTAACATTATAATAGGAAGAAATCTGCCCGCCCACATTTAATATTGCAAAACCGACATTAAGCATTTGGGAAGGTAAATCGTAATGAAGACCAACATCAAAAGCAAAAGCCGAAGAGGAACGGTCGGCAATACCGGAATAAATGAATTTAACATTTGCTCCATAATAAAAATTTTCATCAAGTTCATTTGCATAACCGATTATAAATGCTGCTTCTCCTGCGCCAAAATCTTCTGTCTCTCTGCCGTTTTCATCAGCGCCCTGGAATGTTCCGTAATTAATATATTTAACACCTGCGCCAAACCTTCCAATGTTATCAAACTCAGTTGAGTATGATACGCTTGCAAGATTAATATCGAGAAGATGTTTTACAAAAGAAAAAGAGATTGGGTTATCGACTAAAAAATGTAAACCGGCTGGATTATAAAAAAGTACATCCGGGTCATCATTATTTGAAACAAAACTTCCGCCTAAGGCGCCTGCCCTTGCGCTCAAATCGAGTCGTAAAAACTCGTAAGTATTTTGTGCATTTGAAAAAGTTGTTAAAAAAAGAGTAATGAGCAGCAGATGTTTTTTCATAAATTCCTCTAAATTTAGCACCTTATTTAACTATATTGTTAAATAAAGGCAAGACCTTTTCGATTGCTCAACAGGAGATTTTTTGAAAATTAGTTTTTCGTCGGCGATTTTTTAAATTTGAATAATTAAAAACAGAGGTAACAGGATGGTTTATTTATATCTTAAACTTCTGCATATAATCTTTGCAGTATTATTTCTCGGCAACATTACTGTCGGAGTTTTCTGGAAATATTTTGCTCACAAAAGTAAAGACCCCGAACAGATTGCCTTTGCATTTAAAGGAATTATTAAAGCCGACAAATATTTTACAATGCCCGGTGTTATAGGAATAATATTTTTTGGAGTTGGTGGTGCTCTGCA
>Ga0207873_1000453_pt1 | contig 45254 bp, 36 predicted proteins | sample BGWIniCompost_FD_187373 | JGI IMG/M metagenome (GOLD analysis project Ga0207873, IMG submission 187373) | Cellulose adapted compost microbial communities from Newby Island Compost Facility, Milpitas, CA, USA - BGW Initial Compost (SPAdes)... ...
ACCTCGGTGGGCCAGCGCGAGGGCCTGCGGTGATCGGCGTGCTGGTGCCTGCGCACGACGAGCAGGCGCTGATCGCCGGCTGCCTGCGTTCGATCCTGGTCGCCGCTCGCGCGCCAGGGCTGCGCGGCGAAGCGGTGCAGGTGGTGGTCGCGCTCGACGCGTGCAGCGACGGCACCGCCGACATCTGCGCCGCGATGGGCGTGCGCACCGTGTCGCTGGACGCGCGCTGCGTCGGCCGGGCGCGCGCCGCCGCGGCGGCGCTGCTGCTGGAGCAAGGCGCGCGCTGGCTTGCCTCCACCGATGCCGACAGCCAGGTGCCGCCCGACTGGCTCGCCGCGCAGCTCGCCTGCGGCGCCGACGCGTTCTTCGGCACCGTGCGCGTCACCGACTGGCTCGACTTCGCCCCGCGCGTGCGCGACGCCTTCCACGCCGGCGAACACCACGTCGACGGCCACCCGCACGTGCACGGCGCCAACCTCGGCGTGGCCGCGCACGCCTATCGCGCGGTCGGCGGCTTCCCGCCGCTGCCGGCCCACGAGGATCGCGCCCTGCGCGACGCCCTCGACCGCGCCGGCTTCGCCGTCGCCCGCCACGCCCAGCCGGCCGTCACCACCAGCGCGCGCCGCGCCGCCCGCGCCCGGCAGGGCTTCGGCGACTACCTGCTGTCGCTCGAGGCGGCGGCCTGATCCCCGGGCATTCGCCCCCTCCCCGCAGCGTCCTCCACTTCCTCCCCGGCTGGCGGGGGAGGGGCGGGGCGTTTGGCCCGTCGGGGAGAAGGGCGCTGCCGGCCTTTCGCACCCGCGACTGGCCCGCGCCCTGTCCGGCGTGCACGCGGGCCCGGCCGAACGCTGGCCGCTGGGGCGACCGGCGCAAGAGGCCGGCATGTCGCGCAGCACCTTCGCCTTCCACGCAGTAGTCGCACCACGTCCGCCGACCAGGTCCTGCACAGGCGCCTGGGCCGCGCCGCCGCGCGCCTGCGCAGGGGCAGGGCGGCCACGGCCGTGGCGCCGGTGTCGGGGTTGGCGGACATGGCCGCGCTGTCGAAGGCGTTCCCGAGGCGGTCCGGGGTGTCGCCGAGGGGATGGATGCGGGAGGGAAGCTGGCGCCGACGTCCCAAGGACCGCGAGACCAGGGCCGGCCGTCCCAGCTTTGCGACGCGGCCGGGGCAACATTCCGGCATCCACAGGGGAGAACCGCATGAGCCACGACATCCAGCCACTCGCGCGCGTAGTGGACGCGATCGCCTTCGCCGCCCACGCCCACCGCGCCCAGCGCCGCAAGGACGCCGACGCCACGCCCTACATCAACCACCCGGTCGCCCTGGTGCGCATCCTCGCCGTCGAGGCCGGCATCGACGACCCCGACGTCCTGTGCGCCGCCGCCCTGCACGACTACCTCGAGGACTGCTGCGGCCGCGACGGCCAGCCCAGCCCCGAGGAGGGCCGCCGCCAGCTGCGCGACTGGACCGCCCAGATTTTCATAGACACTCATCGGCCGCTTTGCGCGTAGCGCCTTTCGAACTCTACCGGTGAGACATCGCCAGCGGAACCATGCCGACGAACCGGGTTGTAGAACATCTCGATGTAGTCGAACACGTCCGAGGCCGCCGCGGCCCTGGTCGGGTAGATCCGCCGCTTGATCCGCTCCTTTTTCAGGACGCTGAAGAAGCTCTCGGCCACCGCGTTGTCGTGGCAGTTCCCGCGGCGGCTCATGCTCGGCACCATCCGGTGCACCTTCAGGAACGATTGCCAGTCGCTGCTGGTGAACTGGCTGCCCTGGTCGGAGTGCACCATGACGCCCGGTCCCGGCTTGCGCCGCCATGCCGCCGCCACCAGGGCCTGCAGCACCAGGTCGCTGGTCATCGTCGGCGCCGTGGCCCAACCCACGATCTGCCGCGAGTACAGGTCCATCACCGCCGCCAGGAACAGCCAGCCCTCGTAGGTGCGGATGTAGGTGATGTCGGTGACCCAGACCTTGTTCGGCGCGTCGGGGGCGAAGTCGCGGTTGAGCACGTTGTCGACCGCACCCACCGGGCCACCGCGATGTCGCGGCTTGCTCCCGTAGCCGACCTGCGCCCGCAGACCCTCGGCCTTCATCAGCCGCTGCACGCGGTGGCGGCTGCAGGTCTCGCCCGCTTCGCGCAGGTCAAGCGTGATCTTGACTCTGGACCGACCAGCCTTTTGTAGACACCCGAAGGCCATAATTCATGGCTACAGCAGAGGTGTTCATGAGCAGCAAGCGATACACGGATGAGTTCAGGGCCGAGGCGGTGAAGCAGGTGCTCGAGCGCGGCTTCACGGTGGTGGACGTGGCCGCGCGCATCGGAATCCCCAAGCACACGCTGTACGACTGGGTGCAGAAGGCGAAGAAGGCCGGCAGGCCGGCCGCAGGTTCCGCGCCGGCGGGGACTGACTCGGCTGAAATGCGGCGCCTCAAGGCTGAGCTCCGGCGCGTGACCGAGGAGCGCGACACGTTCATTTGCGGTGCCCTGGCTGCGCTCGCGCAGTTCCACCGACGCGCACGCCTGGGGCGAAATGCGACTCTCCTTCGCGATGCCGTATGTCGGGACTCAAGCAGCCCCAAGCCGATCCAACGGGATCCGCAAATACCGCACCCCATTCGCCTCCGCCGGCGGCAGCGCCCCGCCGCGGATGTTCACCTGCAGCGCCGGCAGCAGCAGCTTGGGCACCGGCAGGCTGGCGTCGCGGTTGGTGCGCAGGCGGACGTAGGCGTCCTCGTCGACGTCGCCGGCCAGGTGGACGTTGCTGGCGCGCTCTTCGGCCACGGTGGTGGCGGGGGTGGCGTCGCGGCCGGCGGGCGGGTAGTCGTGGCAGAGGAACAGGCGGGTGTCCGCGGGCAGGTCGAGCAGGCGGCGCAGGGAGCGGTAGAGGGTGGCGGCGTCGCCGCCGGGGAAGTCGGCCCGGGCGGTGCCGGTGTCGGGGGCGAACAGGGTGTCGCCGATGAAGGCGGCATCGCCGACCACGTAGGTGATGCTGTCCTCGGTGTGGCCGGGGGTGGCGATCACGCGGGCGTCGAGCGTGCCGATGCGGAACTCGTCGCCGTCGGCGAACAGGTGGTCGAACTGGCGGCCGTCGACCGGGAAGTCCGGTTCGAGGTTGAAGATCTCCTTGAAGCGCGCCTGCACGCCGGTGATGCCCCGGCCGATGGCCACCTTGGCGCCGGTCTGCTCGCGCAGCCAGGCGGCGGCGGACATGTGGTCGGCGTGGGCGTGGGTCTCGAGGATCCACTCGACCGCCAGGCTGTGCGCGTGGGCGGCGTCGAGCAGCCTGCGCGCCGAGTCGTACGCGATGCGGGCGCTGGCCGGCTCGAAGTCCATCACCGGGTCGATGATCGCGGCGTGGCCGCCGTCGTGGTCGTAGACCAGATGCGAGAAGGTGCCGGTGGCGGGATCGTGGAAGCTTTCGACCTGTGGGTTCATGGCGGGGCCTGCGTGGGTCGGTGGCGGCGGTGCGGGCGCAGCCGTCGCGTGTGCATCCCGGCCGTGGCCGGGTGTCCGGTCCGTTCCCTGGGCCTGCTTCCTGCGCTGGAGCCGGCGTTCGCGGCTCGCCGGGGGCTTCCACGGCCGGTCGCCCGGGGCCGGCCCTTGCCGCGGAGTATAGGCGCGGGGCCCGGGCGCGCCGCGGCGTTCCCGCCGTCGATCGGCGGGCGTAGCGTGAGGCCCTGGTCTGCAACAATGGGCCGGCGGCAACGACCCCGGCGGCCTTGGGCGGGGAAGTGGCGCGCCTGCTTTCACGCCGTCGTGACTGCGTTCTGCTGGAGTTGCCGGCAGCCACCGGTCGACCCCGGAGAGATGCCATGATGCCCCCCGATCCCACTCCGCCCGGCGAGGCCCCACCCGGCCTCCGCACCTCCATTCTCGCGCCGGTCTTCGTTCCCACCGCGGTCGTGGTGCTGGCGCTGGTGGCGCTGTCGTTCGCGGCACCGGACACGTCGGCGGCGCTGTTCGGGCGGGCGCAGGCCTGGGTGGCGGACGAGGCGGGGTGGTTCACCATCCTGGCGGTGGCGGGGTTCCTGGTGTTCGTGGTGGGACTGGGGGCGAGCGGGCTGGGGCGGATCCGGCTGGGGCCGGACCACAGCCGGCCCGACTACAGCTATCCCACCTGGTTCGCGATGCTGTTCGCGGCGGGGATGGGCATCGGGCTGATGTTCTTCGGCGTGGCCGAGCCGATCATCCATTTCGCCGATCCGCCGGTGGGCGATGCGATGACGGTGGCGGCGGCGCGGCAGGCGATGCGGATCACCTTCTTCCACTGGGGCATCCATGCGTGGGCGGTCTACGCGGTGGTGGCGCTGTCGCTGGCCTATTTCTCCTACCGGCACGGGCTGCCGCTGCGGATCCGCTCGGCGCTGTACCCGCTGGTCGGCGAGCGCATCCATGGCGGCATCGGCCACGCGGTCGACACCTTCGCGGTGCTGGGCACGATCTTCGGCCTGGCCACGTCGCTGGGGCTGGGCGTCATCCAGATCAACTCGGGGCTGAGCTACCTGTTCCAGACGCCGGTGGGCGTGGGGGTTCAGGTGCTGCTGATCGTGGTGATCACGCTGATGGCCACCGGCTCGGTGTTCTCGGGCCTGGACCGCGGGATCCGGCGGCTGTCGGAACTGAACATGGTGCTGGCGCTGGCGCTGATGGGCTTCGTGCTGCTGGCCGGTCCCACCGTGCACCTGCTGCAGGCGCTGGTGCAGAACACCGGGATGTACCTCTCGAACATCTTCTCGATGACCTTCAACCTCTACGCCTACCAGCCCAGCGGCTGGCTGGGCGGCTGGACGTTGTTCTACTGGGGCTGGTGGATCGCGTGGTCGCCGTTCGTGGGCATGTTCATCGCCCGGATCTCGCGCGGGCGCACGGTGCGCGAGTTCGTGGTGGGCGTGCTGCTGGTGCCGCTGGGCTTCACCTTCCTGTGGATGACGGTGTACGGCAACAGCGCGCTGTACCAGGTGATGGGCGAGCTGGCGAGCGCTGGCACGTCGCGCCTGGTCGAGGCGGTGCGCGCCGACACCTCGGTAGCGCTGTTCCAGTTCCTCGAGTCGTATCCGCTGGCCACGGTCACGTCGGCGGTCGCCACATTGCTGGTGGTGGTGTTCTTCGTCACGTCGGCCGACTCGGGCGCGCTGGTGATCGACATGCTCTCGTCCAGGGACGACCGGGAGTCGCCGGTGTGGCAACGGATCTTCTGGTCGCTCACCGTGGGCGCGGTGGCCATCGCCCTGTTGCTGGCCGGCGGGCTGGAGGCGCTGCAGGCGGCCACGATCGCCAGTGCGCTGCCGTTCACCGTGGTCATGCTGCTGATGTGCTGGGGCCTGCTGCGGGCGCTGCGGATGGATGCGGCGCGACGCCTGACCCTGCGCAGCGCGCGGGTGGCGCCCCTGGCCGGTGGCGTGGGCGACTGGAAGACGCGCTTGCGCACGCTGATGCAGCATCCCACGCGCCCGCAGGTGATGCGGTACCTTCGCGAGACGGTGCGGCCCGCGCTCGAGGCGGTGGCGGCGGAGCTGCGGCTGCAGGGGCTGGAGGTGCACGTGGGCGAAGGCGAGCACGGCGGCCCCTGGCTGCGCGTGGGCCATGGCGAGGAGATGGACTTCTTCTACGGCGTGCGCCCCGTGGCCTACGAACCGGCCGAATTCATGCTCGCCGACCCGCGCCGCCGGCCGCGCGAGGACGAGCAGCCCTTTCGCGCCGAAGTGCACCTGCGCGAGGGTGGGCAGGACTACGACGTGATGGGCTGGAGCCGCGACGAACTGATCCACGACGTGCTGGACCAGTACGGGCGCCACCTCCACTTCCTCAACGCCGTGCGTTGAGCGCAGCAGCGCGCGGCAACCAGCCCCTGGTAGGAGCGGCTTCAGCCGCGACCCGCACGTTCGGAGATCCCGGTCGCGGCTGAAGCCGCTCCTACAGGCGTGGGGTGGATGTCCACGGTGGGACGCAACACGGCGGCGGCCACGCGCGGCGCGCCTGGGCGCGCGCCGGTTGCGTTGTGAGGCGACCGTCCGCGTCGCGGGCGGGCGGACGCGTCGCGGCCGTGCAGGCTCAGCCTGTGAGACGGGCCGCCACGACACTGGCCCGCCCATCCAGGGCAGGTCCATCGATGAACGCCATCGTCCACGCCAGGCCGCTGCCTGCGCCCGCGCCGTCCGGCGGCCAGCTGGCGCGCCGGCTCGCCGACCGCTATTCCGACCGGGTCACCGGGCAGTTCACCATCCCCGGCCGGGCGCCCGACCTGCGGCCGCTGCCGCGCGAGCTGCCGCCGGCGCTGGCCGCGGCGCTGCAGGCGCGCGGGATCCGCTCGCTGTACGCGCACCAGGCGCGGGCCTGGGAGGCGGCGCGGGCGGGGCGGCACGTGGTGGTGGCCACGCCCACGGCCTCGGGCAAGTCGCTGTGCTACACCCTGCCGGTGGTCAGCGCGGCGCTGGAGCAGGGCGCCAAGGCGCTGTACCTGTTCCCGACCAAGGCGCTGGCGCAGGACCAGGTGGCCGAGCTGCTCGAGCTCAACAAGGCCGGCGACCTCGGCCTGCGCGCGGCCACCTTCGACGGCGACACGCCGGGCGATGCGCGCCAGGCGATCCGCCTGCACGGCGACGTGGTGGTCAGCAACCCGGACATGCTCCACCAGGCGATCCTGCCGCACCACACCAAGTGGGCGCGGTTCTTCGAGAACCTGCGCTACGTGGTGATCGACGAGGTGCACACCTACCGCGGCGTGTTCGGCTCGCACGTGGCGAACGTGATCCGGCGGCTCAAGCGGGTATGCGCGTTCTACGGCGCGAGGCCGCAGTTCATCCTGTGCTCGGCCACGATCGGCAACGCGGCCGGACACGCCGCGGCATTGATCGAGGACGCGGTGGAGGCGATCACCGAGAGCGGCGCGCCCAGCGGCGACAAGCACATCCTGCTGTGGAACCCGCCGGTGGTGAACCCGGACCTGGGCATCCGCGCCTCGGCGCGCTCGCAGGCCAACCGGATCGCGCGGATGGCGATCAAGGCCGGGCTCAAGACGATGGTGTTCTGCCAGTCGCGGCTGATGGTGGAGGTGCTGACCAAGTACCTCAAGGAGGTGTTCGACAGCGATCCGCGCAAGCCGCGCCGGATCCGCGCCTACCGCGGCGGCTACCTGCCCACCGAGCGGCGCGAGGTGGAGCGCGAGATGCGCTCGGGCCGCGTGGACGGCATCGTCAGCACCTCGGCGCTGGAGCTGGGCGTGGACATCGGCAGCCTGGACGTGGTGGTGCTCAACGGCTACCCGGGCTCGATCGCGCAGACCTGGCAGCGCTTCGGCCGCGCCGGGCGCCGCCAGCAGCCTTCGATCGGGGTGCTGGTGGCGAGCAGCCTGCCGCTCGACCAGTACGTGGTGCGGCATCCGGAGTTCTTCGCCAGTGCCACGCCCGAGCAGGCGCGCATCGCGCCCGACCAGCCGCTGATCCTGATGGACCACATCCGCTGCGCCGCGTTCGAACTGCCGTTCGTGGAGGGCGACATGTTCGGGCCGGTGGAACCGGGGCCGTGGCTGGAGGTGCTGGCCGAGAGCGGCGTGCTGCACCAGGAAGGCGGGCGCTGGGAGTGGATCGCCGACAGCTATCCGGCGCAGGCGGTGAACCTGCGCTCGGTGGCCGACGGCAACTTCGTGGTGGTGGACCGCACCGACTCGCGCCAGGCGATCATCGCCGAGGTCGATTACTCGGCGGCCGCGCTCACGCTGTACGAGGGCGCGATCCACATGGTCCAGTCCGAGCCCTTCCAGGTCGAGCGCCTGGACTGGGAGGGGCGCAAGGCCTACGTGCGCAGGACCCACGTCGACTACTACACCGACGCCATCGACTACACCAGGCTCAAGGTGCTCGACGAGGCCGAGGGCGCGCCGGCGGGTCAGGGCAGCGCGCACCACGGCGAGGTGCACGTGCTGCGGCGGGTGTCGGGCTACAAGAAGATCCGCTTCCACACCCACGAGAACATCGGCTACGGGCCGGTGAACCTGCCGGACCAGGAGCTGCACACCACCGCCTGCTGGTGGCAGCTGCCGCAGCACGTGCTCGAAGCGCGCTTCGCCTCGCGCCAGGAGGCGCTGGACGGGTTCCTGTCGGCGGCCTACGCGCTGCACCTGGTGGCGATGGTGTCGGTGATGGCCGAGGGGCGCGACCTGCAGAAGGCCGTGGGCAGCGGCGACGGCGCCTGGTTCGCCACCGCCGACCAGGGCGGGCGCGGCCAGCTGCGCTCGGGCGACAGCGGCGAGGCGCTGGCGGATCCCACGCGCGGGTTCACGCCGACGCTGTTCCTCTACGACAACTACCCGGGCGGCGTCGGGCTGTCGCTGCCGCTGTTCGAGCGGCGCGAGGACCTGCGCCGGCAGGCGCTCGAGCTCATCCGCGCGTGTCCCTGCGCGCACGGCTGCCCGGCCTGCGTCGGCCCGGTGCTGGCCTCGAGCGAGGTGGACGGCAGCTCGGTCAAGGAGGCCGGGACCAGGGTGCTGGAACTGCTGGCGGAGGCGGCTTGAGCGCGCTGGCGAACCGGTTGGCGGGATTGCGGCGACAGGCGGGCGCAGCGTCGATGGCGCCGGCTGGTGCCGCGGTGCCGTCCAGTCCTCCGCCAGCGCCGCCGATGCCGCAGCCTGCGTCGGCTTCCGACCAGCTGGCGCAGCTGCGCAAGCTGCTCGGGCTGCGTCCGGCCGCGCCGGCGGTCGTGCGCAGCCTCGATCGCCGGCTCGACGGCGCGGAGCTGGCGCCGGGCCTGCGCTGCATCGAGACCTGGGTCCCGTTCGAGCGGCTGCCGGAGCGGCTGGACCTGTCCGCGCTGGGCATGGACGCTGTCGAGACCCGGCGCATCCTCGCCTTCGACACCGAGACCACGGGTCTGGCCGGTGGCACCGGCACGCGCGCCTTCATGATCGGCGCCAGCGACTGGCGCGATGGCGGCCTGCGCATCCGCCAGCTGTTGATGACCACGATGGGCGCCGAGCAGGCGATGCTGCGCGAGTTCGCCGCGTGGCTGGAACCGGGCACGGTGCTTCTGTCCTACAACGGCAAGTGCTACGACCGGCCGCTGTTGAGCACGCGCTACACGCTGGCGCGGCTGCCCGACCCGGTGCTCGGCCGCGAGCACATCGACCTGCTGCATCCCGTGCGCCGCCTCTACCGCGGGGTGTGGGAGAACTGCCGCCTCGCCACCGCCGAACGCCAGCTGCTGGGCGTGGTGCGCGAGGACGACCTGCCGGGCTCCCAGGCCCCGGCCGCGTGGCTGTCCTACCTGCGCGGCGGCAGCGCCGAGCGACTGCGCAAGGTGGCCGAGCACAACGCCCAGGACCTGCGCAGCCTCTCCGGCCTCCTGGCCCACTTCCACGCCCTCGCCCAGGGCGGCGAAGCGCTGCGCCAGGCGTACCGGCACGAGACCCGCTGACCGGCGCGCCGGCGGGGGCGTCCTGCCTCGCGCGAAGACCGCTTGCCGCCGCCCCGCCAGGCACCGCGTCCTGGGCCTGCGGGAGGGACGCGGACGGCTACGAGTGGAGGCGCAACGCCCCATCTGGCCTCCCGCCATCGCCAGTGCCATCCTTCCAACGACGACAGTCCAGGAAGCCGGCATGTCCCCAGGCATTTCCAGCCCGGGCCGATGGCGCACGGTCGCGCCATGGCTCATCGCCGTTCTCGCGACGACCGCGCACGCCCAGGACCCGGACCTGCCGCCGGTGGAATGGCCCGACATCCCCGCGCACGCCGCCGACGCCGACGGCTTCGCGCCGCCACGGTGGCGCGTGGAGCACGCGGTCGCCGGCCGCCTCGACGCCGACGAGCGCGAGGACCTGCTGCTGGTGCTGCGCATGGACGATCCCGCCAATGTCATCGTCCACGACGGCCCCGGCGAATCGCCGTTCGACAGCAACCCGCGCATGCTGGTGCTGGCGGTCGCCGACGGCGACGGCTACCGGCGCGTCGCGGTCGACAACGCGCTGGTCCCGCGCCAGCCGTCACCGGTCTTCGACGATTTCCTCGCCGACGCGCCGGCCATCGCCCCGAGCCGCGTGTTCAGCGTCTCGCTCCGGTCCTGGGCCAGCGCGGGCAGCTGGACCACGACCACGCGCAGTTTCGCCTTCCGCCTGCAGGACGGCTGCGTGCGGCTGGTCGGCTTCGACGAGGAATCGCTGCATCGCGCCTCGGGGGAGATCACGCGGCGCAGCTTCAACTTCCTCACGCGCAGCGCCTGGGAAAGCAGCGGCAGCATTGAGCGCGACGACGAGGACGCACGCAGGGCGATGCGGCTGCCGGCCGGCATCATCTGCCTGGCGGACGTGGGGGACGGGTTCGCGTTCGAGCCTGGCGTGGAAGGCTGAAGCGGCTCGACGGCGAGGGCGCGCCACTGCCGCGTGGATGTCCGGCGGGGCATGGTGGCGGTGCTTGCCGCCTGCTCCAACGAAGCCCGGGCGGCTGGGCCGAGGCGCCGGTCGGCGATCAGCCGTTGCTCGCGGCCACCATCGTGTCGGCGGCAGGCGCCGCATCCGAAGCGGTCCCGCCGGTATCCGATGGCGCGAACGACACCGCGGCGATGAAGCACGCCGCGAACGCCAGCAGGATGGCGTAGCCGACCGCCACGTCCAGCCGGCGCCTGCGGCGCGCGGTGCCGTCCTGTCGGGCCTGGGGATCGTTGTGCATGGCCGGCTCCATCCTGGTGGGCCGTGCAGACTGCGATGGCAGGCGTCGCCAGCTCGTGAATGGCGGCGGGACGGCCGCGCGGGGAGGTCTGCCCGCCGCCCCTTGCGGAACAAGACTTATTCGCATTTAATACGCATCTCCGGCCGGACCTGCCGTCGCGTGACGACGGCGGCCGGGCTGGCGGCGACGCCAGCGGACCGGTCTGCAAGCCCCCCAGCCGCGGCATGCCAGGGGCGATGACATCGCCACCTCCCCCCGGGAAGACCATGCCCCGCACGACCTCCTCGCGGCCTGTCCGCGCCCATTGCCGTCCTCCAGCCGGCCGTTCGGCCGCCGTCCCCGCCCGCATGCGCGTGGGCCTGATTGCGGCCTGCATGCCGGGACTCGCCCTTGCGGCGGGCGTCCCGGACGCCAGGGCCGAATCCAGCGCCACCGACCTCGACGCGGTCCTCGTCGTCGCCCAGCGCGCCAGCCGGGTCAGCAACGGCGCGCTCAACCTCGACCTCGAGATCCGCGACACGCCGCAGTCGATCAGCGTGGTCGACGCCGCGCAGATGCGCCGCTTCGGCGCCGACAGCGTGAACGAGGCCCTGCGCCTGGCCACCGGCGTGCGCGTGGACGAGTGGGAGACCAACCGCACCAGCTACGGCGCGCGCGGCTTCGACATCCTCAACACCCAGGTCGATGGCGTCGGCATGCCCAACAGCTGGGGCATCGCCACCGGCGCCATCGACGCCTTCGGCTACGAGAAGGTCGAGGTGATCCGCGGCGCCAACGGCCTGCTCACCGGCGTGGGCAACGCCGCGGGCACGATCAACTACGTGCGCAAGCGTCCCACCAACGAACGCCAGGGGCTGTTCGGCCTGTCCTACGGGTCGTGGGATACGTTGCGCGCCGAGTTCGACTACTCGACGCCGTTCACCGTCGACGGCACCTGGGCCGGGCGCGTGGTCGCCGCGCACGAGGACGGCGACTCCTGGCTGCGCGCCAACCACGACCGCCGCGACTTCGTCTACGGCGTGGTCGATGGCCAGGTCGGCCGGAACGGCACGCTGGCGCTGGGCTGGTCGTACCAGCGCACGCGCTCGGACGGGATCATGTGGGGCGCGCTGGTGTTCGTGGACGCCGACGGCCGTCAGCTCGAGTGGCCCACCAGCGCCACCACCACCCAGGACTGGACGTACTGGAACACCACCACCCACACCGCCTTCATCGAGTACCGGCACCGCCTCGGCGACGACTGGCAGCTCAAGCTTGCCTACAACCATCGGCGCTTCAGCGGCGACGAGCGCATGTTCTACGCCTACGACGGCGCGGGCGCGGGACTGGAGCCCGGCACCGGACTCGGCCTGGTCGGCTACCCGTGGGGGGGCGACGACCGCGCCGTGGCGCGCCTGGGCACGGCGACGCTGGACGGTCGCTTCGAGGCCTTCGGCCGCGCGCACGAGCTGGTGGTCGGCGTGAGTGCCTCGCGCAGCAGCGACGATGGGCGCGAACGCGCGGCCGATCCCGACGCGCCGGCCTGGGGCCCGCTGCCGCCGTTCCCGTATCCCACCAGCGCGCTGCCCGAGCCGGCCTGGGGCGAACCGGTGCAGTACTCCGCGCTCAACCAGTCGCTCGAGCGCGTGTTCGGCACCACCCGCCTGGCGTTGACCGATCGGCTCAAGGCGATCCTCGGCGTCAACCACGCGCGCTACCGTCGCCATGGCCGCTCGTACGCGCTCGACTTCGACCAGTCCACCCGCCACACCAGCCCCTATGCCGGACTGACCTTCGACTTCAGCGAGCGCCTGCTCGGCTACGTGAGCTGGTCGGACATCCATCAACCACAGGACCAGGTGGACGCGGACGACCGCTACCTCGATCCGAGCAGGGGCGTGAACGTCGAGGCCGGGATCAAGGCCGACTGGCTCGACGGCCGCCTGCTGACCACGTTCGCCGTGTTCAGGGCCGACCAGGACGGACTGGCGACCCCCACCGGCGAATACAACGAATACGGCTCGTACGTGTACGCGCCGGTGGACGTGCGCTCGAAGGGCGTGGAACTCGAAGCGGTGGGCCGGCTCGGCGAGCACCTCGATGTCGTGTTCGGCGTCACCGCGCTGGAGCTGGACGGCCTCGACGGCGAGGACACCTATCCCTGGGTGCCGCGCCGCACGGCCAACCTGCAGCTGGCCGGGCGCGTGCCTTCCGTCCCGGCGCTGGGCTGGGGCGTGGCCGGGCGCTGGCAGTCCGGCGTGTGGAATACCGAATCGAGCGGGTTCCGCGTGCGCCAGGACGCTTACGAGGTGGTGGATGCGTTCGTGTCCTGGGAGCTGCGGCCCAACGCCACCCTGCGACTGAACGTGCGCAACCTGGGCGACCGGAAGTACATCAACACGCTGCGCTACAGCGGCTACTACGGCGCGCCCGCGAACTACACGCTGAGCTTCGACTGGAGGTTCCAGTGAGCACGCCTGCCTGCGCCCCATGAGCCACGACGAGGCCACCGCCATGTCCCGCGCCAGCCCCGCCATCGCCAGCGCCACGGGCCGCCGGCGCGGATTGCGCTTCGCCTCGCGCGTGCTGGTCGCGGTGCTTGGGGGCTACGCCTTCGCCTGGGGCGTGGTCGCGGCCGGGACGGCGCTGATGTACGCCGCGGGGATGGGCTTCCACGACGCCGAGTTCCTGTCCAGCCTGCTCGGCGTGCTGGCGCTCCTGGTGGCGTTGCTGTGGGCGTTCGCGGTGCGGCGCGAATGGCTGGCGTGGGTGGTGCTGCCGGGCGGGGGCACCGTGCTCGCAGGCGTCGCGTCGCTGGTGCAGGCGTTGCTGGCCTGAGGAGGAGGGAACATGTTCCAGGGATTCCGCCAGGCGATGGCATGGGTGCACACCTGGTTCGGCCTGGTGCTGGGTTTCGTGCTGATGGCGGCGTTCTTCTTCGGCGCGCTGTCGGTGTTCGACCGCGAGATCGACCGCTGGGCGATCCCTGCGACGCGGTTCGAGCCGCAGCCGATGCCGTCGTTCGACGCGGTGCTGCGGCCGGCGTTCGAGCGCATCCAGCCCACGCCCGAGGCGATCGAGGCGATGCGCCCGAGGGTGGACGGGCCGATGCCCGCGCAGTACGACACCGTCGGGACCTGGAGCGCCTACACCACCCACCGCGATCCGGTGCTGCAGCTGTTCGCCGGCTTCGTCGTGCCCAATGCCAGGCACGCGGGCGACCTGCTGTGGGCCGACGCCACCATCGACCCGCGCGACGGCCGGCCGCTGCCCGACGACCGGCTCAAGGTCGGCAGCGGCTTCTTCTTCCCGCTGCACTACGGGCTGACGCTGGACTGGCGGAACCTCGGCATCTGGATCGTGGGCCTGTCGGCGCTGGTGATGCTGGCCGCGCTGGCCACCGGCGTCGTGATGCACCGGCACCTGTTCCGCGAGTTCTTCACCTTCCGGCCCGACCGCGCGCGGCTGCGCTCGGTGCTCGACCTGCACAACCTCACCGGCGTGGTGGCGCTGCCGTTCCACTTCTTCTTCGCGCTGACCGGACTGCTGATCTTCGCCGCGACCTACTACTTCCCGGTCGGCCATACCCAGTTGCACGAGCTGCACGACCTCAACGCGCGCCTCGAGGCCGGCCGCACCGGGTTGCCGCACGAGCGCGCCGGCGTGGCGGCCGGGCTGGCGGACGTGGACGCGATGGTGGCCGACGCGCGGCGCCGCTGGGCCGAGGACGGCAAGGCCGGCGACGTCGGCTTCCTGGTGCTGCAGCACGTGGGCGATGCCAACGGCTACGTCAGCGTGTACCGCGCGGGCACCGACCGCATCGCCCTGGTCGGCGATGGCATCCACTACCGGGCCGCGACCGGGGAGCTGATCCGCGAGGATCCCGCGCCCACCCCGGTGGAGCGGATGGCGCAGTTCCTGACCGGGCTGCACCTGCAGCACTTCCGCCACTGGCTGCTGCGCTGGCTGTACGTGCTCGGCGGACTGGCCGGCGCCGTGTGCATCGCCACCGGCTTCGTCTTCTTCGTCGAGAAGCGCAAGCGCCAGCATGCGCGCCAGGGCCGGCAGGGCGCACGCGTGGTCGATGCGCTCGCGGTGGCGGCGGTCACCGGGATGGTGCTGGCGGCCCTGGGCATCCTGGTCGCGAACCGGCTCCTGCCCGAGGACCTGCCGGCGCGCGCGACCTGGGAGCGCTGCGCCTTCTGGGGCACGTGGATGGCCGCACTGCTGCATGCGGCGTGGCGCAGCGCGCCGGTCGCGCAGGGGCTGCCCAATCCGGCGTGGCGCGAACAGGCGACGGCGATCGCCGTGCTCGCGGTTTCGGCGGCCGTGCTCAACTGGATCACCACCGGCGACCACCTGCTGCGCACGCTGGGTGCGGGCAACTGGCCGGTGGCGGGAGTGGATCTTGCGCTGCTGGCGACGGCCGCGATCGCCGCGGCCGGCGCATGGCGATTGCGGCGGCGGGCGAGGGCGGTCGCCACGCCGCGGCATGCGGTCGGTCCGGAGCCGCGCCATGCATGACTCCTCCGGCGCGTGGCTGCTGTTGGCCGCCGTCGCCTGCGCGCTGGCGGGGATGGGCTGGCTGGCGCTCTCGTTGCCCGCGCACGTGCAACAGGCATGGGGGCGGAATGCGCCCGCAGGCCTGTTGCGGCTGCATCGCGCGCTCGGTGCCGCGGCGGTGGCGCTTGCGCTGGTGCTGTGCCTGGGCGCCGACCACGCGAGCATCGCGGTCCTGGTGTGGGCCATGACGCTCAGCGGCGCCGCGCTTGCGGTCGCGTTCGCGCTGGCCTGGCGGCCGTGCTGGCTGCGCGCGCTTGCGCCATGGATGCGTGGGCGGGTGCGCTGACGAGGTCGAGCGTCCTGGCCAAGGTGGCAGGCGGCGGACGTTGCCCCTGCCGGTCGACAACACCACCTGCACGTCGGTGAATCCGCGCAGGAAACGCATTCAGGAAAAAGTCCGCGCGCCACACGTGCCACTCACGTCGCGGCGCGCACCTTGTCGGTCGGCCGGCATCCGCCGGACGCACGCAACGACACACCGACAGGGAGCACTTCGATGACGAACCAGAACGACGACAGGCATGCACACGGCGACGCCAACCGCGATCCGATCACCGGCACCCCGGGCGCACACCCGGTTGGCACCGGCGTGGGCGCGACCGCGGGTGGGGTGGCGGGCGCGGCGGTCGGCTCGGTGGCCGGGCCGGTGGGCACCGCGGTAGGCGCGGCGGTGGGCGCGATCGCCGGCGGGCTCGGCGGCAAGTCGATGGCCGAACGGGTGAACCCGACGGTCGAGGACGCCTATTGGCGCGAGCACTACAGCGCCGAGACCTACCACGATCCGCAGTACGGCTACGAGGACTATGCGCCGGCCTACCGCACCGGTTACGAAGGCCGCGCGCGGTTCGCCGACCGCGACTTCGAGCAGGCCGAGCCGGACCTGCGCGCCGAGTACGAGCGCGGCCGCGGGAGCTCGCGCCTGGAGTGGGACCGCGCGCGCGACGCGACCCGTGCCGCGTGGCACCGTGTCGAGCGCGCGCTGCCGGGCGACGCGGACGGCGACGGCCGCTGAGTTGCGCCGCGCCTCGCGCGCGGCCGGGGCCCCGCGGATTGCGGGGCCCTTTTTCGTTGCCGGGGGCATGGTTCGCCCCCACCCCGGCCCTCCCCCGCGAGCGGGGGAGGGGGTGTGACGGCGGTGGAGGTGACCGGGCAGGCCCTGCCCCTTGCCCCGCCTGCGGGGGAGGGAGTGTGACGGGCAGAGGCATGGGGCGGCCGGGCAGGCCCCGGCCCTTCCCCCGCTTGTGGGGGAGGGCCGGGACGGGGGCCGTGCCGGACGCGAGGACTTGCGGCGCGCGTCGGCTGGAGCTTGCCCCCACCCCAACCCTCCCCCGCGCGCGGGGGAGGGGGGTGTAACGGTCGATGGAGGCGACCGGGCAGTCGCTGCCCCTTCCCCCGCTCGCGGGGGAAGGCCGGGATGGGGGCACTCTCCGGCGCGAACATCCGCAGCAAGGCCACCGGACCTTGCCGCCCCTGCGTTCCACCTCGCGACAACGCCCGCCGTGCGATGGTTCGGGGCGATCCGCACGCCGTCCGCGCCATGCACCTGGTCCAGCTGTTCCTTCCCCTCCGCGACAACGACGGCGCCGCCTTCCCGCGGACGCTGTTCGACGAGGCGCGCGCCGAGCTGACCGAAGTGTTCGGCGGCGTCACCGCCTTCGTCCGCTCGCCCGCGCTTGGCGCATGGGAAGACGACGACGGCGCGGTGCAGCGCGACGAGGTGGTGCTGCTGGAAGTGATGACGGCGCACCTGGACCACGGCTGGTGGGCGCACTACCGCTGGCAGCTGGAGCAGCGCTTCGACCAGGACGAGGTGCTGGTGCGGGCGATGCAGGTCGAGCGGCTGTAACCCGGCGGCAAGGCCCGCGCCATGCGGCATCATGGCGCGATGCACTCCACGCCAACCTCCGCGATCACGCGCGCGGGCATCGCCCGCCAGGCCTGGCCGATCATCCTGGCCAATGCCGCGGTGCCGCTGCTGGGGCTGGTGGATACCGCGGTCATCGGCCATTACGGCGATACCGCGGGGCTCGGCGCGCTGGCGCTGGGCGCGCTGCTGTTCAACGTGCTGTACTGGAGCTTCGGCTTCCTGCGCATGGCCACGACCGGCTTCATCGCGCAGGCGGACGGCGCCGGCGACGAGGCGGAAGTGCGCGCCACGCTGGCGCGCTCGCTGCTGCTTGGGCTGGCGCTGGGCGCCTGCCTGGTGCTGCTGCAGTGGCCGCTGGCGGCGGCGTGGTTTGCGCTGATGGACGCCAGCGACGCCGTGGGCGGGCAGGGCACGGCCTACTTCCAGGCGCGGATCTGGGGCGCGCCCGCGGCGCTGGCACTGTATGCCTTCAGCGGCGCGCTGATCGGGCTCGGCCGCAGCCGGACGCTGATGGCGGTGCAGCTCCTGCTCAACGGGCTCAATGCGGTGCTCGACGTGTACTTCGCCGGCGTGCTCGACATGGGCGCGCGCGGGATCGGGCTGGGTACGGCGATCGCCGAGTGGGCGACGTGCGCGGTGGCGGCGCTGGTGCTGTGGTGGGCGCTGCGGGCGCGGCACCGCGACCGGGAGCCGTTCCTGCCGCTGGCGCGGCTGCGCGACGCTGCGCGGCTGCGGCGGATGATGGCGGCCAACGGCGACATCATGCTGCGCACGCTGTGCCTGCTGGCCGGGTTCGGCTGGTTCACCAGCCAGGGCGCGCGCCTGGGCGACGCCACGCTCGCCGCCAATCACCTGCTGCTGCAGCTGGTGTCGTTCAGCGCCTTCTTCCTCGACGGCTTCGCATTCGTGGCCGAGGCGCTGGTGGGCGCGGCGGTTGGCGCCGGCGATCGCGCGCGGCTGCGGCGCGCGGTGCGGCTGTCGAGCGAACTGGCCGGGGCCACCGCGGCGGCGCTGGCGCTGGCGATCTGGCTGGGCGGCGCGGCGGTGGTGTCGCTGCTGACGTCGTTGCCGGACGTCGTGGCCGGGGCGCGTGCCTTCCTGCCTTGGGTGGGGCTGTACGTGCTGCTGTCGGTGGCCGCGTTCCAGCTCGACGGCATCTTCATCGGCGCCACCTGGACGCGGGCGATGCGCAACGCGTCGGTCGCGTCGCTGGCGGTGTTCGTGCTGTGCGGATGGCCCGCCGTGGCGCACTGGGGCAACCACGGCCTGTGGGCCTCGTTCGTGGTATTCGTGGTGGCGCGGGCGCTTGCGCTGCTGCCGTACTACCTGCGCCTGGAGCGCGCGGTCACGCCGGTTTGCGCGCGCTGAGGAAGGTCCACAGGTCGCGGTAGGACGGCACAAGCACGCCCTGCTCGCAGCGGTCGGTGAAGTGGGCGTCGACCGCGTCGCGGATCAGCGGCAGCAGTTCGCGCCGCGTGGCGCGGTCGTCGGCGTCGCGCAGGCCGTGGCCGCAGCACTGCATGCTGAGCACGCCGCCGGGGCGCAGGGCGCGCGCGATGCGCGCGACGATGCCGGCGATGAAGTCGGCCCGGCTCTGGCCTTCGCGCACCGGGTCCATGGTCAGGTCGTAGATCACCGCGTCGAGGTCGCGCGCCTTGTCGATCCAGGCGAACGCATCGCCGACCACGACGTTGGCGTGGGGACTGTCGAAGGCGTCGCCGCACAGGGCGGGCAGGTACTGGCGGGACAGTTCGATCACGCGCCGGTCGATCTCGACCATGGTGATCGCGGGCGGGGGCGCGTCGAGCGGCGCGAACGCGCGCAGCAGCTCGTTGAGCACGCCGCCGTCGCCGCCGCCGAGGATCGCCACGCGCGCGGGGCGGTGCAGCTCCAGCAGCGGGCTGGCCATGGCCACGCCGTAGGCGGTGTCGGATTCGGAGATCTGCAGGTCGTCGTCGAGGAACAGCTGGCCGCCGAAACGGGGATGGCGGGTGACCACGACGTGCTGGAAGCCGGTGTGCTCGTCGGCCAGCAGGTTGGCGGGGGCCGGCCGGGCCGGCGCGGGATGGGGCTGGAATCCGGCGCGATGGCCGATGGATGCGTGCATCGGGACTCCTGTTCGGGTGGAGGAAACCCCCCATCCTCGCGGCTGGGGGCCGGGGGTGCAAGTTGGCTGCCAGAGGATGGCCGGAATTCGCCGATGTTCGGCGATCATGCCGTCATCATGAAGGCATGGCGATCAATCCTGCAGTGACGCCTGCAGGGCGGTGGCCAGGGCGGCATCCCCGCTGACCAGATCGCGCCAGCGAAGTTCCACGCCGCGGCGGTGGCCCTTCGGGGCGAGCCTCAGGCCGTCGCGGTCCATTCGCAGGGTGTATGCCCGGCCGTCGATGTCCAGTTCACGACGAAGCGGCCGGTCGCCGAGGGGCGTGGTCATCGGGCGTCTCCGGGGGCAAGGCGTCGGCGCCGCCGGGCCGGCGGCACCGGGGGTCAGGCGGCGCGGGTGCCCGGATCGCCGGCCGGCAGGGCGAAGGCGCGCGGCCCCGGGGTTTCGGCATGCGAGGCCGGCAGCGGCGCCATGAGTTCCGGCGGGCAGGCGGCGAAGCCGTATTCGGCCAGCACCCGGGCGGCCTTCAGTTCGAAGGCGAACGCATCCTCGGGCTGGCAGCGCGCGCGCAGGTCGCGGATGTCCGAGCGCACGCGTTCCCAGAACCGGTCGTCGTCGTCCGGCAGCGCCATGCAGGCCTGGAGCCGGCGGGTAAATTCGTCCACGCATTCGTCGAGGACGCTGCGCGCCCGCGGCGGAGCCGCGGCAGGAAGCGCGCGCGAGCCTGCAGCGGACGCGTGCAGTGACGCGGCGGTGCGGTCTTCCATGGGGCCGGACATTGGGGATGGGTCCTTCGGGATTCAAGAGGGGGTCAGGCAGTCGAACGGCGCCTGTACGGGAGCCACTGTGGGCGAAGGCGCGGAAGCGCGCCGTGAAAGCCGCACGCCGGGGTTCAGATGGATGAACCCGCCGGGCCGCGCGGTCGTGGCCGCGGCATCGCGTCCGGGGCGCCCGGGCGTGGCGGACCGCCGCATACGCCCCCGTCGCGTCGCCTGCGGCGACAATGGGGTTCCACCCACGACCGCCCCCGCCTTGTCGCCGCAACGCCTGCTGCCGCTGATCATCGCCACCGCGCTGTTCATCGAGAACATGGACTCGACGGCGATCTCGACCTCGCTGCCGCAGATCGCCGCGGACCTGGGGGTGGAGCCGGTCGCGCTCAAGCTCGCGCTCACCACCTACATGCTGGCGCTGGCGGTGTTCATCCCGGTGAGCGGCTGGATCGCCGACCGCTTCGGCGCGCGGCGCGTGTTCATCGCCGCGATCGGCGTGTTCCTGCTCGGGTCGCTGGCGTGCGCGGCCAGCAGCGGCCTCGGGCAGCTGGTGGCGGCCAGGTTCCTGCAGGGCGTGGGCGGGGCGATGATGGTGCCGGTCGGGCGCCTGGTGCTCCTGCGCAGCGTGGAGAAGTCCGAACTGGTGCGCGCGCTGAGCTGGCTCACGATCCCGGCGATGCTCGGGCCGATGCTCGGGCCGGTGGTCGGCGGCGCGATCACCACCTACACCCACTGGCGCCTCATCTTCCTGGTCAACCTGCCGATGGGCGTGCTGGGCATGTGGCTGGCATGGCGCCACATCCCCGAACTGCGCCAGGCGGTGGGTCCGCTGGACGTGCGCGGGTTCGCGCTGTCGGCGGCGGGACTGTCGCTGGCGATGTTCGCGCTCTCGGCGATCGGCCGTGGCCTCGTGCCGGGCGCGGTGCTGGCGGCTTGCGGCCTGGCCGGTGCCTCGCTGCTGGCGCTGTACGTGCGCCATGCGCGAAGCCATCCGCAACCGCTGCTGCGCCTGGACCTGCTGCGCGTGCCCACCTTCCGCGCCTCGGTGCTGGGCGGCTCGCTGTTCCGGATCGGCACCGGCGCCACGCCGTTCCTGCTGCCGCTGATGCTGCAGCTCTCGTTCGGGCTCGACCCGCTGCAGTCGGGCCTGGTGACCTTCACCTCGACCGCGGGCGCGATGGTGATGAAGACGGTGGCGCCTGCGATCCTGCACCGGGTGGGTTTCCGGCCCGTGCTGCTGTGGAACGGGCTGGCGGCCTCGCTGCTGCTGTGCGGGTTCGGGCTGTTCCGTGCCGACACGCCGTACGCGCTGATGGTCGGCGTGCTGCTCGCGAGCGGCTTCCTGCGGTCGCTGCAGTTCACCAGCCTCAACGCGCTTGCCTACGCCGACATCGACCAGGCGCGCATGAGCCAGGCCAGCAGCCTGGCGGCCATGGCGCAGCAGCTGGCGCTGGCGCTGGGCGTGACCGTCGGTGGCTTCGCGCTCAGCCTGGCCGGCGTGGTCACCGGCCGCGAGGAGGACGCGGCGATCAACTTCACCTTCGCCTTCCTCACCGTCGGCCTGCTGTCGATGGGTTCGGCGTGGCAGCTGCGCCGGCTGCCCGCGAATGCCGCGGCGGAAATGGCCGGCCGCGCCGAGCCCGGCAAGGAAGTCACCGAGCCCAAGCCCGAGGCGCGTCCGCAGGCGTGATCCACCCCCGCGTGCCCAGCCGCCGGCGGCCACCGCCCGGTCGCGGTCGTCGTGCGTGGCCCGGTACAGGGCGGCGTCGATGCGCTCGAGTTCGAGGTCCAGGCTGGTGTCCGGGCCGAGTTCGATCTCGCCGTATCCGATCGAGGCGGTGACCGCGAGCTCCCGCCCCGACGTGGGCACCGGCGCGGCGCGCAAGGCGTCGAGCAGGCGTCCGGCGATGTCCGTCGCGCTGGTCTGGCCGCCGATGCCGGGCGCGAGCAGGATGAACTCCTCGCCGCCCCAGCGCGCGACGACGTCGCGATCGCGCATGGTGGCCGCCAGGCGCCTGGCCACCTCGCGCGGCACGTCGGCGCCCGCGGCGTGGCCGAAACGGTCGTTGATGCCCTTGAAGTGGTCGAGGTCGAGCAGGACCAGCATCGCCCGGCCCGGCGCCGTGGACTTGAGGGACTCGAAGCGGCGGAGGAAGTGCAGCCGGTTGCGGATGCCGGTGAGGGCATCGTGCGCGTTCTCGTGGTCGAGCTGCGCGTTCGCTTCGGCCAGCCGCCGGCTGGAGCGTCGAAGCCGCAGGTACGACCACGCCAGCACCAGCGCGACGATGCTCACAGAAACCCGCGCGCGGCAGGTAGGCCGCGTGGGCGACCGCCCGGCGCCGTGGCGCGCCGGGCTTCCGGTCGCAACGGGATCGCTGGTCCAATGGTGGCGGGCGGGCGTGGTCGCCCACAGTGCGCGGCACGCGCCGCAGGAGAACGCATGAGCTATTGCGAGGAGTTCGCGACGCGCGAACCGGCACGGGCCGAACTCGAGGCCGCGCCGGGGCTGCTGCTGCTGGAATTCGGCGCGCCCTGGTGCGGGCACTGCCGCGCGGCGCAGCCGCCGCTGCGCGCGCTGCTGGAAGGCCGCGACGACGTCACCCACGTCAAGGTCGAGGACGGCAAGGGCCGCCCGCTCGGCCGCGCCTTCGGGGTGAAGCTGTGGCCGACCCTGGTGCTGCTGCGCGACGGCGATGAGCAGGCGAGGGTGGTGCGGCCGCGGGTGATCGACGATCTGCAGCCCCTGGTCGACGTGCTGGCGGAGGCCGGCGACGGCGCCACGCCGGGCTGACCTCGAGGCGCCCCGGGACTTCCCGGGCCGGTTCACCTTGGTGAATCCGCCAGGCCGACGGCGGCACCGCAAAACGCGACGGCGGATCTCGCCTCCTGCGACCGATGGGTGTACAAATGTACACCATGAGCCCCGCCGACGCCCTTCCCCCGCAACGCGCCGCCGTCCTGGCCTTCCTGCGCCGGGAACTGGCCGCCGGCCGCGCCCCGAGCCTGGCCGAGATCGCCGAGGCCTTCGGCTTCGCCTCGCGCAACGCTGCGCAGAAGCACGTGCAGGCGCTGGTGGCCGACGGCCTGCTCGAGCTCGAACCCGGGCGCAAGCGCGGCCTGCGCCTGCCCGGCCGCCCCGACCAGCTGCCGCTGCCGGTGCTCGGCCAGGTGGCGGCGGGCGTGCCGATCGGTGCCGACATCGGCAGCGACGAACTGCTGCTGCTCGATCGCGCCCTGTTCGCCGAGAAGCCCGACTACCTGCTGAAGGTGAAGGGCGATTCGATGCGCGACGACGGCATCTTCGACGGCGACCTGGTGGCGGTGAAGCGCACCGGCGAGGCGCGCAGCGGCCAGGTGGTGGTGGCGCGGATCGACGGCGAGATCACCATCAAGCGGCTCGAACGCGGGCGCAGCCGGATCCGGCTGCTGCCGCGCAATCCCGAACACGCGCCGATCGAGGTCCAGCCCGGGCAGGACTTCGCCATCGAAGGCGTGTACTGCGGCCTGGTGCGGCGGGGCTGACATGGCAGCCGTGGTCGCACTCGAGGACCTGCTCGCCGCGCGCACCCTGTGGCACGCCGGGCGCAGCGCGCGCCAGGCCGCCGACGGCGAGCCGACAGGCCACGCCGCGCTCGACGCGTTGCTGCCCCAGGGCGGCTGGCCGCGACGCGCGCTGACCGAACTGCTGCTGCCGGCCGACGGCGTGGGCGAACTGGCGCTGCTGATGCCGACGCTGGCGCGCTGCACCCGCGCGGGGGAGCGGGTGGCGGTGATCGCGCCGCCCTACGTGCCCTATGCGCCGGCGTGGCAGGCGGCGGGCCTCGACCTGTCCCGGCTGTGCATCGTCGAAGCCGCGCCGCGCGACGCGCTGTGGGCGTTCGAACAGTGCCTGCGCAGCGGCGCCTGCGCCGCGGTGCTGGGCTGGCCGCAGCAGGCCGGCGCGCGCGCGCTGCGGCGGCTGCAGGTGGCGGCCGACAGCGGCCGCTGCCTGGGCTTCGCCCTGCGCGATCGCCGGCATGCGGCCAATGCGTCGCCGGCCGCGCTGCGGCTGGAGGCGGTGCGCGGCGAGCGCGGCATCGCCTGGCACGTGCGCAAGTGCCGCGGCGGCCCGGTGCCGTCGACGCCGTTCGTGCCGGAGCGCGATTCCATCTTCATCGGCGTGCCGCCCGTGACTCCTTTTTTTCCCGCCCGCGAGCCATCTGCTCCTTCCCCCGCAAGCGGGGGAAGGAATCAAGGCGATGCGTGCGTTGTTGCTCCCTCCCCCGTGCGCGGGGGAGGGCCGGGGTGGGGGCAACCCCGCGTCGCGGCCTCGCACGCCTTCGACGCGCGCCCATCCGCTTCAAGCGACAGTGCGCAGCACGAGCTCCTGCTCGTCCAGGCGCCTGCGCCGTCCGCGCGTGACTGACGTCGATGCTCTGGGCCTGCGTACTGCTGCCGCAACTGGCGCTGGATGGCGTCCTCCGCCGTTTGCCTGAGCCCGACGCACCGCTGGCCCTGGTGACCGGGCCGGCGCAGCTGCGCAGCCTGCACGCAGTGAACGCCGCCGCCGCCGCGGCCGGGCTGCGCCCTGGCATGCGCCTGGTCGCCGCGCACGCGCTGCTGCCCGACTTCGCCATGGTCGAATATGACCCCCAGGCCGAGGCGCGCTGGCAGCGCTTCCTCGCCGCCTGGGCGTACCGGCACAGCTCGCTGGTGAGCGCGCAGTGGCCGGGCTGCCTGGTGCTGGAGGTGCGCGGCAGCTTCCGCCTGCTCGGGCCGTGGCCGCGGATCGAGCGCCGCCTGCGCGAGGAGCTGCAGGCGCTGGGCTTCGTCCACCGCATCGCGCTCGCGCCCACGCCACGCGCCGCGCATGTGCTGGCCGGCCTGCGCGACGGCCTGGCGCTGATGCACCGCGACGCGATGGTGGCCACGCTCGACCGGGTGCCGGTGCGCCGCGCGCGCCTGCCCGGCGACTGCGGCGAACGCCTGCAGCGCATGGGCGTGCGCGACCTCGGCGCCCTGCGCGCGCTGCCGCGCGACGCGCTGCGCCGGCGTTTCGGCCGGGAATTGCCCGACCACCTCGACCGCCTCTACGGCGAGGCCGACGATCCGCTCGACTGCTACCAGCCCCCGGACCACTTCGACGCGCGCCTGGAGCTGGGCTACGAGGTCGAAAGCCACATGGCCCTGCTGTTCCCGCTGCGGCGGCTGGTCGGCGACCTGTGCACATTCCTGTCGATGCGCGACGGCGGCGTGCAGCGCTTCGTGCTGCGGCTCGAACACGAGGCCGGGCACACCGACGTCGAGGTGGGCCTGCTTTCGGCCGAGCGCGATCCGGCGATGCTGTTCGAGGTCACCCGCACCCGGCTGGAGAAGGTGCGGCTGGCGCGGCCCGTGGTCGGCGTGCGCCTGGTCGCGCGCGAACTGCCGCCGTTCGCGCCGGCCTCGCGCGACCTGTTCGACGCCCGCAACCAGCAGCAGCTGCCGTGGCCGCAGCTGCGCGAGCGGCTGCGCGCGCGCCTGGGCGACGAGGCGGTGTACGCGGTGGCACCCTCGGGCGACCCGCGCCCCGAGCGCGCGTGGCGGCGGGTGGCCGAGGGCGCGGTCGACATCGACGAGGCGCCGCCGCGTCCGCCGCGTCCGTGCTGGCTGCTGCCGCGTCCGATCCCGCTGCGCGACCCGCGCCCGCGCATCGTTTCCGGGCCCGAACGGCTGGAGAGCGGCTGGTGGGACGGCGAGGACGCGCGCCGCGACTACTACGTCATCGAAACCTCGCAGGGCCAGCGCGCCTGGGCCTTCGCCCCGCCGGGCGAGCAGGGCCACTGGATGCTGCAGGGGTGGTTTTCGTGAACGCGTTCCTGCTCCCTCCCCCGCGTGCGGGGGAGGGTTGGGGTGGGGGCAGGGCAGATGCTCGCGTCATCCAACGCGCGCCTGCGGCGCGCCCCCCATCCCGGCCTTCCCCCGCAAGCGGGGGAAGGGGTGGAAGCGGGCCGCACGCGCTGTTGCTCCCTCCCCCGCGTGCGGGGGAGGGTTGGGGTGGGGCGGGCCGGCAGTGAGCGCCTGGAGGAGCCTCGGGCGCCTGCGCCATGACTGACCACGACGGCATCGATCGCGACACGCCCGGCGGTCGCCCGCCGCGCGCCTGGGAAACCGCGCGCCGCCTGCGCGGGCTGGCCGCGGCCGCCAACGACGACGCGCCAGTGGAGGACGGACTGCCGGCCTACGCCGAGCTGCACTGCCTGTCCGACTTCTCCTTCCTGCGCGGCGCGGCCAGTGCCGAGCAGCTGTTCGCGCGCGCAGCCCAGGTCGGCTACGAGGCGTTGGCGATCACCGACGAGTGCTCGCTGGCCGGCATCGTGCGCGCGCTGGAGGCCTCGCGCGCCACCGGCGTGCGCCTGGTCGTCGGCAGCGAGTTCGTCCTCGACTGCGGGCTCAAGTGCGTGCTGCTGGTCGAGACCGCATCGGGCTACACGCGGCTGTGCGAACTGGTCACCCACGCCCGCCGCGCGGTCGAGGGCAAGGGCTACCGGCTCGCGCGCGCGGACGTCGAACGCCGGCTGTCGGATGTCGACCCGTCGGTGTGCGGCCTGTTCGCGCTGTGGATCCCGGGGCGCACGCCCGATCCGGAGCAGGGCCGCTGGCTGCGCCGGGTGTTCGGCGAACGCGCCTTCCTCGCCGTGGAGCTGCACCGCGAGCAGGACGACGCGGCGCGGCTGTCGCGGCTGCTGGCGATGGCGGCTGCGCTGCGCATGGTCCCGGTGGCGGCCGGCGACGTGCACATGGACGTGCGCCGGCGCCGCGTGCTCCAGGACACGATGACCGCGATCCGCCACAACCTGCCGCTGGACCGCTGCGGCGCGCACCTGTTCCGCAACGGCGAGCGCCACCTGCGCACGCGCCGCGCGCTGGCCAACATCTACGGCGCGGTCGAGGGCGGCGCCGCGCTGCTGGCCAACGCGGTGGAACTGGCGCGACGCTGCACCTTCGACCTCGGCCGCGACCTGCGCTACCGCTATCCGGTGGAGCTGGTGCCCGAGGGCCACACCCCGTCCACCTGGCTGCGCGAGCTCACCCTGCGCGGCATGCGCGAACGCTGGCCGGAGGGCGCGCCGGCGGACGTGGCCCGCCAGGTCGAGGACGAACTGGCGCTGATCTCGGAGCTGGAGTACGAGGCCTTCTTCCTCACCGTCGAGGACATCGTCCGCTTCGCGAAATCCAGGGGCATCCTCTGCCAGGGCCGCGGGTCGTCCGCGAACTCGGCGGTGTGCTACGCGCTCGGGATCACCGTGGTGAACCCGGCCGAGAGCCGCCTGCTGATGGCGCGCTTCCTGTCCAGGGACCGCGGCGAGCCGCCGGACATCGACGTCGACTTCGAGCACGAGCGGCGCGAGGAGGTGCTGCAGTACGTCTACGCCAAGTACGGCCGCCACCGCGCCGCGCTGGCCGCGACCGTGATCCGCTACCGCGGCAAGAGCGCGGTGCGCGACGCGGCCAAGGCGTTCGGCCTGCCGCCCGACCAGGTCGCGCTGCTGGCCGAATGCTTCGGCTGGGGCAACGGCGAGACGCCGATGGAGCAGCGCCTGCGCGAGGCGGGATTCGATCCGGGCAATCCCGTCATCCAGCGCGTGCTGGCGGTGACGATGCAGCTGCGTGGGCATCCGCGGCACCTGTCCCAGCACGTGGGCGGTTTCGTGATCAGCGACGCGCCGCTGGCCACCGTGGTGCCGGTCGAGAACGCCTCGATGCCGGGGCGCAGCATCATCCAGTGGGACAAGGACGACCTGGAGACGATGCGGCTGCTCAAGGTCGACTGCCTGGCGTTGGGCATGCTCACCTGCATCCGCAAGGCGGTGGACCTGGTCGCGAAGCATCGCGGCCACGTGGTGGATCTCGCGCGGCTGCCCACCGACGACCGGCCCACCTACGCCATGATCCAGGCCGCCGACACCGTGGGCGTGTTCCAGATCGAGTCGCGCGCGCAGATGAGCATGCTGCCGCGGCTCAGGCCGGAGCGGTACTACGACCTGGTGGTGGAAGTGGCGATCGTGCGGCCAGGCCCCATCCAGGGCGACATGGTGCACCCCTACCTGCGGCGCCGGCAGGGCAGGGAGCCGGTGACCTATCCCTCCGAGGGGGTGAAGGAGATCCTCGGCCCGACCCTGGGCATCCCGCTGTTCCAGGAACAGGTGATGGAGCTGGTGATCCACGCCGGCTACACGCCGAGCGAAGCCGACAACCTGCGCCGCTCGATGGCCGCCTGGCGCCGCGGCGGCGACATGGAGCCGCACCGCGTGCGCATCCGCGAGCTGATGGAGGAGAAGGGCTACGCGAGCGAGTTCATCGACCAGATCTTCGAACAGATCAAGGGCTTCGGTTCCTACGGCTTCCCGCAGAGCCACGCCGCCTCGTTCGCCAAGCTGGTCTGGATCAGCAGCTGGCTCAAGCGCCACGAGCCGGCGGCCTTCGCCTGCGCCCTGCTCAACTCGCAGCCGATGGGCTTCTACTCGCCGGCGCAGATCGTGCAGGACGCGCGGCGCGGGCATCGGTCCGGCCGCCTTCCGGTGGAGGTGCGCCCGGTCGATGTCGCCTGCAGCGACTGGGACTGCACGCTCGAGGGCGGGCATCCGCGGCGCGGCGTGGACGATGGCGGGCAGCCGGCGATCCGGCTCGGGCTGCGCATGGTGGCGGGCCTGTCGGAAGACATGGGCAAGGCGATCGTCGCATCGCGCATGGAGCGACCGTTCGCGAGCATCGCCGACCTGTGCCTGCGCGCCGGGCTGGACGCGAAGGCGCGCGGCGTGCTGGCCGAGGCCGGCGCGCTGTCCGCGCTGGCCGGGCACCGCCACGCCGCGCGCTGGGCGGTGGCGGGGATCGAGCGCCGGCGCCCGCTGCTGCCGGGCAGTCCGGAGGAGGACGCGGTGGACCTGCCGGCGCCGTCGCCCGGCGAGGAAGTGGTGTCGGATTACCGCAGCACCGGCCTGACCCTGGGCCCGCATCCGCTGTCGCTGCTGCGCGAGCGGCTGCGCGGGCGCAGCGTGCTCGATTCGCGCCAGCTGCGCGAACTGCCGCACGGGCGCGGCGCCTTCGTCGCCGGCATCGTCACCCAGCGCCAGCGGCCCGGCACCGCCAGGGGCACGATCTTCGTCACCCTCGAGGACGAGCACGGCATGGTCAACGTGGTGGTCTGGCCGCACGTGGCGCTGCGCCGGCGCAAGGCGCTGCTGTGCGCGCGGCTGCTGGGCGTGCGCGGGCGCTGGGAGCAGGTGGACGGCGTGTGCCACCTGATCGCGCGCGACCTGGAGGACATGACCCCGCTGCTCGGCGGCGTCCACCCCAGCTCGCGGGACTTCCACTGATGGGCGCGCTGCGCACCGCCTCGCTCGCCGGCGACCTGTTCGCGCCGCCGGTGCTGCAGCTGGTCGAGGACGCGCAGGGCGGGGCGCGCTACTGGACGTCGGTGGTCGATCCCGATACCGCGCGGCGCTGGTTCGATGCGCTGGTCGAGGGCGCCGACTGGCACAGCCTGCGCCGGCCGATGTACGACCGCGTGGTCGACGTGCCGCGGCTGCTGGCGTCGTACGCCATCGACGAGCTGCCGCCGCACCTGCCGCTGGCCGCGATCCACGAGGTGGTGCGGCGCCACGTGCCCGCGCCGTTCACCTCGATCGGCATGAACCTCTACCGCGACGGCAACGACAGCGTGGCCATGCATGGCGACAAGCTGCACCTGCTGGGCGAAGGCCATCCGGTGGCGGTGTTCTCGCTCGGCGCGCCGCGGCGGATGCTGATCCGCGCGAAACGCAACCACGCCGACCGCGTCGCCGTCGACCTGGTGCCCGGCAGCCTGCTGGCGATGAGCCACGCCATGCAGACCACCCACGAGCACGGCATCCCCAAGGTGCGGGAAGCCGGTCCGCGGATCAGCGTGGTGTTCCGGGCGCGCGGCCGGTGAGCCGCGCGCCCGGAGGCACGCGTCAGGCAGCCTGCTCCCGTTCGGCCAGCCACACCTGCCGGTACGACGGCCGGGCCGCGAAGTCCTGCAGCCAGCGCTGCACGTTGGCGTGGCGCGAAGCGTCCACGCCGCAGTAGGTGCTGTAGGTGACGACGCTGGCCACGACCAGGTCGGCCAGCGAGTAGTCGTCGCCGAGCAGGTACGGCGCCTTCGCCAGCTGCGCGTCGAGCCGGCCGAGCGCGGCGTCCAGCCGCAACAGCGCCTCGGCGGCGAGCGGCGGATGGTGCAGCGAGGCGTCCACGCGCGGGCTCTGCGAGAAGTTGAGCACGTTGATCAGCGCGCCGTAGCTCACGTAGGCCCAGGTGGTCCAGGACAGCGCCGCCAGGCGCTGCGGCGAGCCGGCCGCGGGCCACAGGCCGCGCTCGACGCCGTACCGGTCGCCGAGCCACTGCAGGATCGCCAGCGCCTCGTACAGCGGGGTACCGTCGACCACGAGGGTCGGAACCACGCCGTGCGGATTGACCGCCAGGTACGCGGGCGACTTCTGCTCGCCCCTGGCCAGGTCGAACAGCACCAGTTCGAACTCGACCCCGAGTTCGACCAGGGCGTGGTGGACCGGGGTGGCGCTGGACATCGGTGCGGCGAACAGCTTCAGGGTCATGGCGTCGCTCCTCGGGGCTGGATCGGAAGGGAGCCCGGCGCTCCGGCCGGGCAGCACCAAGGTAGCCGGCCTTGCGGACAGTTCCGGTCCGCAGGCCGTGGCATCCTGCGCCCATGATCGAGACCTCCTCCCGCCTGCTGCGGCTGCTCGCCCTGCTCCAGTCGCGTCCGTTCTGGCGCGGCCGCGAGCTGGCCGAGCGCATGGATGTGACCGAACGCACCGTGCGCCGCGACATCGATCGCCTGCGCAGCCTCGGTTACCCGGTGGAGTCGAGCGCGGGCACCGCCGGCGGCTACCAGCTCGCCGCGGGCAGCAACCTGCCGCCGCTGCTGCTCGAGGACGACGAGGCGCTGGCGGTCTCGCTCGGGCTGCGCATGGCCACGGCCGGCACCGTGGTCGGCATGGAGGAGGCGGCGCTGCGCGCACTGGCCAAGCTCGAGCAGGTGATGCCGGCGCGGCTGCGCACGCGGGTGCGCAACCTGCATGCGGCGGTGGTGCCGCTGGGCCCGGGCGGCCCGGGCATCCCGCATGCGCTGCTGGTGGCGCTGGCCAATGCCTGCCGCGCGCTGCAGTGCCTGCGCTTCGCCTACGAGGACCAGCAGGGACGCAGCAGCGAACGCGACGTGGAGCCGCATGCGCTGGTGTCCACCGGTTCGCGCTGGTACCTGCTGGCCTGGGACCGCGGCCGTGGCGACTGGCGGACCTTCCGCGTCGACCGCATCGGCGGCCTGCCGCACGCGCCTGGCGACCGCTTCCTGCCGCGCAAGGTGCCCGGCGGCGACGCGGCGGCCTTCGTGGCGCGCGCGATCACCACCCAGGGGCATGCGCTGCGCGCGCGGGTGGAACTGCATGCGCCGCTGGGGCGCATGCGCAGGTGCATCCCGCCGTCGGCCGGCAGGCTCACCCGCCTGGACGATGGCCGCTGCCTGCTGGAGACCGGCGCGCAGCGCCCCGACCTGCTCGCCTACCACCTGGTGATGCTGGACGTGCCGTTCGTGGTGCTCGAACCGGTGGAACTCGAGGAGCACATGCAGGCGCTGGCGACGCGGCTGTCGCGTGCAGTGCGTGCGTCGCGCGGTCGACGCGCGAATCCGGTGCTTGCATGAGGCGTGGGCTCAGCAGGCGTGGTGGCGCACCCAGGCGAGGTAGGCGTCCATCCAGTCCTGCAGGAACTCGCGGCTGCCTTCGGCGATGCCGCCGTTCCCGGTGAGCACGTCGTCGGCCTTGAGGAAGGCTTCGGGCTGGCCGAGCGTGGGCATGTCGAGGTAGGCGAGGATCGTCCGCAGGTGCTGCTGCGCCACCGCGGTGCCGATCGCGCCGATCGACACCCCGATGATCCCGGCCGGCTTGTCTGGGAACGCGCTGTCGCCGTAGGGCCGCGAGGCGTGGTCGAGCGCGTTCTTGAGCACGCCCGGGATCGAACGGTTGTATTCGGGAGTGACGAACAGCAGGCCGTCGGCGTCGCGGATGCCCTGTTTGAGCCGCACCACGGGCGCGGGCGGGGAGTCGTCGTCGTCCTGGTTGTACAGCGGCAGGTCGTCGATGCGCAGGCGACGGAACTCCACGTCTCCGGGCGCGAGCGTCTGCAGCGCATCGGCAAGGCGCGCGTTGAACGAATCGGCGCGCAGGCTGCCGACGATCACGGCGATGTTCAGGGTCATGGCGTTGTCCTCGGGTGCGGGCGTCGACTGCATGGCGACCGCGCCAGGGCACCATGCGGCCAATGCCGTGAACGCCGCGTGTGGGCTGTGCGTTCGCGCGCCTCCGCCGCAGGACGGGCGGCGAGGGCGGGCCGCGGACCGCCGCGCGCCGCGTCGCCCACGTCGCCAAGGCCTTCGACCCGCGCATCGTGCGCAGGCGGGCGCGGCACGGATCCTGCATGCGGCGCGCGCCAGGCCGGGCTGGAACGTGCCGCGGGGCAAGCGGGCGGCGGTATGCGCCGCCCGGCGTTCAAGGACTGGCGGGTCGCTGCCGTTCACGACTGCATGCAGGAACGTTCCGGACACCCGCTGATGCCCGGTCCGCTGCGTGGGCGACGGATCCACGCCGCAGACACCGGCACGTGCCGTGGCGCGCTTGCGCATGCGGCGCGCGCTTGGCATCGTGGCCCCGGACCACGGAGGACGTGAGCGTCATGGCAGACGACCTGCACGCGCCGGGAGGAGGGTCGGCTGCCACCGTACGGCGCGTCGGCGTCGCGGTCGGCCTGCTGCTGATGGCGGGCCTGGCGCTGCTGCTGCAGCAGGACCGCCAGGCCAGGGTCGCCGCCGCCCATCGCCAGTCGCTGGCGCTCGCGTCGGGCGTGGACCGCCTGCTGCATTACGGACTGCGCAACCTCGAGCGCGCGCTCAAGGGCATCGCCGCGGACGCCGCCACGTGGAAGTCGGCCGCGCCGGACCAGCGCGATCTGCTGCTCGCGGCCGCGATCGAGGGCGTGGCCGCGCGCCAGCCGGAACTGCACTCGATCGTGCTCGTCGACGCGCAGGGGAATGCACTTTCCGAAGGCGAGGGGGATCCCGGCTTCCCGCAATGGCGCGACGGCGGCGGCGATGGCCTGGCCGTGGGGCCGCTGCGCGCCGGTGGCGAGGGCGAGTGGTGGCTGAGCCTGGCGGTCCGGCACGAGCCCGGCCGCTGGCTGCTTGCCCGCCTGCGCACCGCCGAGCTGGAACGGATGATCCGCGGCCTGGACACCGGCGCGCGCGGACACGTCACCATCCTCGATGCGCAGGGCGTCCTGCTCGCCCGGGTGCCGTCCGGCGAGGCCGGACCGTTCACCGGCCAGCGCGCGCCGCTGCCGCCGTCCCTGCGCACCGGCGGGAGGACCGGCCTCGAGCGCGGCGTCAGTCCGTTCGACGGCGTCGAGCGGGCGCGGGGATTCAGCGCCGCGAGCGGCTTCGACCTGGTGGTCGCCGCGGGGATCAGCATCGACGACGCGCTGGCGGGCTGGCACCGGTTGCTCGGCATCGCGGCGCTGCTGGCCCTGCTGTACTGGATCGGCCTGGCCTACCTGGTGCGGCGCCTGGGCCTGGCCGAGCGGGCGCACGCCGGCCTGATCGAGGAGCTCGAGGCGCAGGCGGACTGGCTCGACCAGGCCCAGCGCGCCGCGAGCACCGGCGTGTGGCGGATCGAGTCCGACGGCGAACACGCGCGCATGTCGCCGCACACCGCGCTGATGTACGGGCTGGATCCGCGCGACGGCGTGTATCCGCTGTCCGACGTGTTCGGCGCCATGCACGAGGAGGACCGCCCGCGGGTGCAGGAGGAATTCCGGCGCACGGTGGAGGCCGGCGTGCCGTACCTGTCGGAGCATCGCGTGGTGCTCCCCGACGGCAGCGTGCGCTGGGTCACCGCCCGCGGCGGCATCGCCGGCGGCGATGGACGCACCGGACCGCGCATCACCGGGACCGTGGTCGACGTGACCGACCGCCACCTGGCGCGCGCGCGCGTGGCGCGCGCCGAAGCCCAGTTCCGCGCACTGTTCGAGCGCAACCCGCTGCCGTTCTGGGTGTTCGACGAGGAAACGCTGCGCTTCCTGGCCGTGAACGACGCGGCGGCACGCGCCTACGGCTACGACGTGGACGAATTCCTGTCGATGACCATCCTCGACATCCGGCCGCAGGACGAGGCGCCGCAGGTGGTCGAGACCATCCGGTCGCGCCGCCCGGGGACGGAGACCGACGGCGTATGGACCCACCAGCGCCGCGACGGCAGCCGGTTCACCGCGCGGGTGTTCAGCAGCAGCATCGAGTTCAATGGCCGGCCCGCGCGGCTGGTGCTGGCCGAGGACATCAGCGACCGCATCGCCTACGAGCGCGAGCTCGCCTGGCGCGCCACCCACGACCCGACCACCGGCCTGCAGACGGTGGCCTCGCTCATCGGCGAGCTGGACGCGATGTCGCTGCGCGATTCCAGGGTCCGCTACGCGGTGGCGTTCGTGCGCCTGCGCGAGATGGAGCGGTTGGCGCCGACCCTGGGCCAGCGGATCAGCGAGAAGCTGCTGCGCGGGATCGCGGCGCGGGTCGAGGCGCTGGGCCGCGACTACGGGATGGCCGGCTACTGGCCGGGGCAGTCGTTCGTGGTGGTCACGCTGGATCCGTCGCGGTTGCCGGCGCTGATGGCGGCGCTCGAAGCGATGGTCAACGCCCCGGTCGAACTCGAGGGCGGCGCGCATCCGATCGAGGCCTCGATCGGCATCGCCGAAGGCCCCGAGGCGGGCGAGGCCGCCGAACAGGTGGTCGGGCACGCCGCGCTGGCCGCGATCCAGGCCTGGCGGGAGCAGGTGCCGACCCTGTCCTACGACCGGACCATGGCGGTGCAGGCGGCCGAGCGCCTGGTGCTGGCGCGGCGGATCCGCACCGCGCTCGACCAGGAGGAGTTCGAACTGCACTTCCAGCCGATCCAGCGCCTGTCCGACGGCAGGATCGTGGCGCTGGAGGCGCTGCTGCGCTGGCGCCAGGGCGAAGGCTACGTGCCGCCGGACGTGTTCATCCCGCTGGCCGAGGCCTCCGGCCTGATCGTGCCGATCGGGCGCTGGACGCTGGAACAGGCGGCGAGGGCGCACGTGCGGCTGGCGGAGTGCGGCCTGGCCGACGTCGCGATCGCGGTCAACGTCTCGCCGGTGCAGCTGCTGGCCGACAACGTCCTGGCGACCATCGACGACCTGCGCAGGCGCCATGCGATCCCGCGCGGCGCGCTGCACGTCGAGCTCACCGAGAGCGTGCTGTTGCGCCGGCCGCAGGTGGCGCGGATGCGGATGCTGGAGCTGCGCGTGGCAGGGGTGCGGATCTCGATCGACGACTTCGGCACCGGCTTCTCGAGCATGGCCTACCTGCGCAACCTGCCGCTGGACTACGTCAAGATCGACCGCGCGTTCGTGCGCGACGTGCACGTCGACCCGCGCAACGCGTCGATCTGCCGGGCCATATTCGCGCTGGCGCGCGGCCTCGACCTGGGCACCATCGCCGAGGGCGTGGAATCGGCCGACGAGCTGGCCTGGCTGCGCGCGAACGGCTGCGACCAGGCGCAGGGCTACCACATCGGGCGCCCGGTGCCGCTGGAGCAGGTGATCGGGCTGATCCGCGCCGCGGCCTGAACCGCGGCGCGGGCCGCCCGGCCGGCGCCGTCAGGCCCCGGCAGGCGCCTCCTTCCACGCATCGACCGGGATACAGGCGCAGAACACGTTCTTGTCGCCGTGCACGTTGTCCACGCGCGCCACCGGCGGCCAGTACTTCTGCCGGCGCAGCACCGGAAGCGGGAACACCGCCAGTTCGCGCGGGTAGGCGTGGGTCCACTCGCCGGCGGTGGCCATGCTGGCGGTGTGCGGCGCGTTCTTGAGCGGGTTGTCCTCGCGGTCCAGGCGTCCGTCCTCGATCGCGCGGATCTCCTCGCGGATCTGGATCATCGCGTCGATGAACCGGTCCAGTTCGTGCAGCGACTCGCTCTCGGTCGGCTCCACCATCAGCGTGCCGGCGACCGGGAAGCTCAGGGTCGGGGCGTGGAAGCCGAAGTCGATCAGGCGCTTGGCCACGTCCTCGGCGGTGACGCCGGTGGCCTTCTCCAGCGGGCGCAGGTCGAGGATGCACTCGTGCGCCACCAGGCCGTTGCGTCCGCTGTAGAGCGTGCGGTAGTGCGGCGCCAGCCGCCTGGAGATGTAGTTGGCGTTGAGCAGCGCCACCTGGGTGGCCTTGCGCAGGCCGGCCGCGCCCATCATCGCGATGTACATCCAGCTGATCGGCAGGATCGACGCGCTGCCGTGGGCCGCGGCCGAGACCATGCCGACCGCGCCGCTCGCGTGCTTGTGGCCGCGCGGCAGGAACGGCGCCAGGTGCGCCTTCACCGCGCACGGCCCGACGCCCGGGCCGCCGCCGCCGTGCGGGATGCAGAAGGTCTTGTGCAGGTTGAGGTGGGAGACGTCCGAGCCCCACTTGCCCGGCTTGGCCAGGCCGACCAGCGCGTTCATGTTGGCGCCATCGGTGTACACCTGGCCGCCGTGGGCGTGGACGATCTCGCAGATCTCGACCACGTCCTCCTCGAACACGCCGTGGGTGGACGGGTAGGTCATCATGATCGCGGCCAGGTTGGCCGAGTGCTGCCCGGCCTTGGCGCGGATGTCGTCGATGTCGATGTTGCCGTTGGCGTCGCAGCGGGTGACCACGACCTTCATCCCGGCCATCTGCGCGCTGGCCGGGTTGGTGCCGTGCGCGGATTCGGGGATCAGGCAGATGTCGCGATGGCCCTCGCCGCGCGAGGCGTGGTATGCGCGGATCGCGAGCAGGCCGGCGTACTCGCCCTGGGCGCCCGAATTGGGCTGGAAGCTGACCGCGTCGTAGCCGGTGATCTCGACCAGCATCGCCTCGAGCGATTCGACCAGTTCCTGGTAGCCACGGGTCTGCGACGGCGGCGCCAGCGGGTGCACGTTGGCGAACTCGGGCCACGTGATCGGGATCATCTCCGCGGTGGCGTTGAGCTTCATGGTGCACGAGCCGAGCGGGATCATGGTCCGGTCCATGGCCAGGTCCTTGTCGGCCAGGCTGCGCATGTAGCGCAGCAGCTCGTGTTCGCTGTGGTGGGTGTTGAACACCGGGTGCTGCAGGAACTTCGATTCGCGCAACAGGCCGGCCGGCAGCGCGTCGGGCGCCTCCGCGTCGATCGCGTCGATCGAGGCATCGGTGAGGTCGGCGCCGAACACCTTGGCCAGCGCGACGAGGTCGGCGCGGGTCACGGTCTCGTCGAGGCTGATGCCCACCCGGCCGGCGTCGATCTTGCGCAGGTTGATGCGCTGGTGGCTGGCGTAGGTGTGGATCTGCTCGGCGTCCACGCCGGTGACGTGCAGGGTGTCGAAGAAGCCGTCGTCCACCTGGACGCCAGCGCGGCGCAGCGCCTCGGCCAGGACCACGGCCTGGCGGTGCACGCGGCGCGCGATCCGCACCAGTCCGTCGGGCCCGTGGTACACCGCGTACATCGAAGCCATCACCGCCAGCAGCACCTGCGCGGTGCAGATGTTGCTGGTCGCCTTCTCGCGGCGGATGTGCTGCTCGCGGGTCTGCAGGGTCAGGCGGTAGGCGGGGTTGCCCTCGGCGTCGACCGAGACGCCGATCAGGCGGCCGGGCATCGAGCGCTTGAACGCGTCGCGGCAGGCCATGAACGCCGCGTGCGGGCCGCCGAAGCCGAACGGCACGCCGAAGCGCTGGCTGTTGCCGACCACGATGTCGGCGCCCCATTCGCCCGGCGGCTTGAGCAGGGCCAGGGCCAGCAGGTCCGTGGCCACGGCGACCACGCCGCCGCGCGCGTGCACCGCCTCGGCCAGCGCGGCGTGGTCGCCGACGTGGCCCCAGGTGTCGGGGTACTGCAGCAGGACGCCGAAGCTGTCGACCGTGGCCGCGTCCGCGACCGGGCCCACCACCAGCTCGATGCCGAGGCCGTCGGCGCGGGTGCGCACCACCTCCAGGGTCTGCGGATGCACGTGGTCGGCGACGAAGAACACGTTCGACTTCGCCTTCGACGCGCGCCGGGCCAGGGTCATCGCTTCGCCGGCGGCGGTGGCCTCGTCCAGCAGCGAGGCGTTGGCGATGTCCATGCCGGTGAGGTCGGCGCACATCTGCTGGAAGTTGATCAGCGCCTCCATCCGGCCCTGGGAGATTTCCGCCTGGTACGGGGTGTAGGCGGTGTACCAGGCGGGGTTCTCGAGGATGTTGCGCAGGATCACCGGCGGGGTGCGGGTGCCGTAGTAGCCCTGGCCGATGAAGCTGCGGAAGACGTCGTTCTTCTTGGCGATGGCGCGGATCGCGGCCAGCGCCTCCTCCTCGGTCTGCGCGCCCGGCAGGGCCAGCCCGTCGCCGGACTTGATGCTGGCCGGGACGATGGCCGCGGTCATCGACTCGAGCGAGTCGTGGCCGATGGCCTGGAGCATGTGCGCGATCTCGGCGTCGTTGGGGCCGATGTGGCGCTCGATGAAGGCGTCGTGGTGTTCGAGGTCGCGCAGGCTGGGCTTGGACATGGCGGAAGGCACCTGGGTTCGGGGACGCGGGACGGCGCGCGTGCAGGGCGCAGGCGGTCGTCTGCGGTGGTGCCCCTCTGTCCTTCTGCCTGAGAGTTTGGAACCGCGTGGGTTGGCCGCGTGGTTCGTGCCCCTTCGGCGCCGGTTCCGGCAGTGCCGGGCGGTCTCTCCAGAGTGTTGGTCGCGTGCGGTGGTATCGGGCCTGAGCGATTACGGGCGTTTGCGCCTTCGGCAGCGGGGCCGGGGCCCGCGCTTCTCCCACCGCAGCGGCGTGGATTATACCCGCCGGCCCCTGCCGCCGGGGTCGGCGCGGGGGATCGGCGCGTGGCTTGTTAATCTTGTGCGTCCCCCCGAGCCGTCGCGGTCCCCGCGTGAATCCTGTCGTCTGTTCCCCGTCCCGGCCCGGCGCGGCGCGCCGAGGCCTCCGCGGCGTGCCCGGCCGGTGCGCCGGACGCCTTGGCCCCGCCATCGGCGGGGCAGCCGCGGCGCCGGGAGGCGGGCGATGAGCGCGCGCATCCCCGGGCAGCGCACCCTCGCCCTGCTGCTGGCGGGGCTGGCCATGTTCGGCCCGTTCTCGATCGACATGATCTTCCCGGCGTTCCCGGCGATGGGTGTCGACCTGGGCGCGGACAAGCTGGCGATGCAGCAGACCATCAGCATCTACCTGGTCGCCTACGCGCTGATGAGCCTGGTCCACGGCCCGCTGTCGGACCTGCTCGGGCGGCGACGGGTGATCCTGACCGGGCTGGTCGTCTTCGCCTTCGCCTCGGCCGGCTGCGCGCTGTCCACCGACATGCCCACGCTGCTGGCGTTCCGCGCCCTGCAGGGGCTGTCGGCCGGCGTGGGCCTGATCGTCGGTCGCGCGGTGATCCGCGACGTGCTGCATGGCCACGACGCGCAGCGGCTGATGAGCCAGGTGTCGATGATCTTCGGCGCCGCCCCGGCGATCGCGCCGATCGTGGGCGGCTGGCTGCTGGGCTGGGGGCGGTGGACGCTGATCTTCTGGTTCCTGGTCGGCTTCACCGGGCTGCTGTGGCTGGCGACCTGGCGTTGGCTGCCCGAGACCCTGCCGCCGGACGCGCGGCTGGCGCCGTCGCCGCGGCGGCTGCTGCGCGACTACGCGTGGATCGCGCTCAACCCGCGCTTCCAGCGCCTGGCCGCGGCCGGTGCGTTCAACTTCGGCGCGCTGTTCCTGTACATCGCCTCGGCACCGGCGTTCGTGCTCGACCTGCTGCGGCTGGACGAACGCAGCTTCGGCTGGTTCTTCATCCCGACGATCAGCGGGATGATGGTCGGCGCCTACGTGTCGGGGCGCACCGCGGGACGGGTCAGCGGGCCGCGCCTGGTGGAGATCGGCTTCGCCTGCAGCGCCGTGGCGATGCTGGCCAACATCGCGTACAGCGTGCTGGCCGCGCAGCCGGCGATCCCGTGGGCGGTGCTGCCGATGGTCGGCAACGCGTTCGGCATCGCCCTGGTGTTCCCGATCGTGACCCTGTCGATCCTCGACATGTACCCGCGCCACCGCGGCTCGGCCTCGTCGCTGCAGGCGTTCACCGGGCTGGTGCTCAACGCGGTGCTGGCCGGCGTGGTCTCGCCGCTGGTGAGCCACGACCCGGTCATGCTGGCGGTGCCGGCGGCCGGTTTCGTGCTGCTGGGCTGGGCGATGTGGCGCTGGGAATCGCGCCGCGCGGCGCCGCCGTCCGCGGGCCAGGCGCCGCCGGTGGAACTGGAGCCGACCGGGCAGCTCTAGGCCGCGCGCCGCATCGGCGCGGGCGCGTCAGCGGCGCGGGTCGAGCGGATGGGCGCCGTTGCGGCGCCGCGGTGCGACCGGCACCGGCGCCAGGTACTGCTGGATGCGCGGGAACACCAGGTCCAGGCGCGAGTACCAGTCGCGGTTGCCGGAATCGGCGAGGCTGCCGGAGTTCGGGCATGCCGCGTATCCGCCGTACAGGCCGCCATGCAGGCGGTAGCTGCCGTCGTTGCCGCGCACGAACAGGCCCGACCCGCTGCTGCCCCCCTCGGTGGTCCCGGACAGCCAGCCCACCGCGCGCATGCCCGGCTCGTCGTCGGCCGGCACGTGGCGGCCGAACGACACCTTCTTCGCGTCGCCCGACGGATGGTGGATCGCCACCACGTCCGCGCCCGTGGGCAGGCCGGCCGCGTCCCAGCCGGCGAAGGTCGCGCCCGCCGGCGCCGGGTTGCGCAGGCGCAGCAGCATCGCGTCGGTGTGCTCGTCGTCGAACAGGACGTCGGCGCCGCCGCCGAGGGTGGCGCGGCTGGTGGACGTGCCGCTGTTGCACGAGGCCGCTTCGTAGTTCCAGTAGGTCGTCAGGCTGGCCGCCACGCGCGCCATGTCCTGCGCCGGCACGTCGCCGGAGCCGCCGGCGAAGCAGTGCCGGGCGGTCCAGAAGTAGGGGACCTGGGTGGACGGGTCGGTGTCGTTGAGCAGGGTGCCGGTGCAGATGTAGGCACCGATGGCCGTGCCGTTGCTGCGGTAGAGGTTGAACACCATGTGCGCGACGGCGTCCTTGGCCCGGACGAAGTCCGCGCCGAGTTCGCCGACCTTGCACGCCGTGTCGATGTTGCAGGCGCCGGACTCGCCGAGCTTCTCGAGGATCTTGAAGTCGCTGCGGCTGTTGGTCACCAGGTGGGCGACCTGCGGCACGGCGATGCGCGGCGCGCCGGGGTCCGAGCCGGCCGGGACGAAGACCTCGATGGTCTGGGTCTCGCCGTCGGTGGCCGGGGTCCAGTACAGGCCGCCGGGGTCGAGCGCGCGCAGCGCCTCGGCACCGGGTATCCGCACGATCTCGCCCAGCGGCAGTTCCGAGCCGCGCACGCGCAGCTCGGCGTCCGCCGGCAGTCCCTGCAGCGACAGCCCGGCCCGCAGGCCCATCGCCACCGGCGACGTCACTTCCAGGGTCGCCACCCGGCCGCCCGCGACCGCGCGCCACTGCAGCTCCAGCGGGACGGCCTTGCCGGCCGGCGCCGCGCGGCCCACGCCGATCTGGACCGGCGTCGGCCGGCGCCGGTCGCGGGCGCGGTTGGCGTCGTCCAGCGCCACCAGCTGCGCCAGCGGGACCTCGGGAAAGCGCACCCGGGTCGCCAGCGACGGGTCGAAGGCGGCGTCGCGCCAGGCCAGCTTCGCCGGCGGCGCGGACCGGCTGCGCTCGCCGTCCACCCGCGGCAGGTCGGCGGCGAAGGAGGTGGCCGCGCAGGCGGCCACGCAGAGCGCGAGCAGGAGTCTGGACATGGCGTTCGGACGGGTTCGGGAAGGAGCTCGGGCGCGCGGGGCGGGCGCTGGAGCCCGCCCCGCCGACGGGTCAGCCGTTGTCGGCGGCGGGCGCGGGGGCCGGCGCGGGCGCCGGCGCCTGCCAGCCGCACGAGCGGCCTTCGTTCTGCTGCTTGAGCCACTCCTGCAGCGGCGCGAAGTACTCGAGCACCGCCGAGGCGTCCATGGTCTCGCCGCCGGTCAGCTCCTTCATCGTCTGCTGCCACGGCTGGCTGGCGCCCTTGGACAGCATCGCCCAGAACTTCTCGCCCGCGGCCTTGTTGCCGGCGAAGGTGCACTCGTACAGCGGACCCTGGTGGCCGGCCGCGTCGCACAGCGCCTTGTAGAACTGGAACTGCAGCACGTGCGAGAGGAAGTAGCGGGTGTAGGGCGTGTTGCCCGGCACGTGGTACTTGGCGCCCGGGTCGAAGAAGTCCTCGCCGCGCGGCGCCACCGGCGCCACGCCCTGGTACTTCGCCTTCAGTTCCCACCAGGCCTGGTTGTAGCGGTCCGGGGTGATCGAGCCGTCGAACACGCCCCACCGCCAGCGGTCGATCATCAGGCCGAAGGGCATGAACGCCACCTTCGCCAGCGCCATGCGCATCTGCGCGTTGACCAGGGCCTCCTGGCTGGTCTGCTGGTCGCCGACCAGGCCGATCGACTTCAGGTAGGCCGGGGTCATGGCCAGCTCGATCGTGTCGCCGATCGCTTCGTGGAAGCCGTCGTGGGCGCCGGCCTGGAACAGCGGCGGCAGGTGGTTGTAGGCCAGGTAGTAGTACACGTGGCCCAGCTCGTGGTAGATGGTGAAGAAGTCCTCTTCGTTGGGCTTGATGCACATCTTGGTGCGCACGTCGGGCGACTTGCCGTCCTCGCCGCCCATGTTCATGTCCCAGGCGCTGGCGTGGCAGACCACGTCGCGGTCGCGCGGCTTGATGAACTGGGTCTTCTCCCAGTAGCTCTCCGGCAGCTTCGGCATGCCGAGCGAGACGTAGAACTCCTCGGCCTGGCGGGTCATCTGCCTGGCGCTCTCGAGCTGCGCGGCGCGCACCACCTCGGCGCGGCGCTCGCTGTCGATCAGCGCGTTCTCCCTGGCCAGGCGCGCGTTGAGTTCGGACTGGTAGCGGCGTTCGAGCGCGCCGCCGACGTCGAGGTCGGCGCCGGCCTGCTGCTGGCTGTAGGGCGCGAGGATGTCCCAGAGGTTGCCCCAGTCCTGCTGCCACATGTTGCCCATCAGGTGCGCCGGCAGCAGCCCGTCGACCGAACCGCGGCCCGGGTACTGCGCCTCCAGGCGGGCGCGGGCGTAGCAGTGCAGCTGTTCGTACAGCGGCTTGACCTGGCCCCACAGGCGGTCGGTCTCGGCCGCGAGTTCGACCGGCGACATGTCGTAGCCCGAACGCCACATCTCGCCGGCGTCGGCGTAGCCCAGTTCGCGCGCGCCCTCGTTGACCAGCTCCACGAAGCGCACGTAATCCTCGCGCATTGGCCGCGAGATCGAATGCCAGCCCTGCCATGCGTCGAGCTGGGCCTCGTAGCTGCGGTCCTTGGCCAGCACGTCTTCCAGCGCGCCGAGCTGGCGGCAGCTGGACGGATCCTCCGGGTTGGAGCAGTAGGTGCCGGCGCCGTACATGCCCTCCATGCGGGTGGCGATGCGGGTGAGCTCGGCCAGCTTCTGCGGGTCGCGCGGCGCCGGCATCGAGGTGCCGAGCTTGAGCAGGTTGATCGCGCGCGCGGTCTCGGGCGACATGTCCTGGCCCTCGAACCTGCGCGCCTGCTCGATCCACGCGTTGAGCGAGGTCAGGAACTTCTCGTTGGCCTTGGCCGCGAGCAGCTGGCTGTCGTCGATGATGTAGGTGTTCGACAGCCACTGCGCCGCGGTGAGTTCCGGGTACATCTCCTTGAGTTCGGCATTGACGCGGGCGATGAACGCATCGGCGGTCTCGTCCTGCGGCGCGGGCCGGGTCGTGCCGGGCGCGGCGGCGTCGGTCGCGGTGGGTTCGCGCTGGCAGGCGGACAGGGCGAGGCTGGCGGCGATCGCCAGGACGAGCATGGGTCGGTGGTGTTTCACGGCGTTTCCCGCGGGATGCACGAAGGCGTTGCGCGCAGGCTAGGGCGCGCGCGGGGGACGACGCAAGTGCGATCGGGCGCAGGCCGCGCCGCGGCCGCGCTCAGGCGCGCGGGATGCGCAGGCGGCGCTCGCCGTCGACCAGCCCACGGGCCTGCAGCCAGGCCCACGCCGCGTCCGCGTCGCGCTCGACGTAGGCGCGCGCGCTGCCGAGGCGGAAGGTGTAGCCCCAGGCATCCATGTCGGCGAGGATGCGGTCGCGCCCCACTCCCGGGATGGCGTCGCCGAGCAGCGCCTGCAGCACGCACACCGCGTCTTCTTCCTCGACCGAATCGGTCGCGTCGGTGTGCACGGCCCGGCGCCGTTCCGGCGGCAGCACGACCAGGTGGCAGGCCTCGTGCAGCAGCGAGTGCAGCGGGGTGTCGCCGCGCGCGTACACGACGCAGCCGACGATGCCGGCCTCGGGTTCCCCCCAGTAGCTGCCGGGGATCGGCGCGTCGTCGGCCACGCGGCGCAGCTCCAGCCCGTAGCGCGCGAGCAGCCCGGCGACGTGCGATCCGTCGACGTCGCGCAGCAGCAGGACGCCGTGGGCTTGGGGAAGGGGCGCGGTCATCGGGGCTGGCGGCCGGGGTCGCGGGGATGGCCGGCGCCGCGCCTGCGGTCGCCGGATCTTGGGGGCATCGCCCGCGGCGCGGGCGTGCGGGCGGCGGCATGCCCGCCGCCGTGCCGGGGTCAGGCGGTGGCGGGCCGGTTCTCGGGCAGCGCCACCGAGATGTCGAGCACGTCGTGTTCGCCGTCCTTGACCAGGTCGACCTTGACCGCGTCCACGTCCACGCTCACGTACTTGCGGATCACCTCCAGCAGCTCGCGCTGCAGCAGGGGCAGGTAGTCGGGCGCGCCGCGGCTGGTCCGCTCCTGCGCGACGATGATGCGCAGGCGGTCCTTGGCGATCGCCGCCGTGTTCTGCCTCGGCTTGAGGAAATCGAACAGTCCCATCGTCAACCTCCGAAGAGCTTGCTGAAGAAGCCCTTCTTCTCGGCCTGGGTGAAACGCATCGGCCGGTCTTCGCCGAGCAGTCGCGCAACCGCGTCGTCGTAGGCCTGGCCGGCGCTGGACTCGGCCGCCAGGATCACGGGCTCGCCCTTGTTGGAGGCGTCGAGCACGTCGCTCGATTCGGGGATCACGCCGAGCGTCTTGATGCCCAGCACCTCCTCGACGTCGGCGATCGAGAGCATTTCCCCCTTCTCCACCCGGTCGGGGTTGTAGCGGGTGAGCAGCAGGTGCTCCTGCACCCGCTCGCCGGCCTCGGCCTTGCGGGTCTTGGAGGCGAGCAGGCCGAGGATGCGGTCGGAGTCGCGCACCGAGGACACCTCGGGGTTGACCACCAC
>Ga0207873_1000456_pt1 | contig 45035 bp, 39 predicted proteins | sample BGWIniCompost_FD_187373 | JGI IMG/M metagenome (GOLD analysis project Ga0207873, IMG submission 187373) | Cellulose adapted compost microbial communities from Newby Island Compost Facility, Milpitas, CA, USA - BGW Initial Compost (SPAdes)... ...
CCTGCGCCGACGAGCCCGAGCATCCGCTGAACGCGGAGCAGCTTCGCCGCTTCGACGTGCTGCGTCGCCGCTTACCGCCGGCGCCGACGTCGATCGGCGCGTCAGCGGGTATCTTCCTGGGCCCCGAGCATCGCGGCGACCTGGTTCGCCCGGGCATAGGCCTTTACGGCGGCAATCCGTTCCGGGATCGTACGAGCCCGATCGAGACCGTCGTGACGCTGTCGGCGCGCGTCGTGCAGATTCGCGAGATCGCCGAGCCCGTGACCGTCGGATACGGCGCGACGTACAAGGCCCGGCCGCCGTGCCGGCTCGCCGTGTGCGGCGTCGGGTACGCGGACGGTTATCCGCGCGCGGCCGGCAACATCTGCGACGCCGCGTTCCGCGGCACGCGGCTTCCGGTCGTCGGCCGCGTGTCGATGGACTTGACCTGTATCGATGTCTCCGCGCTCCCGCCCGGCGCGATCTCGGTCGGCGACTACGTCGAGCTCATCGGCCCGACCATCACGCTCGACGAGGTCGCGAACGCGGCGGGCACGATCGGCTACGAGATCCTGACGCGGCTCGGCTCGCGTCTCGAGCGGCGCTACGAAGGGGCGTTCTAAGAGCGTATGACCGCGATCGTCAGCATGACGAACGTGGACGGCGTCATCACGCCGACCGCCGAAGCGCGCATTCCGGTGCTCGACCGCGGATTTCTCTACGGCGACTCGATCTACGAGGTCTTTCGTACGTACGACGGCGTGCCGCTCTTCTACGACGAGCACTGGGCGCGTTTTCTGAACTCGGCGGCGCTGATCCACCTCAAGGTCGATATCACGCAGGACGAGCTGACGCAGCGAATCCGCGAGACGATCGTCGCGACCGGCGCGCCGCGTTCGCGCACCGACGTGTACGTGCGCTACATGATCACGCGCGGCGTCGGCGATATCGATCTCTATCCGAGCGAGCGGCTTCGCTCGAGCTGCGTGATCATCGTCAAGGCCGTGCCCGATTGGGGCGCGGCGTCGTACACGACGGGCGTGAGGCTCGCCGTACCGTCGACGCGGCGTAATTCGGGCGACACGCTCGATCCGAACATCAAGGGCGGGAACTACTTGAACAACGTCCTCGGCGTCATCGAGGCCCGCAAGCTCGGCGCCGACGACTGCCTGATGCTCGATTCGCGCGGGCTCGTGACCGAGGCTTCGAACAGCAACGTCTTCTTCGTGCTCGACGGCGAGCTCGTGACACCGTCGCAGCTCGCGCGGAACTTGAAAGGCACGACGAAGGCCGCCCTGCGCGACGCGTGCCGCGCGCACGGCATCGAGGTGCACGAGCGGGAGATCGCCGAGGAGGATCTCACGCGCGCCGAGGAGTGTTTCCTCACGAGCGCGACCCGCGAGGTGATGCCGGTCGCGAGCGTTCGGCTCGGCGACGGGCGGGTCGTCGGTTTCCCGGCCGGCGGAGGGGAGTTGACGCGGCTCGCCGCGCGGCTCTATCGCGAGCACGTCGCCGCGTACGTCGAGCGGCACGCATCGCGCTCGTTCTTCCGGTAGCGGCAGCATCGGGCCCCGCGCCGCGACATCCGACGCCCAACGTTCGAGCGCATCGGCGACGAGGCCGGAGACGCGTCGCCTCGGCCGGCCCGTTGCCGCGCCCGTGCGGCAGGGGACGGCATCCATGCGAAAAAAGTGGTAACCTACCGCGCCTCGCACGGCCGCTCGGAAGCGCTTTCCGGCGCACGGCCGGCCGTGCTGCGTTAGAATGGACTCGCCGGAGCCCTGCCGACGGGGCCGGCTCCACCGAACGCGCGCCCGTAGCTCAGCTGGATAGAGCATCGGCCTACGAAGCCGGGGGTCGGGAGTTCGAATCTCTCCGGGCGCGCCATTACTTCCCTGTCTATTCCGAGGACACGGTCTCGCTGAGGGCACGTCGCGCTCTGCCGAGCGCCGATGTGCTTCTCGCTCGTCGGCGCGAGGAAGGGCGCCCGTGGCCCGGAGCTCCTTGGTCGAGAAGTGCCCGCGGAAGCGGGGCCGCCTCCGCGGCCGATTATCTTGGAACGCTTATCGTTCCGAAGCTCACGTCATTTGCAGGTCGGAAGGATACTGCCGCCACCGCTCGAAATTCTCTTCGGAGCAAGCCTCCGACTCCTCCTCGGACGAGAACCTCGCGTTCCATGCGGTATTGACATGGTGATACAGGTGCATCATGTCGGCCGTGTACGATCCGATTTCGTACTCGGGGTCGCTCTCGATCGCTTCGATCAGCTCTCGAATCGATTCGGCCGCTTCCCGCAGGTGGAACGAGATATACGCCTCGTTGAGCTGCTTCATGATCGTTCGATCCGTTCGCAACCGCGACGCGCTTTCTCCCGTTCGGCTTCGGCGTCTCCAGAAGGGAAGGGCGGCGGGACATAATCCCGATCGCACTTGAAATGCATTCGCCTCTTACCTATAACATCATTCTACAAGTAAGTATTTTGATGGGCTAAACGGATTGTAGGACCGTCGCAAGACTGCGGCGCGGACGTGCCCAGGGGGAGGGGGAGGAGTGCGGCGCTGCCGCGGCGCAAGATGGCGCGCGTGCTTCACCACGGACCGGGAACGCCGATGCTCCTCGCAACGAACGAGCGTGTCGCCGGAGGTGCGTTCCCATCTGGAAACGTAGAGTTTCCGATCGGGATGCCTCTGCGTCGGCCGCAGCGAGAGGCAGATGGTCACTGCGGACATCCTGCTGTTCGTGCGAGTCGCCGAAACCTTGAGTTTCAAGGAAGCCGCGGCACAGCTCGGCATTTCCAGATCTCAGGCGAGCAAACGCATCGCGTCCCTCGAGGAGGAGCTCGGCACGAAGCTGATCTACCGAAGCCCGAGAAGCATCAGCTTGACGAGCGCCGGGGAGACGCTGCTCGAGCACTATCGGCGCGTCTACGACATGATCGAGGAGGCGAGGCTGGCCGTCGAGAGCTTACGGCAGCGGCCCGCCGGGCGATTGAGGTTCAGCGTTCCGACGTGTCTCGGCGCCGTGTTGCTGCCGCGTCTGCAGCACGAGTTTCGCGCACGTTATCCCGACATCGTTCTCGACGCGCACATGTCCGAGGCGTGCGTCGACATCGTCGCCGGCGGCTACGACGTCGTGATCCGTGTCGCGCAGAAGCTCGCCGACTCGACGCTCACCGCGCAGCGCCTCGCGACGTCGCCGCTCGTCGTCGCGGCGTCGCCCGCGTATCTCGCGGCTCATGGCGTCCCGCTGCATCCGAGCGAGCTCTCGAAGCATAGTTGTCTCGCGGTCAGCACGGAGAAATACGCGACGGGCACGTGGCGCTTCCGAATGTCGGATGGGGCGCTCAACGTTCCGGTGCATTTCGCCGCCGTCAGCGACAACAACCTGTCGCTCGTTCTCGCGGCGAGCGCCGGGCTCGGATTCGTGTACGTGCCTCACGCCGTCGTCGCGGGCGAGCTGCGGCGCGGAGTTCTTCAACAGGTCCTCGCCGATTATTGCCGCGGCATCGAATGGGGCGTTTACGCGTTGTATCCGGGCAGAACCCCGACGAGCCCGGCGGCCGCGTTCATCGAGTTCGTCCGCGAGGTGCTGCCGACGCTCGATCGCATCGATCGTTGGCAGGTCCTGACGCGGCGCCCGACCGCCGCCTGAGCGGTCATTCGCCGTCCGCGGTGCGCGGTGCGGCGAGATCGTCGTCGTCGACGTGGACGCGACGGTTGACGCGCTCGATGTGACGGATCAACTCGCCGGGCTTGGTTTCGAGCGGCCCTTCGGCCGCGAGCGCGTGCTCGCGAGGCTTTCTGATCGCGTCGCCGAAACGCTCGGCGTCGTAAGCGACCACGTTGCGGCAGCGGTTCACGACCTGAATCACGCCTCCGATGAGCTCGGCCGCGTAGAGGTACGGATCGTCGTCGGCGAGGAGGTCGTTTCTTTGCAGGACGTCCCAGGCCTCGTAGAGCTCGAGCGTGCGCTCGAACTCCGGCTCGCTGATCTCGAGGCGCAGCACCGTGTCCGCATCGTCGTCGCCGTCGCGCGCGACCGCATCGGCGAGGGGCTCGGGAACCCGGCCGAAGCGGGCCTCGGGCCCTTCGCCGGATCGTGCGACGGAATAGGTGCCGAACGCTCGGCGCCGAGTGCGTCTATCGTCGATCTCCGTCCACATCACGAAGGCGCTCGGCTTCTCCTCGGCGCGATCGCCCGGCGTGCGCGCCGCGAAGGTCAGGAAGTAGCGCTGCGCCGGCACTCGCGTCCAAAGCGTCTCGCGCTCCGTGCCGGGCTCGCGGGCCGTGAAGTACTCGTCGCCGTAGGCGCCGATCTCCCAGCGGCTCGTGCCCGGTCGAAACATCTCGATGCCGCGATGCGCCGTGAACTCGATGGCGCCGTCGACGATCGCGTATTCCACGGCGCCGAGCAGCTCGTATTCGCGCACGGGGCGATCCGCCGGACCGGAGAGCAGCGTCGCCCAGCCGTCATCGGCGAACGTGAGCACGAGCCGCTGCGACTGCGAAGCCGCGCCGGATGTCCAGGTGCCGGAGACCTCGAACTCGCACGCGCTCATCGCGGTGTGCGTCGCGGCCGAGCATGCGAGCGCGCACGCGAGGATCGCCGGCCACGGAACCGGCCGGGAGACCGCCGCCGATCCCGCGTCGGGGATGCCTTCGCGTGCGGTCGTCCGCAATGCGCTTCGCCTTCGCGTGACGCGGCGTCAGGCCGCGTCGCTTTCTTCGAAGAGCAGCGTCCAGACCGTCGGCGAGCCGTCGACGTCCGGTGGGAACGCGTCGCCTTCCTGGATGAACACGACTGCGCCGGACGGGCCCTGCGACCGGTATGGTCCGGACGCGTTGCACGTTTCACCGGTCCTGCCGCTCACCGTCGCCGTGGTTTCGGACATCTCTTTTCTCCCTGCGAATGATCGAATGTCGTACGAGCGCGTCGGTGGGAGCTACTGGCCCCCCGATGAGCTCACGAGCAGCGAGAGCGCCGCACGCGGCATGCGCTCGTCCAGAACGTGCAGCCGCTCGTTGCGCGCCTTGAGCTCGGCGAAGAAGAGGAACGGAACGAGGGATCGCGGATTGTCCTCCGAGATGCGATCCTCGATTCCCCAGTCGAGCGCGTAGAGGTCGATCTCTCGGCCGCAGCGCGCCGCGGCTTCGGTCGCCTGCTTGAGCATCAGGATCTGATTCATCAGCAGGTCGCCTCGGTAAAGCAGTGCGCCTTCGCGCGCGCGCCGCTCCCAGGTCGAGAGGACGCCGAGCACGTCGTCGTACTGCGCGGGAGACAGCTCGAGCCGAAGCATCACCGAGTCGCCGTCCTCGGGCGCGCCGACGAGCGGGTCGTAGACGGCCCGAGGGACCGCGCCGAAACGGAAACCGCCGGCTTCGTCCGCGTAGAGCCCGACGGCGCCGGTCAGCGTTTCTCCGGCGGTCTCGTCCACTGCGATCAGCACGACGGCCGACGGACCGCCGCCGTCGTAGAAGACGCCTCGGCGCGCGGCGAGGATCATGAAATGCCGGACGTTCGGGCTCGCGTCTCGGCCGTGCGCGGCCGCTGCGCACTCGTCCGGTAGATCGACCGCGGCGCCTGCGTGATCGTGGTGCTCGTGGTGCTGCGCCGGCGCGGCGCCGAACGGCGCCGCGCCGAGCCAGAGGATCGGCACGAGAGCACGCGCTGCGAGAAAGAGCCTTCTCACGAAACTCCCCTTCCTGCCGAGCTCAAACGGTTCGCCGGTAGCCGTGCTTCTCGACGTCCGCGTCGATTTGCTGCTGCAGCCGGATGTTCTTCTGCAGCTCCTCCTCGTACGAGCCGAGCGGCTTCGCCCACTCGATGTGCTCGAGCAGCGTGCGCGTCGACACGAAGGCATCGGCGTGCAGCCATCGGCCGAGCGGCTCGTTGATGATCTTGATCATGCCGGCATGCGCGCTTTCGTCGAGATCGATTCCGATGTGGTCGTGCGAGAAGAACGTGTAGCGCAGCGTATCGACGTCGTAGCGGTCGCCGGTCAGGAAGGTCCAGCCCGGCAATAGCGCGCCGTGCTCCTTCGCATAGGCGGCCAAGGCGGCAGGATCGTCCTCGTGCGGCTTCAAGGTGATGTTGCAGAGGAACAGGTCCTTGCCCATGCGATCGGCGAGGTAGCGGCGATGGATTTCCACCATCCTTTGCGTCGCCGCCGGGCAAGCCGTCTCGCAGGTCGTGTACATCATCATGACCATTACGGTCTTGCCCTTCAGGACGTCGTCGTAGAAGCGGACCTCCTCGTTCTCGTGAGTACGGAACAGCGCGTTGGGAATCAGATTCGCCAGGCACCGGTTGCCGTCGCTCGTGTCGAGGCAGGCCCCTGGCGCGACAGTGTCGAAACCGGAGAACAGCTCGCGTCGTTTCATCACACCAATCCTCCCGTCACGTTCCTCGGACGAATGCCGGCCATGCGGTTGTTCTCGTCGTATTTCGGCGGCAGACCCGCGAGCCGACGCCGCTCGTTGATCTCTCTTCGCTTCTCGGTCAGCTGCTGGAGGCTGTCCACGACATCGAACCGGACCATCATGAAGTTGTCCTCGTGGTTCATGTTGTGGCAGTGGATGAGGTAGCGGCCGACGAAATCGCGGAATCGCATCCGGATCTTCAAGCGATGCTGCGGCGGCAGCATGTAGACGTCGCGCCGGCCCGTCTCCTCGGGCAGCAGAGGCACGTTCTGCACGTCCACGACCTCGCCGGTATCGGCGTCGCGGATCGTCACCGTGCGCGACACGATCCTCCCTTCCTCGAGATGGATGTGCACCGGGTGGGTCCAGTTGCCCGCGAGCACGTCGTTCGCGAGATCCCATTCCTCGGACGTGCCCTTCAGCACGACGTGATCGACGCGGTTGTGCTCGAAGGGTAGGCCGTTGATCAGGAAGCGGCGCGGCTCGCCCTCGAACGTGAAGCGCCATTCGAAGTAGTCGTCCGGAATGATCGGATCCGGATAGTCGATGAGGTGCGCCGGGACCGGGGGCGTGTCCGCCGGGAACCACGGCTCCCTCTCGATGACGTCGAAGCGCATGACGACGTTCTCGATCGGCAGCCCGGGCGCCGGATCGGGGGTCGGCACGCCGACGTTCTGTGGCTGGGCCTCGCGGAGATAGAGCTTGCTCCCGGCGGGGAACTGCGAGAAGTCGACGATGATGTCGTAGCGGGTCGCGACGGGGATCTGCAGGTCCCTGTCACTAACGACGAACGGCTGGGAAACGAAGTTGCCGTCGACGCCGACGACGGTCATCGGCTTCTGCTGCCCGTCCGGGCCGATCAGCGCGATGTTCCACGTCTTCACCATGCCGGTGTTCAGGATGCGGAAGCGGTACTTGCGGCGCCGCACCGTCAAGCGAGGCTGGATCTTGCCGTTCACGATCCACTTGTCGACATTGTTCGGCGCGCCGTCGGTGATGAACGCCTCGTTGCGGCCGTTCTGAGCGGGGCAAAAGATGATCGCGTGCAGCTGCAGCGGAATGTCCGTCAAGCCGTAGTAGCCCGGCAGCCGCAGCGAGCCGGGCAGCGGCAGCTCGTTGCCCGGGTCCTTCTGGTCGTAGAGCCAGAGCTGGCCGTTCAGCCCGAGATAGTTGTTCGCTGCCGTGAACTCCGCGCGATGGTCATGGAACCAGAGCGAGCGCAGCGCTTCGCGCGGGTCGCCGATGCCGCCGAACTCGTCGACGCCCGCGTACACGTTCGGGTAGTGATTGTCCTTCCAGAAGCCGGGTCCGAAGAAATCCTGCGCGAAGCCGTCGCTCTCGGAAGCCGTGTGCCCGTTGTGGAGGTGCACGGTAATCTGGTTGACTCCGGCAGTCGGGTTGTTGAGCGGGAGCTGATTACGAAACCGCACGACCATCGGAACGCCGTAGCGGCCGAGTATCGTCGGCGCCGGATACGACCCGTTGAACGTCCAGCAGTACGTCGGCAGCAGATCGGTATGGAACCGATGCAGCGACGGCGCGGCCACCATCTCGTAGAAGACCTGAGGGTAGAACTCGAACCAGCGCTGATGCGGTGCTCGCGGCGCCTCGCCGGCGAACACGTTCGCGTGGAGCGTCGGTGCGGGCCATAGGTGCGTCGTGCTCGCCACGGGCGGAATCGGCAGCGAATCGACGAACGGACGAGTCGGAGGGCTCGCGCTCGGCGGATCGCATTGGGGCGGCCCGGCGGGCGGCTGCGGCGGCGGATAGCTCTGCGCACGCGCGCTCTTGCGCGAAGTGACGATGGCCGCCGCGCCGATGGCGCCTGCCTTGATGACGGTGCGCCGGTCGACGGTCTTCGAGCCGATAGACGTTTCTCGAGGGCTCCGATCGTTCGTGATGTCTTTCGTGTCGGTCATGCCTCTGATCCTCCCTATGGATCGATGCCGGCAGGGCTTCGCATCCGTCACCGGGCGGCGTTCTCTTTCTTCGACGACGCGCGGCGAAGCCGATACGCGCATCGGACGCAGTCGCCTGAAGTGTTTAGCAACTGCAAGTGGATGCGATGCTAATCGGCCGGTGCGCGGGGAAAAGCCGTCTCGAGGAAACACATCGTTTCGCCGCGAAGGCGCCGAAGCTCGCCGCGGTCGAGCGATCGATGCTATGTGCTTGAGTCAACGAGCAGACCGACGGCCCGCGGCGTGCGCTCGACGAGGGCCGGGAAACTCAGAGTTTCGGAAACGGCTTTCCGCCGCCGCGAGGCGGCTCAGAGGAGGGCCTCGATCTCGGCTTCGTGCCGCTCTTTCGAGGCGATGCCCACGTGCCGAACGCAAATCGTCCCTTCCCGCGTGATCAGGAACGACGTCGGGAAGCCGACGAGCGGTCCATAGGCGTCGCGCAGCTCGTAGCGGCCGTTCTCGAGGAGCACCGGATAGGTGATGCCGAGCTCTTCGACGTAGGCCTCGACCGCATCGTCCTCGTCGTCGACCGCGACGCCCAGCACGACGAAGCCGGCGTCTCCATACCTTTCGTAGAGCTCGACGAGACCGGGGATCTCTTCACGGCACGGCGCGCACCAGGTGGCCCAGAAGTCGAGCAGGATGACGCGCCCCGCGTAGTCGCCGAGCGCGATCTCCCTGCCGTCGACGGACGGAAGAGTGAAGTCGAGCGGCGCTTCACGCGGTGCGACGTTGCAGATATCGGGCTCCGACGCCTGGGAGGCGGCCGCGGCGAGCGCTCCGAGAGCGACACGAGCGGCGCCGATCCACGATCTTTCGCGCAAGACAGGACGGCGCATAGAGCCTTGCCTTCTCCGAGCCGAGACGTTCGCTAATGCAACGATATCCGGAGGCCGATGACAAGTCCCCTCGGCGGTCGGATCGTTTCGCTCCGCGGTCAGGCGCGCTCCAGCCACCACGCGCGCGGAGCGCCCGGAAACGGATCGGGGCGGAAATAAGCGACCATCCGCTCGCCTTCGTCACGGGCCGTCCAGGGTGCGACGCCATGGAGCGCGAGCCGGTGAATCAAGTAGGCCTCGCCGGGCCGAGCGGCGACGACGACCCGGCGGCACGCCTCGAAGCACTCCCGGCGTGCGGCCGTGTACGTTTCGGTGATGTCCTCGTCGAGCCAACGCTCGGGCGGCACGTCGGTGAGACGCTCGCGGAGCGCGCGGCGCATGATCTCGTGCGAGCCTTCCCAGACGACGAGCGGAGCCGCTCCGGCGGGCGGGTCCGTCAGCGGAACACCGAGGATGAAACCGTGCGCCTCGCCGAGCCGGCGCCGCTTGCCTTCCGCGCGTCTGATGCCGTCCACGTGCGCGGCGTCCCGCTCCAGTCGAAAGCGGAACGCGGCATTCGACTCGCCGGGCGACGGTTGCGGATAGCCGGGATAGCACACCGATATCTGCGCGCGATCCCAAGCGATTCCCGGGAAGCCGAGCACGTCGGCGATGAAGCGAATCGGAGCGCCGCCGAGCGGCGGCACGCGCGCATCCGGCACCGCGCCCGACGAGTCGTTCGGGAGGGCGTTGACGCCGACGAACCAGGTGCCGCCGCAGCGTAGCCAGCGCGCACGCAGAGCGGGATCCGTTCGGCACGCGTCGGCCACGGGGCGCGCCCGTGCGGTCCACTCGGCGATCGCGGGATCGTGCGGAAAGCGAATCCAGCCGCGCCGGAAGAACGTCGTCGCATCCATGAGTCGACTATGGCCGCCGCGAAACCGTGCGGCAACCTCGCGGGGCGCTGCGAAGGATCGGTGAAAACCGAAACGGCGGTCAACGACGGGCGTCGCTCGCGAGCGCCGCGCTCGCCGATGTGCTCGGTTCCATGACGTCGTCGTCCAGCCAGCGACCGAGCGAACGGCCGATCAGCGCCTCGGTTCGCGCGATATCGTCCCGGCAGACGTCGAGGATTTGCCGGCGCAGCTTCGGGTCGAGCGGCGGCCGGTAAAGCATTCGGTCGTGGAGCCGACGCCACGCGGCCCGTGCGCGTTCGGGGGGGCGCATCACACGCTCGACGGCGCGCTTCGATCGGGTCATCGCCGAGTACAGCAGCCGGTGCCGAGGCATGCCGCCTCTGTTGTGCACGCGGGTCGCGGGCACGAAGGCGTCGTCGACGCCGAGGAAGCGGTACAGCGAACGCGTCACGCCGACGGGATTCGCCGCAAGATCCTCGAACAGGATGACCTCGATCCGAGCGCGGTCGAACAGCCGGAAGTAACGGTCGAGCTCGTGCCAGTAGAAGTTGCCTTTGATCCACGCGGCGTCGTCGGCGAACGCACGCTGATCGAAAGGCATTCTCGTGCGCCGCATTCGCAGATGCATCAAGTGCAGCGAGTAGAGCCGGTCCGCGGGATTTCGCAGGCTCACGATCAGCTTGACGTCCGGAAGCCGCGAGCGGATCCGCGCGGCGGCGCCGGGGCTTCTCAAGTAGTTCGGCGATACCTCGCCGACCGCGGCGGCACCCGAGGCGGCATCGAAGTACGAAAGATACTCCTCGAAGGTGCGGACGCGCGTCGAGGCCGCGCGCCGATGGTAGGAATTCTCGGGATCGTAGGCGAAATAGCGCAGCTCCTTCTCGCGCGGCACGAAGACGTCGGGGTGCTGGCCGAGGTAGCTATGGAGCGACGTCGAGCCCGCCTTCGTGTCTCCGATGACGAGAAAAGTAGGCGTGATCGGAACGCCTCGCGGTGCCACCGTTCCTCCTCGAGCGCGTATCGCGAACGCCCGCGCTCGGTCGAGACGCAAGCAAGCTGAGTGCCAGCGACGGTTTCACCGAAGTCGGATGTTCCTGCTTCCTCGGGCCCTCGAGATTCCCGGCCTCGGGCGGGTTCCGCGCCGCCTCGGGGCCGGCTCAAGGCTGGATGCCGAAGCGCCGCTGCTCGAGGATCTTCTTCACGCGGCTCAGGAACGCGCCCGAGTACGCGCCGTCGACCGCGCGATGATCGAACGACTGCGCGAGGATGCCCACGGGCCGGATCGCGATCGAGTCGCCTTCCGGCGCTTCGACGACGACCGGTTTCTTGCGCACGCCGTCCGTCGAGAGAATCGCGACCTGCGGCTGATTGATGATCGGCGCGGTGATCAACGTGCCGAACGAGCCGTTGTTCGAGATCGTGTACGTGCCGCCGGCAAGATCGTCCGGCTTGAGCCGGCCCTGCCGCGCGCGGTTCGCGATCTCGTGGATCGCTTCGGCGAGCTCGGTGACCGACAGGGTCTCCGCGGAGCGGATCACCGGCGCGACGAGCCCTTCGGGGCCGAGGTCGACGGCGATCGCGAGATTGACGTGCGGGTGAATGACGAGCGAATCCCCTTCGACGCTCGCGTTCAGATTCGGAAACTCGCCGAGCGCTTCGCAGACCGCGCTCGCGATGAACGGCAAGTACGTCAACGAATAGCCTCGACGGCCGCGCCACGCGTCGCGTACCTGATTGCGAACGAGATCGACGTTCGCGAAATCGACCTCGACCGCTTGCAGGACGTGCGCGCTCGTCGCCTTCGAGCGCACCATGTGCTCGGCGGTGAGCTTGCGAATCCGCGTGAACGGCACGATCTTCCGCTCGCCCGGCGTTTCCGGGCGCGCCTCCGCGGCGCGCGGCTCCGCGACTGCAGCTTTCGCGCCCTGCAGATAGCGGATCACGTCGCGGCGCGTGATGCGCCCATTGCGCCCGGTGCCTTCGATTCGAGCGAGCTCGAGCGCGTGCTCCGCGGCGAGCCGGCGGACGGCCGGCGAGAGCCGCTGCCCGGGCTGGCGCCGAACGGCGCCGGCCGCTCCGCTCGATGACGGCCCTCGCGCCGCGCTCGCGGCCGCGGCGCCCGGCGCCGCGGCACCGTTGCCGCCGGTGGCGGCGCCCGTCGGCGCCGACGAGCTTTCCGCCGCCGGAGCGCTGCTCGTCGCCGCTGTGCCCTTCGGCTCGCCCGCGACCTCGACGACCGCGAGCACGGTGCCGACCGGAACGGTTTCGCCGACGTCGACGAGGATCTGCGCGAGGACGCCGGTGCCGGGAGACGGAATCTCCATCGACACTTTGTCCGTCTCGATCTCTAGAAGGATCTCGTCGGCCTCGACGCGGTCGCCGACTTTCTTGTGCCAGCTGGCGATGGTTCCCTCGGTGACCGTTTCACCGAGCTGCGGCATCAATACGTCCATCGAGCTCTACCGTTCCGGGTCGTTATCGTTATTCATCTCGGAGGCTCGCCGGCCGATCGCCGGCGGCTCGGCAACGGCCGCGCGTGCCCCCGCACGCGCGGCCTGCGATATCAGTCGACGAGCTCCCTGACTCGCGCGACGATCTTGTCGACGCTCGGAATCTGCGCATCTTCCAAGTTGTCGGCCGCGGCGAGCGGCACGTGCGGCGTCGTGATACGCACGATCGGACCGTCGAGATCCCAGAACAGCTCCTCGGCGACGATCGACGCGATCTCCGCGCCCCAGCCGCAGAGCCGCGGATTCTCCTCGACGGTCACGAGGCGTCCGGTATGCGCCACCTCTTCGAGGATCGTCTGCGTGTCGAGCGGCACGAGCGAGCGGACGTCGACGACGGTCGCGCGGATGCCGTGCTCCTTCTCGAGGATCTCCGCCGCTTGCATCGCGCGCGGCACCATCAGCGCGAGCGCCGCGATCGTCACGTCGTCGCCGCGCCGCAGCACGTTCGCCTTGCCGAGCGGCACGACGTGCTCGCCGTCCGGCACCTCGCCCTTCGTGGCGTACAGCGACTTCTGCTCGAAGAAGAGCACCGGGTCCTCGTCGCGAACCGCCGCCGCGAGCAAACCTTTGACGTCCGCGGGATAGGCCGGCGCGACGACCTTCAACCCCGGCACCGCCATCGCCCAGTTCTCGACGCTCTGCGAATGCTGCGCGCCGAAGCGCGAGCCGCCGCCGTTGCCCGAGCGGATCACGAGCGGCAGCGTGACCTGCCCGTCCGTCATGTAGCGGGTCTTCGCGATCTCGTTCGCGACGATGTCCCAGCACACGGCGAAGAAGTCCGAGAACATGATCTCGGCGATCGGACGGAGCCCCGTCATCGCGGCGCCCATCGCCGCGCCCAGGATCGCTTGCTCGGAAATCGGCGTGTCGCGGACGCGCTCCGGGCCGAACTCGTCGAGCAGGCCGACGGTCGCCTTGAATACGCCGCCGGCGCGAGCGACGTCCTCGCCGATCAGCACGACGTTCGGGTCGCGGCGCATCTCTTGCGCGATGCCGGCCGCGACGGCTTCGCGATACGTCAGTTCCGCCATGCGGCACCTCCATCGGCCCAGACGTTCTCGAACGCGATGCGCTCGTCCGAGGGCGGCGCGCGCCGCGCCTCCTCGGTCGCCTCGTCGACCTTCCGCTGCGCTTCGGCCTCGATCGAGACGAGCGTCTCCTCGTCGATGCCGAGGTCGAGCAGCCGCTGCCGATAGCGGGGAATCGGATCCTTCGCGAGCCACTCTTTGACCTCGTCCTCGGGCCGATACTTGCCGGGATCGGCGCGCGAGTGGCCGCCGTGACGATACGTCTCGGCCTCGATCAGGCTCGGGCCGCCGCCGCGGCGCGCGGCATCGAGCGCGCGCAGGGCGGTCGTATACACGACGTCGACGTCGTTGCCGTCGATCAGGATCGGCTCGAGGCCGTAGGCGCTCGCTCGATCCGCGGCCGGATGCTCGACGGCCGTGACCTCGTGGATCGCCGTGTACTCCATGTAGCGGTTGTTCTCGCACACGAACACGACCGGCAGCTTCCACACGACCGCGAGATTCAGCGCCTCGTGGAACGTGCCGATATTCGTCGCGCCGTCGCCGAAGAAGCAGACGGCGACCTGATCCGTGCCGCGGTATCGCGCGGACCACGCGGCGCCGGCGGCGATCGTCAGGTGCGCGCCGACGATCGCGTACGAGCCCATCATGTGGTGCTCGACGCTCGTGAGATGCATCGATCCGCCCTTGCCGCGCATCAGACCCGACGAGTTGCCCATGAGCTCGCCGAGGATTTTCGTCATCGACACTCCGCGGACGAGCGTGTGGTTATGACCGCGATACGTGCAGAACGTGTAGTCCGTCGGCCGCATCGCGACGCCGAAGCCGGCCGCGACCGCTTCCTGCCCGAGGCCGAGATGGCTCGTGCCCTTGATGAGGTTCTGCAAGAAGAGGTCGTGCGCGCGCTTCTCGAGGTAGCGGCATTCGACCATCCGGCGGTAGAGCGTAAGACGGGTCTCGCGGTCGATCGCTGCACGCGGCTCCCGTAGGGCAGCCGTCGTATTCGTCAGAATTGCATCCACTGCTCGTTGCCTTGGTTGTTGGAGTGTTCGCGAGTCCGGGACGGGATGTGCCCCCCCAGCGGGGTCCCCCGTGCGGGCAGACCCCGCTCTCTCGGCGGCTCAGTAGGCGTTCGCGACCGGCAACTCCTCGGCCGGGAAGAGCGTGATCACCTGGCAGCCGTCCGCCGTCACGACGACCTCTTCCTCGATGCGCGCGGCCGAGAAGCCGTCCTTCGCCGGGCAGTACGTCTCGAGCGCGAAGACCATGCCCTCCTTGATCTCCATCGGGTTGTCGAGCGATACGAGCCGGCTGATGATCGGCCGCTCGTGCAGCGACACGCCGAGCCCGTGGCCGAACTGCAGGCCGAAACACTCCATCTCGCTCGAGAAGCCGAACTCTTGCGCCTTCGGCCAGCACTTCGCGACCTCGTCGGTGCCGACGCCCGGCCTGATCGCCGCGATCGATGCGTCGATCCACTCGCGGGCCTTCTTGTACGCGTCTTTCTGCGCGTCGGTCGCGCGCCCGACGTTGATCGTGCGGTAGTAGCACGTGCGATAGCCCATGTACGCCTGGATCACGTCGAAGAACGTCTGGTCTCCGGGGCGAATGATCCGGTCCGTGAAGTTGTGCGGATGCGGGCTGCAGCGCTCGCCCGAGACGGCGTTGATCGCCTCGACGTCGTCCGCGCCCATCTCGAACAGCATCTTCGTCGCGCGCGCGACGATATCGTTCTCGCGGATGCCGGGCTTCAGCTCCTCGAAGATCATCTGATAGACCGCATCGACCATCGACGCGGCGACGTTGAGCAGCATGATCTCGTCGCGGCTCTTGATCTCGCGCGCGTCGAGCATGACTTGCTGGCCGTCGCGGACGTCGAGCCCGACGCGCTGCAGCTCGAACAGCATCGGCGGCTCGACGAGATCGACGCCGATCGGCTGATCGGCGACGCCGGCCTCCTCGAGGATCGCCTTGATCTCCTTCGCGGCGTCGCGCATCAATCCCGCGTCGGGCGGCACCGCGCCGCGCAGGCCGAGCATGCCCGCATGGCAATGCGTCTTCGGCAGCCACGGCGCGTAGATGCGATGATGCGCGGCCGCCGAGCCGAAATCCCAAAGGTGCGGATCCTTGTCGCCTGCGAGCAGCGCGAAACGACACATCTTGTCGCGCGACCACTCGCCGATGCTCGTGCTCGTCATGTAGCGGATATTGTTCGCGTCGAACACGAGAAGGGCGCCGAGACCGGAGTTCTTCAGGGCCTGGCGCGTGCGGGCGAGGCGGTAGCGGTGCAGCCGGCGAAAATCGATGCGCTCCTCGAAATCGACGGCCATCGTGCCGGGCGCGTAGATCGCCCGTGACCAGTCGTGGCGTGGATCGATGTCCGCGTCGGTGATGATCTTCGGCTCGGAAAGCTTGGCGACCATGATTTCTTCTCCTGCGCGGTGCTTCGAAAGGGCTGCACTGCGCCTCGGATGGCTACAGCGGACCCAGCGATCGTCCGATTCTATCGCAGTACGGGGCGTTTCTCAGCGTCGCTCAAGTCTTTGATATGCATCGGATACGCAGTGGTTCGTTCTACCCGCGGACGCCGAGCGGGGCAATTCGTGCGGTCAGTGCGCGTTGACCTCGGGAGCAGCGCTCTGTAGCGTCGATCGCCTCCGGCCACGAGGGAGTCTCATGGGAACGACGGTCATCGCGGAGGGCTCGCGCCGCGTCGCGCGCAAGCTCCGCGGGCAACGCGCGAGCGACGGCGCCGGCGTGCGGATGACGCGAATCATCGGCACGCCGCTGCTCGACCATTTCGATCCGTTCTTGCTGCTCGACGAGTTTCGCTCGGACGATCCGCGTGATTATGTCGCGGGCTTCCCCGATCACCCGCACCGCGGCTTCGAGACGGTCACGTATATGCTCGCCGGCCGAATGCGGCACGGTGACAACCAGGGCAACACCGGGCTCCTCGGTCCGGGCAGCGTGCAATGGATGACGGCCGGCCGCGGCATCGTCCACTCGGAGTTCCCCGAGCAGGTCGAAGGTTTGCTGTGGGGTTTCCAGCTCTGGGTCAATCTGCCTGCGAAGGACAAGATGACCGCGCCGAGGTACCAGGACATCCCGGCCGAGCGGATCCCGGAGGTCGAGCTCGGCGCGGGCGTCCGCGCGCGCGTGATCGCCGGGGCGCTCGGGGGCATCGAGGGCCCGATCACCGCGGTGGCGACCGAGCCGTTGTATTACGACCTGTCGCTCGACGCGGGAACGAGTCACGTGCTCGCCGTGCCCGAGGGCCACAACGTCTTCGTGTACGTCTTCGAGGGCGAGGCGGAGATCGGGCCCGATCGCCAACGCGTCGAGCGCGGCGAGATCGCGTTGCTCGAGCACGGCACGCGCATCGAGCTACGCGCGCCGGCGGCGAGCGGCGCACGCATGATCGTCGTCGGAGGGCGGCCGCTGAACGAGCCGATCGCCCGCTACGGCCCGTTCGTCATGAACACCGAGGAAGAGCTGCTGCAAGCCTTCGCGGACTACCACGCCGGCAGGCTGTAGTCATCGCTCGCGACGCGGCGAGTCGGCTCGGCGGCGCTCAAGCCGACGGCCGCATCTCGTCGGGTCCGGCCGATCCGTTGCCCGAGTAGCGGCGCTCGGCGTGGTGCTCCGCCGTGCGGACGGCTGCGTCGTGCGGCGGTTTGCCCGTCTCGAGATAGGTCTTCATTCGCAGCAGATCGTCGTCCAGCTGGTGTTTCGGATCCGCGCCGACGAGCCGCGCGATCGCATGACCGAATGCGCCTGCGATCGGATCGTAGACGAGCTTGACGTCGATCGTCGTCGAGCCGTCGGCGTTGTCGCGGAACTGCACTTGGCCGGCGTGCCGGATCAACGCGCCGTCCACGGTATGCCACGCGAGCCGGCGGTTCTCCTCGCGCTCGGTCAGCATCGCGTCGAAAGTGAGCTCGAGCCCGAGCGCGGCCCGAACGGTCCAGCGCCAGCGCTCGTGCTCGCCGCGGTCGGGCACACGCCGCACGCGCACGACGTGCTTCATGAACGTCGGGAACCGCTCGAAATCGCACCACGTCCGATAGACGGTCTCGACGGGCGCGTGAATCCGAATCGTCTTCTGCACGTTCACCGCGAGGCTCTGATCGCCGAGCCCGAGCATTCGCGCGAGCTCGATATTCGTCAGCGCGCGGCCGAGCAGCACGAGGCCGGCTCCGCTCGCGAGCGCGCCGCCGGGATGGCGCCGGCCCAGACCCCACAGCATCGCCGCGGTTCCGGCGAGCGTCGCTGCGGCGCGCGCCGTCGGCGACCAGTTCGTCTGCATGAACGCCGAGCGGCGGCCGGGCCGGTAGCGAGGCTCCCCCTGAAGTCCCGGCACGTGGCCGGGCTCGGTGTGCACCTCGAGGCGATCCTCGACGTCGCGCACGCCGCGGATGTCGCGCACGCATTCGAGCAAGCGCGGCACCTCGTCCGCGAGGATGGGGCCGCTCAACGTGACGATGCCGTCGTGCGCGTGGACCTCGATCGACGCGGGATGGGAGACCTCCCGCCCGATCGCCGCGCGCACGCGGTCGGCGAGCACGTGGTCGTCGACGGGCTGCGCGTGCAGCAGCGAGCGGAGGCTCGCGGTCGTGCCGATCGCGCGGTTGCGCAGGTCACGCCCGACGACGCCGAGCTCGTGCTGCGCTTTGTGCCGCACGTGCACGACCCGGTCGCGGACGAGCGCTCTGCGATGCCGGCCCCGGGCCGGATCGAAGTAGTACATCGCCGCGGCGCCTATTCCCGCGCTGAGCAGCGTCCACGTTCCGCGGTTCATTTCGCACCTCCTTCCAAAAAACGAAAACGGCCCGGGGCTCGTCGTCTCGCTCGGATGGCGGCGCCGCCGCCCGAAGCGGCCGGCTCTCGCAGCCGGCGCAGCCGAGGCCAAGTCAGGCGAGTTCCCGTGTAGCAAGAGTCGGGCCGGGTGCGGAGGTGCGCGCTCGGCACGGGCGGCCGTCGCTTACGACAGCCGGGCGCGGTCGTGGGGAAGCGAGTAGTCGATGTCGGGTCCGATCGGCACGATGCCGTGCGGGTTGATCGTCGGATGACTGCGGTAATAGTGCGCCTTGATCACGGGGATCTTGACCGTCTCGGCAATGCCGGGAACTTGATAGAGGTCGCGCACGTAGCCCGAAAGGCTCGGGTAATCGGCGATGCGCCGCCGATTGCACTTGAAGTGGTAGTGATAGACGGGGTCGAAGCGGACGAGCGTCGTGAAGAGCCGCCAATCCGCCTCGGTGATGCGCGACCCCGTCAAGTAACGGCGCGTCGCGAGCCGCTCGTCGAGCCGGTCGAGCGCGTCGAAGAGCGCGGTCACGGCTTCCTCGTACGCTTCTTGCGTCGTCGCGAATCCGGCCTTGTAAACGCCGTTGTTGACGTTCGTGTAGACGAAATCGTTGAGCTCGTCGATCTCCTCGCGCAGCGGCTCGGGGTAGAAGTCGAGGTCGTTCGCGCCGACCTCGTCGAAAGCCGAGTTCAGCATGCGAATGATCTCGGCCGATTCGTTCGAGACGATCGTCCTCTGCTCCTTGTCCCACAGCACGGGCACCGTCGCGCGGCCGGTATATTTCGGGTCGGCGATCAGATAGAGCTCGTAGAGTTTCGTCACGCCGTTGACCGTGTCGGGGATCACGCCGTCGCCCGGATCGAAGGTCCAGCCGTCCGAGCCCATGTAGGCGTTCACCGCCGAGATGCCGATCAACGGCTCGAGACCCTTCAAGCGCCGGAAGATCAGCGTACGGTGGGCCCACGGGCAGGCCCACGAGACGTAGAGGTGATAGCGTCCGGGCTCGGCCTTGAAGCCTCCGCGGCCGCTCGGTCCCGGCGAGCCGTCCTTCGTGACCCAGTTGCGAAACTGCGATTCGCTGCGGACGAAGCGTCCTCGCGTGGCCGACGTGTCGTACCACACGTCATGCCATTTGCCTTCGACGAGCATGCCCATGCGGCTACCTTGAGCGATCGATCCCGTGAGGTCAACACGCTCGGCACGCGCGCTCGCCGCGGTCGAGTTCACGCGCTCTGGCGATCATGCTACTTTCTGCGCGAGCCGGCGGCGGCCGGCTTGTTGGGGGAGCAGTGAGAGAAGCGCGCAACACTCGCCGCGGCGTCTGCCGAGCGGCGCTCGCGTTGCTGGCCGGCGCCGGGTTGCCGGCGGCGCTCGCCGCGGACGAGACCACGACGATTCACTTGACCGTGGCGTCGAGCCACACGACCGGCCTGCCGTGGGTCGGCGTGATGCACACGCTCGTCGTGCCCGAGTCGAACAAGCGGCTCGCCGCGATGGGGAGCCCCTACCGCATTCGCTGGACCGAGACCTACGGCGGCGCGCTGTACGGCTACGCGCATACGCTCGAGGCCGTCGAGATCGGCCTCACGGATATCGGCTGGGTCGGGACGCTGTGGGAGCTCTCGAAGATGCCCCTGCAGAACGTCACGTACTACACGCCGTTCGTCACCGACGACTACAACCTCATTCTCGAGATCTTCAACGAGCTGCACGAGACGGAGCCCGCGCTGATCGACGCGTGGACCGCGCAGAACCAGCGCTTCCTCGGCGGCAGCGCGGTCGACACCTACCATCTGATGACGAATTTCCCGGTGCGCAGCGTCGACGACCTGCGCGGCCGGAAGATCCTCGCGCCGGGGCCGTCGGCCGCGTGGCTCGAAGGCACGGGCGCGGTCGCGGTGGACGGCGGGCTCACGACCTACTACACGCAAATCCAGACGGGCGTCGCCGACGGCGTGCTGACGATCTTGACCGGCGCGCCGCCCTATCGAATCCACGAGGTCGCGCCGTACATCACGCTCGTCGGCATCGGGGCCCAGCTGACCGGCGGCATGTCGATCAACCTCGATACGTGGAGCTCGTTGCCCGAGGACGTGCAGAAGGTGCTGCGCGAGCTCGGCGAGGAGTACAGCCGCGCGGTCGCCGCCGAGCTCGAGAGCCGTTTCGAGCGCGGCCTCGAGCAGATGCAGGCGGAAGGCGCGATCGTCTACGAGCTGCCGCTCGAGGAGCGGCTCAAGTGGCTCGAACGTTTACCGAATATCGCGGGTGAATGGGCCGAAGCGACCGAGAAGCGCGGTTATCCCGCGAAGCAAGTGTTGCGCATCTACATGGATGCCGTTCGCAAGAGGGGGGGCAAGCCGCTCAGGGACTGGGACAAATTGTCTTATCCCTGATCGCTTCGCGTCTCGGTCCGCACCGTCCGGCGTCGGCGTAGTCGAGCCCGTCGGTGACGGCCTTCGGACGGCCGAATAAGGAAAGTCACGAAGCGAGCGGCTCGATGCACGTGTTGCAGCAACGATCGATCCGGTTCGATGCCGTCGGGCGCGCGCTCGATCGGCTGATCCTCCTGATGAACGGCGCGGGCGTCGTGTGGGTATTCGCGCTGACGTTTCTGATTTGCGCGGATATCGTCGGACGCACGATCTTCGACAACCCGATCCGCGGCGTGACCGAGATCGTCTCGCTGTCGCTCGTCGCGAGCGTTTTCCTGCAGATCCCTTACGCCGTGAACCGCGACCGGCTGACGCGCGCGCGGGTGTTGCTCGATCGGCTCGATGCCGGTGCGCCCGGCGCCGCGCATCGCTGGCGCCTCGTCATGACCGCGATCGCCGCGGTGCTGTTCGCGATCACGGCGATCGGCGAATGGCCCGACATGGTCCGCGCGCTCGCGACGCGCGAGTTCGCCGGGGTCGAGGGCCAGTTCACGATCGCGGTCTGGCCGATCAAGGCGATCGTCGTGCTCGGCGCCGTCGTCGCGGCGATCGAATGCATGCGGTTTCTCGGTGAATCGAGGCCGGCGGACGCGCGTGCGGACGGGGTGCGCGCCGCGCGTGGAGTGCGGTGGTTCGCTCTGCTCGGCCCGCTGGCGATCGCGGTCGTCGTGCTCCTCGTGTGGTTCGCGGGAGCCGAGCCGCGCGTGATCGGCGGGCTCATGATCGGCTCCGTGCTCGTGATGATCGCGCTCGGCATGCCGATCGCGATCGCGCTGCTTCTCACCGGGTTCGTCGGGCTCGGCCTCTTGAAGCACGATTTCGAGATCGCGACGCGGACGGTCGCGCTCTCCGCCGAAGGCACGGTCTCCGAGTACGTGTTCGCGACCGTGCCGCTGTTCGTGCTGATGGGGCTCTTCGTCAACGTCTCGGAGATCGGCCGCGACGCATTCCGCGCCGCGCAGCTCGTCTTCGGCCGGTTCATCGGCGGCCTCGGCGTCGCGACCGTCGCCGCGAACGCGATCTTCGCCGCGATCACCGGCATCTCGATCGCGTCCGCGGCGATCTTCACGAAGATCGCGGTGCCCGAGATGGTGCGTCACGGCTATACGCCGAAGTTCGCCGTCGGGCTCACGGCGGGCTCGTCGGTGCTCGGCATGCTGATCCCGCCGAGCCTGCTCCTGATCATCTACGGCGTGATCGCCGAGGTCTCGATCGGCAACCTGTTCACCGCGGCGATCATCCCGGGAGTCCTCCTCGCCGCCGCGTTCGCGCTCGCCGTGATGGCGATGGCGGCGTTCTGGCCCGGCTTCGTCGGCGACGTCCGTGCGCGCCGCACGGCGGGCGAAGGCGACGAGGCGAAGGCCGCGTCGCCGAACGAGAGCACGTTGAGCGCGCTCGCAGGGTTGTTCCCCGTCGCGCTCCTGATCGTGCTCGTGCTCGGCGGCATCTACGGCGGCGTATTCACGCCGACCGAGGCGGGCGCCGCCGGCGCGTTCGGCGCGATGGTGATCGCGCTCGTGAAGCGCCGGCTGACGTGGGCGAAGCTCTGGGACGTGATCCGCGAGACCGGTCAGGTGTCGGTGATCATCCTGTTCCTGATCATCGCGGCGAACACGTTCAGCCGCATGCTGACGCTGACCGAGCTGCCTCAGGATATCGCCGGATTCCTCGGCGGCACCGGGCTCGGCCTGTTCGGCTTCCTCGCGATCTACCTCGTGCTGCTGATCGCGCTCGGCACGGTGCTCGATTCGACGTCGATCATGCTGATCGTGCTGCCGCTCGCGCTGCCGGTCGCGGGCGAGCTCGGCGTGAACCTCGTGTGGTTCGGCATCGTGACCGTGATCGCCATCGAGATCGGACTGCTCACGCCGCCCCTCGGCCTGTCGGTCTACGTCATCAAGTCGAGCCTCGACGACGACCGGATCTCGCTCGGCGACATCTTCGCGGGCGCGTCACCGTTCGTGCTCGTGATGGTGCTCGTCACCGTGATCCTGATGGCCTTCCCCGAGCTGAGCCTCGCGCTGCTGTAGCGCGGCCCGCGGACCGTCCGCGGTCGCAGAATCGAGACGCCGACGCGGGGACGTCGCGCGTATAGAATCGAGCCATGCGCAGGGATGCCCGCAGGCTTCTTCCGGCCGTCGCGGCCGCGATGCTCGCGACGGCCGGCCGAGCCGACGACCCGTCGGCCCTCGAGGAGCTCGCGTCGCTGCTCGAGGCGCAGGTCGGCGTCGGCCGGGCGGCGATCGAAAGCGGTCTCGACGGGCTCCAGCCGGCGTTGGCCGGCGCCGCCGCACCGGCCGTGGCCGCGCTGATCGCGGCGTCGCGCGATGCGGCGATCGCGAGCGGCGTCGAGCCGATCCCCGAGTCGATCCGCCGCGAGATCGCCGACTACGTCCCCGCGGACGTGCTCGATGCCGTGCGCTGGTGCGTGCGCTGCGGCGGCGAGCTCTCGTTGCAGCGGAGCACGTTCTTGCTCGGGATCGCCCCCGCGATCACTCTCGACCACGTCATCGTGTTCGCGAAGCTCGACGACGCGCTGAACGATCCGGCGCTCTGGATGCACGAGCTCAAGCACGTCATGCAGTTCCGCGAGTGGGGTCTCGACGAGTTCGCGCGCCGCTACCTCGAGGACTACGCGGCGGTCGAGCGCGAGGCGTGGGATTTCCGCTGGGCGTGGGTCAAGAGCACGGGCTGGCTCGAGCGGCGCAAGCTCGCGCGGCGCTGAGCGGGAAACGCCGCGAGCACGGGCCGGCACCGAGCCGTGCACGGCTTCAGGATTTTCGCGATGCAGCATCTCGCTGCTGGCGCACGGGCCAGCGTTGCGTGCGTCCCGCTCCGGGGACGCCGGAAGAGCGTCCCTGCGGCTCGGCGGCCGGCATCCCTGCCGGCCGACGCCCCGGAGCGGGACGCACGCAACGCTGACCCTTTCAGCGTCGTGCCGGCCCACGCGAAGCCGTGCACGGCTCGCTGCCAGCCCGTGCGCAGGCAGCCAAATTTCGCTTCGCGAAAGCCGTGCGCCGCGCAGCGGCGGCCCGTGCGAAAGCCCTGCGCGACTCGGTGGCGGGCGTGCGCGGCGACGTGCGCGCCCGGAAGTGCGCTAAAGTAGCGCCGGTCCTGATACGAGCTTGCGCCTTCGATGACGACCGCCGCCAAGATCCGCTGGGGACTTCTCGTAGCCGTTCTCGCCTGTGGTGCCGCGCTGGCCGTGTGGCCCAAGCTCGATGCGCCTGCCCAGCCGAAGCACTGGCGCGTCGAGGTCAAGGCCAGCTATCCGCACGATCCCGAGGCGTTCACGCAGGGGCTCGCGTTCCACGAGGGTCGACTGTACGAGGGAACGGGCCAGTACGGCCGCTCGTCGATCCGTCGAATCGCGCTGCCGAGCGGCGAGATCGAGGCGATGCAGCCGCTGAGCGCGCTTTATTTCGGCGAAGGCATCACGATCTTCGACGGCAAGCTACACCAGCTCACGTGGGTCAACCAGGTCGGGTTCGTCTACGACCTGGAAACGTTCGAGCGCGTCGCGACGTTCCGCTACGAGGGCGAGGGCTGGGGCCTCACGCACGACGGCAAGCATCTGATCATGAGCAACGGCTCGGAGCGCATCGTGTTCCTCGACCCCTCGACCTACGAGGTCGTGCGGACGATCCGCGTGCGCTCCGAGGGCCGTCCCGTCGTGCGGTTGAACGAGCTTGAGTACGTCGACGGCGAGATCTGGGCGAACATCTGGTACGAGGACCGCATCGCGCGCATCGATCCTCGCGACGGCGAGGTCGTCGGCTGGATCGATGCGAGCCGGGTCTATCCCAGGTCCGAGCGCGGCCGCGAGGACGTGCTGAACGGCATCGCGTACGATCCCAAGTCGCGGCGCCTGATCATCACCGGCAAGAACTGGCCGCGGCTGTACGAGGTCGAGGTCGTGCCGCTCTGACTCCGCCGCGCCGCCCGCGTCAGCGACGTCGAGCCGCGTCCGGCCATGCCGGCCGGATGGCTTTTCGGTATCATCGCGGCCTCAATCTCTTCGCAGGCGGAGCAGCAGCGGATGGGCTTCACGACTAAGCAGGTGCATGCCGGCGTCGAGCCGGATCCGATCACCGGCGCGATCCTGACCCCGATCTATCAGTCGACGACCTTCGTTCAGAATTCGGTCGACGAGTATCTCGCGAAAGGGTACTCGTACTCGCGCACGGCGAATCCCACGGTCCGCGTGCTCGAGAAGAAGCTCGCGATTCTCGAGGGCGGGGCCGACTGCACGTGCTACGCGACCGGCATGGCCGCGATCCAGGCCGTCCTGCAAGCGTGCCTTTCGGCCGGAGACCACGCGATCGTCTCGGACGTCGCGTACGGCGGCACGTACCGGCTCTGCACGAAGATCTTCCGCCGTTTCGGCGTCGAGTTCACGTTCGCCGATACGTCGAATCCCGACGCGGTCCGCGCCGCGCTTCGCGACAACACGAAGCTCGTCCTCACGGAGACGCCGGCGAATCCGACGCTGAAGCTGACCGACATCGCCGCGATCTCGGAGATCACGCGCGAGCGCGGCATCGTGCACGCGGTCGACAACACGTTCCTCACGCCGTACTTCCAACGGCCGCTCGAGCTCGGCGCCAACATCTCTATTCACAGCACGACGAAATATTTCGACGGGCACAACGCGACCGTCGGCGGCGCCGTGATCGTCGACGACAAGGCGCTCGACGAGAAGATCCGCTTCGTGCAGAACGCGACCGGCGTGATCATGTCGCCGTGGGTCGCGTGGCTCACGCTGCAAGGGACGAAGACGCTCTCGATCCGGCTCGAGCGGCAGGCCGCGAACGCGCAGGCGATCGCCGAGTTTCTCGAATCGCATCCGAAAGTCGCGCAGGTGCGCTATCCGGGGCTCGAGTCGTTCCCGCAGCACGAGCTCGCGAAGCGTCAGGCAAGCGGCTTCGGGGCGATGCTCTGGTTCGAGGTCAAGGGCGGCGTCGCGGCCGGCAAGAAGCTGATGGATTCGGTGCGGCTTTGCACGCTCGCGGAGAATCTCGGCTCCGTCGAGACGCTCATCACGCATCCCGTCACGATGACGCACGCGGACGTCGAGGAAGCGGAGCGCAAGCGCGTCGGCATCATCGACGGTCTCGTGCGGCTCTCGGTCGGTCTCGAGGATCCGGAGGATCTGATCGACGATCTGCGCCAGGCGCTCGACAAGATCTGAAAACGGATCGATGCCGCGCGTCACGGCGATCAACGTCTACCCGATCAAGTCCTGCGGCGGCATCGCGCGGCAGAGCGCCGAGGTCCGAGCGCGCGGGCTCGTCAGCGATCGCCGCTACATGCTCGTCGACGCCGACGGCACGTTCATCACGCAGCGCCGCCATCCGCGGCTCGCGCTCACGCGCGTCGCCGACGACGGCGACGACGGCTTTCGCGTCGACGCGCCCGGGCACTCGACGCTGCGCTTGCCGTGGGTATGGCCGAGCGGTCCGCGCGTCGAGGTCACGGTTTGGCGGGATCGCGTCCAAGCGACGGCATTGCCGGACGAGATCGGAGCGTGGTTCGAGGACCTCGTCGAGATGCCTTGTAGAATCGTCTATATGCCGGACGGCTGGCACCGTGCCGTGCCGAACGAGGCGGCCGCGCCCGGCGACGAGGTGAGCTTCGCCGACGCGGCCCCTATGCTGCTCACGTCCGAAGCGTCGCTCGAGGATCTCTGCTCGCGCCTGCCGTCGCCGATCTCGATGCGCCGTTTCAGACCGAATATCGTCGTCGACGGCGACGGGCCCTTCGTTGAGGACGGCTGGCGGCGGATCGCGATCGGCGAGACGGAGCTCGAAGTGGCCTGGCCGAGCACGCGCTGCGTGCTGACGACGATCGACCCCGACACGGGCGTGAAGGATCCCGCAGGCGAGCCGCTGCGGACGCTGCGCACGTTCCGCCGCGGACCGAACGGCGTGCTCTTCGGCCAGAACGTGATTCCGCGGCGGCTCGGCACGATCCGCGTCGGCGACCGCGTCGAGGTGCTCGAGCGCGCGCCGGCGGCTTGAGCGGGGGCGAGCCGATCACGCTCCGAGCGCACCCTATCGAGCGCTCGGAGGCACGCGTTCGAGGATTGCTTTCGCGATGAAGAGAGAGACCCGGATCAATCATCCTCCGACGATCGAGCTGCCGGAAGGCAATCGGCCGCTGGTGCCGCCGATCCATCGCTCGGTCAAGTTCACGTTTCCGACGATAGAGGATTCGCTCCGCCCCGAAGCGCGGACATCGGGCTTCGAGTACATGCGCGACTCGAATCCGACGACGCGGGAGCTCGAGCTTCTGTGCGCGGAGCTCCAGGGCCGCGACGACGCGATCGCGGTCGCGACCGGCATGGCGGCCGTCTGGCTCGTGCTGCTCGGCACGCTCGCCGCGGGCGACCGGATCGTGATCTTCGTCGAGTCGTATCGGCCGACGCGCGTCGCCGTGCGGCGCTTTCTTTCCCGCTTCGGCGTCGAGTTCTCGATGCTGTCGATCCACGATCTCGACGGCATCGAGCGCGAGCTCGCGCGGCCGGAGACGAAGGTCGTGCTGTTCGAGTCGCCGACGAATCCGATGCTGCACGTCGCGGATATCGGCGCGATCGTCGAGCTCGCGAAGCGACACGGCGTCGTCACCGTGCTCGACAATACGTTCGCGGGGCTGCACAACCACGGCCGGTTCGACATCGACTTGTACGTGCACAGCCTGACGAAGTACGCGAATGGGCACGGCGACGTCATGGGCGGCGTCGTGATCGGCGAGCGCGCACGCATCAAGGCGCTCCGGCCGCAGGCGGTGAATCTCGGTGCGACGCTCGATCCGGGCGCGGCGTATCTCATCACTAGGGGGCTCAAGACCTACTCGTTGCGCTTCGCTCGGCATTCCGAGAACGCGCTCGCGATCGCGCGCTATCTCGAGACGAGGCCCGAGGTTCAGCGGGTGCACTATCCGGGTCTGCCGGATCACCCGGGCCACGAGCTCGCAAAGCGACAGATGGAGGATTTCGGCGGCGTGCTGTGCTTCGATCTCGATTCCGACGAGGCCGGCGCGTGGCGCTTCATCGATGCGCTCGAGCTTTTCGCGACGACGGCGAGCTTGGGCTCCACCGACTCGCTCGTCGCGCCGACGAAGCTCTATGCGGCCGGAGACTTGTCGGACGAAGAGCTTGCCGTCTCCGGCATCAAGCCGTCGACGATCAGGCTCGCGGTCGGGCTCGAGCACGTCGACGATCTGATCGCCGACCTCGAGCGTGCGTTCGAGCGCTGGAAGAGCGGCTGACGGCTCAGCCGGTCCCCGTCTCGTCGAGCGGGGCGATGCAATCGGCGTCGTCGTGCTCGGGCTTGTTCACGCGCATCGAGATGCGTCGGGTCAGCACCTCCGGGCCGGGCGCCAGCAGAATGCGCTCGAGCGCGTCGCGAGCGGCATTCGGATCGAGCCAAGTCGCGTAGTGCTCGGGCGCGAGCACGGCCGGCATGCGGTCGTGGACGTGCGCGACGTCGCTCGTCGCGTCACGCGTCAGGATCGCGAAGGTCCGCAACGGCTCGCCGGGCTCGTTCGGGACGGCATCTCGTTGCCCGCGGCGGGCACGCTCGCTCGATCGGGGCGGGCTCGACGTCGTCCAGATGCCCGCGAAAGCGATCGGCGCGAACTCGCCGCGAAAATGCACGTACGGCTGCTTGGGCGCGCGTTCGCCTTGCCATTCGTACCAGCCCGCGGCCGGCACGAGGCAGCGGCGGCTGCGCGCCGAATCGGCGAATGCGCGCGACGTGAAGACGGTCTCGGCGCGCGCGTTGATCCATGCCCGCTCCGCCCAGCGCGGCTTGTATCCCCAGACGAAGAGCTCCGCCGCGCGGCTGCCGTCGCGGCGCGTGCGGATGACCGCGGCGAGCTGGCTCGGCGCGACGTTGAACGACCGCCGATAGCCCTCGGGGGGCTTGAGCTCGAAGAAGCGTTCGAACGCCGACTCGTCCGGGGTCAGGAATCGTCCGCACATCGTGGTCGGCTCCGCCGCAAGTGCCGAGTCGCGGTCGCGCCGCGGCGGAGCCCGGCGCGGCTCAGCCGCCGAAATACCGCCGCGCGCGTCCCAACGCCATCAGCGGGAAGTAGTGACGATACATGTTGTAGTTCAACATGAATCCCCGCTGCAGCTCCGTGCCCTGCGCGATCCGCTCGCGCAGCGCCGCATCGCGGAAGTCGAGCTTCGCGCCGAAGCCGTAACCCGGGAAGCCGGTGCCCGTGTAGTACGGCTCGTCCCACGTGCCGTCGTCGCGCTGCGTCTCGGTCAAGTACTTGACCCCCGCACGGATCGCCGCGTCGTAGTCCCTCGAGCGGGTCGCGAGCAGCGCCATCAGCGCCCAGCTCGTCTGCGAGGCCGTGCTCGGACCGACGCCGCGGAGGCGGTCGTCCATGTACGACGCGCACGTCTCGCCCCAGCCGCCGTCCTCGTTCTGATGCGCGACGATCCAGTCCGCCGCCTTGCGGACGTACGGCTGCGTCATGTCTTCGCCGAGCGCGGCGAGCGCGGGCAGCACCGCACCCGTGCCGTAGATGTGATTCACGCCCCAGCGGCCGAACCAGCTGCCGTCTTCCTCCTGCTCCGAGCGCAAGAAACGGTACGCACGCTCGAGCGCGGGGTGACTGCGGTCGTAGCCGAGCAGCGAGAGCGCCTCGACGACGTGCGCCGTGACGTCGGCCGACGGCGGATCGAGCACCTCGCCGAAATCGCAGAACGGAATCTTCGTGACGATCAGCTTGTCGTTGTCCTTGTCGAACGCCGCCCAGCCGCCGTTGCTCGATTGCATCGCGAGCGTCCAGTTGACCGCGCGTCGAATCGCTTCCTGAATGCGCGGCTGCCGACGCAGCTTCTCCGGCAAACGCGCGAGCATGATCAGCGCGACCGCCGTATCGTCGAGATCGGGATAGTGCAGGTTCGCGCGCTCGAACGCCCAGCCGCTCGGCTCGTCGCAACGGACCTTCTGCGACCAGTCGCCTTGGAAACGGATCTCGTTCTTCAGGCACCAGTCGAGCGCGCGCTGCATCGTCTCGTCGATCTCGCGCCCGCAGTCCTGCATCGCGACGAGCGTGAGCAGCGTGTCCCAGACCGGCGACTCGCTCGCTTGGATGTGCAGCGTGCCGTCTCGCTCGAACGACCAATGCTCGTCGAGCGCGGCGAGGCCGCGCGCCATCACGGGATGCGTGAGCGGATAGCCCTCGTTGTGCAGCGCCATCAGGCTGTAGATCCACGGCGGTTGGATGCCGCCCCACGCGCCGTCCGCGTCCTGATGACGAACGATCCATTCGAGACACGCCTTGATCGCGGCCTCGCGTCCCGGCGTGAGCCCGATCCGCTGATACAGATGCATCATGCGGTCGGTCGCGAGGAACAGCCGCTTCAGCGAGAAGAACGGCACGTCGTGCGGCACCCGATAGTCCATCCGCTCGCGGCCTTCGGGGAACAGCTCGTCGAGGCGGCGATCGGGCGGCAGCGGCTTCACCGGGCGGCGCGCGGACAGCACCGCGAGCGGGATCAGCGTCGCGCGTGCCCAGCTCGCGAAGTTGTAGATGTTGAACGGGAACCACTTCGGGTTCGCGATGACCTCGGGCGGCAGATTCGGCGTCTGGTCCCACGGCCATTCGCCGATCAACGCGAGCCAGTAGCGCGTGAACACGCGCACTTTGCGCAGTCCGCCGTGCGCGAAGATCCATTCGCGCGCGCGCACGAGCGGATCCGCGTCCGGCGGCATGCCGATCGAGCGCAGCGCCGCGTACGCTTCGACGGTGCTGTTGATATCGCCTTGCGGCGCGTCGTAGTAGTTCTCCCAGGAGCCGTCGGCCCGCTGCGCCTTCAGCAGCGTCGCGGCGATGTCCTGCATGCGCGGGTGCTCGATGCCGAGGAAGTGCATCGCGAGCAGCCACTCCGCTTCCATCGTGTAGCTCGATTCGAGCATGCCGACCCAATAACCTTCGGGCTTCTGCTCGCGTTCGAGCCAGTCCATCGCCCGCGCGATCGCGTCGTCGAGACGAGAACGCTCGGGCAGGGTTTCCCTGACGTTGGCGGCCATTGTCACCTGAGGGTTCTGCATTTGGCCGGCGATTATCGCATACGATTATCGGCCGGGGGCAGCTAAGTGTCGAAAACGCAACGCGAAACCAGCAGTACCCGCGTGCCGTGTCGCGCCCGGCGACGCGCGCGCGGTCTCGCCGCGCTCGCTGTCGTCGTGCTTGCCGGCGGTTGCGCGCGCGTCGTGACGGTCGAGGGCGAGCGGCTCGGCATCCGCTCCGAGGAGCTCAGGCGCTACGTCGAGACGGTCTTTCGCGAGCAGAATCGCGTCGCGACCGCGCTTGCGTTCGCGCTCGAGGATGCCGAGGATCCCGAGCGCATCGACGCGCTCGAAGCGGCGGAGGAAGACCTGCTCGCGGCTTGCTCCGGCTTGAACGCGATCGCGGCCGCGCGGCGCGACGGCGAGCGTCTTCGCAGGCTACAGGCGCTCTCGGCGGCGCGCGCCGCGCCCGAATGCGAGCGGGCGACCGCCGATGCCGAGAGCGTGCTCGCGCCTTAGCGCTGCGCGAGCCAAGGCGGCGGCGGAAGGCCTTTCGACTCGAGGAACGCGGGATTGTAGAGCTTCGACTGATAACGCGAGCCCGAGTCGCACAGCACGGTGACGATCGTCTTTCCGGGACCGAGCTGTCTCGCGAGCCGAATCGCGCCCGCGACGTTGATGCCGCTCGAGCCGCCGAGCAGCAGGCCTTCCGTCTGCACGAGGTCGTAAAGGATCGGCAGCATCTCGCTGTCAGGAATCTGGAACGCGTCGTCGATCGGCGCGCCTTCGAGATTGCCGGTGATGCGGCCCTGGCCGATGCCTTCCGTGATCGAGCTGCCCTCGGACTTGAGCTCGCCGGTCTTGATCCAGCTGTAGATCGCGGCGCCCATCGGATCGGCCGCGGCGACGACGATGCTCGGATTCTTGTGCTTCAAGTACTCGCCGACGCCGGCGAGCGTGCCGCCGGTGCCGACCGCGCAAGTGAAGCCGTCTATGCGTCCGCCGGTCTGCTCCCAGATCTCGGGGCCGGTGCTCGCGATATGACCTTCGCGGTTCGCGAGATTGTCCCATTGGTTCGCGTAGAGCACGCCGTGCGGCTCGGTCTTCGCGAGCTCCTCGGCCGTGCGCCGCGCGATGTGCACGTAGTTGTTCGGATCGCGATACGGGACCGCGGGCACCTCGCGCAGCTCCGCGCCGCAGAGCCGAAGCGCGTCCTTCTTCTCCTGCGACTGCGTGTTCGGCATCAGGATCAGCGTGCGATAGCCTCGCGAATTGCCTACGAGCGCAAGGCCGATGCCGGTATTCCCGGCGGTGCCTTCGACGATCAGCCCGCCGCGCTCGATGACCTTGCGCTTCTCGGCGTCGAGCACGATGTATTTCGCGGCGCGATCCTTGACCGATCCTCCCGGATTGAGGAACTCGGCCTTGCCGAGAATCGTGCAGCCCGTCAGCTCGGAAGCCTTGCGCAGCTTGATCAGCGGCGTGTTGCCGACGGTGTCGACGAAATCCTCGCAGATGCCGCGCGCGCTCGAGCGTGGAAAACGATCGGAATTGCCCATGCCAGTCCCTTCATCGTTCGCGCGGCCTCACGCCGACGCGACGTCGATCGCACGCCCCGTGCGCGGGCGGCGAGATTGAAGAACGAGCGCGTATTGTACACTCCGGCCGTGCCGCCGGATTCCGGCCGGAGCTGTCGATGAAAACCCCACAGCGCACGCGATACGACGCCGCGATCGTCGGCGGCGGTCATAACGGTCTCGTCTGCGCCGCGTATCTCGCCCGCGCGGGTCTTCGCGTCGTCGTGCTCGAGCGTCATGCGCAGGTCGGGGGAGCCGCCGTGACCGAGGAGTTCCATCCGGGATTCCGCAACTCGATGGCGAGCTACACGGTGAGCCTGCTCGAGCAGCGCGTCATCGACGACCTCGAGCTCGAGAAGCACGGCCTCGAGCTCTTGCCGCGGCCGCTCGCGAACTTCGTGCCGGCGCTGAACGGGCCGGGTCTCGCGATGCACCGCGACATCGCGCGGATGCAGGCGTCGATCGCGGAGCATTCGACGCGCGACGCCGAGCGCTGGCCGCGTTTCGTCGACGAGCTCGGACGCGTCACGAAGCTCGCTCGCTCGCTGATGCTCGAGGCGCCCGTCGATCCGACGGCGGGGCCGCGAGAATGGCTGCGTGCCGCGGCGCGCGTGCCGCGGCTCGCCGCGCTCGGGCGAAAGGGTTTCGCGACGCTGTGGGACCTGCTCGCGGGCAGCGCGGGAGATTGGCTCGATCGTCATTTCGAGCTCGACGCGCTCAAGGGCGGGCTCGGCTTCGACGCGATCGTCGGTCATTTCGCGAGCCCCTATCATCCGGGCTCGGGCTACCTGCTGCTGCATCATTCGCTCGGCGCGATCAAACGCCTCGAAGGCGCATGGGGACACGCGCGCGGCGGGATGGGCGCGATCTCGAACGCGCTCGCCGCGGCGGCGAAGGCGCGGGGCGTCGAGATCCGCTGCGACAGCGAGGTCTCGCGGATCCATGCGGCGGCGGACGGGCTCGAGGTCGAGACGTCGACCGGGACCGTGCATGCGCGTGCGGTGGCCGCGTCGATCCATCCGCAGCTCTTGTTCGAGCGGCTCTTGTCGTCGTATCCGCTCCCCGAGGCGTTCCGCGAGCGGATTCGCCGCTGGCGCAGCGAGTCGGCGAGCTTTCGCGCGAACGTCGCGCTCGCCGAGCTTCCCGATTTCGCGTGCCGTCCGGGACGTACCGTCGCCGAGCATCATACGGCGGGTATCCTGATCACCCCGTCGCTCGGCTATCTCGATGCCGCGTACGTCGATGCGCTGCGCGACGGCGTGTCGGCCGAGCCCGTCGTCGAGATCCTGATCCCGTCGACGATCGACTCGTCGCTCGCGCCGAAGGGCATGCACGTGGCGAGCCTGTTCTGCCAGCACTTTCGACGCCATTTGCCGAACGGCGCATCGTGGGCCGACGCGAAGCAGGCCGCGCTCGATCGGATCATCGATACCGTCGACCGTTATGCGCCGAATTTCCGCCGCTCGATCATCGCCGCGCAGGCCTATACGCCCGAGGAGCTCGAGTCGCGCTTCGGTCTCGTCGGCGGCGACATCTTTCACGGCGCGCTGGCGCTCGATCAGCTTTACTGGGCGCGGCCCGCGTGGGGATCGTCGCAGTACCGCACGCCCGTCCCCGGCGTCTATCTCTGCGGCTCGGGGGCACATCCGGGCGGCGGCGTCAGCGGCGCGCCGGGCCATAACGCCGCGCGCGCGATCCTTCGCGACCTGCGCGTGCGCCGGAAATAGCTCGAAGAGAAGGCCGACGAAGAGGCGTGACTCGTCCGCCGAGCATGAGCTTGGAGTCGCTCCGCGTGAAACGCACGCTCGCCGCCGCGCTCGTCACCGCGCTCGCCGCCGGCGCCGTAGCCTGGTGGGTGAAGGGCGACCTGGAGATGGCCTGGCTCTTGTGGATGCCGGTCCTTCCCGCCGCCGGTGCCGTGATCGGCCTCGTCGCGGCGCTCGCTCTTCGCGCCCCGATCCATGTCTCGGCGACCGTGATCGGGCCTACCGCCGGCGTGCTGGCGCTCTGGGCCGCGATCGCGACGCCCCACGCATGGGATGCGCCGGGCCGCGCGAGCGCCGAGCGCACCGCGGCGTCGCTCGCCGCCGATGTCGCGCGCATCGAAGCGCTCGCCCGAGAGCGCCTCGACGCCGGCGTCGACGTCGCGGGAGCGCGTCCCGACGTCCGCGGAGGGCGAGTCCGCAAGGAATCGATGCGCTTCTTCCCGATGCACGATCCATTGGTCGCCGAGCTTCGCGTCGACTTCGCGCTCGGCCCTGCAAGCGGGCTCGTGCTCCGCGTCGAAGGCGACTCGCTCGGCGCCGAGCCGGCGGCCCTCGATGCGGCCCGCGCCGCGCCCTGGCGCATCGGCGACGCCGCCCTTCGGCGTCGTTTCGATGCACGCGCTCTACGTCTTGGCACCGGCGGTGCCTCGGCATGGGCACCGGGCACGGTGCTCCCCCTTCGCATCGAGCGCGCCGCCGATGACTGGACGCTGCTCGTCGTTCGCGTCGGCGGACCGGACGGGCTCGCGGTCGTGCGGGAAATTCCTCGCGACGAGAGCCGCGCGGCCCTCGCCGAGGCCGCCGCGCGCGCCGGCCGCGAGGTGCGCGACGTCGTCATCTACTTCACCGAGCGCTACGGCGGCGTCACGTTCGAGCCCGGCGCGACGTTCGATTTCATCGGGCTCCCCGTCGACGGGGGCGGCCCTCTCCGTCTCGTGGCCCGTTTCGAGGGCGGCGAGTACGTCTACGAGACGTCGAGCGGGTCCGAGGATCGGTGATTCCCAGCAGGGGTCGGCTGGTGCTCCGACCCCCGCCGGGAACCTTTTCTCTTCGTGGCCGTTATTCGATGACGGTGACCGTGATCTTTTCCGAGATCACCGGCGGGTCGTGCGGGATGTGCAAGTGATCGCCGAGCACGAGCTGCAGCGTGTGCTGGCCGGGCGGCAGCTCCAGCTCGGTTTCGGTCTGGCCCAGACCGAAGTGACGAACCTGATCGGTCGTCGGCAGCGGCAGCGTCAACGGCGGCAGCTCGTCGACGTCGATCAGCAGGTGGTGGTGACCGGTCTTGTCGAATTGCACGCCGGCCGGCGCGATGCCCATCCCGCGCAAGCCGAATCGCACGGTGAACGGCGACTTGACCTCGGCGCCGTTCTCGGGGCTCAGGAAATAGACCTCGGCGCCTTCGGGCGCCGGCGTTCGGGGCATCGCCGCATCCGGTGCCTGGGCGAGCGTGAGGGCCGGCAACAGCGATAGAAGCACGCTGGATATCGGTGGTATCGTTCTCATGACGTACCCTTGCTGCTTTCCTAAGAGCTGGCGAGTGACCGTCACAGCCTGCGAAATGCGGCGGATGAAAGTCAACGCTTCGCGCAGTTTGTGCCACGTGCCCGGCGACTCGCGATGCTTTCGCGGATCTTCGGCCGCGGTCGATCGGCCCTCGCATCGGCTGAACTTCCTGGACGCGCAGGGTCACTAATATTCGTGGCCGAGACGATCGCTGACGTCGCGGCCTCTCGACACCGCCCGAGGTGCGCTATGCGTAGCAAGTGGATCCAGCTGATTCTGGTCGCCGGCAGCGCCGCGGGTCTCGCCGCGTGCGCCAGCCAGTCGTCGATGTCCGGGCCGCAAAGCGGGATGCCGAGCGGCGGAATGCCTTCGCCGTCATCGGGCATGCCCTCGCCGAGCGGAGGCATGCCATCGCCGAGCGGCGGCATGCCGTCGCCCTCGTCCGGCATGCCCTCGCCGTCGTCCGGCATGCCGTCTCCGTCGGCAGGGATTCCGTCGCCTTCGTCCGGCCAGCCGTCGCCCGGCGGTCTGCCGTCCCCGTCGTCGGGAACGCCGTCGCCGTCGCCCGGGGCGTCCCTGCCTCCGTCGGGACAGAGCGGCGGCGGCTCGGAGTCGGGGGCGCAAACGGCGGGAACCCAAGGTAGCCAGGGCGGCCAGGCCGGCGCCCAGGGCGGCCAGGACGGTTCGCAAGGCGACGGACGCACCGCCGGCACCCAGTCCGGAAGCGAAGGCGCCGAGCAGGGCGGTCTGGGCGGTTTCGAGGGTGCCCAGCAAGGTGGCGACGGGCGCACCGCGGGTTCCCGGTCCGGTAGCGAAGGCGCCGAGCAAGGCGGTCTCGGCGGCATCGCGGGTAACGAGCAAGGCGGCGACGGCCGCACGGCCGGGGCCGGAAGCCGAAACGGGTCGGAAACGCAGGGTGACGGGCTCGGCGGCGATCAGACCGGACAGCAGGGCGGCATGGCGGGCACGCGCGAGAGCGGCTCGGGCGGTTGGCCCGACGAGAGCGGGGCCGGGGCAGGACGGGCCGCGGAAGACGAGTTCGAGCGCTCGCTCGGCGATTTCGACAAGGTCATGGAGGCCGAGCGCGAGGCGATCGCCCGAACCGGCGGCGGCCCGGCGGCCGACGAGGTCTTCCGCGAGGCGGGCCGAACCGATACCGGAGGCACGGCGGGTACCGCAGACCGTGACGGCGGCGGCAACGTCGCGACGTCCGAGGCCGGCGGCTCGACCGGCGCGTCCGTCGAGCGCGGCCAGGGCGGAGGCCCGGCGGTCGCGCGCACGCCTCCGCCCGAGGATGCGGCGCCGACGGTTCCGGGATGCGAGGACACGGACAAGGTCGCGCGGCAGCTGTGCGAGGCGGCTACCAAGGAGGAAGATCCCTTCTTGCGTGCCGCTCTTTGGGACGAGTACAACGAGTACAAGAAGATCATAGCGAGGCAGTAGCGGTCGGCTTGCGTGTCCGGCCGCTCTAGCGGCGGGAGCAGTCCATGCGACAACTGAGGATCTTGTCGGTCGCGGCCCTCTGCTGGCTGGCCGGCTGCACGACCACGGAGGTCATGATCGCTCACTCGGTCGACCTCGTGGAGCCGACCGCTCCCGTCGACGAGGACAAGCTGCTCGACGTCGGTATCGTCGTTTTCGATCCCGGCGTGCCGGAAGGAGAGATCCCGAAGGACGTGCTCGAGGAGCTGATCCGCGAGGGCACGTTCGTCCACATCCGGCGCATGGAGTCGATGTATTTCGCCGTCGAGCTGCAGCGCGCCTTGCAGGACAGCGGGCATTGGGGCGGCGTGTGGGTCATGCCGACCGCGTCGAACGTCGCGGACGTCAATGTCACGGCCGAGATCCTGCATTCGGACGGCGATATCGTGCGCGTCCGCGCGAAAGCCGTCGATGCGACCGGGCGCGTCTGGATCAACGACCGCTACGAGCTCGAGACGCCCGCCGGCGTCTACAACCGCCAACGCTATCCGGGGATCGATCCGTACCGCGATCTGTTCAACATGATCGCGAACGATCTCGCCGCCGCGCAGGCGAAACTCTCCGACAAGGATCGGGAGCAGATTCGCACGGTCGCTGCGCTGCGCTACGCGGAGGAGCTGAGCCCCGAGGCGTTCGCGGGCTACGTCGAGCCGCAGCGCAACGGCACGTATGCGCTGAAGCGCTTGCCCGCCGAGGGCGATCCGATGTTCGATCGCACGCAGCGGGTGCGGCAGCGCGAGCGTCTGTTCGTCGAGACGTTGAACCAGCATTACGTCGGCTTCTCGAGCAAGGCCGAGGAGCCGTATCACGGCTGGCGGCAGTACGCGCGCGAGGAAGCGCTCGCGATCCGCGAGCTGACGAAGTCCGCGCGCTGGCGCACCGGGCTCGGTATCGCGACGATCGTCGCGTCCGTCGTCTACGGCAGCAACGCCGGCAACGACAGCTTCTCGGAGCGGGTCGTGCGCGACGCGCTGATGTACATGGGCGTCGACGTGCTGCGCACGAGCGCGGTCCGCCGGCAGGAGAAGAAGCTGCATGCGTCGGCGCTCGAGGAGCTGTCGACGAGCTTCGAGGACGAGATCCAGCCGCTCGTCGTCGAGATCAAAGGGACCGAGCATCGGCTGACCGGAACGGCCGAGGCGCAGTACCAGGAATGGCGCGATCTGCTACGGCAGCTCTTCGTCAGCGAGACGGGTTTCGTGCCGGAAGACGTGCACGTCTATGTCGAGGAGCCCCTCCAGCCCGGCATCGAGCCCGAGCCGACCGAAGACGCGGAGGCGGCCGACGAGTCCGCCGCGACGGCCGAGGAGGGCGGCAGCGCCGCCCCCCCCGAGGCCGATGCTTCCGATGCTCGAGCCGGCACGACGAACGACGCGGAGCGCCGTGACGGCGAGGACGCCGAGGAATCGGAGGCGGCCGCATCCGGCGCCGGCGTGCAGATCGCGGCGGATGGCGCCGACGGCGCGAGCGGAGCCTGACGCAGCGGTTCGGGCCGCGTCCCACGCCGCGGCGGCGCTCGCCGCGTGCGGAGTCTCGCTCGAGACTTGCCTTCATTCGGGCTCGATCGCCGACGTCTACCGCGGGCGGCTCGAGTCCGGCCGAGAGGTCGCGATCAAGCTGACGACCGCGTGGGCCGGCGAGCGCGGCGCGGCGACGCTCCTCGCCCGCGAGCACCGCGCGCTCGCTTCGGTTTCGCATCCCAATATCGTCGAGCCTCTTCGATTCGTCGCGGGGGACCGTGCCGCCGTTCTCGTTCTCGAGTATTTGCCGGCGGGCGACCTCGTTCCGTTCGCGCAAGAGCCGCCCGAGCGCTGGATCGACGCGGCGATCGCGATCTGCTCAGCGCTCGCCGCCGTGCACGAAGCGGGTCTCGTGCACGGCGACGTCAAGGCCCGCAACGTGCTCTTCGCCGCCGACGGCACGCCGAAGCTGATCGACTTCGGGGCCGCGCTGCCGGTCGGGCAGCGCCGGAATCGCGGCGGCCGGACGCCGGCCCACGAGCCGCTGCGCTTCACGCTCGAGCGCGCGAGCCCGGCGCAGGACGTCTATGCGTTCGCGGTGCTCCTTTACGAGCTCGCCGTCGGCCGTCTGCCGTTCGGCGCGGCGCCCGTCGCGTACGCGCCGCCGCCGCCGATCCCCGCCGCGAGCCCGGCGCTGGCCGCGCTTTCCTCGCGCATCGGAGCGACTCTCGACGCGACGACCCCTGCCGGGGTCGGGACACTTCTCGAATTCGCCGATGTCTTAGAATCCGTGCGCGAGGAAGCCGCGGACACGGGAGACCGGCCGCCGGCCGGACGCTCTTCCGCGCGCGCCGCGCCATGACCGGGAAGGACGTGCGCCGGGCGCGATCCGAGGCCCGGCGGCATGCGCTTGAATGACCGACGTGCAACAGGATCCCGACCAGCGCTTGTACGAGGAGGCGATCGAACCGGTCCGACCCGGCTTCAAGACCGTGGCCGAGCCGGCCGGCACCCCTGCGCAGCGGCGACAACGGCGGCCGACCGCGCTGCTCGCGGCGGGCCTCCTCGGCGTCCTCGTGTTCGCCGCCGCGTTCGTATTCTTCGCGCTGCCGCGCTGGGTCGCGCCGGAGACGCCCGCATCGGTCACGCCGCCGGCGCCCGCCGCGCCCGAAGCGCCGCCCAAGCCCGAGCTCTCGGAGGAAGAGCTCCGCGCGCTGCGCGAGCGCGCCGAGTCGCTGCTCGCCGACTTGCTGACGCAGCAGCAACGGCTCACGGCCCGGTCGGCGTCGAGCTGGGCCGGCGAGGAGTGGTCGAGGTACGAGGCGCTCTCGCGTCAGGGCGACGATGCGTATCTCGCAGAAGATCTCGAAGCCGCGATCGATGCGTACTCGGATGCGCTCGCGCTCGGCAACGAGCTGCTCGCGCGTTCGGATTCGATCGCCGACGCTGCGCTCGCGGCCGGCCGCCGCGCGATCGAAGCCGGCAATTCGGAGCTCGCAATCGAGCAATTCGATCTCGTGCTCGCGATCGAGCCCGATCATGCGGAGGCGCGCGCCGGGCGTGAGCGTGCCGAGAAGCTGCCGGAGGTGCTCGATCTCGTGCGCCGCGCGGGCGATCTCGTGTCGCAGGGTCGATACGACGAGGCCGCGGAAGCGTATCGCGCGGCGCTCGAGATCGACCGCGAGTGGCCCGCGGCGAAGCGCGGGCTCGAGGACGTCGAGCGGCGCATTGCCGACGCGCGCTACGAGGCGCTGATGTCTCGCGGCCTGCAGGCGCTCGCCGACGAGCGTTACGACGACGCAAGCGAAGCCTTCGAGGCGGCACTCGCGATGCGCCCGCAGTCCGCCGAGGCGCGCGACGGTTTGCTCCAGGCCGAGCAGGGCGCGAAGCTCGACGAGATCGCTTTGGCCGAGGCACGTGCGCTCGCGTTCGAGCGCCGCGAGCTGTGGCAGCAGGCGATCGCGCAATACGAGAATGCGCTCGCGACCGACGAGACGCTCGCGTTCGCGCGCGAAGGGCTCGAGCGCGCGCGCGCGAGGGCCGACCTCGACGCGAAGCTCGCGAACCTGATCGACAACCCGAGCTTGCTGTTCCGCGACGACGTGCTTCGCGACGCCGAGAGGCTGCTCGCGGAAGCGCGCGAGACGCTCGCCGCGGCCGGCGAGCAGCCGAGGCTCGCGGGGCAGATCGAGCGCCTCGACGAGCTCGTCCGCATCGCGAAGACGCCGATCACGGTGCAGCTCGTCTCCGACGGCAGAACCGAGGTCACGCTGTATCGCGTCGGCCGCCTCGGCGCGTTCTTGACGCGGGAGGTCGAGCTTCGTCCCGGCAACTACACGGTGATCGGCTCGCGCGACGGTTATCGAGACGTGCGGCAGACCTTCACCGTGCTGCCGGGCCGCGAGCTCGATCCGATCCGCGTGATCTGCACGGAGACGATATGAGCGGAACGACGATGCACGCCGGCTCGCGCGCGCACGGCGGGATGGGGGCTCAATGAACGACGCGACCGACTGGGTCTTGAAGACCGAGGTCGAAGGCTTCACGCGGCATTTCGCCGTGGAAGCGCTGCCGGTGACGATCGGCGGCGATCCGCGCGCCGACATCCGGCTGTCCGGAGTGAACGGCACGCTGTCGGTCGGCATGCTCGACGGCGTCTTCTTCATCCAGCCGACGCGCGACACGCGGAACTTGCGAGTCGCCGGCGAGCACGTGACCGGCGCGCGCAAGCTCTCCGACGGTGACATCGTCGCGCTCGACACCGCGCGGATCACCTGCCGAATCGACGGAGGACGGCTCAGGCTCGAGATCGACGCGCGCGTCACGGCCGGCGATACCGCGCCGCCCGATCTCGAGGAGCTCGCGCGCGAAACGCGCGCCGACGAGGAGATCGCGATCACGCCGGTCGCGTTCCGCCCGGGGGCGGGCCAGCGCGTCGGACGGCGCAAGCGTCCGAGCATCGCGGCGATCGCCGCGTCGTTCGCGTTCGTCGTGCTCGCCGTGCTCGCGTGGTACGCGTTCACCGCGCGATCCGTGTCGCTCGAGTTCGTGCCGGAGCCCGAGGTCGTCGAGCTGCCCGATACGCTGTTCAAGGTCCGCGTCGCCGATCGTTTCATGCTGCGTCCCGGCAGGCACCGCGTGACCGCGCAGCTTCCGGGTTACTACCCGCTCGATACGGAGATAGAGGTCGGCTTGCTGCAGGACCAGCGCTTCGAGTTCGAGCTGACGAAGCTGCCGGACCAGGTCGAGCTCGTGACGCTGCCCGAAACGGGCGCCGAGGTGCTCGTCGACGGCGAGCCGGTCGGGCGCACGCCGCTCATTGCCGAGATCCGTCCGGGCCGGCATCGGCTCGAGTTCCGTGCGGACCGTTATCTGCCGGAGCTGCGCGAGATCGACGTCGAGGGCGGTGGGCAGCGGCGGGCGTTGACCGTCGAGCTGACGCCGAGCTGGGCGCCGGTCAGCATCGAGACGACGCCGGCCGGCGCGACCGTCCTCGTCGACGGCGAGCCCGCCGGGACGACGCCTGCGACGCTCGAGATCGAGGCCGGCCGCCGCGAGATCGAGGTTCGGCTAGCGGGATACAACGCCTGGCGCACGGAAGTCGACGTGACCGCGAACGAGCCGCTCACGCTGCCGCCGATCGCGTTGGTCCAGGCGGACGGGCGCGTCGAGCTCGTCAGCACGCCGAGCGAGGCGGCGGTGAGCGTCGACGGCGAGTATCGCGGCCGCACGCCGTTGACGCTGAGCCTTAGGCCCGGCCGTGCGCATCGCATCACGCTCACGAAGCCGGGATACGAGCCCGTGACGCGCGAGCTCACGGTCGAGGCCGACAGCGGGCGGCGCATTCAGATCGAGCTCGCCGCGCAGTACGGCGACGTCGAGATCGTGAGCGAGCCGCCGCAGGCCGAGATCTGGGTCGACGGCACGCGCACCGCGACGACGCCCGCGACGCTCAAGCTCACCGCCCTGCCGCACGAGATCGAGGTACGGCTCGACGGTTACGCCGCGCGTAATGCCGAGGTCACGCCGCGTCCGGGCTTCGCGCAGCGGCTCGAGTTCGAGCTCGAGCCGCTCGACGACGCGACCGGCAGCGGTTATCCGCGCATCATCACGACCGGGCTCGGCCAGCCGCTGCGGCTGATCCCCGCCGGCCAGTTCACGATGGGCTCGTCGCGACGCGAGCCCGGGCGCCGCTCGAACGAGACGCTGCGGCGCGTGAAGCTCTCCCGCGCGTTCTATCTCGGCGTCTACGAGGTCACGAACGCGGAGTTCCGCGAGTTCATGGCCGATCACGACTCGGGGTCTGTCGCCGGACGCTCGCTGAACGACGACAAGCAGCCGGTCGTGAACGTGGACTGGGAAGATGCCGCGCGCTTCTTGAATTGGCTCAGCATTCGCGACGGCCTGCAGCCGGTCTACGAGGAGTCGGCGGACGGCACGATCGTCGCCGCGCGGCCGCTGCGCAACGGCTATCGGCTGCCGACCGAGGCCGAGTGGGAGTGGGCCGCCCGCTTCGCGGAGCGCGAGACGGCGCTCGTCTATCCGTGGGGCACGGAGCTGCCGCCGCCGGACCGCTCGGGCAATTTCGCGGACGTCAGCGCCGCGAAACTGTTGCCGACGACGCTCGTGACCTACAACGACGGCTTCGAGGTCACGGCTCCGGTCGGAAGCTTCCCGGCGGACGCGCTCGGGCTTCACGACATCGGCGGCAACGTCTCGGAGTGGATCCAGGATTTCTACGACGTCTATCCGGAGGGCAACACGGAGCAGGCGGTCGATCCGCTCGGGCCCCTGACCGGACGTTTCCACGTCGTCCGCGGCCCGAGCTGGCGCAGCGCGACGCAGACGAATCTGCGGATGGCGTATCGGGACTATGCCTCGGAAGGCAGGGACGATCTCGGCTTCCGAATCGCGCGCAACCTCGAATGAAACCGGCGATCGGATGTCTATATTGCGTCGTCACATCGATACGCGACGTGAAGGAGCGACGATGACGGGAAAGGGGAACATCGGAGCGGGTCTCGCGGCGCTCGCAGCGCTCGTGCTCGCAAGTCCCGCGGCCGCGCAGGACGAGCAGCCGGCGCCGCCCGAGACCGCGCAGGACGCGGAGCGAGACCGAAGCGCGCCGCGACGGCCCGCGGCCGGCGGGGAGGATGACGTCTTCATCCCCACCGAGGAGATCGGGGCGGACGAGGAGGTCGTATTCCCGGTCGATATCTGAGCGATCGGACCGGCCGCGAGCTCGACGCCCGGCCGGTCGAGCGACCGGTCGTGTCGAGGAGTCGGGCCCGCGGGGCCTTCCGGAGTGCACGAATGAGAAGAACGTTTTCGAACGAGTTCCTGTTTCAGGTCTTCGCGCTGATCATCGCCGTGATCGTCGTGCATTCGGTGTACGTCACGGTCGTTCGGCCGAGAGCGAATGCGGTTCTCGCCGAGCAGGCGCTGCGCATGCAGCAGGACGAGAACTATGCGCCCGACCAGTCGGTGTGGGTGATCATCCGCGACTACGAGCAGGAAGCGTGCTTCGTGCTGATGCTCTGGGCGTTCGCGATCATGGGCTACAAGGCCGCGCGCGTCGCGCGCGAGCGTCGGCTGCTCCAGGACGAGCTGCTGCCGGTTCGCGAGGGCGTGCGGATTTTGCCGGAGGACACGCGCGAATACGCGCGCGCGCTCCAATCGCTGCCCGAGTCGGCGCGGGGCCTGCTCTTGCCGCGCGCGCTCTTGACCGCGCTCGAGCGCTTCGGGTCGACCCGCAGCGTGCAGGACGTCTCGGCCGTCGCGAAGACGATGTTCGAGTCGGAAAGCGATCGCCTCGAGTCCGATCTCGCGATGATCCGCTACATCGCCTGGGCGATTCCGTCGATCGGATTCATCGGCACCGTGCGCGGTATCGGCCTCGCGCTGGGCCAGGCGCATCGCGCGGTGCAGGGCGATATCACCGGCGTCACCGAGAATCTCGGCACCGCGTTCAACTCGACGCTGATCGCGCTGCTGATCTCGATCGTGATCATGTTTCTCGTGCATCAATTGCAATCGATGCAGGAACGGCTCGTTTTCGATGCGCAGGAATATGTCGATCACAAGCTGATCCGGCACATGCAGAGCCGCGGGTGAAGCCCGCGCCAGACTGACGGCGAGGTGGCGTGTTGCGAATGCTGGCGATCGAAATCAACGACGCGGGGCTCGTGGTCGCGAACCGCGACGAGGTGCTCGCGATCGAGCCCGGCTACGCGCTCGCCGAGAACGGACGCATCGCGACCGGCGCCGACGCGGAGCGTCAGGCGCGGCTGAAGCCTCGGCACGTCAGCAATCGCTACTGGGCGAGCTTGAGCCTCGAGCCGG
>Ga0207873_1000457_pt1 | contig 45008 bp, 65 predicted proteins | sample BGWIniCompost_FD_187373 | JGI IMG/M metagenome (GOLD analysis project Ga0207873, IMG submission 187373) | Cellulose adapted compost microbial communities from Newby Island Compost Facility, Milpitas, CA, USA - BGW Initial Compost (SPAdes)... ...
CTCCATCAGATCCGGATACTCGCGCTCCACGAGAGTGAAAGCTGCACGACCTGAGATCTCCTCAATCGCCTTCAGCCTGCCTCCGTAGCGCTTCTGGATCACCTGATCAATGGCCTCCTCAGGGTTGTCATAGATCAGGTCTTCCAGCTTCTTCTCCTTCTGCTTCTCGGCTCCAGACTTCTCCGATTCGGGCTTGGCCTTCAGCTTCTCCAGCTCCTGCCTCAGCTGAGCAGCACTCCTCGCCGCAGTGATCAGGCCCTGAATGGCCATCTTCCTCTGAGCCGCAGGAAGCCGCCTGATCTCTTCCGGCAGATCATCCTCGCTCAGCCCTACGTTCGCAGGGGGATTGGCTGGTGCTGGGGAGCCGCCCCCGCTCCCACCTGTCCCAGTACCTGCTGGCGCAGGCGATCCAGATCCGCCTGGCTGACCTCCCCCGTTGCCAGAATTTTCCTGGCTAGTCGTTCCACCTGCTGATCCACCCATGATTCGTTCTCTCCCTCATCAACGGTTAGTAGGGAATCTGCGAGTCCCGTTACCTGTTGGACTCCTTCCAAAAACATCCGGCGCTCCCAAGCCTCGTCTCGGCTCGGTGCGGAAAGCGCGTACTCCGTTGCTTCCGCCTCGAGTTGCTTCAGCCTCTCGAAGTAGATCCTCCAACCTTCCGATCTTAGCAAGGAGCGTAGCGCTCTCCTCTGCTCTACGCTGAGATTCCAGTCCACCCATGTCCTCCGGGGGTGCAAGTAGGCGCTCAATCGTAGTAAGACCCGATAGGATCTCTTCAGGATTCGGACTGTCAAACGCTTCCAGAACGTCTGACATAAAGTGACGAGCGCTGCGAACAAGCCCATATACGACCTCTCCCATCTGGTCAGGGGCCATCTGTGACACGAGCGGGAGGATTCGCTCATACATTTGAGTAGTGAGCTGGAACATCCCGATCGCGTTCTGTTGACGCTGCTCGCGGTTGAGCTGAGAGGTTGGCGTTCGGGCTCGGATCGCCAGGCCAATCTCGATCACCCGCTTCGGCAGACGGAAGATCGCCTCGATCGTGCGACCTCGCTCTCCCATCCACGCAAGCGCCTTGCCATTTACCCCATACTGGAAGTACAGGGAGATGCTCATTTCGCCTATCTCATTTATCGCCTCCCGGATGTTAGAGTTTACAAGGTCGAATCTCTTGGCCTGCTCCTGAAGCAGCATGGCTTGAGCCGTCGCTGTGGTTCGAGTCACAGGCATCGAACGAGGCTCGTTGATCCCACTCAGCCGATCAGCATAGCCGCGAGAGATCTGCTCGTTGACTGTAGTGCTTGGATAGATTTCGGAGAGTGTGAACTCTCGAATATCATTCCAGATATCATTAGCCTCGATGATCTTCCCTGAATACAAGCGGTCTCCGGGCTTGAGGCCCTTCATGATCTTCCGCTTGATAATCATCTTCAGATTCGCCAGCGTAGCATTGTCGATACGCTGATTGTGCTGAGTGCTGATCTCATGCTGGAGGGCTTCCAGCATCTCACACAGACCCTCGCCGTAGAAGCGGTGCTCGATCTCATTATAGACTGCCCGAACGAATGGCCGCTTCCCGTGTCGATAGGGATTGAACTGCTTCCCGATGAACATGCGAGCGTCACGAGAGTAATAGAGTCTCAGCTCCTCGAATCTTGTATCTCCATCAATATCCCAGGAGAGATAGATCTCGAAGATCTCATACTGCCCATCACGAGAGAAGCTGATTGTCTTCTCTATATCCTCGTTTACTTGGTCAATAACGTCGTCGCCCTTCTCTAGGTGCTCATGAGGATTGATCAGCCAGTCGACGTTGAAGAACTTCCCCACCGCTTCCCGATCACGAAGCTCCTGCTCACTCAGCAGTAGTCGCTTCGCACACCACCTGGCACGCTGGATATCAGTTTCATGAAAGCGAATCCAGAAATCTTCCAGCGGAATCGGGAAGGTGATCGGCCCATCGTGGTGAACTACAGTTCTTGGGAATACTCGCTTGCCGTCCGCGGTGTACTGATAGAGCTTCCTCTCGTCTACCATGTGGCCAGTTTCCACGATGGTAGTTCCGAGCTTCGCCAATTCTGTAATGGCGGTAGTCATAGTCTTGCGGAGCTTGAGATCTCTCTCGCTCGCAATGTCCATAAAGGTTTCTAGTTCATCGACGAAGGGCTCCCACTCAGCTGCAATCGTCTCGAACATGAACCTCGGACGGACCGTCAGGTTGCTCTGGACTAGGCCAGATACAATTGTATTGACAGTCTCCTTGATCACCGGAATGGTGAGATTAGAAGCGTTTGCGATCGGGAAGTTCTTAGGCGTTTCCTCTAGCGGCGCCCGATACGCATACTTCCATCGAGCCAGCTTCCAAATAAATGGCTGCCGCTCTCCTTCTGCTATCTGCAGCTCTTTGTCAATGAAGAGCTTGATTTGCTCTTCTGTCTCAGGCGTCCAGAGCTCCTCAGGAATCTCGCGATGCACAGGTCCCCAGTTGCCAGGAACATCTGCATCACGAGGCTCCCGACGGAGAAGCTTCGCAGGGTTCGGGTTCCTGGGCGGCAGGCGAAGCGATACAGGCATCGGACTCCCAGTGTCGGGGTCCGTAAGCACAGTAGTGCTCCCTCCGATAGGATCTGCTTCGCTCCGCCGTGCCAGTCCAGGTCTTGCTGCCACGAGTTACTCCTCGCTCTCCGAGTTCTGCTGCTCGTCACTCCCCGACCGCTGATAGAGAGCCTCGAAGATCTCGTCCGCTGAGACGATCTCTGCGTCCTTGATCCGATCGTTCACATTTCCAGCGCTGAGCGTATGAGGTGTGCCGTGAGGACGAGCGCCGCTCACAGGACGAGACGCCTTGCTAGTGGAGAACTCCACGCCTCCGCTGGTCTGAGTCTGGACGACCATCTTCCGACGGCCGCCAGTACGAGTGTCGGCGTAGTTCTTCGGACGCTCACGATCTTCACCAGGATCCTTCTCAGGAACCTCATAGTAGAGGATCGTCTCGTCATCTCCCACCGGCTTCGAGTGGATGGGATTTCCCAGCTTGTCGATAGTCGCCTCGACCTCGGTGTTCTTGACTGTGGTGCCCTTCAGTGACATGTCAGCCTCCAGAGGTTATTGAGATACCAGCGCCACTCGCGCACTGCCGCCAGCCACACTGATTCGATAGTACGGCCAGTCGACAGGAATTGTTTCGATAGCTTCAGCAGCCACTGAGATCTGATTGTTCGCCCCGGCAGTGTGCTCGGCTGCGTTGTTGCTATCGACACGTGAGATTGTCGCCTCACCAGTGGCATCGGTAATGACGCTCAGGAAAGCTGCGCCATCAGCCTGAAGAGTACGAGCCTCACCATCGGCTAGTGGGATAACTCCAGTCATCATTCCGCGCATGGGAACCTCGTACAATTATTGGATCAGTTGAGATAAGGGTTCGACCTGAACCCTCCATATCCAGTTGGACCTAGCTCCCAGAGGAAGCTGTCCTCGTTGAACTCCTCATCACGATTCGGCCTTCCAGCGCCCACTACGAACTCCAGGAAGTCGTCCTCTGCAGCCCGGTCAGCAAGAATCTCGTCCATATCGGTAGAGTATGGCCAGTACTCTTCTGATTGGCTGAGCGCATCCAGAGCATCTCTGAACTCGCTCCGAGGCCAGTTTTCTAGCTCCTCCTGGAGTTCTATCATGTCTTCTGCCATCCACCACAGCCCATTGCGGAATGCAGGCTGGAGGCCCTTGATTCGCTCGTCCTTTCGCATGTCGCTCTCAGGACGATACTCCTCGATCACGAGATCAGGCACATCTTCGTACTTCGCCCGATCCATGATCCAGTACTTGATGGCCTTCTGGTATGCGATTCCTTCAATGGAGAAGAACTCAGGTTGCCACTCTCTATCAATTCGGAAGAGCTCATCGACCATCTCATCTGGCGGATAGTGGCCGATCTTGGTCTCTAGAATAAAGCGATCCCTGCCGCTTCCCTTGCCAAGCACCAGAATCGCATTCCGAGAGGATTTCTTGGTCTCTGCAACCGCAGGATCGACTACCACGATCCGAGTCATCTGCATTGGATCAATCGGCGCTCCAATATCGTTACCATCTCTGTCGCGCTTCTGGATGTAACCCTTCAGAGGTCCGCTCTCGATCCTAACATAGTAGCGATAGTACTCGGACTTGAAAGTCACTGGACCATCAGCAGTAGGCCTGTTCGCATACTGAGCATAGTAACGAACTGGATTCCGCTGCTTCATGCGGACCAGGAAGTCCATCGGGATCTGCTCGGGGAAGGTGCTCTCCCCGTTCTCGATATCAGGTAGCCAATACTTGGTGATTAGCTTGCCCTTCTTAGTAGCTCGCGGGCCAATCGGGACCTCGGGTTCGAGCCCGCCGTATGACTTGAGAAAGTGGTGCGGTACGTCCACCTGGCCCCAATGGGTCGCCGCGAGATCAATCTGTTTCTGAGGATTGATGAGCAGAGATTCGAGACCATCTGTCCACTCGATGCGACTCATCATCTTGCTCTGAGACTTGAACTCAGCCTCGCCTGTCGGATCATCTAGCCGGATAATATCGTAGTGGCGAGACTCGATCATACCACCTGCACCAATGGCGTCGATAGTTGGTTCGCGCCACAGAGCAGTACGCTTGAGCTGAAGCTCCTGATTGTTCCAGCGGGCGGTGTTGAAGTTATCTGGAATCACCTCTGGGAAGAGCCATCTAAGCATTGGGTTGAGCTCGAAATGATGCCTGATTTCGAGCATCATACGCTCAGCGTTAGTGGCTGTACCAGCGACTATCAAGATTCGGATATTCGGATCTCGAATTGCATCCCGAATAGTCTGAGCAATTGTGAGAATTGTGGTCTTGAAAGTAGATCGAGGCTGAAGGAGCAATCTCCTAGGAAAAACTCCTTCAGTCGATTCCAGCCATCGACAGATCGGGATGTGGACTTCGGGCTTTAGGCGAGTATAGCCCAGAACACCCTTACAGAAGAAGTAGTGGTTTGTTAGGGCTTCTTGCCGTAGTTGCTGCCGAAGCTCCTCTGAAGCACCCTTGGGCACCTCAGGCATAGGATCGAGCGAAGGCTCGAATAGATCTGGAGGATTATCCAGTAGTTCCATTCCTCTGCTCGTCCACGATATAGCTCACATCTCGACCTTCTCGGGATTCGGCAAGCGCATTGGCTAGCCTGTCCGCGTCCTCCGCAGCAATCTGTGTAGTTGCCACGAGGCGCTTCTGAACCGGAGTGTAGCCTGCTCGGTCGAGGATCGAGAGAGATGCCTTCTGGCGGATTCGGACATCTTCGCAGTGTCGCATCTCCTCAATGATTTCGTCAAGCGCTTCATGCGCTGCAACTGCCAGCTTATCATGAATGCTTTGTAGGCGGTCCACCAGGCCAGACTTGAACTTCCGGCGGGCCGCCTCAGCTCGGGGGTCGGTTAGGATTACTGATACACGAGCGTAGGAGTACTTGGTGATTCGGCAGATCTCTTCGCGAGTGTAGCCAGAAGATTCTAGTGCGACTACCAGATCGTGCCGAGGACGCCACTTGAACCTCTTAGCAGGAGCAGAGTTCGCCCCGGCGGGTCCTCCCTCGTTAGGGCGCCCGCGGAGATCTCCAGACCTCACCATCGAGTGTCGAGAGATGGCCTTATCGAATGCTTCTTCTACTCCCAGTTCAGGCAAAGCAGCTCCTGAGCATAATTCGTGTACTATCGGAAGGTAATGCAAGAGGCGTGCGAGGGCAAGGGGTACTCATGGTGTAATCGCATGGTGAATAAATAACGTAGCGTTGCTTAGTGATACTCGCTTCTTCTAGCTTCTTCTCTTCTGAGATTGCTAATAGATCTGATATTGTAGTTGTCTCAGTAGTTGTCTCGGCAGGTAGCCTAAGCAGCGCTACGTTTTGGGGGCGATCTGGGAGTTTCCCGCGGCGATTACAATCAAGTTTTCCAATAATTGTATCCCTGATAATTGTATCCCCCCTGATAATTGTATCCAACTTGGATTGATTTTAGATAGTACGAAAATTCTTGGACATATTCCCCGAGGTGGGCGGACGAATGGGGGGCTGGCCGCAGGCGGCCAGCTGCAAAGCACTCGCGGCTGCAAAGCACTTTGTACGGCAAAGTTATATGTAGAGGCAAGTCACTTTGTATGGCAAAGTTGTTGGCAGGACAAAGCTATTGACAGGGCAAAGTTATTTGCAGGATCAACTAATTTGCAGGATCAACTAATCGACAGGGCAGAGCATCAATTGCGTTTTGCAAACTGGGACTTTGCAATTTGCATGGCCAGGCGCGCCAGGCGGCCGATGCAGAACTCATGCCAAAGGACCCGAAACCCTACCGAACAAAACATTACAATGTTGTAGAGCTTTTGGGCTTGCGCGACGGGCCTGGCGATAGTATATTGTGGGCAGGTTGATATTTGACAACTTAGGGTCATTCGGTCGCTCGCGTGCCAGCCGCCTGCGCGAGTGGCCTCTTCAATAGGGCGGCAATTCCCAAGGGGGAAACATGGCAAGACAGATTATGATCAAGGTCAGCAAGCGCGGCGGTCCGAGTGTCAAGGTGCCCTTCGAGGTGCCCGAGACTGTCGAAGAGTGGCAGAAGCGGGCCGCGAACGGAGAGGCTGACCGCGACAAGCTGGCTGTCCAGCAGCTCGTGGTCAAGGCCCAGGCCGGCGCGCGCGAGTACCTCGATGACAAGGCGCCCGACAAGGGAGCCAGCAAGGTCGCCGAGTACCTGGCGAATTACGTCTACGACGCCAAGCGCGAGCGGACTCCCAAGGTCAAGCGTGCCAGCGTCAAGGTCTCGAAGCAGGCCAAGAAGGACCCGATGGCGCTCATCGCTGCACTCCGCGAGCAGCTGGCAGCCCAGGGCGTAGAGGTGGACTTCGACGAGGGGCAGTAGAATCAGACCGGGGAGAGGGTCGGCAACGGCCCTCTTCCACTCCCCAGGACTCGCAAGGGTTCTGGGGAGTTTTTTTGTCTATATGCCCAGCTGGAGGTCCTAATTCACTTCGCTTGACCAGGCCTTTTGACCTCAGATCTCTCAAATTCCTAATCCAAGCCGCTAGATTTGATCAAGTCGTACAATTATTGGACATCTTTCCTCATCCCAACAAAAACACCAACAATGATTCTACGGGCCTCCATCCCTATGCACCAGTGTAACTCTCATAATGAGCCAATCAACCTTCGGCTGAGACCAGTGTTCCATATACTAGATATTTTATTTTTTTTTGGAAGTATAAAGGCTGGGCTCTCTCGATTGGAAGATTTACAAGGATTGATAGGGACAGAGGCCGCTATAATCATTGTTGTTGTTGTTTTTGGAACTTCGTCTTGACAAACCGACAAAGTTATGTTAGGTTACACAATGCTCGCAATGCTCAGCAAGGGGGTCAATAATGATTCAGCAGTGGTGTAGTCGCGCATTCGATACACTCACCATGATCCTTTCGTCGGACTCGGCAAAGCGCGAGTTCAGTGCAGAGGAGCGAGAGATTCTGCATGAGGCACACAGCATTCTTTCGCGGCACCGAGCACTCGCCGCGCCGCAATCCTGAGAAAAGACTCACTAGATGAGGAGATGAAGACTATGGGCTACACGATCAAGCCAGGGATAGTGGAAGATAATGAGGTCATCCTCAATGCGATTTATGACGCTATGGTAGCGGGTACTGAGGCTCGCTTCCAAGTACCGCCTGATTCGATCTCCAGGCTGACCTACAAGCTTCGAGAGATCCTCAAGAACACTGAGATCTTCACAGAAGAGTGTGGCGGGAAGTTCGCAGGTCTAGGCAGGATGGTCAGCATTAGCGTTGATCCGCAAACCCTGGATATTGTGGTCAGCTCCAAGGGATTCACGCAGGATAAGATTCGACGGCCCGACGAAGGAATTGTGTTTGAGCAGTTCAAACAGCACGTCGCTCGTGGAGGCTCTATGGCGATGTATCAGTTCAAGCCAAGCTCAGGCTTTAGTGCCGAAGCGTTCGAGCGGGCTTGTGAAGGTCTCGGCTGGCAAGCAGTGAGGACAGCCAGGCAGCTAGCAGATGGTATGATAGAGTATGCCATCGCAGTCGATGATCGGCCTGAGCGACGAGTTTCCAAGATTCCCGAGAAGTTCAGGATATAATCTCGTACAATTATTGTACCACTCGACGGTTGGCGCAAGGGCAGTTGGATTACAATTTACAACTTCTCTTGCGCCAATGGTCGAGATATGTTAGATTGCCATTGTGCAATTCCATGCACCAACTGTCGGCCACCTCAGATGCCGACCCGTCTCAATCCTCAAGGAGACTCAGATGCACATCTCACTCGACATGCTCCGAACAGACAAGGCTCGCGAGAGCGGACTGGTTTGTGAGGTCTGCAAGGAGCGCTTTCCCTCGCTCAGCGTTGTGACACTCAAGTACCGTGGTGAGCCAGATTACATGGCCCGCTGCGTCTCCCTTTGCGACAGCTGTTTTGAGAGCGCTCCAGATGGTGTTCTCTTTCTCTGTGCGGTCTGTGACCAGTTTGCATCTCAGAACGATCACCTGCACTTCCATGAGGAGGAAGTCTGATGCCCTACACTGTGCAGCAGGCACTCGATGCTGGCTGGAAGGAGCGAGCCGCGGAGTTTGCCGCTTACATGAGGAGCATTGATCGGGCGCTGCTTAGTTGGGCTGGCGTATCGCATGAAGATCTGGCAGACTTCGATTTCGCAAGTGCATTCCTCGACGAGCGAAGCCCGGAAGAGGTCGCGCGAGAGATGTTAGAGGCTGAGGGATTTCCGGTGGAGGAGCTCTAGTCGCTATGCGCAGCACGATTAGCTTAGTTCGGAACGAAACGGGCACCGTAACGCACCTGAGACTGTCTGACGGCAAGGGCGCGTCGCAGGACGTTTCCTCGACTGATCCGGTAGGAATCGTGCGTATCCGCTCGACCGGCGCTCGCTGGACACCCGAAGCCGCCAAATGGTGGGCGGAAGTAGGGATGAACGTTTGCAGCCAATACATGCGGCGGAAGTGGGGATAAGGGTCTAGGATTTCATTTCGAGTGGGAGGCGGTTCCTCCGGACCCTCCCACTTTCCATTCACCCGAGGAGGAAACATGGGACAGTATCCAGATCAGGAGAGAAGAGCCAAGCGAGCGGCTCAGCTCAAGGAACGCTTCCAACTCATCAGCGATGAGCAGCTGGCGCTCCTCGCAGCGGATGTTATTCGAGACCGGCTCGCGGGCAATCAGATGATGGGCATGCCCAGGCTTCTGGATATCTACTCGGAGGCTCAGCGTCGGCTGTATGAGCGTCGAGGGGTGTGCTCATGAAATGGGGCAAGTGGCTGATCAATCGCATGGGGTGCCTCCTCTGGGGGCACATCCCATCTCGTGAAGCTCGGGTATTGGCTCGCATCGGGCTCGCTCCATATCTCGGCGAGATGAACTTCCAGTGCCACTCTTGCGGGAAGGTGCTCCGATGAGCAGAGCGGACGGCGATGCCCAGATTGCGGGGAGCATAGATCCCGCACGCGAGGAGTTGCGCCAACTCGTTGAGCGCAGACTGAAGAAGCTCGCCAAGGGCAAGGGATATAACTCTGACTTCACCGTCATACTAACTGACGACTCCCAGGTCGTGGTCGGCAGGCGGACTATCAGAGTTGGCATCGGAGCCCTTGCTGATCCTGTTGCAGGAATTGCTCGAACTCTCGACATAATGAGAGCGCTTCACGAGCAGCAGGTGCGAGCACTCCGCATGGGGTTTGTGAAGGGAGACATTGAGAGTGCAACTCGAAGCGTTGATCGAGCACTGACTCGAGTAACCCTCGGCACTCCAGGTAGGGAGATTCTCGAACAAGCCTCTCGGCTCCTCCATCAGTGGCAGGAGGAAGGGCACTTCCAGCACAACGCGAGGTTGCCAGATGTCTAAGCGCTCCTCGTCCAATCATTGGACAACTTGGATCGTCACCGCTGGAATTGTACTGATAGATAGTTTCAACACCCAAGACGATCTGAGTGCATCGGATGTCGTGGATAAGTATGAGAGATTGCTCCCGCTGTTTCGGGGCCAGCTCTCTGCCCATCAACTAATGCAGTTCTAATCTGGAGAACTCTCATGGAAGACGTAATCAATAAGAGCAAGCAGCCAGACCTCTTCGCCTTCGATCCTCGTCCCTCGATGCCTATGCTAATTGCTAGTGGTATGAAGATGGACGATGCCGCGGCCCTGCTCGCGCGGCTGAAGCGGCTCGAAGCCCGCGAGCGGATGCGTGCGATGGAGGAACTCAAAAAGCGCATGACAGCCAATGAGCGCACGCTGAGATCTCCTCTGTTCCAGAAGGCCTGCGAACTTGCAGGCATCCCTGCTACCAAGCGGCAGGCATCGAAGTTCAACAACTCCCGCGGGATTGCCTTCAGAAAGATTGCCGCTGCGAAGCGCGAGCTGGGTCTCGGGAAGGGAGTGGTGAGTGCATGATCGAGGAGGAGGCGAGAGTGATCCCTGAGGGCTTCCACTTCGCTGAGATCACTGAATGGCAACAAGTGCCAGATAAGGAAGGGGATATCTGGCGGATGCGTCTAGAGACCGAATCTGGCTCGGTGTTCAAGTATTTCAAGCCTGGGCACCTAGTCTCGGACCGCATATTCGCAAGTCTCTGTAATCAGGTAGGGCTGTGCGGCTACGACGATTCAACACTACTAGGAGTGCGGTGTGTTATCTATATCCGACACTTCGAATATCAAGACCAAGTCCGCTGCGTAGTGGAGAATGTGAGCGTGGTGCCATGAGCTACTCCAATGCTGCTCAGTATCGTATGGCCCTCTGGGATCTCATGACCGAAGGGCATGTCTATCACACTGATCAGTTGTTCATCAGAAATCTTGCGCGCCTCTGCCACTTCATGGGAGTCTTCAACATTGTGGTGGAGCTCTCAAGCCCTGTTTCCCTCATTCGTTTGGAGAGGAGATAGCGTTGGCTGCAATGAAGATCAAAATCAAGGGCGAGTGGTTTCGCAAGAGCTGGACTTGTTCAAACTATTCGAGAGTCCGAGCTCATGCAGTGAACAAGAGACTCGCAGGATATCTCGCTCGCATCATTGAGCGAGGCAACTCCTTCGTAGTCTACACCAGGAAGCCGAGGGTTCGCTCGCCGCGACGCTGCGACTTATAACCACATGAGGTTCTAGATGCTTGAGCCAATCTGCATGCTAAGTTATAAGAGAAACTGCCCTGAGTGCGAGGATGAGATTGAGATCTGTATTCATGGCGCGACGCCTGGCACGCCCGCCACTCACTCTCATCCTGCCACTGGAGATTATATCGACTGGACTATATTATCTCCATGCCCAGGCTGCGGACTCGACGACAGATCTGTTCTTAGCTGGGATGATGAGATGGAAATCACTCAGGAATGCGCCGAGCGCCTGAGCGACTACATCGAGGCTCAGAAGGAAGCGTACTACGAGATGCGCTACGAAGCCTATCGAGATGGAGAGCTCTAGCCATGCCTCTCTGGATCATTCGAGATCGGGCCACGAACAATGAGATTGGCCGCTTCTATGCTAAGCCTGGAGACAGCGAGGAGTTCGTGGTCCAGCAGTGGTGTAACTGGACCGAAAGCAGATCGAACAGACGCAATCCATCTAACACTATCGCTGAGAGGATGCCATCAGATGTCAAAGCTGACCGATAGCCAAGAGCGAGCCCTGAAGACTATGGCTCTTCGCCTCCGTGCTCGGGGAGTGAAGATGGAATACCAGCCGAACCAGCATACTATCCGAGCCTATAACAGCAGATATGAAGTTGTGTTCAATGCTGAGGATGGCATCTCCTGGATTCAAGGTACACTGATCCAGAATGCCATGCCATATCTCACAGCAGACCAGCGGGAGTTTCTAATCTCTGGCCTCACTCCCGACGAGTGGCCTTATGGGGAATGAGAGGGATGCGTCTCTGATCATCATAACTGCTATCATCCTGACAACTGCAGGGATAGCCCTCAGGCTGTGGATGGATAGCAGGGCTGTAGTTCAGATGCCAGTTCATGCAGCCCAGATCGATTCGATCTATGAGATCTTTGTCGGCCCGGACTCATCTAGCCTCCTCAACACTACGAGGAGAGTGAGTGAGCTTCTAGATTCGCTCTGTATTCAGGCCTCTGGCCAGCGATGCAATCACTCGCATCAGAGCGACTGAGCTATGGCGAAGATCTCTCTGCGAACTGCGGATGCTGGGTGCCGAAAGAAAGGGTGCAAGTACAATGGCCCTCTCCATCGGCACCACTACGCTCATGAGCAGTGGATTATCCGCCGATGGGATCGACCCAGCTCCCGGTGGCTCAAAGCTCTCAAGGCTCGGCGAGACAAGTTTCTCGAAGAAGATATTGTCCGCCTATGCCCTCGGCACCATGCTGAGATTCACTGGATCTATTCTGCGTGGATTCGAGATTTCGTATTTCAGTCTGGAAAGATGTTCGTAGTTCAATGGACCACAAAGGACGCTCAGTCCCTCATGGACAGGCTACGATCCGGCTGTCTGGAATGGCTGAAGATTGAAACTCCTGGCATTGATCCGGATGTTGTCGGCTGGCATAAGTTCTCTGAGGACTTCGATGGAGGAGTACCACAGCTATCTCGCCTCCAACGGTTACGTATTCAATCCAAGTTTCGGGAACAGAGAAACAAGAAAGAGTGAGGTTGTGTGAAAGAGAATTCTCCACTAGTCAAAAAGCCGTCTCGCTTCTGTTCAATCTGCGGAGCGAAACTGGACCAGAGCACTAAAATTCATTGCGAGCTTCGCGGCGATCCTCGCAGACCAGATCGCTTCAAAGACCTTGCTATTGGCGAAGACTTCATCTCAATGCAAGGCAGGCGAGGATACAAGAGCATGGTCTATGGTGGGCGAATCCCATCTCGATTCGTCAAGCTAGACTGGCTCCGCGCAGTGGAAGTTGGCTCTGGTGAAACAGAAGTATTTTCCGGGTCCAGTAGAGTGATTCGGATCTCACAAGCTCCAGGCGCTCCCATTAGCCCTAGAGCTAAGTCCCTTATTGACGAGAGGAAGAGTTATGACTGAGCACAAGACAGGCTGCACCCTGTGCGACGAAGGAGTCGATCGAGAGTTCCTCGATTGGGAGGATCGAGTGGAGATGGGCAACAAAGCTATCCCGTGCGCCCGAGATCCTAGAGCTGTCCATATCCATCGAGATCCAGTTCCTCTGGCGGTCGAGCCTCAAGTCGCCCCGACGCTCAAGATTAGCCATCTGGATACTTTCCTGGTGAACCCAGTGAGGTTCGCCGCGAAGGCCACTCTCTACGACTGGTCCGTGCTCATCTACGAGTGGGCTGAGACCAAGGGATGGAACGAGAAGGCTGCAACCCGCACCGAAGGTGAGTGGGCCGCACTTGTGCATACAGAAATATCTGAGGCGTTCGAGGAGTTCCGATCCGGCTATGATGCTAGGGAGATCTACTTCAGCCGCGAAGCTCCTGGCCCAGGGAAGCCTGAGGGAATGCCGATCGAGTACGCCGATGCCCTCATCCGCATCCTTCACTGGTTCGCATTTCATAAGATAAATCCGATCGAGGTTATGCAGCTGAAGATGAGCTTCAATCTCGACCGCCCGTATCTGCATGGAGGCAAGATCCAATGACTCGGGAGGAAATGGCTAAGGTGATGGATGAGATCGTCGTCCGGATGCAGGAGTTCCGTGAGGCTGGCCAGCGCGAGTACGCTCATCGAGAAGACAACGCCTTCGGAAACTTTGAACGTGTCGGTGAGCGCCTCTCACTTCCTCGTGAGATGGTCCTCCTCGTCTATCTGGAGAAGCATCTTGATGGTATCCACTCATGGGTGAAGGGCCACCGATCTCAGCGTGAAGATGTCGAGGGCCGCATCCTAGATGCGATCGTCTATCTGAGCTTGCTCTACGGAATGGTCGTGGATAGAAGGGAGACTGAGTGGAAGCAAATCGGCATCGCACAGAAGGAGCAGTCCGAGCCCGTAACTCCTCATAGTAAGTGGGAGTGGGCCTGTCTCCCTTGCTCACAGGAGCGCGCAAAGGAGAACGGCAGTGACAACCCTGAAGCGTATCTCGTAACCCACCCCGCCGGGCAGCCTTGTCCGAAGCGGGATCAGTGACAGAAGATCAGCTCAAGGCTGAGGAGGATAAAGATGAATCTATTCATTCGTGATGGGAAGCGCTACCGCGAGGCTACCGATGATGAGATCGTAGCCGCTGCAATAACTGTCCTCTATCAGCGGGGCGATGTGGGAAGGGCTGAAGCTCTGGTGATTGCACAGACCGCTCCTTCTCCCAGCGTTCGAGCCGATGAGATCTCGACTCCAAAGTATAACGTGAGGTAATGGTGGCACTAGATATCAACCAGCTCCCGATGAACCCTCGGAACTTGAGGCTCATCCCTCGCAACGCCATAACTCTAGACACCGTTGCGAGCCTGCTCGCTATTGGCCAGCCAGTATATATCGAACTGGAGCCTGGTGATAAGACGAGCTATAAGTTCTATCTCATTCCTCAAGAGCCTAGGTTTGCAGTCGGGGGAACGAACCGAGCTCACATCATGATCTGCCTCTTCAGCCCTCACGGTGCGAGCTTCTGCTATCCAGTCCTGCCTCAGGCTGGCATGTCTGAGCACGCCCCTGACTACATCCTCAGCCATGACCCTCGGTACAAGAACGAGCCGAGTGTCTGGTGGGCATGGTTTGTAGTTTGCAGTTTCATTGAGCAGATCTGGAACATCTGGAATGAGAAAGGAATCTTCCAGGAGTGAGAAGTAAACTCGTGAAAGCATTCTGGCTGACCCTGACACTAGGTCTGCCTACTCTGTTCTGCTTCTACTTCTCAATGAAGATGAGCGGAGGATTCTGATAATCTGGTACAATGATTGTATCAGATCCACCATATCAAAGTAGGAGGAGAAGTGAATCGAGATCTCTCAGTCCCTTATGGCCGCTCGCATCTGACCTCTGGCACGAGTGTCATGAAGGACGGCTATGAGTACTATACCTTCCAGGTAGCGCAAGAAGGGTTCGAGGGCCTAGCTCGCGCGGTGATCGAAGGCAGAGCTGCCCGAGGCGCTAACCCAACTCTTGCTGGCTGGTACACGAGCAACTTCCGCCCCGATCCATCTGACATCGTGGCGGTGAGGAGTAAGTTCATCCCTGAGGATCAGATGTACCGACTAGTGCTGAAGATCCGAAGGGGCCACTTCATCCTCGCTCAGTTCCTGCGAGATCATGGAGCCAATGGCTGTGGAGGTATCGCAGAAGTAGACGTCTCCAATGGCTTCATTCATCTTCGCTGCTCATGCGACGAGGAATACTCGATGAGCATGGAACTCGATGCCCTGCCAGATAGCGATCCCTCCTGGCTAGATGAGAGCTAAGCTGATGAGCAAGCGTCGAGTTCCTGGGAAGCCTGAGCCAACTCTCCACATCCTGGAAGAGCACGCTCAGCGCATAGGCAGAAACATTGCTGACTCCCTGCCAAAGGGAGTCGGCTTCTGCCTGCTCGTGTTCGACTTCGGCCCACCAGGCGGATTCATGACCTACACTTCCAATGCCAATCGTGGAGATATGATCAATGCTCTCCGCGAGTGCGCAGACAACTTGGAGGCTAGCTCCAATGCTTAGACGAAAGAACTGGATCGGCCCACTGATCTTCTTCTTCATCATCGCTGCGATCGTAGCAGCTTGGATCTGGCTTGTTAGCGGAATGGTGTCTCTATGAGCAATAGCTACGTAAACAGACAGCCACTTTCCTTGGAGGTCTCCTCTCTCGTTGATCCCGACGAGGACTACAAAGAATTCTCCGACGATGAAGTGGAGAAGAAGGCCGAGAAGCTGGGCTGTCAGATCTGGAACGCCACGGCTGATATGCTCCAGCTCGACATTGATTCCGAGGAGCGAATGCAGCTCTTCGAGGAACAGCTGGATCTTGTGAATCGTGCTCAGAGCGTGAAGGAAACTCTTCCAATCGTAGAGATTGTCAAACTTCCATCCAGAACTCCTGGCCACTGGCATGTTGTAATCTTTCTGGCATACGAGCTAACCCATATTGAGCGCATCATGTGGCAGGCTATCTTCGGCTCGGACCAGAAGCGTGAGGCCCTCAACGCTATTAGAGTGAAGATGGGAGTAGCCGACCCGATCAGACTCTTTCGCCCTAAGGGTGAGAAGCTGCCTCGATCTCCGCTCGACATGGAGTCATCTGATGTCGATGATCTCCCATTTTGATTCGTCAAGCTCCCTTGACAAAATGGGTGAGTTCTGTTAGAATACCACCATGCAATCGCATTATCTGCAGCTCGCATGAGTGAAGAGATTCGCCCCACAGTCTGGCTCGTGAACGATGCGGGCCATGATACTCGGGATGCAGAACGCTTCGGGCGGGTTCAGGTTCTCAGCGTCGGGAACTTGAACCCCCTCCGAGTAGATCGAGCCGTGTGGCACTTCGCAAAGGGCATCGCTCGCTACACTCATAAGGACGACTACCTCTGCATCATGGGCACCCCTACCCTGAATGCAATAGCTGTCCTTCTCTGGATGCTCCAGTACCGTCAGTGCAAGCTGCTCCAGTGGAATGCTAAGAAGCGGCGCTACGAACAGAGCATCTTGAGCACCGAGCATCTGCTCAACATCCTCGACGCAGCGATACGAGGTTAGTAGTATGAGACACTTCCAGGCACGAGTAGATGATGATCTCTTCGAATGGTTCGACAGTAACTTCCCGTCGAGCGGTGCGAAGCAGTGGTTCATTGAGTCGAGCCTGAGGAAGTTCCGTGAGCTGGTAGAGGCAGGAGTGATCGAGCCTCCTGTCAACATACCTGAAGTCGTTGTTCGAGAAGCCTTCTCTCATCTGTGACCTGCACCGTTAGGGGTACTCGATTGCTAGCTCAGCCATGTCAGGCCTGGCGACCTTCTCCACGGGTGAGTGAAAGTCGTTGCGATGGGGCTAGCGTATTGGGTCGGAGGTTCAAGTCCTCCCGGGTCACTTCCCAGCTTTCTGTCACCGTTTCGAAGTGTGAAACGGGAAGCAATCTCCAGGCGTCCAGCGGACTCTCGATCGCCCGGAGATTGATACTCGCCAATAGTGCGAGTGGGCGCGGGCTGGATGGCCCAGCTGGGGGCCTAAACTCCAGCCACTCATACTAAGACTAGGGAGGATCAACGTGGACCCGTCCCAGATGCTGGAAGACAAGTTCTCTTATTTCACCCCTCAAAGTGAGCGGGAGATATTCGACGAGCTGGTCTTCAACGTCAAGTTCCCAGAAGTTTACGATGCCTCGATGCTCAAGGACTTCGTAAACTGCCCCTCGATGTTCTACCTCCGACACGTCCTAGGCCTCCGGCGGCGAAGCGCTGAAGAGCGAAACGATCTCAACTGGGGTACCCGTTGGCATAAGCTGATGGAACTCTACCACAACCACGGAATCAATGAAGCGATCGCTCAAGGCTTCAACGATTGGCCAGTAGGCTTAGATCATCTCGATGAAAAGAACCGCACTCTTGAGCGGATGATCAATCTCTTCCAGCGTTACGTCGAGCGCTATCATGATCAGCAGAGCAAGATCACACGAAACCTCAGAACTGAACAGTACTTCGAAATACACTGCCCAGAAGATAATCCTCATTGCCGCTTTGGCGGTTGCGGCCTCAGCTGGTGTGGCCGCATGGATCGCTTCGTGGAGCGCAGAGGAAAGCTAGTAGTTTGGGACTATAAAACTACTGGCCGGATGGGCAGAGACTATTTCGAGTCTCATGAAAATGGGTTCCAGCTGCCAGGGTATGTGTGGGCAGCTAACCACATGACCACTGAGCGAGTAGATACCGCAGTACTCGATGTTCTGTATTGTCTGAAAGCCAGCGACGACTTCTTCCTCCGAACATTCCAGTACACTGATGCTCGCCTGCTTGAGTGGCGAGATAATGTCAAGCACTGGATCTCCAGAATCGACTCCTATAAATCGGAGTGGCCGCGCAATCCTGAGCGCTGGCCTAAGAATTGGGAAGAGTGTACTCGCTACTACCGATGCTCATTCGCAGACGTTCATTTCGTAGCACCTGTTCGTGATACTCGACTCCGTATTCTGAGCGAGGACTACCACGAGGATCGCTGGGACCCTAGCAAGGTGGACTAGCATTGAAGCGAGAGTACTATGATCAAGAATGGCCTCCAGAACTAATGCCGTGTGGATGCGAGTTTCATGGCATTCTCTGGATTCGGTGCTGTCAGACCCATAAGGCGATGGCAGAGCAGTATCCGAAAGAAGTGGTGATGGGCGCAATTCTAACTGGCAGGCCTGTGGATGAGCTTGCCCGTCCTTGGGAGGCGTTTGATGGCGAAGCCTGGGACTACGACAGTAGAGGGAACGTGTCCGGCTGAAGGCGACATTGAACGCCTTCTAGTCCAGCATCCAGACGGGGAATTGCATTGCAGCGTCTGTGGTGCTCGCGTACCTCACGGCCAGCAGGACAATCTCCGGGTGAGGATTCCTCCTCGGAACGACAAAGAGATCACTCGCGACGAAAGTCGCTTTACCTATCCCTTCGAGCGATGAGGAGCTCATGGCGACTCTAGGCAAGCGGTACGCAAGCGGTAGGCTCCGGGCACTAATCTGGGGTCCTGCTGGCTCTGCGAAGACAGTCAACTCCCACATGATGCCTCGCACTCGTACCCTCGATCTCGACGATGGTATGATGAGTGTAATGTGGGCCATCAAGGAAGGTCTCATCAATAAGGATCCAGATGAGATCGTCTACGAGACAATCCTCGAACACGACGCCAACAGGAACATGTACGGTCTGGTTACTGAGACCACTGTTCTTGATCGCATGACAGATCAGGTGGACAAGTGGCTCTGGGAAGAGCGGCTAAGCGACGAGGAGTGGAAGAGGGAGCTGGAGAAGCGAGCCGAGATTGATCCTGATAACATCTATGAGGATCGCTTCTGGGATACGTTGATCGTAGATTCTGCCACAGGCATGACAGACGCTTCGATCAATAAGGGACTAGATGAGAATGCGAGGCTCAAACTCTCCCATTCTAAGAGCCAAAGCCAAGTCCTCAGGGTTATGAGGCAGCAAGACTGGGGCGCTGCCGCTAGCCTCTTCCGTCAGGCCATTGAGCAGTGGAAGTCACTGGACAAGAATCTCATCGTGATCGCTCATGAGTATGTCGATCGAGATGACAGCGGAACTGTCCTCGGTGTCAAGCCTGCTGCCATTGGCCAGCTTCGTGACCAACTCCCCACGATGTTCGACGAAGTATACTACGCTCATGTCACTGGTAGTAGGTCCAGTCCGGAGTTCAAATTCCAGACCCTTCCAGGCAACAAGCGCCTGTGCCGTTCTCGTCTAGGCTGCCTCGATCCCATAATCCCTGCGGACTTCCAGTTGATTCGGGAACGGGTGGCTGAGTACTATGATCTCAACCCGGAGGAACTATGGACTAGAGCCAGAGCCTCAGATCGCCCGATGGCTGCCTCGGGCAAGCGGAAGTAGGCAGCCGCAAGCCAGACGTACAATCATTGTACGCCTATCATCAAAACTAAGATCAGGAGGTCAAGTCATGCCGAGAATCAACCTGTCCGTGAAGGAAGCACAGAGCTTCGCACCGATTCCGGATGGAACCTATCCGGCGGAAGTCTCTGGCTTCAGCGAGGTCCAGCAGGGTCCGAAGTCCAGCTACATCACGGCCGAGCTCACCATCAACGACGGAGAGCACTCGGGTCGGAAGATGTTCACGAACCTCCCGCTGGAGGGCAAGGGCGCTGGCATCACCGCGAACTTCATCGCCAAGTGCACTGGCAATGAGATCGAAGTCGGTGAGGATGCCGAGGACCTCGACTTCGACACGGACGATCTGATCGGCTCGCAGGTCCAGATCGTGATCAAGAACGAGGAGTATCCGGAGGGCTCGGGCGACTTCCGCCCGAACGTCAAGCGGGTACTCGCGCCTGGCGAGGCGTCGAAGGCCACTGCATCGAGCGGTGGTGGCTCGCGTCGCCGTCGCTAGTAATCCCCGGGGAGGAGCACAACTCCTGTGCTCCTCCCTATTCTATCACCCTCAGTGAAAGGGCCTGACAGATGACACTGGCAATCGCAGCAGCAATCCTCGGGACAATCTCAGCTCCCACAGACCAGGACGACGATCTGCTCGATACTCTCCTGGAATCCGAAACTTTCATCTCTGTCGAAGAAGCTGAAGATGAAGTCGATGAGGACTTCGACGACGAGGACTGGGGTGATGATGACGATGATGACGATGATGAGTGGGACGATGATGAAGACCTGGAGGATGATGATCTCGATCTCGAGTATTAGCTAGGCTGAGTGGACCAAGTCATGGTGGTGTCCCGGGTTCGATTCCCGGGCCACTCATTTCTTTATCGGAGACTAAGATGAAATCTAGTGATCTTCGCCCGCTACGGAACAAGGTTATCATTGAGCCAGTGAGGACTGACCCTAGCTCTCACGGCATGATAATAGTGCCCGAACCTGAACGCTTCGAATACGCCTTTGCTGGCTGGGTTGTAGCATTCGGCGAGTGTGGCGAACCGCTAGAAGTGAATGACTTTGTGATCCTGAATCCAGGAATCCGAAATAAGGTCAAGCACCACGACTATGGTCAGGTGTGCAGAGTCAATACAACATCCGGAGTCTTCGATCTGATGCCTGAGAGCGAGCCTTACATCAGGCAGATGGTGAGCGACTACCGGCGCACCAAACGAGACTATGACATTCGAGCTGAGCTTCATGACGGGCGACGTCTGTCCATGAACGCCAGCGACGTTCTCGAATATAGCCTCATCAATGTCCTTGGCAGGGGATCAAGACTGGAGACTCCTCCCCCTGTCAGGATTGTAGACCTGGACGACGGCACCTTCTATTTCGCGTCTATCAGAAACATCTTAGCCATAGTGGAGGAGTGGTGAGAATCTCACGAGTAATAATCGAACTGGCAACTGGCGATCAGGTCCATTTTACAGACGCTGATACTGTCTTCGGTGGAACTATCGGACACAGACCGACTGAACTGCCGCTTGCAGATATCCGAGACTATGCCAGCCACCCCGGCCGATTCTTGCAGTGGGACTCGAAAACTGTCTACTATCCTAGCCCCGACGCTCCCGAATGGGAAGCGGAGGCTGAGAAAGAAAGCAAGTCCAATATCAAGTGCAACAACCGCATCTTTACCTCTAACATCATCAGCATCATGGAGGTCTACTAATGCCTCAGACTGAAGTCCGCCTGTTCATCAACCCTGCTGATGTTATAGTGGGAGATCGGCAACGAGAAGAAGTAGAAGATATTGATAAGCTTGCCGCTTCTATGGAGAGGTTCGGCCAGTTCCATCCAATCACTTTGGAGTCAGATCATAAGACTCTCAATAAGGGATTCAGGCGCCTCTGCGCTGCAATGGTCAACGGCTGGGATAAGATCTGGTATACCACTATCAATCGAGAGGGAGTGGACGAGGCTGATCTCATCGAGGAGGAGATCGAGGAGAATATCCAGCGACAGCAGATGACTTGGCAGGAAGTAGCCAAGGCCATTGCGAAGATCGACGAGATCCGCTCTCGCAAGGATCCAACCTGGAATCGAGAGAAGACTGCTGATCTGATGAACGTCTCACGTCAGACGGTCTACAATTCCATCGAGCTGGCTAAGGCCATCGAAGAGGATCCTGACGTAGCCAGTGCTGAAACCCTGACAGGCGCGCTGAGCAGACTAACTACAAAGAAGAAGATCGCTGCTCGTCGGGAGGAGATCGAGCTTCGTTCCAAGGGCCTTCTCAACAAGTTCGAAGCCGAAATCAAAACTGGCGACGCTCTGGCACTGATCCGGAAGGAGCCCGATGAGAGCTTCGATGCCATCATCACGAACTGCCCATTTGGTGTGGATCTGGAATACAGGGGAGGCCTCAAGCCATATGAGGACGATGAAGATGACATTACATCTCTCATCATGGAACTTGCCCCTGAATGGTATCGAGTCCTCAAGCCTGATTCTTGGGGAGTGTTCTTCTTCGATCTGCTCAAGATCAGTCACAACACCTACACTATCAATGCGTTGAAGCGGACACTTGACTTGGCAGAGAAATACCCAGAAGCGAAAGAGGATCTCTCATATCTCTACGAGGATCTCTATCGCTCTGCTGGCCTAACTCACTGGCTCAAACAGGCGGGCTTCTCTTATGTCACAACCCTCCCGCATTTCTGGGTCAAGCCGAATAAGACTCAGGGTATGCTAGGGAATGCTAACCGAGGATTCGTAGTCGCCTACGAGGCATTTGTATTCGCAGCTAAGGGCGACCCAGCACTAATCCAGCAGGGCAAACAAAACATCTGGATCTACGATACTCCTGCTGCAAGCGATCGAGTGTTCAGTGTTCAGATGAGCGAGGATATCTGCTACGATATTCTCAAGACGATCACTGTTTCCGGCGGTCGGGTGCTGGATACCTTTGCTGGAAGTGGTGCAAGTGGTCGAGCAGCCCTTCGCCATCAGTGTCACTACGTCGGATTCGAGCTTGATGCTGAGCGGGCAAAGAACGGAAACATGAGGCTGAAAGAAGCGATGCTCGGCACTCATGAGGAGGAAACTGATCTCAGCGATATTCTCCTGAAGCAAGCTCTGAGCCCTAGTGCCTAGAGGAGTTGATCCGATCTGGCTTGGCTCTCTTTCTCTCCTGAAAGCACTTCAGGCCGGAAAGAGAGTCATGCTAGTATCTGTCACTCGCGCTGATGCTGAGCGGGTACTGAAGAAGTATGTTGAGCTTCGACCTGAGTTGAAAGATCTTGTTGACGACGTAGTGATAAAAGGAGTCTACGACGATGAGTAGAGGTCCTTGGATACGAACATTTAGCGGATTGAGATTCTATCCTCTTGATCCTCAACCTGAAGAAGTGAGGCTAGCAGACATCTGCCACTCACTGAGCATGATCGCTCGGTTCGGTGGCCATCTGCCTCAGTTCTATTCTGTAGCCGAGCATTCGTTTCTCGTGGCGAAGCGGGTGAAAGAACTAGGCGGTAGCACTGAGGAGATCCTCTGGGGTCTCTTCCATGATGCTGCCGAAGCATACATTGGAGATATCCCTCGGCCACTGAAGCGGCTAGTTATACCTCAGATCAAGACTGTGGAAGATCGAATCTTGAGTGTAATTGCCGAGCGGTTCGGTCTCGAATATCCTGTTCCAATAATTGTAAAATTTGCAGACGAGGAGTTGATCGCTGCTGAAGTCCAGTACTATTGGGGCATCAGCTTGGATGAAATGGCCGAGGCTGGCTGGATGATCAACTGTTCATCTATTCCATCAGTCTCGATCAGTGGTATGCACCCATCAGTAGCGATGCAAACTCTCCATCATGGTATCCAGTCATCTCTAATGTCGAGGGGATAGCAAATGGCTAAGAGAGTACCTCCAGTCGGACCTGTACCATGCGATCTCATGTTCGTGGGCGAAGGCCCGGGACGCCAGGAAGTTCAACAAGGCCGCCCTTTTGTTGGGCCAGCAGGGACTGTCCTCGATAAAGCCTGCGCGGCTGCTGGCATCTCTCGTGATCGAGTGTTCATCACAAACATCACAGACCGGATGCCAGACTGGAAATCAAAGGATGAGTTCTTCGTCAAGAATAATCAGCCCACAGAAGTATACCTTGAGGGTATTGCCCGAGTAGCGGAGGAGATCAAGCGGGTCCAACCTAAGGCCATTGTTGCATTCGGAAACTGGGCTCTATTCGGCTTGACAGGCCTCCAAGGCATCACTCGCTATCGGGGATCTATTCTCCCTTGCATGTTCGACCAGAAGATCAAGGTCGTACCAACTCTCCATCCTTCGTTCATCCAGCGGGGGATGTGGCACAAGATGCCCTTGATGATCTGGGATCTCGTGCGAGCGGCGAAGGAGAGTCAGACCAGTGAATGGGATCTCCCTGATCCTACTCTCATCATCAATCCTAGCGACGAAGTAATCAATGATCGTATGGAGTATCTGCTCACTAAGGCAGATCATATCACCTACGACACTGAGTGGTTCTCTCCTGACGAGATCTCCTGCATTGGCTTCACGGACTCTCCCGAATGGGGGATAGTAGTTCCCGCTAGTCACCCTCGGGCGTTCGAGATCTACCGAGCCCTGCTAGAAAATGACAAGCCGAAGGTTGCCCAAAATGCTATGTTCGATGCGACCATCTTGCATCGCTTGGGCATTGAAGTTGGCGGCAAGCATGACGACACTATGATCGCGCATCATCACTGCTGGACCGACCTGCGCGAGAAGGGTCTCGACACCTTGTGTAGTATCTATACAAAGATGCCTTACTACAAGGATGAGATCAAGATCTGGGGGCAGACAGGAGATCTCGACACGCTCTACTTGTATAATGGCAAGGATATTGTAGTCACTGAGGAATCCTGGCGAGTCCTCGATCAGCGAGAGTTCAAGTATACGGGCACTCGCAAGGGCTACGATATTGTAATGAGTATTTTCGACACCATGAAGCGAAGCACCAACTTCGGCATTCGTGGTGATCGAGAAGCTCTACACCAGATGCGAGAGGATCTCCTCACTCGCGCGAACAATCTGGAGAAGGCTATCTTCCAGCAGGTCGGGATGGAGTTCAACTCTCGATCGAGCCAGCAGGTGGCTCATGTCATCTATGATGTTCTCGGCGTGAAGCGAGGTCACCGATCAACAGCTCATGACAAACTGGTAGATATTGCCGCATCTGAAACAAATCCAGTAGTCAAAGCCGTTGTGACTGCTGTTGTGAAGATCAGAGCAGATCGGAACCTCGTATCTCGATACCTCCAGGATGATGTAATCGACCCTGATGGCAGGATCAGGTGTGCATGGAACCTGGCAGGTACAAAGAATGGTCGGCTCTCAACCAATAAGACCTGGTGGGGATCAGGCCTGCCACTGCAGACAGTTCCCGACCGAACCAGAAGAATCTTCGTGGCCGATGAAGGTCATGTGTTTATCGGCTGGGACCTCGAACAGGCTGAGGCCAGACTAGTAGCATACCTTAGCCACGATGATGATCTCATCGAAGATATGAACACCCCTGGCGTGGACATTCACAGAAGACTAGCCAGCCAGCTCCCGTTCGGTCTGAGCTATGAGCAGCTTCTGGCCATGCCAAAGGACTGTCGAGAGCGGACACTGGCCAAGAAGTGTCGCCACGCCCTAAACTACCAAATGGGTCCGCTGACGTTCAAAGACAACGTCAACGAGGACTATCTCGAAACTGGTGTGAGTATCAGTGCTGCTGAGGCCAAGCTCCTCCGCAAGAGGTATCTCGACATTCACTACAACCTCAGCGCATGGTGGAAGGAGGTTGAGAGTGAACTGGCAAAGAATGGCAGCCTCACTAATCCACTCGGGAGAAGGCGTCGGTTCTTCGGCCAGTGGGGAGGCGAGCTGTTCAGGGATGCGACTGCGTTCGTACCTCAGAGTACTGTTGGAGATCTAACAACCATCGCCATTGCTCGGATTGATAGAAGCATAGGCAACGAGGGCGGAGAAGGCTGGGCAATCCCACTAATTCACATGCACGATGGCGGGCTGATCCAAGTGCCTGAAGACAAGGCTGACGAGTGCATCAAGCGGGTCAAGGAAACTATGCACATCCCTATCAACATCGCTGGCTACACTGGAGTGACAATTCCAGTCGAGGTGTTCGTAGGTCGTAACTGGCAGTACTACGACGAGGAGACCAATCCTGATGGCCTGAAGAAGGTGGCATAATGGATGAACTCATCCGCAAGATGCAAGAGGACTCGGGGAAGGTAATTCCTATGGTCCCTAAAACTGTCCGATTCAGTCAAGAATTCCTCGACTGGTGCGCTGACTTCTGCGACGAGTACGGGATTCGAGAGAGTGTCCTGATCCGAACTGCAACTGAAATCGGGTGGGAGAAGCTGCGTGGCAAGGCAAGTAGGTAACTGGCTCCGAGCTTACTTGGAGTATACAAAAGAAAGCGAGAGCCCAGACTCCTACCACTTGTGGACTGGGCTTAGCGTGCTGGCATCTGCGGTAAGGCGTAGAGTCTGGGTGGACCAAGGGATCTACATACTCTACCCTAATATGTATGTGATTCTAGTTGGCCCGCCAGGCAGGGTGGCTAAGTCCACTACCATCAGGCTCGGCAGAAGGCTCTTGCTGGGCGTACCTGAGATTGTGTTCAGCGCGGACTCCCTGACCAGAGAGGAACTGATCCGTGTAATGGGCAAGGAGTCATGGATCACCATTCATTCAACTGAGCTATCCTCGCTTATCGAGCCTAGCGGCATCAAGATGATTCAGTTCCTAACTGACATCTACGATGGCGACTATCAGTGGCGATACTCCACTAAGGGCCAGGGAAAGGATACGCTCGAAGCTCCGATCCTCAACATCCTTGCAGGCACAACTCCTAGCTACATCGCTGATGGGATGCCTGAAGATGTCATTGGCCACGGCTTCACTTCGCGAGTGATCTTCGTATATGAGGAGGATACTAGGTTCGATAATCCGAAGCCTAAGCCTCCTCCTAAGGCTCTAGTCGATGCGCTGATAGAGGATCTAAACACCATATCGAAGCTCGAGGGCAAATTCGAGTATGGCGAGGGTGCTTGGGAATTCTATGACAAGTACTATCGCACACTTCGACACAACATCCCTGAAGATCACCGCATCGAGGGCTTCCATTGGCGCAAGCGGGCTCACGTCCTGAAACTAGCAATGCTCTTGAGCGTGAGCGAATCAGATGATCTGATCATTCGAAAGACTGACTTCGAAACAGCGGTGGATCTGCTAGAGTCTATCGAGCCGAGTATGCCCAAAACATTCTCTGCCGTAGGCAAGTACGAACACGCGGGCGATCTGGAGAGGATCTGGAGTCAGATCGAGCGACACCAAGGCATGACCACCGAGGAGATCTATGAGCGCAACTATTCCGTGGGGCGCCCGGAGGAAATTGCTGCCATCCTCCAGACGCTCACCACTATGGGAAGGATCTACCGAGAGTCCATTATCAGAAATGGGAAGAAGGTCACCTATTTCCGTCCAGCAAATTTAGCAGCTCATCAGGCGAAAGCGTCGGGGAACGGACACTCGTCCTCACTCCAGTCCGTACTGGATCGGCTGACGGAGTGAAGCCCATTTCCTCTGGCGAGAAAGTCCGGCGCGATCCTGTTGGCTTGTCCAACCATTGTACAACTGCGGGATCACTAATTAGTTCAGATGAGGTCACTGGAACATTGGGGCTCAAGACATTCTCCATTGCCCAGTGACCTTGATCCACTGGCCTACCAAGCATCATGAGCAGAGCTCCATGCATCGGGTTCCTCTGATCCATCGCAGTGCTAACGTCATTGAGGAACACCTGACCAGGGAAGGCGAGTCGGCTGAAGTCCCGAGCCAGGGCCTTAGCCCTACCTGCCTTCTCTTCCGCTGGGGCGCTGATCAGTTCGCTGACATTGGCCAAGTGTTGCACCATCGGACCGCCTCCCCAGTTCGCCCAGCTAGCAGGAGCAATCCAGTTCCACATATTCACTCCGGTCTGCAGCGCTATGTTCGCCATAGCCAGAGTAGCCGCAGCATTCCTCAGTACAAACAATGCTTTCTGCTTAGGGCTTGCATTGAAGAAGCGGCGGAAATACATCTCCATCGCCCACATAGGATAGGTGCCGAACATCCCTACGAAGCGTCCAAAGGTACTCTGCATCCATGCAGGCTGAGCGCCAACTCCATAAATGAAGTTAGCCTCATCGGCTCCCATCTTCCCAATAAATCGAAGCGCCCGCTCCCTACCGAGCTTATTGTAAATGTTCATGAACTCTTCCCGAATCGGCTTCGAGAAGAACGCCAGACCCTCATCCTCGAACACGGCCTGAGAGATCTGACCCGACTCGAAGCGATCGAGCCAGCGAGCTGTGTGATTCTTCTGAGAATGGTAGGCCCAGGCTCGATTCATGTGACCAGTGTGAGCGTATGGAGTCATGAACTTCTGGGCGGTGCGCCTCGAGATCTCTCCAATCCTAAGCCCTAACCGCATAACTCCTGCTATTGCCCAACTGGCTGGCCCTGTACCTACTGGCTTGCCCTCCATGATCGTCTCATAGATCACATCACCATAAGGTACGTTCGCCTCACTCATTCGAATGGCGCCTTCAGCCAGTGCCTCCTCGAATCCTTCACGAGTAAATGCGGCCTCCATTCCACTAATAATATCCTTACCGCCGATTCGAGTATAGAGCATCCAGATATTCTGAGTGAAGTCTCGATTCAGCAGTGCTGGCCTGAGTCCCATTGCAGCTCCATACATCGTGCTCATGCCAGTATTGATATACTCGTCAACTATCCGAGGATCTCCTTCGATGCCGAGACTCTTCATAAACCTCCGCATGAAGTCTCGACTCATCGTCATGCCGTGATTGGGGAAGCCTCTCACAATTGTCAGGTACTCACTAAGAATCTTGATCAGTGGCTCAGGCAGAACAGTAGCCGAATCATCCAGGCCTGCAAGTTCCGGCTGGATCCTCTGACGCTGCTCAGGTGTGAGATCCCTAACCCTCATAGGCGGCACCCGATGCCTGCCATGCCCGTGGCCAACTAGCTGTGCCACCCGATCCCAGTGTTCCTTCACATGAGTCTTGAAGAACAGTGTCCGGAACCACTTGTGCATGACGATCGCTGGGTCCATCTCAGTAATCGCCATCTCTCCGGTTCGAGACATCTCAAACCAGACAGAGACTTCCGGAGGTACGCCCTCGGGGAAGATCCTGTGGAGATCTACAATCCCTCCGTGGTCTCGTGCCCAAGGCATCATACGAGAGAAGTAATGCTCAATGTATCGGCTCTCGTCCATGCCAGAGAGTGCGAATCCAGCGTCCCAGATCTGCCTGGCCTTCCTGGCTGCAGATAGGTGCTTTCCAGAGAGCCCAAGACTCTTTGCAATCCGAGCCTCTTCTCCCTTAGTCAGATTCTTCCCTTCGATCTGCTGCCAGTACTCAGCGATCTTGATTCGATCCTTTCGATTGAGTCCAGAGAATGCCTCCTCAATCTGACGTGCCCAAGGCATATACTCGTTCCGCATACGAGAGAGGCCCTGGTCGATCTTTTCAAATCCCTGCGACCACAGCGGGATACCAGTGCGCTCCTCAACTCCGATCAGGTAATCTCGAATATTCCTGAACATATTGACCGGAGTGGCATCACCAAACGCACTGATCGGGCTGACACCTTCTGGTAGCCAGTCAGCATCTGGCATATCGCCCGGAGCAGCGAGCGACCCCGTAGGCATACCATCTGGCAGAATACCCTGGAGATAATCCTCTCCAACTCTCTGAACCTTTCTGATCGCTGCCAGTGCTGCCTCATCAGAATCAAATGGGATAGAAGCTCCAGTGTTGATATCTCTCAACACCCACCCAGTTCCATTTCTATCTGCATGGAACCCCTTGAGCTGTGCGTGAAGCTGAACATCATCACCTGCAAACTCGAGCAGCTCCATGTATTCATCGCGCAGCCGATCTAGGATAGCCTTCTCCTCCTCCGGCAGAGCCTGCCACAGCTCATTGCGCATCTGAACTCCGTATCCGATGCGAACAGCTTGAGCATCTACCGCGTCGAGTGGGAGATTACGCTCTTTCATCCACTCATCGACCAGCTCCTCGAAGCTCCAGAGCTCAGGCGGCGTGAGCTCATGCACCATATCTGGAGCCTGAGCGAAGATCCTCTCCATCTCACCTGGCAGATAAACCTGAGAATTCTCCCACGCAATCCAGACATTCGAACCGTCTGGATTCGTATGATGCAGACCATCATAACCTGCATCTCGAAGAATCCTTATCGCATCATCAGCGCTTCCTTGCATCCAGCTAGGCCCATTTTCGAGTCTCTCCAGGGCCATGTTGAGGTAAATGTAGAGGGTCTCATTGAGCACCGGACCTGCTTCAGGATTGTGCTCAGCTATCACATTCTGCAGATATCCGATAACCTCGTTGATATCAGATTCCGGCCGCTCGTTAGCATATACTCTCCTGATAGATTCGAAGATCTTGTCGATGATCTCGGGAGTAGACTCCTCACTGAGCGGGAAAGGATTGCGAATATCGAGCTGTGCAATCCTGACATTAGGTGCCATCTGCCCGCTGATGAACTTCTCAAGATACTCATTCTGCCTAGCGATATAGTCCCTGAGAGCCCGCTCGTTGACCTCATCCTGAGGAGTCATCGGCCTGCCATCATCCCAGGCCTTGTTAGCGAGTCTCCGATCAATATCTGCCAGGTCTTCCAGATTGGTCTGAATCTCCTTGAGGGCTTCCTCATAACTGACCTGATGGAAACCCTGCTGAGCGAAGGAGTTAGCCAGCTCCGGACTATCACTGAAGTAGAGTCCTCGCCCGTACAATCCGTACCGAGACTTCTCCACCTCCATCTGATCGTAAACATGAGGAGTGCCGTGAAGAACTGTCTTTGGTCTTCCGGTCTCAGGATCTAAGACCTTCGTCAGCAAGCCTTCTGTGTCTTTTGGATCTACAATCCCGCCAGGAATGTTGAGCTCTCTCCTCATCAGCATGTCAAGAGAGAGGGTCCCATCTCTGAGGCCCTGAGCGATCTGCTGCTCAGTGAGGATCGAGCGAGCATCGGCTACCAGGTTTGCTCGATTGAGGAACCAGCTCCTAAAATCATCCCAGAGAGCAGTCAGCCTTGGGGCGCGCTCATCTGGCGGTGTGCCGAATGCAAGATCTGTTACATTTTCGGGCTTGACGAAGATCTCCTTACCATCATCTAGGCGACGCAGCTTGATCCGGCCCGAGTCTCCAAGGCCAACATACTCCAGCTCCGCCCCGCCATAGATAACTCTCTGCCCTTCGAACCTTCCTTCCTTCTTCAGCTGAGCCCGCTGCCGATTGTTCAAGCCCTTAGTGCCGAAGAAGATATCAAACACCGGAGCGGTCTCAGCAGCATCCCCACGCCTAACCGCATCGAATTTGAGGTTCGGAAATTCTCCCTGCAGCCTCTCCAGAATCGAGCGATCGCTTACTCCCCGCAGCACGCCAGAGGTGTGCCCAGCTCCGGCTGCATCTATAATACCCTGCACGAGAGCAAGCTCGTCTGCCGATCGCTGGAGAATCTGCTGAGCCGCGGGAGAGTTGACAAGATACTGCTCCTCACTCAGCAGGTCAATGGCGAGGTCAGCCTGACGCTCGTTGAGTGCGATCTTTCCTTCTTTGGCCTTTGCTAGGAGTTGGAGAAGCTCCTGAACCTCTCCTTCCTTAGCTCGCTGGATAGCTCTCGTGTAGCGATAAGATACTACTGCCGAAGCAGGTCCGCGGAACACGAGTCCGAGCGCCCCGCCGATTCCTCCCTCAACTGCCATCGACTGCAGACGCTTTGGGATATCTGTAGCGTCAGGAGAAAAGAGTCCTCCATACACTGCTCCCGCTACGGAGTCGATGAGGAAGTTCCCCATCAGCGGATACCGGCGCAAGAGAATCGGCGCTCTCAGCCCCCATGATGCGATCTTGACACTCGCCGCACCCGGAGCTAGGAACCCAACCATATCTCCCACAAACCCAGCCGTGGCGATCTGGCCAGATGTAAATCCTGCATTGAGAGCGTAGCGTTCAGACTCCTCCACAAGTCCCATGCGATGCCTGCGAATGGTCTGAGCTACTTTATCAGTGATCAGCTCCTTATCAGTAAAGATCCCCGGGATCTCCGCCAGCGCCTGGCCTACTCCTACAGTAGTCGAGTACACTCCTGTGGCCGCTCGATGCCTCAGCGGATCAGCAAGGCCAAGCGGATTGCTCGGAGTGATGAGACCTGCAATACCTGTGAGGATCTCTCCTAGAGATGGCAAGCCTCCAGGCTGCTCCCCAACAGGCTCATTCGGGCGGAGTCGAGCCAAGAGCGCCCGCCGCTTCTCCTCATCACTCATACTCTCATCGAGCTGAGCCAGTGTGTCCTGAGTCTCGGGATCAGCCTGAGCAGCTGTAATCCTACCGATCAGTTCTTCTCTTGTCACTGCTCCTCCCGAGGATTCTCTCTCATGATCCGAGCAGCCTCACGCTTGCCCACCACAGCCTCTAGCTCAGAGCGAGTAATCTGTCCGAGCTTCCAAGCCTCCGCTGCCAAGTCTTCAGTCGACATAGCATCGAAGTCCTGCTGCTGACTCTCCCGAGGGATCTGCAGAATATCGAAGACCTCATCCCGCTCCAGTGGACCTCGATCAATCTGCTCGCGAGTCGGAGCGCCGATCTGATCGGTCTGAGATCCTCTCACCCGAGCAGTCCCGAAGATCGGATTATCCACTCGCAGAATCGGGAAGCCTGCGTTGGTCATCTGCTCAGTAATGCTGGCCATGAAGTCGAACCTCTGCTCAGCAGGCAGCACTTCCGAAACCTCTGCTGCCATATCGAAGAAGTTCAACACTTCATCACCACCAGGCATAGAAGCAACTGCTCCTCGCCATCCAGCCATGCCGATCTGAGCTGCACCCATAAAGAGCTCCGCCGCATTGTTCAGGTCTTGATCTCCTGGGCGGCGAGAGAGAACCTCATCCAGATTCCCACTCATAGCTCCTACAACTACAGATCTTGCCATCCCGGTGCCAAGCTCCTTGCCATACACACTCTTATATTGCTCCTGAAGCTTCTCAGTCGCATCGGCAATGAGCTTAGCCTGAGCAGTGGCCGATTCTGCTCCGGCTTGAGTCTGGCGCTGCATGAGGCCGAGGATGCTAACCGCTAGAGCGCCTGCCTCCTGAGACTCGAAGTTGATCTCCCGGCCTCCGATGTTGAACTGGATATCTGCAGGAAGGCCAAGAGTGATCCGAGCCAAGTTTGTCAGCTCTCGCGGATTCTGAAGAAAGCGCTGCTCCAGCAGACCAAAGGCCGCTCTCCTGAGCCTAACACTCTCATCTTGCAAGGCTCGCTGACCGGCAGTGGTACCTTCTCCAGTAAAGAGTCTGCCTGCTCCCCGCTCCAGAAGTCCCCGCTTCACAGGACTATCTCCTGGCAGATCCTCAACGGAGTCGATAATCATCTTCGTAATCCGATCTTCTCCCACCGTCGGATTGAGGATGATAGATCCCTGAGGAATCTCCGAAACATCCAGGCCGGTGATTCGCTGGAATGCTTCCTGAGTCGCTGGACTTGCATCGTGGATATCTACATCCTGACCCTCAAGTGCAGATACGATCCCGAAAAGCGATGCGTTGGTGTTCATCTCCTGAACAGCGACTCTCCGCTCCTCGGCGCTCATCTGCCGATTGAACTGGTCCTGCTGGATAGCCATCTTCTGGCGTTCCAGTCTAAGCTGCACGAAGTTTCGAACTCCTTCTCGGATCGCTTCGCCAGCATAATCAGGAAGAACAGTAGCCATGATGGCTCCTTATCCAATAATTGTACCAGTTATGGAGTTTCAGATGTATCTCTCTTATTCGCTCCGATCGGAAGCAGCGCGCCTCCGAGTGTTGCACCAGCGCTGAGCAACGATGGCAGAATGCCAGGATTGTAGACTGGAGCGCCTGGCTGAGCATACCCCAGAATTGCCTGAAGCTGCTGAAGTATGCCCTGCTGCACCAGCTGCTGCGCAGCAAGCTGAGCCTGCGATGCCTGCCCAGCGGCTTGGATCCTCTGCCCCTGAGCAGTGAGCAGCGCGCTCTGCCTATTGCGCTGGAACTCCCCAGAGAGTCTGCTCCTCAGGTTCGCCTCTGCTGTTCCGATGTTGCGAGAGAATCTCCCTCCCATCGTGCCAAAGAGTGCCCTCTGAGCCTGAGTCTGCCGAGCAACTTCCTCCTGCTCAAACGGGACCATGCTGGCAAAAAGCCCTTCTGTCATAGAGGCTGGATCGGCCAGGAGATCCTCGTAGACGCCGCTGAGAATCCGAGGGCTAAGCCCCAGAATATTCTGAACACTCGCAGCGCTGGTCCTCTGGAGCGGCCCAGCAAGCCTGTTGATCAGATTCTCATACCCGCCCTGCAGCAGGTTCTGCGTAAGTCTCGCCGCTGCTGTTGCTGATCCCCGAGTCTCCAGAGGAGTCCCTGACTCCATTCTCCCTGTTAGCGACATTTACCACCTCCATTAGCTCATCTCTCAACATCCCGAAGATCAGGAGCGACATGATCGAGCCCTTGTGCATGATGGCTGCTCGCCTCTCACCCTCTTGAGAAAATCCCAGCTTCTTCACAAACCGGATGGTGCCAGTCTGATAAGGCGGAATCTCGCTCGTTACCCTGCGAAGACGATAGCGATCGAAGCACCACGCTAGCCCTACATGAACCAGCCGCTCTCTCCCACTTGCGATAGTATCGAAGAATGCGACATGACACTCAGCATCATTTCCAAGTATCACATCTGTCATATACATCGCTCCCACGAGACGATGGTCTGTCTCGCGAGTAATAGTCATCCATACACTTCTCGGATCTAGAAACATGAGGATGAAATTCTCCACATCCCCAACCTCTTCCGAAAAGAGTACTGGATGTTGAGAGACTTCTGCCCACAGGTCTCTCACAACACCTGCGTCAATCTCATGGCGCCCGAACTCTTGCACCAACGCCACGGAGTAGTCGTGCTCTCCGCTTCTATCTCTACAGCGGACTTGAAACAGTTCCTCTCGCATACTCTACCGGCCCCCTCTTGATAAGCCTTGGACGGTACTTCCAGACGTTCACCAGTACATCTGTGTCGAACCGGATTCGGAACCTCAGATCGAATCCAGTAGTTCCGAACGGAATGTTCACCGCTCGTGTTCTGCTACCTGTGGTTGCCAAGATTTCAACCACTCTAGTCTCATTCCATGTCTCGCCTCCATCTCCCGATACTGAAACTGAGATTGTTGTATCATCTTGAGCTGTATACCAGAGCTTCAGAAGCCTAATCGTGTATTCGTGAGCTGCATCCTCACGGTTCAGGCTCTGAGAGATCCAGTCCGCAATGAATGTTCCATCTGGTGTTGTGACCACAGACTCATCAATCGTCATGACTTGATGATTAGTAGTGGCAAACACCAAGTGATCACCAATCTGCTCAGATGGCTGAAATGGAAGTACACTCATGGCAGATGACTCACCATTGCAATTCGCTCCATCTCGATAGCTCGCTTGCGCCACTTCTGCTGCTGACCACCAGACTCCCAGAACGTATTGACCTCGAAGATCCACACCTCGCTGATGTTCGGGCTTTCAAACGAAGGCAATGCGAGATAGTATTCTCCTAGCACTGAATCGTATGCAGAATCTACCAGTTCCAGATTAGCTCCTGCAAGTCGCTCAGTGAAGTCCTTCTTCAGTCCGAGTCCGATAGGCTGAGGACCTCCCTCGGTCAAGATATAAGGCATCATATCATGCCCAAGGAATGCGATCCCTCTACTCACCAGCTGAATCGAGAATGGACTCTCAGTGCCCAGGTGCTCGATCCACTTGACCACAGCTACAGGCAGATCCAGATTTCCTGTCTCTACTGCTCGGGCAATAGAACGCTTCCTGAAAATAGCTGCTACGCCTGCGCTGAGCTGTGCGCCACCCATCAGATCGTCGATAGGATCAGAAGCTGTATCCACCAATGCCAGCTCAGCTGTATCTACACCAACCCACCTTTCGATATCACCGTCAGCAGATGCTGCGAATGCCTGAGCATCGTTGAGGTTTCTTAGCGCTATCAACCTATCACCGAATGGAAACACTATCCTAGCCCCCGGGGCATCTGGGCTAAGAAGATCAATTACATTCTCGTCTACACCAGTAGGAGTCTGATAGCTGATACCATGAACTCCATCATCACTAAAGTTAGCTGGCTTCACAGTGTATCCGCTAATATTAGTTGAAGCCTGTCTAAACCAGATTCTTCCAGTGATTACATCTTCTGCATTTGTTACTACCATACTAGTGTCCTCGATAGACACTCCTACCATACCTCCACGGGGGAAAGAGTCTATAGAAACAGTCTTGATCTGATTATCTAGAATCAGCGGATCAGTTCCAGCTGTGTTATCAAACACTTCTGTATCTATCAGCTCCCACGGATCGCTGCCCCCCATCCTCTTATAGAATCCTACAGTCAGAGTAGCTCCAGGATCTACCGCTACTCCATACCGGAAGTCGTAGTCGTGCTCCAAAACCTCTCCATACTCCCAGTGCTTTGTTTCAATGAAGTTCGGAAGTGTAGGCGCAATGTCGTCGCTAGTCTTGAATAGATCGTCTGTCACCCTACCAGTTGTTTCGTTGACTGCAACTGACCCTTCAAAGGCTACATCCCTACCGCCGATGATAACATCATCTGGCCAGAACTGAGGAGGGTCAATTTCATTTATCTTGCTTGTCGCCTCAACATGCATACCGAGCTGATCACCAGCGGCTACATTGCTAATGGTAACTCTTTCTTCCCGATAGTACCTTATATCTGGAGGTCCTGGATTCGTATAGGTAACCTCATGTACCTTAGTCCACACCCCTGCCGCTGGCTTGTGGTAGAAGCCTATAGTTGCAAACCCTCCGCTGGCATTGAGATTGGTCCCGAACCGGAAGATATACTCTCCATCACCTTCAGCTCCCTCTATCCAATGTTTTGTAGTGAAGAAGTGAGGAGTAGTCCAGCCCAAATGTCCAGTTGCTCGAGGGCCACTCCTTTCCATTGGATCTGAGAAGTATGTCAACTCAGGCTGAACTACACAAATCTGAAGCTCGTCACCCTCGTCGAATCTAGTTCCAGACTCCTCAGTTGAGATCTCGTACACAACAGAATGGGGGTCTGGGTCTGCATCGTCAGGTGTGTACTCAATATTGTAGGTTTGAAATACTTCTCCATTCCGCTTCAACTCTACAGGGATTCGGACAGTTGAACTACCGTACAGTGGTGCCCATATTACTCTGATTCTAATGGTATAGAATCCCTCAGCCCCTGCCGGAGTAATTACGACTGGGGTTCCGCATAGCGGATTGCCATCTGCTACTTGAGTATCCCTATCAAATCCCCTAAGATATTCTCCAGAAGCAAATTCTTGATTCTGATCTTGCAGTACAGGAACCTCCTGCCATTTCAAGATCCTCTGCCCATCTGCTATTACGAATGTATTCTGAGTTGATACAACGCTTAGATATACATCTGCAATTTCCGGGTATGTACCTACTAGGGTCCACTCTGATCCTGACCACCGCTCAAGATGAAGTTCCCCACCAACTCTACGGGCCCTCATCACCCTATTGCGGATAGAGTTATTTGCAAAGTATCTGTGCTCTCCAATCGCCAGAATTCGAGTAGCAGCCGGATCTCCTAGCTCTCGATAGCCGAAATCTTTGCGAACCGCAGCTCCTTCAAACCTAACTCCATCAATGTCGGATGCAGATTCAGGAGGCGCACTCCTCGATTCTACATCCCTAACAAGTCCAGCGCCCATGCTATCTACCTGAAACTCCACTGGCTCATCATATGGTAGAGCAGGCTGAAAAGGATACTGTCGATTGCTTGCCATACTATGCTCCGAGAGCTGCCCAGGTCATTGGACCAACTATTCCATCCACCACCAGGCCCGAGGCCTTCTGGAACTCTCTAACTGCAACGTCTGTGATCGGGCCAAAGTAGCCAGTCTGATGCTCTGGCTTCATCTTCAGTCGACGCTGCAACTCCCGAACCGCTGCCACGGTATCCGAGTCTGCATTCTTTCCGCCCTTGCCTAAGCGAAGAGTCGGCCGCGCCCGGATGATATCTGGCAGAGTCGGAATCCCTTTCGTGCCCAGGAGCGAGCTAGCCTTCACGAATCTTCCAGGACAATCCTTTGCCTGGAACTGATCATGAGGAGCTCGGGTGTGGATCTCACTGATATGCCCCAGGCTAATCCCTTGGGCGATGATATCTTCTACCGTATCAATGATAGCCTGTGTTGGCACGACAGAAGTTCCATCAATCACCAGACAGATTCCGACTGACGAGGAGTTTCTCCCAACGGTATGAGCACCAGTTCGGCCCCAGCCTCTGCCCTCATATGCATTGCCACCTTGGAAGGCTAGAAAGTTATATCCGATTCCTCCCCAGCCTTGCTCCAGATGATATCTGTGCATACTGAGAACATCAGCCCGCTCTCTAATCCTCGACACCCCGCAAGCTCGATTAGGCCTGTAGGAATGGTGAATGATCACCAGGGTCTTGGGTCCTGAGGTAAAGTGCCCAGGCGCTGCCAGCGGGCCTCCCCATTCGGTTCTGCTAATAATCCTCATATCATCAGATCCGCAGGAGGCTCACCAAAGAGCCTCACCCACAGCCACCTCAAATCCCTAACCCTCCAGGTCTTGAGGATCCAGAACTTGATCAGAACATCGTTCCAGATCACTGCTAGCCGACGCCAAGCGGCTTCGTTGAATATTCTGAGAATCGCTCGCTCGTTGTTCGTAGCCACGGCCATCTTGATGTTCGCGGCTTCGTCGGCGTGTAGATGTTCAATCAGCGGCACTGGATCCTCCTTGTCCAATTATTGGACGAGATGCAATCAATGCAACTTCTTCGCAGCAGGTTCTGCACTATCCTTCGGGTCAATCCAGCGACTGATAAACGGCCTCACCAGTCCGTAGAGTCCGAGCAGAATGATGCCTCCCAGGGCTGTTAGTCCCGCTGTGATGCCCTCGATCTGCTCAGTAGTCATCTCGATACCGAAGGTGTTCAGCAGCCACGCTCCGAACGCCGCAACGATAACTGCCACCACTCGCGAGACGACCTGTGCAATCCAGCCAGTCATTGCCCCCTCCTCATTTCTAGTTTCTGAATCGCGGAGTCGATCATTCGATCTATGTTCATCCGCTCCTCTATCCGGGCCAACTGCTCCCGAAGCCTTGCTTCCCTCTCCGCAGCATTCTTCTCACTATTATGAAGCTGCGTCATAATAGCCAGTCGATCGTCACTGATCTCATCTTTGATGCCTTCGATCTGACCCTGCTGCCTAGCCAGATCTCTCTCAGTCTCATTCACTCTGACACCAAGCCCGTCGACTTGATTCTTTATCTTCCAATACGCTCCGAAGATAGTAGCCAGAACTGTTACAACAGCTATCAGAGTACTGATGTGGCGATCTAGTTCATCTGGCATCTATTCCACCAGGTTGAGTGGAGAAGTCTCGTAAATCTGGTCTCCAGTCCTCAGCCTGATAGTGTTAGTAGTTGTGTTGAACCAGAGGTCTCCTTCACGCATCAAAGCGGGATCCTCTGGCAACGCTCCACGCCATCTGAGAGAAGAGAATGTCCATCCCTTCCTACTAAAGAGTATCGTGTCGCCCTCGCTGGGAGTCTGTCCGCCAGTGAGTGCTTCGATTAGTTGAGCTGCATCAACCCGCTTGATCACTCGCAGACCTCCCAGCCTGGATCTGCTCCTGCCGCACACGGAGCCCAAACGTTTCCAGGATTGATGAAGTCTATCATCCCCATCTGATGAGTGCGACGTTGAACTACTACTACCTCGAACCTCTCATTACCGGGCTCGATTCTAGTCTCAATCTCAGCTCCGCCCATTATCTCTGTCACTAGCTCCCTATCAGGTCCCATACCTCCCTGATCACCATATGCTACCTCGAATGGTACAGGAAGCTCGTCGTCTATGATCTGAAAAGGATCAAAGACGCCAGGATACTCGATCGGTAGCCAGTCAGGAAAGGCCATCAGATCCTCACTGCCTTTACGCCTCCAATGATTACAACTCTTTCTGTGCCAGATTTCGGAATTTTCGGGCTAAAGTGGAGGGCAAATCCTGGTTTAGCGTTCCCCATAGCAAGAGCAACTACACCAATTCCAGTAGGAAAACTAGCTGCAGGCCCCCAGACAGCACGTGTCAAAAGCTCAAATGATCCAGGCACATAATCTGGTTTTCTGTTTGTATCTGGAGAAGCTGGAGTATAGCTACCAGATGAAATAGCCCCAAAAGGTAAGTTAATATCAGTGATGGCGGGCAATTCATCACTTTCAGACGCATCCATAGTGTAGCTATTGATGTTCTGGTTGCCCATTGCATTAGGTCCGTATGTATTATGTGTTCCCCAAGCAGAATCAGTTCCAGAGCCAGTTCTAACTGCGAAAGCTCTCATCGAAACAGTTGTCGGAACTCCCCCAGGATTGGCTGGAGTTGGAATCATGAAGTCCTCGATAACAGTAGTATCGACTGGTGCTTTGACATAGATTGTATAGTCGATCCTAAGTTGATCTTCACTAGTCTTTACAATAGTTACTGGATCACCATTTTCATCTACAAACAGGTGCCTGCAGAACAGTGGAGCACCTGTACTACTTCCTAGGTGCACACCAAATTCAGTCAAATTGCCATTAGCTTCAGATTCTATAAATACTCTGGTTTTAGTTCCACGGTAGGTATAGTCATTACTGGGAGATGCGGATTCACGCTGATCAAGGAATCCTCCATTATTGGTAGTCGAACCAATAATGTTTTCTAGTGATGTATCTGTCACTGCTGGAGGCGTACTTCCAGTTCCTACAGCAAACAGATTTATTGATCCTAGTGTAACATTAACTCTATTATTCATTAGAGCATCTAAACCTGCATCTACAAGCAGGTTATCGAACTCAAGTTGCTGCTTTATGATACCAGTTCGAGCATGAATAAGTGTGGCCTTCACTCTACCCTTCATGCCCACTGTCGCTGGTATATAGAGCTCTTTATTTCTAATGGTGTGGATAAACATCAGGCAACCTCCACAAGGGCACTCTGTAGAATTGGGATAGGTCCCATTTCATTTTGAAAAGTTGACTGAATAGTAATCTGTACCTCTACAAATGCATCCAAGACTACAGAAGTAGGTGCTACAATGTCACCCATAGACCCTCTGATGACAATCTCAAGTACTTCTGCTGACAAAAGAATAGGAACAGGACCAACTTGATCTTCCTATTCTCGATCAATGATGACTGATATAACTGCAGCCTGATGTAGTATCGGCGTAGGCTCGACATAGTCAGGCTCGACCTCCGCAAGCTTGATTGCTTCTTCTACAAGAGCATCTAATATCAGCGGAGCAGGTCCTATAGCATTTTGCATACTAATAGGAAACAGCTCTGTACTCAGAACATTGAAGTATCCCTTCGGGTATCGACCTGACTCTCTGTTCCTCTCCGATGCTACCAGATGCATCCGATACCTAGAATCTCGAATCGCATCCTCTAGGTACAGATCAGCTACATTAGTAACTGGAGTCAGATGCTCAGTTGCATACCTCTCCCTCTGAGTCCTGTAACAGATTGAATCCTGAACATCAGAGATGTAGAATAGCTGAACATCACTATTCGTTACATCAAAAGGATCATCCAGAACTACCTTCGGATTCCTCCCTGGACCCAGCAAAACTAGATCGAGCCCCGGAATCGTAGGATCAAACCAATAGATCCAGATGTTTCCATCTGCACGCTCAAAGCAGACTACAGGATCAGCGCTCTGAGTAAATGCTAGATCGACCTCGATGATATCAGGTCCATCTGGAACTGTCAGCCAGAGAACCTCATCGACCCATTCAGACTCTCCCGCCCCTGCAATGTAAACATCCCGTCCGTCAACCCTGACACGCCACGCTCTTGCGACTGCTCCCTGACTTGTATCTGAGAATCCAATCGGCCCGACGCAGAATGCAGTCAGGAAATCTCTACTAACTGCATCTGGCCTATGGACTGTCGATGCATTCCTGAGACTATGCTCATCAGTCTCAAACTCTGCTTGAAACTCACGAGCCGCCTGAAATCCTTCAGGTAGTTCGCACTCCTCCCACTCAGCGCCAGAATCCGGATCATGAGGCTGGAAGCTCATAGATCTAGTGGCACGTCTTGGATGTCATAGAGCTCTGACTCCCGACGCGCAACTCCAAACCCTACATTCTCCGCGCCAGCGCCAAGCTCCTCGTCAGTCATTCTGCTGCGAGTGGAGCTGATCGCCCTCTGAAGCCAGACATCTGCTCGGGACTCTTCGCCCAGTTCTGCAAACGCAGTATGTGCTGCAAAGCAGAGAATCGGCCAGTCCCAGGTTGCAGGGAATCGAGTTGTTTGATCATCCTCGATCAGCGGCTCGGGATCTTCTAGGTATGCAATCTCCAGCTCATACACTCCCGCAGGTCGAGGCCAGATCATGATGGCCCCCTTGCGGCGGGTCCAATACCTCGGCTGCCCGTTCGCAGCGTTCATGCCATCACGGAGCTGGAGTCGATAGAAATTGGAGAAGTCGATCTTCCTCAGAAACCGCTCGTTGGTGTGGTCTCGAACAGACAGAACTCCTAGCAGGCGCGGAGGACTCTGATAGGCATACTGCCCTATCACCGTATTAGCAATCGCGCAGACCTTCTGCTCCTCGAACTCGACATAGCCTACCACCTGGCTCATACCCATCTGAAGCCAGTCATCTAGCTCCGAATCGAAGCCTCGGTTGCCCAGGATGTTCTGCAGCCTCGCTCTAAATCGAGCCCGAGTCAATGCGCCCATTAGATCATATCTACCGATACTCGGTTCTTCCCACCAGAAACTTTCCGATGCTCAGCACAGATATGTGTCGTCCTCGCGACGATCGAGATGTCGCAGTCGAACTCTACTGTTGTACTCTGAAAGCACTTCTCACCATTGAAGTAGTGCAAGATCAAAATATCTCCGTCAGCCAGTCCTCGAACCTGGATCATGCGAGAGCCTCTCACAGCGGCCCTCGCACTCATTCCAGGCTTGTTGGACTCTAGAAGTACCGCTCTCATGGGTCTCCTTGTCCAATGATTGTACGCCTTACGCTCCGGCGCTGCCGTCGATCCCACGCCAGTCCGTAGCGCCCGCGCTCCAGCGAGCAGTCACACCGAACCAGCTGATGCCCGTCCTGCCCTCGTAGCCGTTCTCGAAAGTCGGGCGACGACGCCAGTAGAACTTCAGCTTGTGCATGTTCTTCGGAGCAATGAGGAACCACGCATCGGGATCAGTGAGATAGCGCGAGAACTGCGGCGTCAGGCCCTGATCACGAAGCACGTTGATCGTGTTTTCGTCGGTCAGAGGCTTGAATTCGCCGCCGAGCAGCTCACGAGCCAGCCACCAGCCCTGAACGCTTGTGAGCAGAATCCCCGGCGCCATCGAGATCCGCATGCCCCGATCGGTCTTCAGGTTGAAGAACCTTTCGAGCCCGCCCTGGATCGCGGTATAGCTGAGATCCACATCAACTGCCGGCCTGTTCGCCAGCGTGACGCCATGAACTCCAGGGTGAGCGGTTGAGATCAGCGGCACTCCATCGTATGCCTGAGTGCTGCTGAACGCTCCGTTGATGATGCTCCAGGCAGACACTTCTTCTGCCTCTCGCATCGACCTTGCCAGGTTCACGGAGCTGGGCCTGACGATCGCGTTGTAGAGATCGTCTTCCATAGCCTCACGAGTTACCTCGTATCCGAGACCATAGCCTCCGTGAATGTACCGGACCCTTCCGCGGAAGTGCGGACGGTCCATCGGAATCTCCTCACCCTCGGGCTTGGAGGTCGCGATTCCCAGACCAGTGGCTACGAGGTCGTCCTCGTATGCTCGGCTGGAAGTCTCGACATTGAAGATGCCAGGATACTCCGCTGGGAGTTCCTTGTACTCATCGACGAATACCCCTCGTGCCCCTGGGGCAAGATACTCGTCGAATGCGCCTCTGACGATTACCATTTTGCCTCCAGAGGGTTACGGGGCGAGCTGGCGGTACTCCGCCGGAATGCTCACCTCGAACAGTCCACGAGTGAGGTCCACGTCCTCAATGAATGCAGGCGTCACGGTGTCCTCGGTAGTGTCTACGATCCAGATGCCATCAGCGTCCTTGATCAGACCATAGGACTCGCCAATGTCTGCCTGGGTCGGTGCTCGATCGCCTTCCATGAAGAAGGTGCTCCCGTCCTCTGCTTTCGCAATGAGAACTCGATCGACATGGGGCATGGCGCCTGCATCATGCAGAGCAAAGCCTGCAATGGCAGCCGGGTCCGCACCTGCTTCGTCAGCCTCTCCAGCGGCTACGACAACAGCTGCACCCATCAGAAACGCAGCCCCTTCCGCGAGAGCATACTCCTTCACACGGCGACCCTTGTTCGGAAATGCAGCGGTCTTTGCCATGCGAATTACTCCTCAGGGATAGGAATGTTCACGTCTTCCGACGTAATCGAGACAGAACCCGTTGCTCTGCCCCGATGGGAGCCACTTGGCCCGTGGACCTGGACTGCCTCCAGTGCAGCCTTGTACTGCGGCTGGATACGAGACCGCTCTTCCGCAGCGCGATCTTCGTTAGCCTTCCGCAGCCGGTCGTAGTTCTCGCGGGGAGTGGCCATCATTACCACATCTCCCACTCGAACTTCATCATTCGCGTCAGCGAACTCGGGGTCGATGCCGGCGTCTTCAGCCTTCACAGGCCGATAGCCTTCCATCTTCCGCTTCGTGACACGAGACTGATTGCTCTTTCCCTCCGGACTGAAGACGAACCGAGCCTTCATGTCAGGATTTTCAGCCTCGAACTGCGCGGCTGGCGCAGCGATGGCATCGTTGAAGTGCCCACGGTTCAGGGCACTCATCACAGGAGGATCTCGTCTTTCCTTGCTCATTTCGTCGGTACCTCCACTTCGAGATAGTTGCCCTTGTCCCGCAGCTCCAGATACTTCTCCTCATCCATACCCATGCCGAGCATGATCTCACGCTCCAGATCGGTCAGCTTGGGCTTAGCCTTCGCAGCATCCCCGCCCTTCGGCATCTCAGGATTATCCACGCGCTGCTTCTCCCTCCTGCGCTCCTGGATAGTCCGCTGTCCGACGGCCATCGAGTATGCACCGATGATGTTCTCAGGCGTTGAGTCCGCACCTGATGCTTCGAGGATCTGCTTGATATCTTCCTCATACTCCATCAGATCCGGATACTCGCGCTCCACGAGAGTGAAAGCTGCACGACCTGAAATCTCCTCGATCGCCTTCAGCCTGCCTCCGTAGCGCTTCTGGATCACCTGATCAATGGCCTCCTCAGGGTTGTCATAGATCAGATCTTCCAGCCTCTTCTCCTT